>WNFB01004867.1_pt1 | contig 13687 bp, 13 predicted proteins | sample 5400501 | NCBI WGS metagenome assembly WNFB01 (sample SAMN13153341, study PRJNA577476) | soil metagenome | isolation source: 200 cm saprolite under Douglas fir tree site 2 hole 1 | place: USA:California | collected 2015-04-18
GGATGCCCCAGCGCGACAGCCGCGCCATCGCGTCCTCGAGGTCGCCGCCCGAAAGAAGCTCGTCGGACATCGCACTCAAGAGCTCTTCCGCCTCGAGCGCATCAAGACGTTGCGTTCCGTCCCAGCGCGAGTACTTGATCTCACGCCCGAAGTCATCGAGGTGCGGGGTCTCTTTCATCGCGTCCACCGGCGCGCGACCGCCGCTCCTCTCGCTCGCATATGGCTACGCCGGCCCTTTGTCCACGGCCCGTCATGCGAACGGGCCGGCTGGGCGCATGTGCTCGCTCGAGGAGCGCCGCCTCGCGCGCCGTCGTTGGACGCGGTCGCTCGCTCGAGGACTGCCTGCCGCGCGACGGCGATGATGCCGCCGAACTCGTTACGCACGAAAGGTCGAGCGCGTCTCGCCCCGCTCCTTGTTGAGCTTCCGGTTGAGGTGCAAGCCCTCGAGCACGAACTCGACGGCTGCGGCGATCGTCGCGGGATTGCCGGTGCCGCCGAGCTTCGCGACGGCGCCCTTCATCCCGGGGATCTGGAGTGCTTGCTTCACGTACTCGCTGCTGGGCAGGCTCGAGGACACGTGCATGGTCGCGCCGCGCTGGAAGGCCGCGAGCAGCGCGTCGAACTCGCCGAGCGAGAACGTCCGGTTGAAGACGTTCAGGACGGCACGCTGCGCGAGACGCTCGATGACGCGCTCCTCGGTGACGTCGCCGACCGACTCGAGCTCGATCTTGCCGGCAGTCGACGCGATCACCGCGGGCAGATCGCTGATGCGCGGCACGATCGTGGTCTCGCCGGTGCGGAGCGCGCGCTTGAGCGCGCTGGACACCAGGTTCTCGTAGTTCGCGACCGACACGCGCACCGACACGCCGGACCGCTGCGAGATCTCGGGCGAGCGGCGCGCGAGCTGCGACACCTCCGCGAGGACCTCCTTCATGTAGCCGGGCACGATCGTGTTGAGGCCCTCGTCGATGAACACGTTGCGCTCCTGCTCCATGATCCCGACCTCGATCCCGATCTCCTTCGGGTAGTGCGTCCGGATCTGCGAGCCGAAGCGGTCCTTGAGCGGCGTGATGATGCGGCCGCGGTTGGTGTAGTCCTCGGGGTTCGCGGACGCGACGACGAAGAGGTCGAGCGGCAGCCGCACCTTGTAGCCGCGGATCTGCACATCGCGTTCTTCCATCACGTTGAGCAGGCTCACCTGGACGCGCTCGGCCAGGTCAGGAAGCTCGTTCAGGGTGAAGATCCCGCGGTGCGTCCGCGGCACGAGGCCGTAGTGGATGGTCAGCTCGTCCGAGAGGTAGCGCCCCTCGGCCACCTTGATCGGGTCGACCTCACCGATGAGGTCGGCGACCGAGATGTCCGGTGTCGCGAGCTTCTCGGTGTAGCGCTGATCGGCCGCGAGCCACACCAGCTCGACGCTGTCGCCGTCGTTCGAGATGCGGTAGCGGCAGGCGGCACAGATCGGCGCGAACGGATCGTCGTTGATCTCGCAGCCGGCGATCGCCGGTACCGCGGCGTCGAGCAGCTCGACGAGCTGGCGCGCGATGCGTGTCTTCGCCTGACCGCGCTCGCCCAGCAAGATGATGTCCTGGCCGGAGAGGATGGCGTTCTCGATCTGCGGGACGACCGTCGTCTCGTAGCCGACGATCCCCGGAAAGAGACCTTTCTTCTTGGCGAGCGACTCGATGAGGTTCGCGCGGAGCTCCTCCTTCACGGACCTGGGCCGGTAGCCGGTCTCGCGCAGCTCGCCGATGGTCCTTGGTCGATCAGCCATTCACTGGATCTCCTCTTAGTCCGTGGGGCGCGCTCTCGCCACGCTCCGCAGCGAGCGCCGCGCGCACCTCGGGGATGTCGAGCGTCGAGTTGCGGAGAAGCTCGTCGAGCGCATCGGCCCGACGCATGAGCTCGGCCTCGGCCGCCGCAGCTCTCTCGCCACGCAGTCGCGCGAGCAGCGCGGCCTCGGCGAGCGCCTCATGCGTGTGGCCGTCCGTGTCCGGGTCGTGCGTGACCAGCGGGCGCAGGTCGACGCGATCGCCGTGCGCCGAGAGCGTGTGCAGCGAGACGACGCGACGAGCGTGCCCGCCGTGCGTCGTGCCATAGATGCGCATGACCATGAGCAGGTCGATCTTCGCGAGATCGGCCGTCGCGACGCCGAGCTCACCGGTCATCTGCGCCACGGCCTCCTCGGCGGTGTCGGCATGCAGCGTCGCGCCGAGCGCGTAGCCGCTCCGTAGCGTGCTGAAGACGCGGACCGCCTTCGGCCCCCAGAGGTAGACCGGGAGGTGCGACGACAGCTCGTTCACCAGGAGCAGTGTCTCGGCGGGACGCGTCTGCGCGAGGAAGTCGAACGTCTCCGACCAGCCGCGCACGAAGATGCGGCGCGTGGATGTGGGCAGGTAGTCGAGGAGCGCGGTGAGCGTCGTGGTCTTCCCGGAGTGCGGATGCTCCGCGGCGATGAGCAATGACCCGTGCGCCTCGATGGCCATGCCGCACAGCGCGGCCGTCCGCGCGTCCATGTTGCCCGCCTGCACGATCTCGGTGATCGACATGGGCACCGGCGGCTCCCAGTTCCAGCCCCACCAGCCCACGGGGACGTCGTAGTCGCGCGCGCTGAGTGGCTGCTCCGCGATCACATAGCGCCGTTGCGCGCGTGATGGCTCCATTGACCGAGGGTAGCACGCTATCCTCGCCACACCGTGACAGAACAGCCCAAAGAAACACCGCGCGACATCGACGATCCCGAGTTGCTGGCGACGCAGGCGCGCGAGGCGATCGAGAAGAGCGCGGCCGAGCTGCGCAAGACGTCCGTGCCGATCGCGACGGAGCCATCGACGGTGTATCGACCCTGAGCGAACACCGTTTCGCGACCGTGGGCGAGCTTCGCACCGCCCTCCGTGAACGTTCTGTGTCCGCGGTCGAGCTCGCGGATGAATTCTGCGATCTCCTCGAGCGCATCGGCCCTACCTACAACGCCATCGCGACGGTGACGCGCGAGCGCGCGCGCCGCGAAGCGGCACGCGCCGACACCGCGCTCAAGCGCGGCGATACCCGACCGCTCCTCGGCATCCCCTACGGCGCGAAGGACCTCCTCGCGGCGAAGGGCGCGCCGACAACGTGGGGCGCGCCGCCGTATCGCGACCAGGTCTTCGACAATGACGCGACGGTCATCGCGCTGCTCGGTCGCGCAGGGAGCGTCCTCGCCGCGAAGCTCGCGATGGTCGAGCTCGCGGGTGGTGGAGGCTATCGCTACCCGAGCGCGTCGCTGCAGGGGCCCGGCCGCAACCCGTGGAACACCGAACATTGGTCCGGGGGCTCGTCGAGCGGATCCGGCGCGGCCGTCGCCGGCGGTCTCGTGCCGTTCGCGCTCGGCAGCGAGACGTCAGGCTCCATCGGCACGCCCTCTGCCTACTGCGGCGTCACCGGCGTGCGTCCGACCTACGGGCTCGTCTCACGGCACGGCGCGATGGCGCTCTCGTGGACGCTCGACAAGATCGGGCCCATGGCGCGCAGTGCCGACGACGCGTCCCAGGTCCTCGAGGCGATCGCCGGGCCGGACAAGGACGACGAAACCTCCGCGAATCGGAAGTACCGGCCGCTCGATGGCCGCGACGTGCATCAGCAGGTACGCGCGGTCCGCGTCGCGTTCGCCGAAGAGGACATCGCCGATCACGCGTCCGAGTCTGCGAAGGCGGCCCTGGAGAACGGCATCGCCGAGTTCAAGCGCATCGTGCCCAGCTTCCATCGCGCGACCCTTCCGGCGGACATGCCGTTCGGGCCCATGGTCGGGACCGTCTACGGCGCCGAGGGCGCGACGATCTTCGCCGAGCTGATCGAGGGCGAGCGCTTCGAAGAGCTCGTCGACGCGCGGCAGAAGGCCGGGCTGCGGGCCGCGCTCGACATCCGCGCTCGCGACTACCTCCAGGCCATGCGTCTGCGCGTCCGGCTCTCTCGGGCGTTCGACGAGATCTTCCACGGCGCGGACGTGATCCTCTCGGCCGGGCGCACGATCACGGCGACCCCGGTGACGCAGCCGCTGGACATCCCGCCGTCGACCGCGAGCAATCCGCCGCCGAGCCGGCGGCCCGGCAACATCGGCCTCATCGCGGCGGGCAACCTCGCGGGACTGCCGGCCATCTTCTTCCCCTGCGGGCTCGGCACCGACGGTCTCCCGGTGGGGCTGCAGCTGGTCGGCCGGGCATTCTCCGAGCCGCTGCTCATCGCGCTCGTGTCCGCGTATCAGCGCGAGACGGACCACCACACCAAGCGACCCGCGACCTAACGCTCGCGAGCGACCTGGGCCAGCGCCCTCACGCCCGCGAGCTCGTGGCCGTACGGGAGCATCACGTTGGCGTGGTCCACGCCGGCCTTCGCGATGGCCCGGAAGCGCTCCGCGGCCTCGTCCGTCGTGCCGACGATCGCGCCCGACCGCGCGGCCAGCCACGCGTCGCGCGTGATGTTCGCGCGCTTCGCGAGCGTGTCGATGAGCGCAGCCAGCTCCGCACGGGTCGAAGCGACGAACGCCTGGACGAAGAGGCTGCGCTTCAGCGTCGACGGGTCGCGGCCCACGTCCTTGCACGCGGCCTCGACCCCGGCGCGCATCACCTCGATGCGGTCGAGCGCGCTCTGGCCGGGGTTCGACATGTTGAACCACTGCGCCCATTTCGCGGCGATGCGCATCACGCGCGGCTTCGTGCCGCCGACCCAGATCGGCAGCGGCTTCTGCTTCGGCTTCGGCGCGCAGACCGCCTCCTCGATGCGGTAGTACTTGCCCTTGTAGCTGGCGCGCTCCTGCGTCCAGAGACGCGTGCAGATCTCGAGCGTCTCGATCATCTGCGTGACGCGCACACCGGCCTCGGGAAATTCGTACCCGTACGCCTTGTACTCGACGTCCTTCCAGCCCGCGCCGATGCCGAACTCGAGACGACCGCCGGACATCTGGTCGACCCCCGCGGCGATCTTCGCGAGCAGCGCGGGGTTGCGGTACGACTGGCAGGTGACCATGGGGCCGATGCGGATACCCTCGGTGTCGCGCGCGAGCGCGGCGAGGAGCGTCCAGGCCTCGAGGCAGTCCACGGCGACCGCGTCCTTGTGGAGGAAGAGGTGGTCCGAGACCCAGAGCCGGGTGAAGCCCGCGGTGTGGGCCGCCCGCGCGATGTCTCGCACCGACTCGTAGCTGAATCCGAATTGCGGCTCGATCTGTACCCCGAGATCCATTTGTCGCGCTCGCCTCCGCCCGCTCCGCGGCGTCGTCTCGCCGCGTCGCTCGGCTCTTGTGGTCTCGCTCCTCGCAGCCAAGCCGCTCGTCGCTCACCCTATTTTGGAGTCTGATCCTCCTCTTCCGCGGTGAGCCGGAACATCATGTGTCTTCCGGTCACGGTCAGCGTCGCGAGCATGAAACCGGCGAAGAGGCTGACGCCGGCGTTGACGAAGGCGTCCAGCCCGAGCGCGAGGGCGTCGAACGCGAAGACGAGCGCGAACCAGACCGCGAATGACACGAGCGTCTCGCGCAGTTGGAAGGTGATCGGGCGCCGCGGCTGACGTCGCTGCGGCCGCTGCTCCGGCGGGAGCGCGGCCTCACGTGCCAACCGCGCGCGCCGGTCGGCGCGCATCACGCGCGCGACGTACCAGACGCAGATCACGAGAAGCGCCGCCTCGATCGCGGCGTTCCCCGGCTTGCCCACCGCGATCGACAGGGGGATGAACAGGAGCGCGCCGACCGCCACGATGGTCGCGACGACCGCGGCGGTGATCGTCATCGCCCTGCCGAGTGTCACGACATCGCGCGGTCGAGCACCTCGACCACATGGAGCACCGCGGTGGGCCGGCCGCGCTCCTCCAGCCCGCTCGCGACCTGGAGCATGCACCCGGGGTTCGCGCTGACGACCGCATCGGCGCCCGTGGCCACGATCGCGTCGAGCTTTCGCGCGAGCAACACGTCGGCGAGCTCGGGCTGCTGGAGGTTGTACGAGCCCGCGCTGCCGCAGCACACGTCCGACTCGGCCATCTCGATGAGCTCGAGGCCCGCGACGCGCCGCAGGAGCGACCGCGGCTGCTCGTTGATCCGCTGCGCGTGCGCGAGATGGCAGGGCGCCTGATAGGTGACGCGCATCGCGAGCCGGCCCAGCGGCGCATCGCCGCCGAGCGCCGCGAGGTACTCGGTCACGTCGCGCACGCGGCTCGCGAAGGCTTCGGCGCGCTCGCGCCACGCCGCGTCGTCCGCGAGGAGATGGCCGTAGCCCTTCAGATGCGCGCCGCAGCCGGCCGCGTCCACCACGACCGCGTCGATTTTCGCCGCTTCGAAGGCCGCGATGTTCCGCTTCGCGAGCGCGATCGCTTCGGCCCGCGCACCGGCGTGCGCGTGCAGCGCGCCGCAGCAGAGCTGGCCGGGCACGTCCACCACTTCAACGCCGAGCCGCGTGAGCACGCGCGCCGCCGCCGTGTGCACGTCGCCATAGGCCACGCGCATCACGCAGCCCAGCAGCAACGCGACGCGCGCGACCGGCGCCGCGGGCGCGGGCTGCACCTGATAACGCGGACGGCCGAACGGCGGATAGAGGCCCTCGAGCCGGCGGAGCGCGGGCGGCAGACGCCGGCGCAGACCACTTGTGCGCAGGAGCCGCCGCAGGCCGGTGCGCTGGTAGAGCGAGAGCAGGCCCGCGACGGCCTCGAGGCGCGCGGGATCGGCCAGCGTGCCGAGCGCGAGACGGCGAAGCCAGGAGGCGGGGGTGGAGCGCGGGACGGCGTGCGCCTTCTCGAGCGCCGCGCGCGCGTTCTCGATGAGCGCGCCGTAGCCGACGCCGGAGGGACACACCGACTCGCAGGCGCGGCACGCGAGGCAGCGGTCGAGATGCAGCAGCAGCGTGTCCGTCGGCGCGACCCGTCCGGCCGCGAGCTGCTCCATGAGATGGATGCGCCCGCGCGGTGACTCGGTCTCGAGACGCGTTACCAGGTAGGTCGGGCAGGACTCCAGGCACATGCCGCAGTGGATGCAGCCGCGCGCGGACTCGGTGTCGAAGGTGATCGGGGAAACAACACCCACGTCCAGAACGCTATACGGGGAGTCGGCCAGGTGCTAGCACACCGCGCGGATCGAAGCGTTCCTTGAGGCTGCGCGCGATCGCCGCTGGCACGCGCGGCGTGCCCCACGTACCAAGCGCGCGCCGCTGTTCCGACGAGGTGCGCTCGAGGATGAGCGCGCCGCCGATCGCCTCGCAGCGCCCGCGCAGCGCGCTGATCTCGCCGTTCGAGCGCTCGCCGAAGAGGAATGCGCTGCCGGTCCCGATGTGCGCGACCGCGCTGCCGCCGAGGACCTCGCTCTCGCTGCCTGGCGGGACGGCGGCACGCGCGACGCGATCGGTGCGCGCGGGGAGCGAGACGAGCGTGTGCCACGCCGCGTCTTCGGTCTGCGCGAACGCGCCACGCGCGCGGATCTCACGCGTCACGCGGTCGACCGCCGCGCGCGCCCCGGCGACGCGCACGGTGAGCGCCGCACCGCCGCCGGCCGCGTCGCCGGTCGCGAGGACCAACCCATCGAGCGGCAGCGTCGCGCGGAGCGTCTTCCCGAGCGACGCGAGCGTCCCGGCATCACCGCGGAGCGAGAGCACCTGCGCGCGCTCGTCGATGGCCACGAGCTTGAGGCTCAGCTCCACCAGCACCGCGAGCGTGCCGAAGCTCCCGCTGTACAGGCGCGTGAGGTCGTACCCGGTCACGTTCTTCACCACCCGGCCGCCCGCGCGCACGCGCGTGCCGTCACCGAGGACGGCCTCGCAGCCGATGACCCAGTCACGCACGTGCTGGTGACGCAGCCGCGACGGACCGGTCGCCGCTGACGCGATCGTGCCGCCGACGGTCGCGCGCTCCGGCTCCGGCACGTCGACCGGCCAGCGCTGCCCGTGGCGCCCGAGCGCCGTGGCCAGGTCCGCGAGCGTCGTGCCCGCGCGGACCATGCAGACGAGGTCAGACGGGGAGTGCTCGACCACACCACGGACGCCGCGCATATCGATCGCGACGTCGTAGCGCGACGGCGCGTCGCCGACGGAGATGCGCGTGCCGCCGCCGAAGATCACTGCCGCCGCGCGGTCGCGATGCGCTGCACTCACGAGGCTGGCGACCTCCTCCGCGCTTGCCGGCGTTTCGGAGCGGGAGGGGACGAGCCCGTCGATCGCGAGGGCGCTCAGATCCACATGCCCTCCGCCAGTCCGCGCTTGATGCGCTCGGTCGGGATCGTGGCGCACACGTCGCCGCCGGGGAAGATCTTGCCCGGGTTCATCACGCCGTCCGGGTCGAACGCCGCCCGCGCGCGCTGCATCGCCTCGAGATCCTCGGGTCCGAAGACCCAGAACATGAAGTGGTTCTTCTCAAGACCGATGCCGTGCTCGCCGGACAGCGCGCCGCCGGCCTGGATCGCGACCTTCAGGATCTCGGCGCTGGCCTCCATGACTCCTTCGATCGTGTCGGTGCGGAGATCGAAGAGCAGTAGCGGATGCAGGTTGCCGTCGCCGATGTGGAACATGTTCGCGATCGTGTAGCCGTACCGGTCCGCGATCGCGTTCACGGCGTCGAGGACGTCGGGCACTTTCGAGCGCGGGACGACCGCGTCGTGGATGTAGCTGTTCGGCTTGATCCGTGCGAGCGCGGGGTACCCGAGCTTGCGGGCCTTCCACAGCAGGTCGCGCTCGGTCTGCGTGGCGGCGGCACGCACCCGCAGGGCTCCTTCTGCGGCACACATCGAGACGATCGCCGCCGATGCGCCGCTCGTCTCCTCGACCAGGCCCTCGACCTCGACCAGCAGCATCGAGCCCGCGTCCTCCGAGAGGTGCACGTCGAACGCGGCGTTCACCGCACGGATCGTGGTGCGGTCGAGCATCTCCATCGCGGCGGGCACGATGCCGCGCGCGATGATCGCGGAGGCGGCGCGCGCGCCTGAGCGCACGTCCGGGAACTCCGCGAGGAACGTCCGGACGTCCTCGGGGAGGGGGAGCAGGCGCAGCCACGCCTTCGTCACGATCCCGAGCGTCCCCTCGCTGCCGACGATGAGCGGGATGCAGTCGTAGCCGGGCAGGTCCGGTGCCGTCCCGCCGAATGTCGCGATCGTGCCATCGGCCAGCACCATCTCGACGGCCAGCACGTGGTCGACGACGGATCCGTACTTCAGCGCATGCGGACCGCCGGCATTCGTGCCGATGTTGCCGCCCACGGTCGACACGCGCTGGCTGGCCGGGTCCGGCGCGAAGAAGAGGCCGTGCGCCCGCGCCGCCGCGCTGACCGCGAGGTTCGGCACGCCGGGCTCGACGACCGCGACGCGCGCCACCGGATCGATCGACTCGATCGCCCGAAGGCGCGCGGTCGCGACGACGATCGCGTCGCCGCAGGCGATCGTGCCGCCGGAGAGCCCCGTGCCCGCGCCGCGCGGCACGACCGCGACGCCCGCGCGACGCGCCGCCTGAACACAGCGCGCGATCTCGTCGGCCGTCGCCGGAACGACGACCGCGAGCGGCGGGCGGCGGTCGAAGCCCGCGTCGTACTCGAAGACGAGCGTGTCCTCGGGACGCCAGAACACGTTCTCGTCGCCGCAGATCGCGACGAGCTCGCGCGTGAGCGCGTTCAGGCCTTCGCCACCGCGCGCGCGATCAGCGCGAAGTCCTCGGCCGGAAGCTCATGCACGTTGCCCTGGAACGCGAGGTGCCAGCTCGCGTGTGGCCACTTACGCACAAAGCGGAGCTTTGGAACGAGATCCGCCGCGGGGACCCCGCGCGCGGGCGAGAGCGCGCGCTCCTTCTTGATGCGCACGCGCCAGGGATAGTCATCCGGCGCGCCGTCGGAGACCCAGATCTTCTGCGCGCCCTCGAAGAACGGCGAGGTCAGCGTCGCCGTCGCGGCGAAGGTCTGCGTTCCGGTGACGTACCAGCACATGCGATCGCCGGCCGACATGCGCTCGGCCTTCCGCAGGTGCTTGCGCTTCATACCCTGCTGCGTGAACCGGAGCTTGCGCGTGCGCTCGAAGTTCGACGGGCTGGTCACGATCATCCAGTAGGAGCGCTCAGGCATGCTCCTCGACCCAGATCGCGCCGTCCTCGGCGTGCTCCTTCTTCCAGATCGGCACGATCGTCTTGAGCTCGTCGATCGCGTCGCGTGCCGCCTTGAACGCGGCGTCGCGATGCGGCGCGCCCGCGACGATCACGACCGCGATGTCGCCGATGGCCAGGTCGCCGACGCGGTGGTGCAGCACGAGGCGGCACGGCGCGTACTTGGCTTCGAGGTTCTTCGCGATCTCGCGCATCTTCTCCTCGGCCATCTCGGGGTAGGCCTCGTACTCGAGGTGCGTCACGCGCTTGCCGCGGCTGTTGTCGCGCACCGTTCCGAGGAAGACGACGACACCGCCCCAGCCGTGATCGCGGGCCGCGGCGATCGCGTCGTCGACCGAGAGCGTCCGGTCGGACACCAGCACCGCGGGGATGGTCGCCGCGCCTCCGGATACCGGCGGGATCAGCGCGACCTCGTCGCCATCGGCCAGCGGCTCGTCGGGCGTGACGTAATCGCGGTTGCGCGCGATCACGACCTTGCGTCCCTCGGTGATGAGCGGATGACGTTCCGCGATCCTGGCGATCGCATCGCGCACCTTCGCGCCGGGCGGCAGATCGAGCTCGATGCGCCCGACGCCCGCGGCCTCGCGATACGAGGCGAACAACCGTACGAGGACGCGCACAGGTCGGAGTCTATCGGTGCGAGAATGAGCGGGAATGGACGCGAGCGCGGCCATACCGGCCGTACTCATCACCCTCCTTCTCGTCCTCGCCAATGGGTTCTTCGTCGCGGCGGAGTATTCATTCGTTCGCGTGCGCGAGACGCAGGTCGACGAGCTCGCGAAGAGCGGGAGCCCGTCGGCGAAGTTGGCCGCGCGCATCGGCGACCGCCTCGACGAGTACATCGCCGCGGCCCAGCTCGGCGTCACGCTCGCCTCGCTGGCGATCGGATGGATCGGTGAGCCGGCGGTGGCGGCGCTCATCGCGCCGCTGTTCGGCTGGCTGCAGGACGCCTCGGAAGCGCTGTTCCACGTGCTCGCGTTCGCGATCGCATTCGTGCTCATCACCTACCTGCACATCGTGATCGGCGAGCTCGCGCCGAAATACCTCGCCATCCAGCGGGCCCTGCGCGTGGCGCTCCTCTGCGCGTACCCGCTCGATGTCTTCTACCGCGTCGTCCGGCCCTTCAACTGGCTCGTCTCCCAGAGCGCGAACGGCATCGTCCGGGCGCTCGGGATACGCCCGCAGGGCTCCCTCGACGTGCACAGCGACGAGGAGCTGAAGATGCTCGTCGCCGCATCCGCGCGCCAGGGTGTGTTGCAGGAGAGCGAGCGCGTCATCGTCGGCAACGCGCTCGACTTCGCGGACACCGTCGTGCGCCAGGTGATGGTCCCGCGCACCGAGATCGTCGCCGTGCCCGAGGACCTCGACCTCGGCGGCCTCTTGGCGATGGCGCGCCAGACGCGCTTTTCGCGGTTTCCGGTCTACCGCGAGGACCTCGACCACATCGTCGGCGTGGTCCACGTCAAGGATCTCGTCGGCGTCGACCGCACCTCGCACGCCAAGGCGCACGACCTGATGCGGCGCGTCCCCTTCATACCGGAGACGCTGCGCCTCGATCAAGCGCTGGCCGAATTCCGCCGGCAGCGCACCGGTCTCGCGGTCGTCATCGACGAGTTCGGCGGCACCGCGGGACTCGTGACTCTCGAGGACGTCATCGAGCAGCTGGTAGGTGAGGTACGCGACGAGTTCGAGCAGGGCGACGTCCAGCGGATCCGCGAGGAGACGCCCGGCACGTTCGTCATCGACGGGCTCGTCGCGCTCGACGATCTGCGCGAGAAGCTCGGCGTCAGGCTCGAGGGCGAGTCATACGACACGGTCGGCGGACTGGTGTTCGGCCGGCTCGGTCGCGTCGCAAAGGTAGGGGACACCGTGGACGGCCTGGCCATGATCGAGTTTCTGACATCCGATACCGCGCTCCTGTTCTGGTCGAGTCTCGGGCTTGTGGCCACGGCCGTCTCGATCGTCCGCGACACGCGGGCGCAGCAGGTGCAGCGCACGCAGGCAGTCACCCTGGAGCTCAAGCCGCTCGTCGAGCGGCGGGAGAAGATCGCGGCCTAGCGGACGAAGAAGGAGCGGACCAGGTTCACGAGGTCACCGAACCGGCCGCTCCAGAACGCCTGCGCCCGTGGATCGAGCAGCACGAAGAGGCCGATCGAGGCCGCCGTCGCGATCGCCGAGGTCGCGACGAACGAGATGACGCTCGCGCGCGGCGTCAGCCTCCGGTCGTTCATCACCGTCCACTCTTGAGCCTCGCGACGAGGTTGTCCAGACGCGCCCGCGAGATGGTCAGGAATTTCGCGAGATTCTGGCGGTCGCCCTCCGGGAACGTCGGGCCGCCGTCCTCGCCGATGGCCCGCGCGAGCTCCGCGAGGGATTCGTTCAACTTCCGCGTCGCCGTGATGAGCGCGTCGTCCCGCAGCGCCGGGATGGCCGGTTCGGCCTTCTCGGGCTTCTCCAGCGGGTTGAGGATCCGCTCCACCCGGTCGTGGAGGCGGATGAGCGTCAGCTTGCCGGCGAGCATCTGCTTCGCGAGCGCTTTGCGGCGACGGATGTTGTCGATCTTCATGAGCTCGTAGGCGGCGGAGAGCGTGTCGTACCGCTGCGCGACCATCTCGCGCACGTCGTCCGGGGCGTTCGCCAGGCGCAGGCGGTTCTCGACGTAGCCCTTGTCCTTGCCGAGCTTGCCGGCGAGCTGGCGGATCGAGTAGCCGAGCTCGTCGGTCATCTTCTTGTAGATCACCGCTTCGTCGAGTGGCGAGAGGTCCTCGCGCTGCAGGTTCTCGATGAGCGCGATCTCCAGGGCGGTGGCGTCGTCGAAGCGCTCGACGATGGCCGGGATCGTCTCCTTGCCCGCGAGCTTGGAGGCGCGCCAGCGGCGCTCGCCGGCGATGATCTCGTAGCCGTCGCCGGCCGGACGCACGAGGATCGGCTGAAGGACGCCGTGCTCCTTGATCGAGGCGGCCAGCTCGTTGAGCGTGTCCTGGTGCCAGGTCATGCGCGGCTGCGTCGGGTTCGGCTGGACCTTCTCGAGTGGAAGGTCGCGCACCGCCGTCGGCGTGCGCGCGGCCAGCAGGCTGATGATGCCCGGCTGTGCCTCGGTCTCCTGCTGGAAGATCCGGCTCCCGGCGTCCCGGAACGACTTGGTCCGTTCACGTGGTGGGCTACTAGTGAGCACGGACGACCTCCCTCGCGAGATCGACGTACGCCTTTGCGGCGTCGGACCTCTTGTCGTATTCGGTGATCGGCACGCCGGCCGTCGGCGCCTCACCGACCTTCACCGACTGGCGGATGACAGTGTCGAAGACCTGGTGGTTCCCGATCTCCTTGAGCGAATCGAGCATGTCGCGCCCGAGGATCGTGCGGCTGTCGTAGAAGGTCGCGAGCATGCCGAGCACTTTCACATTCGGGTTCAGCCGGTTCTGTACGGTCTTGATGATCCGAAGCAGCGCCGCGACCCCCTTGAGCGAGTAGTACTGCGTCTGCACCGGGATGATCACGCCGTTCGCAGCGACGAGCGCGTTCAGCGTGAGCAACCCGAGCGTCGGCGGGCAGTCGATGATGATGAAGTCGTAGCGCTGGGCGATGTCCGGCGTGATCTTGTC
>WNFB01016512.1_pt1 | contig 13682 bp, 11 predicted proteins | sample 5400501 | NCBI WGS metagenome assembly WNFB01 (sample SAMN13153341, study PRJNA577476) | soil metagenome | isolation source: 200 cm saprolite under Douglas fir tree site 2 hole 1 | place: USA:California | collected 2015-04-18
CATCGACCACGTCCTCCGTCGAAGCGCACAGCTGAGCAGCGGTCTGCTCCAGGTAGTCGGCGACGTTGCGGATCTGTCGCTGCCTTTCCTCGGTAATGGTGACCGCAACGGCCTGGGTCACGCCAGCGCTACGGTTTGCAACGTTAACGCCGGTCGAGTTGGTGATGGTGATGGTTGTGTCGCCCGCTACTTCCCGATCCTCGCTGGTGGAGCGGCCGTTCTCCACCAGCCTTTCTCCCTTCGGTGTGATTACCGGATGCAGCATGGCGCCGGCGGAGGTTCCTGCGCCGGTGAGATACCCCTCGTCGTTAAGCCAGCGTGAGGCATCGTTGATCTCGACGGTCGTGAAGAAGCCGCCGCGAGTGCTGAGGAACCGCGAGTAGCCGCTCTGCCAGAAGTCCTCCAGCTGAGGGGACCTCTCCCCCGCTACAGCGCGGTCGTAGAGCCACCGCAGTAGCGCGTCTCGAGCGGCCGGCCGGCGAGCGGCGGGATCCGCGCGTAGGCGTCGGATCTGCTGGACCGCCTCGACACCAGCGTGCGTCAGCTCAACCCGTGGCGGAACGTGGCCCACATCCCCCGTATAGACGACGTAAGACACCAGCCGCTGCTGATAGAGGAGCTCAAAGGTCTCGCCAAGCGATTCCGCCGGATTGGAGTCTCCCGGGCAAGAGCGGGCAAGTTCTGCGCGCTCAGTTGTCACATAGTAATCCGGTCGCCCATCGGCACGGTCATGCAGCCATTCGAGTACGTGCAACTGGCGCCACTGGTCCTGGGTAAGGTTCCATCCGTTGCCGAAGCCCACCTTGTCATAATACCGCCGGACGGACCGCCGCTGAGGGTGTGGCAAGCATTGCGTGACAACCCAGGTCGCATACGCGACAATCCGGGCCGTGCCGTCGCCCGCTCGCGCCGCCATTCTCTGCGAGTCCCCGCCGGGCACCGTCACGGGTCCCACGGGTCACCGCATCCTCAGTAGCGGCTGCGGTACCGGGTGCCACGCGCTAAGATGCCGATCCGTCTGGGTGTCTGTTGCACCAGGTACCGCAGGCTAGCCACAGCGGCTGGAAGTCGGCGCGGCTGACTCGATCTGAGGCTTCTCGCCAGCACTCAGCAAAAACAAACCTTGGGAACAATACACCGCCTCACCGATGCTTGGAGATCGCGCCGCATGCAGAACCCTGCTCCTGACCTGGAGTCAACGCTGGCCGACGTGACAGCCATATCGCTGGCCCAGCTCAAGTCGCTGGATGACTCGGTGCTCGGTCGTTCGCTCCGGCGACTGCTGGAGGAGGCCGACCACCCGGCCGAGGCCGTCGCCGGATTCCAGTCAAGTGTCTAGCCAACGTGCCTTAGGACGCGGCCTGGCCAGGGATATCGCGCGAGCTACCGGTGACCGGTCATCGCACGTCCACTCGGCAGAGCCGATGGCGTCCAGATCAGGCGCTCGCGACGCCGTCCGCGCGAGCATGGACCTACAGGCCGAGGTGAAATGGCCCGCCGAATGGCCGGATCAATTGCTCGAAATTGCAGCATTGGCGAACCGGGGCTGGCGGCCGACACCGTTCCGGCAATACATCCTGAAAATCCATAGCCGCTGCAACCTGGCTTGTGACTATTGCTACATCTACGCAATGCAAGATCAGAGCTGGCGTACCCGGCCAGTGATTATGTCTCTCGCGACCGTCCGGCAAACTGCGCTGCGCATTGCTCAGTCAGCGAAAAATCATGGTCTAGCCGAGATTGCCGTGGTGCTGCATGGTGGCGAGCCGCTGCTGGCCGGCCAGGCGTTCATCGCTGCCACCGCCTCGATAATACGAGGCGCACTCGGCCCGCATGTCTCGGGCAGCCTGAGCGTCCAGACTAACGGCATCCTGCTGACCAGCGAGCTGCTCGACGTCCTGCTTGAGCATGACATCAGCGTCGGCGTGAGCCTGGACGGCGACCGCGTCAGCAACGATAGACACAGACGGTACGCAAGCGGCCGCAGTAGCTACTACGAGGCAGTCCGCGGCCTGGAGCCGCTTAGCCGGGAGCCCTATAGCAGACTCTTCACAGGGATTCTCTGCGTGATCGACATTAGCGCCGATCCGATTGAGACATATGATACTTTGCGCGCCTTCAAGCCACCAAGCGTCGACTTCGTTCTCCCACATGGAAACTGGACTCGCAGGCCACCAGGGCGTCCCGCGGACAGCACGGCCACGCCCTACGCCAACTGGCTCATCGCGATCTTCGACCGATGGTATTCAGCTCCGAACCAGCAGACTCGGATCAGGTTCTTCGAAGAGATCATTCATTTGTGCCTGGGCGGCCAGAGCCGTTTGGAGGCGGTGGGGCTCAGCCCTGTCGGACTGATCGTTATCGACACCGACGGCTCGCTCGAGCAGGTCGATACCCTCAGGTCAGCATTTCCTGGAGCGTCGGCAACCGGCCTCAACGTCTTCGCTCACGACTTCGACGCGGCGCTGGCGCACCCGTCCGTAATAGCACGGCAGATCGGGCTGGCAGCCCTCAGCGACACATGCATGCAGTGCGCGATCCACCAGATCTGCGGCGGTGGTTATTATCCGCACCGCTACCAAGCCAGATCGGGCTTCCGTAACCCGTCTGTCTATTGCCCGGACCTGTACAAGCTCATCCGGCACATCCAGCGGCGACTCGCCTGCGACCTGCGCCGTCTCACCGAGACGAACCTGTGATCGCAACCCACAGCGTGCCGCCTGCGGACCTTGCGGCGCTTGCGACCGGGCGCGGCTGTCCCGAGATCATCAGCAGGCTAGCCGCGGCGCAGGCCAGCAAGCTGATGCTACGGCTGCGCGCGATCGTCGACGCGGCACAGAGCTTGCCGCCCGATCGCGTCGCGACACTACACCGCGGGTATGACCTGCTGGCCACGGTACAAGACCAAGATCCGGTCACGACCGCAAGGGTGCTCATGTACCCGTCGGTGGGCGCATGGTCAGCCCGGTGCCTGCAGCATATGCGCAGGAGCGAGTGGTCTGCTGGCGAGTCCTGGGACGTGCCAGGCCATCTCGCCGCCGTCGCCGCGTCGGCTGCGGCGAGCACGGGCATGGACTTCCAGATCGAGGTACCGGCACGCGCCGGCGCGATCATCTTGCCAGCGCTTGGGCTGGCACAGTTCGACCCTGATTACGGGATACCCGCCGCCGTCGTGCGCGGTGGATCTGGCGGGGCTCAGGTGGTCGCTGGACGGCAGGCGATTGCCATACCGTCCGACGTCAGCTCGGATCAGCTTGGCTGGCGCGGCCTGCGGCGGCTGCGGTCCACCGAAGAGGGCCAGACCCTCGAGCTTGCCCTCGATGACCTCGATCCGTTTCGCGCCTGCTATGGCTTCCCGGTAGGCGGCCGACTGCCACCGGACACGGTGGACGGCTGGCGGCAGATACTGGATGCGGCATGGTCGATACTGGTCCGCTACCACCCCTGGTATGCGAGCAGTATTCAGGCGGGGCTGACTTCGCTCATACCGCTGAGGCCGGGACCAGGCGGCAAGGGGATCAGCACCACCTCCAGCGATGCGTTTGGCGCTTGCGCGCTGTCCTTCCCTGCGGACGCGCAGACCCTGGCGGTCACCCTGGTGCACGAATTCCAGCACGCCAAGCTCGGCGCCCTGCACGATCTCGTGCCGCTGCATACGGCTACGCCGGACATCCGCTACTACTCGCCGTGGCGGGACGACCCGCGCCCACTCCACGGGCTCCTGCAGGGCGCGTACGCCCATCTGGGCGTTACCGACCTGTGGCGGACTCAGCGCAGCGTCGGGGCGGCGAGCGCATTCGGTGATTTCGAGTTCGCCAGGTGGCGCGAGCAGACGCTCCGCGCTGTCGACGTCATTGAACGGTCCGGCCTGCTCACCCAGGCCGGCCGTGTCCTTGCCGCGGGCATGCGTACCCGACTCGAGCAGTGGCGTGCCGAGCCCGTCGCCGACATGCCGCGAGCAGCGGCCGAGATCGCCATCGTCGACCACCAGGTCAGCTGGAGACTTCGGAATATCAGGCCGGACCCTGCTGATACCAACCGGCTGGCTGCTGCCTGGCTCGCCGGCGCTGCCGCCTGGCAGGTGCGGTCCCGAGCCACGGTGATGCCGTCCGACCGGGCCCTTTCCTACAGTCATCGCATCGAGCTGATCGGCCTGATGCTCAGGGACCCGGCGCGGTTTCGCCGTGAGGCCGGTGACGCCGAGTCCGGTGCCACGGACGCCGCCGCGAACATCGCTCTCGTCCGCGGTGACCTGGCTAACGCGGCACAGTGTTACGGCGATCTGCTCGCCGAGGACCCCGACCGCACGGACGCCTGGGTGGGACTCGCTCTGACGGAAGGACAGGCGTCGTCCGTTCTGTCCCGGCTACCCGAGCTGGCGTATGCGGTTCACCGGCGGGTCCGCGAGGTCTCAGCGACCGCGCCTGATCCCGCCGGTCTCGCCGCCTGGCTGGCAGCTGGGGAGTCAGCACCGGCGGCCGAGTGACCGGGCTGGAGCCTCCACCGCGGTCACAGCTGAGGCGGCTCGATGTCAAAGTTATGGCGCTTGCCAGTGGCAGCTGCCAGCGTCTCTGGGTTATCCGGGCCCAGCAGGCCGCCCAGCCGCTCCACCGCCTGGCTGGTGAGTTCTTCTGCCTCAGTGACCTCGTCCGTGGCCCGCAGGTCAATGGCAAGGTTGCAGGCGCACGCCAGGGTCAGCGGATTGTCCTGCCCGCGTACCCGGATGGATCTCTCCAGGGTGTCTCTTGAGATCTCTTTCGCCGCCGTGAAGCTGCCGGTGAGATACAGGCTGTGGGCCAGGTTGGCGGCGCTCGAAAGCGTGAACACGTGATCCTCGCCGAGCGCGTGCCTGAGCCCGTGGAATGTCTCCTCGTCCATCCGGCGCGCTGCCTCATACTGCCCGGCGACCCGCAGTGCGATCGCTAGGTTGTTGACGTACGGCAAGGTGAACACGTGGTCGGCTCCGTGCACCCGGCGGGCGAGCACGAAAGCCTGGTCTGCCAGCGTGCGCGCGCTCTCTACGTCGCCGAGCTGCCGGAGCGGGCCGGCCAAGATCGTCATCGCGGCAAATGATCCAGGGTGGTCGGCCCCGAACCGACGCCGGAAGGCGGTCAGGACCTCCTCGATCTCGGCCTGGGCCCGCCCGTACTGTCCGGCGCGCTGCAGCGTCACCCCATGGCTGGCCCTGGCGTTGAGAACATCATGGTGATCTTCGCCGAGCAATTCTCTGAAATTACCGAGCACCTGGTCATAGAGGTCAAGAGCTTCCCGGTACTGCCCGCATCCGCGCAGGTCACGCGCCATCATGCAACGCGCGAACAGAGTCTCGTGATCGGCGGCGCCCAGCGTGTCGAGCCGCCGCTGGAAGATGTCATTGTCGAGGGTCAGGGCATGCTGGAACTCTCCGCTGAGCCTCAGATCGACAGCCAGGTTGTTCGCGCAGTGCAAAGTGACCCGCGCATTCGGCCCGAATACCCGCTGCTGCCGCTTCAGGTTGTCCTCGTCAAGGTCGCGGGCCGCCCGAAGGTCCCCGTGGATGCGCAGGTCAGCGCCGTAGCTGTTGGCCGCGACAAGGGCACGCTCATCGTCGTGGCCGAAGACGCGTCTGGTGCGGTCCAGCGTGTCCTTGTTGTACGCCCGCGCCACGTCGGTCATCCCGAGTGCGCGCCAGGAGTTGCCGAGATGGCGGCAGGCGATCAGGGTCAGCCCGTCGTCCGGGCCATACAATTCCCACCAGACCTGCATCGTCGCCTCCCCAAGGGCACGGCTGCTTTCGTAATCGCCGCGGACGTAGAGATAGCGGATCTGATCGATGATCACCCGGCGGACTCTGTCCCCCTTGCCCTCGATCATCCCGACGCTGCGCACGATGTGCAGGTTGATCTCCGCAAGCCGCGGCCAGTTCCTGTTGTCATCGGGTTCACCAGGATTGGCCACCGCAAGCAGTTGGTGGACCAGGCCCCGCTGGATCTCCTGCTCCTCGGGTGGGATCCTGTCCCTCAGCACTAGCTGGACGAGAGGGTGGATCTGCAGGCTTTCGTCCACGGAGTCGACGGTGCCAAGGGCATAGCGGCCGATGTACCTGATCGCGGTTGGCAGGCCGAAGGTGTCCTGCATCACGCTGGCCAGCGCTGGTGGCAGACCGGACACATCCTCTCCCGCCGCCAGGACGTGGATGGGGATCGGCTCAGGCCCAAAGAAGGCGCTCAGCAGCAGCAGTTCCGCCGCAGCTGGCGAATCGGCCGTGAGCCGATCGAAAGCCACGCCCCAGGTCACGGCAACCGACACAGGATAGTCGGGCGGCAGATTCTCCTGCAGCAGCCGCTGGTGCTCATTCTCGAACAGCTCAAGGTAGGCATCCGCGGACATGCCGGTCTCACTCTGCCACGCCGCGGCCTGCTCGATGGCCAGTGGCAGATCGCCGAGCCGCGCGGCAAGCCGCGCGGCGGCTTGGGTGCTGATCTTGGGTTCCCTGCGCCGGATCAGGTCTATGCTCTCCTCGCGACTGAACACGTCCACCTGAATCGTCTTCGCCGCAGATAGCCATTTCCTGTTCCGGGAAGTGACGATGATGTGGCCTGAGGGGACCGGCAGGTAGCTCTGCATTGTCTCCGGATCATCGGCGTTGTCGTAGACCAGAAGCCACCGCTGGTAGGGGCGGCCCTGACGCAGCTCCTCAAGGACCAGACGCACGGTCTGCTCGGCGTCCTCGGCCGGGGTGATTCCCAGCTCGCCGGCGAGATCGACAAGAGAGGCGCGGACTAGGGAGAGTTCCTCGGCCCTGATCCACCACACCAGCTCATAGTCGCTCACGCCCGGTGCGCGGGCCCGGGGTGGGGTATGTCACGTCGTCTCCTGGGGTGTGCGATGGGCCGCCGACGGGGCTAGCCCGCGATCTGCGGCCCCCATCTTCAGAATTCCTCAGTTCCGCGCCACTTTCCAGCGCCCGCAATGACACTGACGATCCGGCCTCGGCGGTGCCAGGCCGCGACACTAGGGTGCTGTCCATGTCGAGGTAGGGCTCGAGCTTGGCGGCCACGTCCGCATAATGACCGCCAAGCGCGCGAAGAGCGGTGTACGCCACCTGGGCGAAAGGCGGGTCCAGATCGGCGATCTTGTCGGCACCAGCGGCGAGCAGCGCCTGAAAAGTGGTTGGCGAGCCAAGACGGGCGCTGACGAAACGTGACGCCTCATCCAATACGCGTAGAGTGTCCGCCCTGGACAGACCGGCGACCAGGAGTTCGCGGACACCGTCATGGAAGTCGTAGCTGGCTGATTCCTGGTCGCCCGCATCCGAGCCGACCCGGCGCAGTAGGCCGCCAAGGAAGATCTCGGCCAGCTGGGCCGACTGGGACCGCGGCATCATCACGCGCTGCACGAGGCGCATCACGGGGAGGCTGAGCGGCGCGACCGCCAGATACCCGGCAAGCTGGTAGGCAGCCGGCGAGGCGGCAGCGCGGAACCTGAGCAGCCGGTCCGTGGCGGGCAGCTGATCGGCTGCGCTCGCCGAAGCACTGTCTTCAGCCGTAACGGAAGCGCCCGGCACTGTCATGTGACCGGTGTAGAGGGCAACACCGGGGACCGAACCTGACTGGGCCACGAGCGAAGCCCAGGGCGCCAGCCAGCGAGCGTCCTGCTCAAGCTCCAGGACCGGGATCGCGGTACCTGTCGGCCTGGCGGCGCAAGGGTCCCTGGCGACCGCAATGACTCGGCGGCTCGCGAGCCCCGGCTCGGCTGCGTGGAACTGGACCGGAGTGAACTGCAGGCCGCAGCGCGCCCACAGCCACTGGGGGAGCGGCTGCAAGACCGCGACCGGTGCGACGCCGCCGAGTTCCGCAAGCAGGCGGGCCACAGACCCAGATCTCCAGCCCGCACCGATACAATCGCTGACCAGCAGGACTAGCTGTCTACCGCCAGGCCGCAGCAGCTCGCGGTGGTGATAAACGTGCGGGCCCGACTCACCGCGTAGCCGGGGGAACTCTCCCGCCGTCAGATCCCCGTCGAAGCGCCACGTCCGCTGCAAACGAAACGCTCCCAGGCGTCCGAGCAACACCCGGAATTCGCTAACGGTTCGCCGCCAGACCACCATCGACTCGCTGTCGTCAACGATCAGCGCCAGGTCGAGCCAGCGTTCCATCGCAGGCTGCAGGCGCGGGTACCACAGGCCGGAGTCGGCAATGGACGCCGCAGTCGCCGCCTCGTCAAGTGTCGAGATGACCGGCGATGTGTATCTGCGCCTGAGCGGGCGCAGCGCGCTGTTGATCTCGCGGATGCCAAGCAGCGCCGACGCGGCGGGCATCCCGACAGCCGCCATCGCGGGCCTGCCCGCCCGCAGGATTCCCGCGGCGCGAGGATGCGCCGTCACCGTGCGGCCATCCTGCTCGCCTGCTACGTCAGCCGGCAGCCCTGGACGGGCGCCCGTCAATTCGGCCTCCAGCATCCGCTCCTCAGGCTGGGGCGGCAGCCTTGGCCCCGCCTTACCGATGCCGGCAGTTTGCCCTGCAGGTAGGTGTCCGGCAAGCCAGATCGCGTCAGAGACTTCCTCAGATGTCGCCGGGATCCGCAGGTCCTCGAGGGCCCGAAGCAGCCGGTCGATCATCACGCGCCCGCCGAGTCCAGTGGGCTCAGCAGCGCCTGCTCAAGCCGCTCGAGGGTCGCCTCCGGCACCTGCGCTCCTGAGGTGGCGAAATAGATGGCATTCAGCAGCTGGTCGGTGGCGATGTCGCCAGGTTACCTGGCCACGGTGGACGGGCACGCGAAACTCACCGTCGGCGGTGAAGACCAGCGCTGGCGACTGGTCTTCGGGCAACCTGGCCAGCTCCCCGATGACGAAGCGGCCGTCCTCGAAAACGTGCAGCAGGTCGTTGGGCAAATCTATGTCGCTCTTGTCCAACTCATCGATGAGCAGGACCCGCGGTCGCGCCTGCGGGAGCAGCGCGGTGCCGAGCGGTCCGAGTCTGATGAAGCGGCCGGCGTCTTGCGCCGTAGCCGCCTGGCCAGAGTCCGGCATGAGCTGCCGGAGATTCGCCTCCTGCAAACGGCCGAGAGCATCGTACTGATAGAGACCGTCGCCGAGGGTCGACCGGCTGGTGATCGGCCAAGACAGCACAGGTCCCAGCTTCAGCTCGTAGGCGATGCTGTAGGCGAGGGTCGACTTTCCTGTGCCCGGCTTTCCCGTGACAAGCAGCGGGCGCCTCAGGTAAAGCGCGGCGTTCACCATCCGGACGACGTTCTCATCCGCCCGGTAGGCGCGGGCGCGCTCGGCGCCGCCCAGCCGACGCCCGGCCGCCTCGTCGGTGCCGAACTCTGGCTCGACCAGCGGCTTACCGCCATACGCACGCCATGGCGGCGGCGGCGGCAGCCGACGGAGGCCGTCATGCGGACTGCCGTCGCCGAGGTAGATCCGCCAGTCGCTGCGCTCGGCCTCCGGCGGGCCACCGGTGTCGTCTGCCGAGACGCGTATGCTGTCGCCGTCCACCGTCATCTCCTCATTGTGGGGCCCGGTTGAGCGATTCTGAATCCGGGATGCGGTCTGCGGGGTCGAACACCAGAGTGATGTGATTCCCCAGGTCGTCGCCTCCCGCCTGGTTGCTGGCCGCGCCTGGCCGCGATTCGCGGGCCCGGCCGGCAGCTGCCCGGCGCGAGGCGACTAGCTGCGGAAGCTCGAGCAGGCCGTGACCCGACACCAGCCTGATCAGCTCCGCTGAGATAGCATTCGGCTCGCCCTCGCGGCACCACACCATGATCGGTACGCCCGCTTGCAACCCGACAGATATCTCATCTCTCGACAGGCCGTGCGGACGGCCCGGCGGATAGCCCAGCGCAATGCAGACAGGCCGATCACCGGCCAGCCCCTCGTACAGACGCCTAGCTGTCAGCTCACCCTCAGTAAACAGCCAGGAAACCGCCAAGGGGTCGGCCCCGCCGCAGTTGGCTGCGGCCCACGCCCACTTGCCCGCCCATTGCGGCAAGATCTCGCTATCGCTCATCCGCTCTAGGCTCCTGACGACCACCGGAAAGACCTCGCCGAGCCTCTTCTCGGGATTTCCGCGCCCGGCCGGCCATTGATCGAAAGCGCAGCCGAGCAGGTTACGGGGGAGTATGAACTCGACCATCGGGACCGCTGTTGGTACCGCTGTCGGTACCGGTAGCCCCTGCCTAGCCTCGGTCAGCAGGTCGTCCATCACTGTGCGGACCTGGTCCAGGCGCCGTGGCTTGTCTTCACGCCGCAGCGGCCTGCCAAGCCTGGCGCCGTGCTGCAGCCACGCGGTGAGCAAAAAGCGGTCCTTCTCACGCAAGTCCTCCGTCAGCCGGATGACCAGGTAAGATGGGTCGAACGGCGACGGGGCCGACGGCGCGTATCCGACGTCGTACGGAACGACAAGCTGCTCGGACAGCTGGTTGCGCGCCAAGTAGCGCTCAACCCACTGCCGGATCTTGCCGGCTTCGCCCGGCAATGCGGCGCGAGCCAGCGACGCGGTGAAGGCGACTAGCGGCGGCAAGCCGCCAGGCGGACCGTTCAGAGCCTCAAGCACCCTGGCGATCGCGATCGCGTCGCTCGCGTGGGCCGACAACGGCTTGCCGAGCGGACCGACCGCCCGCCGGTATGCCTCGGCCGCCCGAGCGACGCTGGCGCCGGCGATCAGTTCGTAGAGCGCCCGGCGGTCCAGCGGAGTCAGCAGCGGCTCAGGAACGTTCTGCAGGACGAGCTGATCCAGTTCTCGCAGCGGCCGGGGCGGGGGGGCGCCATACCAGCGGTGCAGCTCCACCAGCAGTTCGTGCATCGCGCCTGGCTGGGCGAGGCATGCGGTCACCAGGCTGGCGACACCCTCGATTTCACCGCGCCAAGGCGGCACAGCGAAGAACGGGCCGAGGCTGGCTGTCAGCCTAGTCGCGAGATCATCTCGCCAGCTCTGCGTTCTTGTCCCGTCCAGAGCCAGCAGCGCGGCGATCATCGCCTGCTCGTCACGATTGAGGGCACCTGGCCGGTCATGAGGAACAGCGTCGGCGGAATCCGGGGAGGCACCGAGGTGCCGAGGAACAGGATGCGCAGGACCCAGCAGGTTGAGATGCGGCGGCAGGTAGCCCACCACGGTCTCGAGGGGTGTCATCCACGCTACCTTGATACCGGACTCGGGCCTGACGAGCCTGATCACGCATCCGATCACTTCGCCGGTGTCTAGGTCGATGACACCCGCACCGGTGAAGCCTGCCCCGATCGGATGCTGACCGCGGCCATCGAGCTGCACCCACTCAGCGTTCGGGCCTCCGGGGCCGGCCAGGCGCGCCTCAGCCCACACGCCATCCGGAATGTCCTTGGGATACCCGTACACTTGCACGTGGCGACCCGGTCTCTGGCCGCAGCGCCGCAGCAGAGGCGGCTGCGTGCCAGCAGGCGGCCCGCCCACTACGTCGAGGATCGCGATGTCCCTGCCGCCATCTCGGACTGGGTGCCAGCCGGACGGAGCGATCCGTGCGCCCAGGGTCTCGCCCATCACTCCGAAACCCGGGAAGTCGACTTGGAGCACTCCGGCCGGGGCCTCGTTGCCTTCATAGGCGCCAAGCGCTCGCGCGATCACATGCGCGCAGGTCAGCACCTGCCCATTAGCCACCAGCACGCCTGCGCCGTGCACCACTTGCGCGTCCGCATCCATGATGCGGACGCGCCATGAGTACGACACAGATCCAGTAGTCACTAGCGATCACTACGCCGGTGGCTTGCGGATCAGCATCATCAGGAACTGAATGGATTCGCGGCGGGGGCCGGAACGTGGCGGTAGCACCCTGTCCACGTCATGCCAGGTTCGATCTCGCTTACCTCAGCAAGCACAAGCCCGATTCCGGGTAACCCGGAAGCTAGTAGCTCCAGCACTGAATCCCTCCCAATACCTCTCGGCACCCAAGTCTGATTGTGCCATGCAAATGGGTATGCGGCGTCGATGGAAGATCTACCATCTTGTGACCTTCAGCGGCACAAATCTGTCATGACGGGATTAAATGGCGCAAGCCTGCCAGCACCAAGCCTTGTCGAGGGCAGGCGAACGGTGACCGTGGGCTGGGCCGGGTTGATCATGCCGGTCAGCAGCTCCCGCACCAGATGTTGGTTTTGCGCCAGCGAGCACAGCGTGTTCAGCCACATGGCGTCGGTTCCGCTCTCGTCGATCTGGTATTCCTTGAGCGCGAACTCGCTGCGGTTGCAGCCGCTGCGGGCAGCCCTCGCCTACACAGACCGGCGTCAAGCCGAACCACGGCGTCGACGACGTCTGCATTGTGGTCTGCGACGGGTTCAAGTGCCTGCCGGAATCGATCACCGCATGCTGGCCGATATGCGTCTGATAACCGTGCATTAAGGTCGGGTAGCTTGGGGCATCTCAGCCCCGGGCTCCCACAGAGTGAAGTCGACCGCCGGCGAGGTGCCCTTGGCCGGGTCCTTTTCCGTCGGTCTCTTCCCGAACAGGGCTTGCAAGTTTCCCCGCACCCTGCTCTCCAGTGATCATGTCGGGTAGGGCCTGGTGGCCCGGCCGGCGTAGATGTCCTCGTGGCAGCGGCGGCAGGTGACTAGGGTCTTGCGCCGTCGCATGGCCATGAGGTGCATCCGTGCGGGTTTCTCGGGTCGGCCGGGCTTGCTGAGATCGGCGAGCTTGCGGACATGATGAACCTCCAGGTTCATCGTGTCCTCGCAGATCTCACAGCGCCCGGCGAGGAGCCGGTGGATCAGCCCGTTGCGCCGGGCGCTGGCCATGACCGGCCGCCGGTCAGTGAGGACGGCTGTGCGTACCCGCCGGAGCGGGATCCCGCCGAAGCGGGTGACCAGTGGCTTCCTCCCCCGGTCGCGTTCGACGGTGACCTGCAGGCACTTCCGGGGCCCGGCGGGCGTCTCGATCGTGGTCTTGTACTTCCGAGCCATCGCGCTGACCGAGCGGCAAAGTCCCTCGTAGCGCTGTGACGATCATGGCCAGTTGTGTTCCGTGCCTGTTCCGTAAAACGGACGCCGGCACGGGAGCGGTCCGGAGTACCGGGATCCGGCAAGATCGGCTCTGCGTGGTGTCACTGCAGGTCAGGACACTAATGGCCAATGATGGCCCGTGCCGGGCCGGGGCAAAACCAGCGGTGCGGCAGATCGCTACCTTTCAACGGCCAAATAATCTCCGGCACGTAGGCTGAGCTGGGGATTTGCTGGTGGCAGGTGTTGGGTTCGAACCAACGTAGGCGCATGCCGACGGTTTTACAGACGGACCTCCTTCACGGTCCTCTAAGCCGCTGACCTGCGCATTCATGACTGCAGCGCACCTGTAGCGCGACGACGTTCCGTCCAGGTTCCGTGCCCTGCCGAGCCTCCGGCTGGGCACCAGATCCTGGACTTGAACACGCGTCGCTCCCCTGCGGTCGCTCTCGACGCCGATGCCGCATCCCGCTCTTTAAGGGCCTGCTCCCGCCCGGGCATGCCGCGGCTAGCCGGCCGACAGCTGCTGCTCACGTTCGTGACCATCGGAGCTGACCCAATGGACGAACCAGCGGCTCAAACGCATTGGTGCACTCAGATCCTGATCACGGGGACCTGGTCGTAGAGCCGTGCTCCGGCCGGGATCGTGGCGAGCCCAGGGTAGTTCCCGGTCTGGTGGGCGCGGGCCAGGTAGCCGGTGATCGTGTTCACCGCCGCGGCGTCGGCGGTGACCGCGAGG
>WNFB01003594.1_pt1 | contig 13676 bp, 7 predicted proteins | sample 5400501 | NCBI WGS metagenome assembly WNFB01 (sample SAMN13153341, study PRJNA577476) | soil metagenome | isolation source: 200 cm saprolite under Douglas fir tree site 2 hole 1 | place: USA:California | collected 2015-04-18
TCATCGACCGCCTGCGTGGTCCGATACGACACGGCGCGGTCGTTCCAGAGCGACGCCCAGCACCGGCGCACCGCGTTCAGGAGCGCGGCCTCGCTATCGACATCGAGGATCGTGTCCTGCTGGCCGGCGAAGCTCGCCTCCGGAAGATCCTCCGCGGTCGCGGACGAGCGCACCGCGACACGCCCGCCCAGCGCGCGATACGCATCACGAACCGCGGTCGCGACCTCGGGGGGAACAGCCATCTCCATCAGCCGCGCGCGCGCAGCGATCGGGTCCGTCGGATCGATGCTCGCAGCGCTCGCGGCCGCCGCGTATGCGTCCGTCGTGATCACGAAGCCGTCGGGAACGGGAAAGCCGGCGCGGATGAGCTCGCCGAGATTCGCGCCTTTCCCGCCGGCGACGGCGAGGTCCTGCGCGCCGAGCGTGGATAGCGGGACGACAAGAGGCCTGCTCACGCGGCGCCTAGCGCCTCGAAGCGAGAACGCGTCGCGGCCCGGATAGCGATCTCCATCAGCCGTTGTACCTCCCGTTGCGCTCGCTGCGCCAGAGCGAGCCGGTCTTGATCTGCCCCCTGATGAGGACGAGGAACAAGGGCGAAGGACGGATAAGCGAACTTCTGTCACCTCGCCCTTCTCCCGCTTCATCATGCTGAGGTTAGCAGAGCGCGGCGGTAGCGGACTACGCTCCGCCGCGCAGGGGGACTCGGACGGCAGGTCCAGCCGGATGCACACCCATTGCTCCTCCTCGTCGCATTCTTGCGCGGTGAGCTCCCTTACGGCTGCCTTGAGGGCGCGCGCGAACCGCGCCATCTTCTGCGCAGAGCTAGCGGGGATTCCGCGACGCTCGCGGGCGTAGTCTCCGATGGTCGCGTAACCGAGCGGAAGCACTCCGTCGCCTCTTGCGAGCGACTCCAGATGCTCACCGCCTCGAGGTCGGGGCCCAGCGCGCCGGCCTGGATGCGGGCCGCGCGCGAGACGGCGTCCACCTTCAGCACGCGCGAGAGGCGCCCGAGGTCGAGGGAGCACGCCGGGCGTCCCCGGCCGCCGGCTTCGACTCCGCCGACCACGCTGGTGCCGCCGCCGTACGGCGCTACGGCGATGCGCGCCGCCGCGCACCCCTCCAGCGCCCGGGCGACGTCCTCCTCCGACCGCGGCAGGCAGACGACGTCGGGCGCAGCGGAGAAGTCGCAGGCGACTCCACGGACCAGGTCGCGATAGGCGCGCCCGTAGGCGTGGCGCAGCCGCGCTTCCGGCGATGCGTCGTACAGGTCGGTGATGGCGCGCGCCGGGACGGCAGAGGGCCGCGGCACTCCGGCGACGGGCTGCTCGAGCAGCCGGATCGCCTGGTTCAATGACGCCGGCGAGAGATGCACGTAGCGCATCGTGTTGCTGAGGTCGGCGTGGCCGGCCTTCCTGCTACCGGGCGGCCCATCGCGCCCGCGCGGATGCCCGATGCAGGAGAAGACATCCGCTGGCAGGACGATGTGCCCGAGTTGCAGCAATCGCTGCGCTGACGGCGGCCAGACAGGTCTGGCCGTACGCCTCGTTTTCGCCCTGCGCGGCCTGCTCGGCGGGGGTTGCAGACCCCGGCCGCGGTCTGACAGGGTGGGAAGTCGGACCGGGGAGGCGGGAGCAAGGCGACGGAAGCGTCCTTATCTGTCCTTCACCCTCACCCTTACCGTGGCGGATGAAGATGCGCACGTGGTCGTCGATCGTGGAAAGGCGCGCCGCTTCCGGGACTCCGGATCGATCCATTCCGTCATTCGTGGGCCCCGCGATGGCTGCTGTCGCGGCGTTCGGGCTCGCGCTCACACTTGCATTCGTCTGCGCGCCGTACCCCGTGGAGTGGGCAGAGGGCCGGGTCTTCGAGACCGCACGCCTCATGCTCGCGGGCTCGCCGCTGTACTGTGACATGCATGTCCTTCCCTGCGCCGATTTGACCTACCCTCCCGCCTATTCCGCAGTGGTTGCAGCGCTGGGAAAGATCTTCGGCCTCGGCTTCACGGCCGGTCGCGCGGTGAGCTTCGCAGCGCTTCTCTGGGTCCTCCTGGGTCTCTACCGGATCGCGCGAGCCCAGTGTGATCGGTGGACCGCGCTCGCGGCGCCCGCCGTCTTCCTCTTCTTCATCGAGATCTCCTACTTCGCGGGGTCGATGCGGCCCGACCTCTTGTCGCTGGCGCTCGTCGTTTCCGCCCTGGCGACGCTCATCCGGTGGCCGACCATCCGGGGCACGGTGTCCTCTGCGCTGCTCCTGCTCGCGGGTCTCTTCGTCAAGCCCCAGGCGTTCGACGCGGTCTGCGCCGTCTGCATCTACCTCGCGATGGTGGACCGCAAACGGCTCGCCGCCTTCATCGCGGTCGGGGCGGTGGGCGGGACGCTCATCCTCGGCCTGGGGCAGTTCCTGACCGGCGGCCGGTTCCTGGATCACCACTACTGGTACGTCGTCTATCCGTCCCACACGCTGGGCCAGCTGGGAACGGTCCTCTTCTATGGGGCGCTGCCGTGGACGATCTTCATCTGCGTCGCGCTCCATCATTCGGTGCGCGCGCTGCGGCACCGTCCGGTAGGCCTCGTTCCAATCTATTTCCTGTGCAGTCTGGCGTGGGCGCTTTCCACGGGCGCCGGCGCCGGAGCGGCAGCGAACTACCTCTTCGAGCTTTACGTTGCCACCAGCCTCGCGGTGGCCGCCTTTCTCCAGGGCCTTCGCGAACGGCCCCCGGACGCGGTCAGCCGGTTCGATCGCTTGGCCGCGGTCCTGATCTCGATCCAGGTCGTCCTATGCCTGGCCGCTCAATCCCTGGATCGGCCTCGAGCATTATTTCTCCACCCGAAGACTCTGGTCGAGCCGGGACACGATGGTGCCCGCGCTCCGGGCCGCGCCCGAGCCGATCCTCGTCGAGGAGCTCGGCATGGCCGGCTACACGGGGCACCAGCTGTTCGTGGACTCCTTCGTCGCCACCCGGCTCTCCTACCTGCACCGGTGGGACGAAGGCCCGCTTCTCGCCATGCTCACTGAGGGACGGTTCTCGAGGGTGGTGCTGCGCGAGGCGCCTGCCGATCATCCGAGTCAGCCGCAGCGAGAGCGCTTTACGCCCCGGATGCTGGAGGCCATCGCCGCGCACTATCGTGTGTCCTGGTCGGATGGGAACTGGTTCGTCTATGAACCGCGCCGCCAGGGCGGCGCCCGCTGACGATCTGTTCCGCCTCGGAGGATGGCTCCGCTCAGACGGGGCAGGTCAAGGTCAGGAGGAGTCTCGTTTTCGGCTGGCCAGTTCTCGGGTTCAGGTCACTCGGGGTTCAGGTCACGAGGAGAGCGGCCTGTCGGCGGCGTTGCAGGTCCTGCGCATGGATTCCTTTCGAAGAGGGGTCCGCTGCATGCGGCCCCCGCGCGCCGCTGCACGGGCTATCCGGCGCGTGTCCTTTCGCGACGCGCGCCCCGAAGGACGTCCTGATCCCGGACGCCCCTTCCATTTCGAGACGGCCCTTGTGCGTTGCGCCGCAGCTTCTAAAGCCAGGCGGCATGCCTCCGGCCGGAGCAGATCCGACTTCCTTCCGCCGCCGGATCGGAGAGCACCGGAGCCGCGGGGGCACGCCGTTCCCGGAGCAAAACGAACCGAAGCGCAGGGACTTTATGGCGCCGTCGCTCGAAGCCGCAGCCAATTCCGCGCTCCTCGAATCAGCAGCAGAGTTACGCGGTAGATCGCGCGAACTCACCCTGCTCGCGGGGAATGAACAGCACCGCCGAGATTATTCTCGCGAGCAGAGGGGATCGGGAGACGCGGACTCCGGTCACGATTTCACGCCCCCAAGTTTTCGCGGCCCATGTGCTGCCTTTGTGCTTAGTTGCTGTATTGCCGCAGCAGCTCTTTTAGGGCCGCGACTTGTTGCCGTGTTAACTTCGCGCGGAGGAAGTCAACCTCCATCGGATACACGGAACCGTACTCAGCCTGCTTATCCTTTGCCGGGTACATCGCATCAATGTACGCGTCTCGGTAGGCAATCCAAGCTCTTTCGGCCGCTTTGATTTTTGCAGCGGCTCCCGGTTGGCTTGCGGCTCTTGACAGCAGGGTGCTGTAGATATCATTCAACTCGGCATCCACGCGTGCTGCCTCTTCACTCGCACAGGCGTTTGCCTCGTTCTGAGTCTTAGCCTTCTCGCTGCAAGCACGATACTGCTCCGAGTCCTGAGCGAGACTCGGAAATGAGCTAAGGGCTAGAAAAGGCACAAGGGCTAGACAGCGCATCAAGGCTATCCTCCTCGGTGGTAAGCTGTCAGGACGAGGTAACATCGAGACTCGAGCCTGATCGCTCAGTGACCATAGTTACCGTAAGTATAGAGATTGTATTCATCGGTCCGTCGAATTATTAACCCGCGGATAACCACGCCGCCAGCGCGATTCCAATCCGTGAAGTTATTTAGTGTGACGTCATTATCAGAATTGATATTGGATAATAGGGTCGACCTGCCTAGGTTCCTCTCGCCTAGGTTGTACGTAAAGTCGACCAGGGCATCAAACTCATTCTGGGATACTTGGACGTTCAGTCTGTTGTTGACTGCGTTCACAGCCGTTTGTACGTCTTGTGCCAATAGCTGGGTCGCTTCCGCTTCCGTGATTCCGTTGGAGAAATCCTCACCGGGTCTAATAAGATGGCCATAACCAATTGTGGGATTTCCCGCCGCGTCATTGTATACGGTAGCGCTATAGCCCTCGTGTCGCCTGATGAAGTCCAATCCCTCTGGGCTCAGGGAGAGGTCCTCCTCGTTCACCTCCGGATCGACCGACCCCAAAGCCATGAAGCCCACGTCGGCTGCAAGGCCACCGGGTCCCCCTCCCACGGCTGCGGCGCCCATCCCTACCGCCGCTTGGCCGGCACTCTTGAAGAACTGTGACCATGACCACCCGCCGCCCAAAACGCCTGCCGCCACTCCGATCAATGCCAAGACGTAGGGATTCCTCACTCCCGCTGCCTGCGCCATGGAGGTCGCGGTTATGGCGATAGATACCGAAGTTGCCCACATGGCGAGACCCTCCGGTATCCCGACAATCGTGACGCACAGAATAGCGCCAAGCACGAAGGTGGCGAGCGCCCAGGGGTTAGTCGCAATACCGTACAGCGTCAAACCGATGAAGTACCCGACGCGAGCGCAGAACTTGGTGTAGTCGACGGCAGCATTTGCGACCCAGACCGCGGCGGCGCCGATGGCGCTGCCGATCGTGGTGATACCGCTCCAGACGGCACTAAAGAAGTTGCCGATGAAGTCGAGGAAGTGGCCGGTGGGATCGACGTAGACGATCGGGTTGTCCCGGGCATAGGTGTAGCGGTTGAACGTCTGCGCGTCGCTCGCCGAGGGCACGATGGAATCCGCGCTGATGAAGCGCCCGATCGCGGGATCGTAGTAGCGTGCGCCAAAGTAGTAGAGACCCAGCTCCTCGTCGTACTCCTGTCCGGTAAACTTGCTCGTGACGACATCGCCGCCGGAGGAGTTGGCCTGCGACAGCTCGCCGAACGGCAGGTACACCATGCGAGCCGTGACGTTGCCGTTCGCGTCGGTGATGACGGAGCTCGAGTTGATGTGGTTGCGGTGGTAGAAGTACGTCCCGATCGCGGGACCGTTGGTCGTGTCGCCGCTGAGGAGGTAACCCGAGCGCTGATAGAGCCCCCCGCCGCCGGGTCCACCGCCGGGTCCACCGCACCCGGTGGAGACGAACACCAGGGAAACCGACGCCGAGGCGAGGCGCAGCCAGGCCGGCCGTCCCCGCCGAGGTGTCGCGCCGCGCGGCATCAGCAACGCGGCCGCGAGTCCCACCGCAAAGAGCAGGGATAGGCCCAGCCCCGCGTAGCCGACCGCCTCCGGATGCATCGCTGCGGCTTTGAGAAGCGCGACTCCCTTGCGCGCCGCGCCGCCGAAAGTCCTCCCGTCGTACATCGCCGTCCCAGCGGCCTCGGCACGCCAGCGGTTCGCGTCGTTGAACGCAACCGCGATCGCTCCCGCGCGCGTGACCGAGACAAGAAGCTGCCCAGCTGCGAACACGTTCACGGTGTGCCGCGCGGGCGACCCGTCGCTGTACGTGCGCTTCTCGTAGAAGTTTCCGAAGTAGATCGTGGTTACGGTCGGTCCCGTCGAGGGGGTGAAGACCTTCTTCGCACGGTGCCCGTCCGCGTCATAGGTCATCTGGGCGACGACCGTCCCGTTCCTGGTGGCGCTCGCGAGATGGTTCAGTCCGATCCACGCGTAGTCCCAGGTCACGCCGTCGATCACCCGGTGGGTCGTGTTCCCGAATCCGTCGTAGGTGACGCCGCTCAGGCCTGTGCCCGACGTCACCTGCTGGCCGGTGAACGTGAGCGTGCGATTGACGAGCCCTGCGAAGCCCGTCGGATTGCCCATGGCATCGTACGCATACGCCTTCGTGCCCCAAACCCCGATCGCCTGGGTCAGCCGGTACAACGGATCGTATGTGTACGTCTGCGTCTCATCGGTGTTGACGCCATCCGGGCCCACCTTGACAGACCGATTGTCGGTGATCGACCCGATGTTGAGACCGCCTGTGTTCGGACGAGTGTACCAGTCATAGGTCAGGTCGTGAATCGTTCCAGCCGCGCTTCCGACCGTCGAAAGATGGGTCAGGTGGTTCACGTCGTCGTACGCGTACGTCGTGCTGACGCCGTTCCCGTACGTGACGGTCCCGGGCTTCCCGCTGGCGGTGTAGTTGGAGTAAGAGGCGAGAGTCGTCCCGTTGAGGGCCACGGTGGCGAGATTTCCCGCGTCCGTGTAGCTGTAGTCGACGTAGGACCCATCAGGATAGGTGAGGTGGGTGACCCGGTCGACGAGATCGTACTGGAAGGTCTCCGAAAAATTGTCCGTGCCATACGTGCTCGTGCGCCTGGCGAGCGGCCCCGTGGAAGAATAGGCGAAGTGGGTCGTCCCGCTGGCGTCGACGACCGTGGTCAGCCGACCGATCCCGTTCGCGACTGTCGTTTCGTCGTAGGTGTACGTGGCCGCCGTCTCGCCCGCGGCCTGTTTGGATTTCACGCGATTGAGCGCGTCGTAGGTGAAGGTGACCGTGTTGCTGCCAACCTGCGGGTCCAGCATGCTCGTCTTGCGGTTCAGCGAGTCGTAGGCGATCTTGGAGACCGCCTGGTCGGGAGTCGTGGCGGAGGTGAGGCGCCCGAGGGCGTCGTAGCCGTACGTCGTCGTCTGGTTCGCGGCGTCGACGATCGACGTTACATGCTTGCGCGCATCGAAGTACTTCGTCGTGGTGTTGCCGTTGGGATCCGTAACGCGCGTCGAGTTGGGCGTCGCCGAGCTCACACCGTACGTGTAGGTCGTTACCTTGGAATCGGGCGTCGTCACCGTGGCGAGGCGCCCCGCGTAGTCGTATGCGGACCTCGTCCACGCGATGCTCGTCGCGTTGCAGTAGTGCGGCGTCGACGCCGCGTACTGCCGGCCGGCGCGGTCTTTCTGGAAGTCGACGCAGATGGTCTGGCCACTGTCTCCCGTCGATTCCGTGTGGAACACGAACCCGCTGCCGTCGAAGAACTCTTTTCCATACACGGTGCGCGTCGCATCGACCTTTGTCACCACCATGTTGTACAGAGCTGATACGCCGTTCACAGATCCGGAGTTGGAATATGAGTAGGTCGTCGTCGCTCCGTCGGCGACCCGGATCGTTCCGGTCTTCCGGCCGAACACGTCGTAACTCGTCGTTGTCGTCTGGGTGTTCGCGTCCGTGAACGACACGACCAGACCGTCCGCGTTGTAGCTCCTCTGCGTCACCTGACCGAGCGCGTTCGTAACGCTGATCGGATACGTCTTGAAGGTCGGATCGTAGGCAGTCGTCGTCGTGCGGACTAGGTTGTCCCCGGTCGGCGGCTCGGTGACCGACACCATGTTGCCGTTGGCGTCGTAGGTCATGGTCGAGGAGATCCACGTGTTGGTGGCGTCGAGCCAGTTGCTCTTCGTCGTGATGGAGTTCCCCGTCCACGTGTTCCTCATCCACCCGAGCGTCGTGGCGCCGCTCGTCGTCTTGATCTCCGTGATCCTCCCGAAAATCCAGGCCGTCGTGTCGTTGACGTAGGTCGTCGTGACCGTCACGTCGGGTAGACCGTCCGCCGACTGCACTTTCACCGTCGGGTTTCCGTAGTCGTCATACTGGGTCGAGGTCGTCTGCGAGAAGAGGAGCTGCCCGAGCGTGTACTCATATGCGTAGACGACCCTCTGCCGCTCGCGTGCGAGCTCCGTTCCCGCGTTCGGGTACACGAGGTCGTACGTCGCGGCCGTGGTACTGACGAGTGAACCGTTCGGGGCGGTCACTCCGGCTACCTCGTCCACTCTCGCCACGAGACCTTCGTACCCGGGCGATTGGTTGAAGTATGTCTGCTTGTACTGCCCGGTCTGAAAATCGCCCGCCCTCACCGACTGAAAGCCGAGATTCCGCCGATTCGGAATGGTCCCCGGCAACACGCGTGCGTCCCAATACCCGTAGCCCGTCGCGTACGTGCCGCCGCGCCCATCGCTCGTCGTCACACTGGTCACCAGATTCTGTGGAGCGGTGTTCGGAATCCCGGGCCCTCCGGACGACGGCATGATCGCGTTCGGCACCAGCGGCGCTGGGACGTAGACGACGGTGACCGTCCCGCCGAGGCCGTTGTTCACCGTGGTGAGCAGGTCGTTCGAAGGGCCGTTTGCGACGTCGACGTACACGGAGGCCCCCGAGCAGTTCGCGATGTCGACCTTCCCGTTGCCGTCGAAATCTCCGAGCCGCACCCAGTTCGGAGGGGCCCAGACGTTCGGGACGGTCCAGAGGCTCTGGACGAAGCTGTTTCCCATGGAGCGGTTGACGTAGATGTTGCCCCCGCTCGCTGTCGCGATGTCGGTGCGCCCGTCGCCGTCAAAGTCGGCAGCCCACGTGTAGTCCGCCGATCCCCAGTTCGCGGGCACGCCCCAGACCTGCTGCGTGAAGCCCGACCCCGTGGAGAGGTTCACGTAGATGTTGCCGCCGATGGCCGTCGCGATGTCCGTCTTGCCGTCGCCGTTGAAGTCCCCCGTCCAGACGTAGCCGCCAGTACTCCAGTTCGCGGGGACGGGCCACACCTGCTGCGTGAACCCCGAGCCGGTGGAGAGGTTCACGTAGATGTTGCCGCCGATGAGGGTTGCGATGTCCGTCTTGCCGTCGCCGTTGAAGTCGCCGGTCCAGATGTAGGGGGCGGTGCCCCAGTTATTGGGGACGGGCCATACCTGCTGCGTGAAGCCCGAGCCGGTGGAGAGGTTCACGTAGACGTTCCCGCCGATGGCCGTCGCGATGTCCGTCTTGCCGTCGCCGTTGAAGTCGCCGGTCCAGGTATAGGAAGAGCTGCCCCAGTTCGCGGGGACGGGCCACACCTGCTGCGTGAAGCCCGAGCCGGTGGAGAGCTTCACGTAGATGTTGCCGCCGTTTGCCGACGCGATGTCCGTCCTGCCGTCCCCGTCGAAGTCGCCGGACCAGGTGTAATCGCTCGATCCCCACTGGTTCGGGACGGTCCAGTTCTGCTGCGAAAAGCCGAGTCCGCCCTGCTGCCACCCGAACGTCTGCGCCGGCAGCGTGCTCGTCCCGTCGCTTCCGTACTCCTGCACCGCCGTGAGATGGCTGCGGAAGGTCGCCGCTCCGTATTCGCCGTAGTCGAGCCGGTACTGATGCAACAGAGCGCCGCCGGACTTCACGGAGATCCACTTGAGCCGAAACGTCAACTGCTGGTAGTAACCCTGTGGGTAACCACCAGGATCGGGGTCGGCGCGCCCCTCGTACGCGAACTCGATCGTCCGGTAGGTCGTCAGGCCGGGCCCCTTCGTGTAGGTGATGACGCTCGGGTACAGCTGGCCATTGTCCTTCGAATAGCCGACCTCGTAGGAGTTGCCGAAGAGGTCAACCACCTTCGAAAGCGCCCAGGTCAGCACCGTACCCGTCGCCCCGCACGCCAGCGTCGAGTCGGCGGTCGCCCCGTACACGAACTGGGTGCCGGACCGGTCGTACGCGGTCCACGAGCATGGGCCGTTACCGCAAGAGCTCGACGGGACGAGCTTCGTGAAGCTCTCCCTCTTGCTCCGATAGCTCCCATCGGGCTGCGCCATTAGGATCCCGAGCTGGGTGTGCGCATAGGTGTCGCCACCCGAGCACTGGATCCCGGAGCCGTAGTTGACTCGCGTGATCGCCGACAGCCCCGCGAGCTGCCAGCCCACCCCGACGATGCCGTTACCGGCGCCCGGATCGTAGACGAGCGCGATCTCGGGCTGCATCCCGTTCGCGCCCTTGGGGACCTTGATCGGGATGGAGTGGTTGAACATGCTCTGCGCGCGGGCGTTCGAAACGCTGCCGATTCCGATGAAGAAGGATACCGCTACCAGTGCCCCGACGCGGCCTCGGATGGTCTTCACGGCGGACCCTCCCGAACGGTGGAAGCGGGTGCTGCAGCGCGAATCGGACGAGCTCTTCACGGAACTGGACCGAACTTGATGTTGTGGACGAGGACGCCGCCCGCGAAGTACGTGTGGTGCGGAGAGACCTCGAGGTTGTACGTGGTCACGTCTCCGGGGAGCAGCTCCAGCGCCTCAACGGCGATCCCGGCGCGCTCGTCGCAGGTGGCGAGGGCGCATTCCTGCGGGAACAGCGTGTCTCCGATCCGGAGCTCGCCTGCGCGGGTCCAGCGGCCGCCCGCGAAGAACCGGTGCTCAGGCGTAGTCGTGATCTTGCGATTGATGCGGAGCAGCGCCGGGGTGTGGGGGTGCACCAGGACCGCCGTCACGAGTCCGAGGATGGGCGAGCGCCCGTCGACGTCATAGGAGAGCACCGCGTCTCCGACGACGACCGTCTCGATCGCCTTCGTCGACCCGTCGGCCATGGCGACGCTCGTCCCCGCGACGAAGCACGTACCCTGGAAAACACAGGTGCCTGCGTCGCAAGAGTAACCAGTCCGGCAAGTGCCGCAGAATATTGTTCCCCCGCAGCCGTCGGGCTGGTTGCCGCAGGTCCAGCCCTGCGCCGCGCAAGTGGTCGGCGCGCAGCAGGTGTTCGTCGAGAGGCAGACCTGCCCTGCCGCGCAGGTGCCGCAGCTCAGCGTGCCGCCGCAGCCGTCCGAGATGCTCCCGCAGTTCTTGCCCTGCGCCGCGCAAGTGGTCGGCGCGCAGCAGGTGTTCGTCGAGAGGCAGACCTGCCCTGCCGCGCAGGTGCCGCAGCTCAGCGTCGTGCCGCAGCCGTTCGAGATGCTCCCGCAGTTCTTGCCCTGCGCTGCGCACGTCGTCGGCGCGCAGCAGACGTTGGAGGTGCAGACCTGTCCCGTGGCACAGGTCCCGCAGCTCAGCGTCACGCCGCAGCCGTCCGAGATGCTCCCGCAGTTCTTGCCCTGCGCGGCGCACGTCGTCGGCGCACAGCAGACGTTGGAGGTGCAGACCTGTCCCGTGGCACAGGTCCCGCAGCTCAGCGTCACGCCGCAGCCGTCCGGGAGGCTCCCGCAATTCTTGCTCTGCGCGGCACACGTCGTCGGAACGCAGGCGCTCTGGACGCTGAGGATGTTCCCGTTCGCGTCGTAGGTGTAGGTCGTCTTTTGCGGAGCGGCGCCGGCGAGCAAGAGGATCGCCACGAGGGCAACAGCACCGCCCACGGCGGCCGTGCATCCCCGACGAATCCGCTTCATGGCCATGGGCTCCTCGGTGCACGCGGGGCGGGCGAGCCGTAGGTCGACGCGCGTGCGGCCCACAGTCTTCGGCGTCGAATGACGGGATGCGGCGGGCACCTGCGCGGCTTGATTCCCCTCACGAGGGGATTGGAGACGAACGGCGATGGCAACGCCCCCCAGCGCAGACAGCCCCCGATCAGTGAGGTGCTCGCGCCCAGATGCGACTTTCCGTGAAGGCGGTGACGAGAACAACGCGAGCGTAACGCCGGGCTCACTTGCCCGAACTGGACGATGTCCATGTCCCCTCCCCGCGCCGCGACTCTTACTAGCACCGCAGGTCTATCGGTCAAGTGGCCAGAAAACTTGCCTTCAGGGCTCGGATTCGAGCCGATGTTAACGCTGCGCGATTCATAATGATTTGGCCGGTGTTGCGGAGTAAGACAGTTGCCGACTCCGCTCAAAACGGGTGGAGCGGCGTTGGCCTTCCCTGTCGAGTTCAGATCACGAGAGACGTCATCCTTCGCGTCGTCGCCAGCGCTCCACGTGCATCCGCGAAATGAAACTTGGGCTCCCGCGCAAGGCGATGAGAGTGAGAGTGAAGATGGGATGAAGCGGCTGGCCGCCACCGACGTGGTGGCCGAAGCCCCACAATGGTGCACGCGGTCATGTGCCGCAAAGGTGGAGGCCAGCCATGGACCATATTGGCATCGACGTACACAAGATGGAAAGCCAGCTCTGCATTCTGAGCGAGAGCGGCGAGATCCTCGAGCGCCGGATCCGCACGCAGCGGGAACGGTTCGCGGCGGTGCTTGGAGAGAGGCCGCCAGCCAGGATCCTCATCGAGGCATCGACCGAGAGCGAATGGGTGGCGAGATGCCTGGAGCAGCTCGGGCACGAGGTGATCGTGGCCGATCCGAACTTCGCGGCCATGTATGCGACGCGCAGTCGGCGGGTGAAGACTGACCGTCGCGATGCGCGCACGCTGGCCGAGGCCTGCAGGCTCGGCGCTTACCGGGCGGCGCATCGCACCTGGGACCGGCAGCGGCACGTGCGGACGCAGCTCGCCGTGCGCGAGGCGTTGTTGCAGACGCGGAACCGGTATATCTCGCTGGTTGGCGCCGCGCTGCGCAGGGAGGGCTTCCGCGTTGCGACCGGCAATGCCGAGGGCTTCGTCAAGCGGGTCGAAAAGCTCGCTCTCCCCGGTCAGTTGAAGTCGGAGATCGCGCCGCTCTTTACAGTGCTCCTCTCGGTCAACCACCAGCTCGAGTGGCTCGACTGCCGCCTTGAGCGTCTCGCGCAGAGCGACGAGACGGTGGCCAGGCTGTGCACGGCACCAAGCGTGGGGCCAGTCACGGCTGCAGCGTTCGCTTCGACCATCGACGAGGTCAGTCGATTCAGCAACGCGCACCAGGTGGAAGCGTATCTGGGCCTCACACCGAGCGAGATGAGCTCAGGCGAGGCGCAACACAAGGGTCACATCACCAAGGCAGGCAACAGCCGGATGCGGCGGCTGTTGGTGCAGGTCGCCGTGTCCATCCTGCGGCTGCGCAGCCCGCGAACGGAGGGCCTGAGGGACTGGGCATCCAAGCTCGCCGTCCGGCGCGGGAAGAAGATCGCCACCGTGGCCCTGGCCCGGCGCATGGCGGGAATCCTCTACGCGATGATGCGCGACGGGACCTGCTACTTGGTGGCGCAACCACGGAAGGCAAGGGACGCCGCCTGAGCGGCGAGCGGTACTCGGTCGACCCGACTCCGCAACAGCGGCTTTCGTGGAAAGGAGAAGACGGGCGAGCGCGAATCTGTCCTTGGCTGCAAATCGAGGCCGCGATGAAAGAAAGCGCCGCCTGCCCATCGAAAGCCACCATGCGCCGGCGAGTGCGACTCGCCACCGTAGTGGCGGTAGCGCATGGGAATCGAACCCACCGAGGACGCCTCTCAGCGCCCGCCACCGGTTTTGAAGACCGGGCCCCGCACCAGTCAGGGACGCGCTACCGCTGGCGAAGCTAGCAGGTTTCGCTTCGGCGACCA
>WNFB01003596.1_pt1 | contig 13672 bp, 13 predicted proteins | sample 5400501 | NCBI WGS metagenome assembly WNFB01 (sample SAMN13153341, study PRJNA577476) | soil metagenome | isolation source: 200 cm saprolite under Douglas fir tree site 2 hole 1 | place: USA:California | collected 2015-04-18
CAGAGCGCGATCGCGATGGCGTCGCGTGCGTGGTCGTCGATGCGTCCCTCGGGCAGTCTGACCTGAGCAGCCAGCATGCGCGCGATCTGGGCCTTGTCCGCGTTTCCATAGCCCGTGAGTGTGACTTTGACCTGGCTTGGCTTGTACTCGAAAACGGGGACGCCACGTTCCTCCAGCACCGCGAGGATGGCGCCGCGCGCCTGGGCGACGCCGATGGCGCTGGTCGCGTTGCGGCCCATGAAAAGCTCTTCCAACGACGCCTCCGACGGTCGGTGGTCTCTGAGGATCCGGCGGAGGTGGCGCGTGATCGCGAGGAGTCGCGCGCCGTCTCGTCCCGGACTCGTCACCACAGAGCTGCACGCCAGGATGAGGTTGGGCTCGGACAGCAGCGCGAAGCCGGTGCCGGCCAGCCCCGGGTCGATTCCGAGAATCAGTCCAGTTTGACCCGGCATGTATCCATCAGGTTCTACACCTGTGCTGAGACTCGTTCAAGGACGTTGGTGGGGATGTCAAAGTTGGCGTAGACCTGCTGGACGTCGTCGTCTTCCTCCAAGGCTTCCATGAGCCTGAGCACCGAGACCGCTTTGTCTTCGCCCACGGGCACGGTCTGCCTGGGCTGCATGGTTACCTCGGCGCTCTCGAAAAAGACACCGAGCGCTTCGACGGCTGCCTTCACCTTTTCGAAGGCCGCTGGTGAGGTCGTGATCTCGACCGACTTGCCATCGACCTGGATGTCGTCGGCGCCGGCTTCGATGGCCGCGAGGCCAATCTCTTCGGGGTCGTTCTTGCCGGCGTTGACGGAGATCACGCCCTTGCGCTCGAACATCCAACCCACGGAGTTGGACTCGCCGAGGTTCCCGCCGAACTTCGAGAAGCGATGCCTGATCGAGGCTGTGGTGCGATTGCGGTTGTCGGTGAACGCGTCGACCATGACGGCCACCCCGGATGGGCCGTAGCCCTCGTAGCGGATCTCCTCCAGCTTCTCGCCCGCCAGCTCCCCCGTCCCGCGTTTGATCGCGTTCTGGATCTTGTCGGTGGGCATGTTGATCTCCCTCGCCTTTTGGATGGCGAGGCGGAGCCGGAAGTTGCCTTCGGGGTTGCCTCCCCCCTCCTTGGCGGCGATCAGGATCTCCCGGCTGGCGCGGGTGAAGGCCTGGCCGCGCTTGGCGTCAACAATGGCCTTTTTGTGCTTGATCCCGGCCCACTTCGAGTGCCCCGACACTAGGAGCGGAACTCCGAGTGGGCACCAGAGAAAACACCCGGGGTCCCCCGGAAATCGCAGATTTCCTGGGGTGGGAACATGCTTTCGATGATTCTACTTCACCACAAACCGCATCCAGCGCCGCTTGCCAACCTGCACCACCACACTGCTATCGGGCTTCAATGGATCATCGCCTGCTGCGACCTTGCCGTCCACTTTTACTCCGCGTTGCTCGATCAGCCGTTTAGCTTCAGCGTTGGACTTGGCCAGTCCACTCTTCACCATAGCTTCGATCAATCGGATCGGAAATCCGGTCTCGAATACAGGAATTTCCTCGGGAATCTCACGCTTGCGGAACTTGACCTCGAAGTCCTCCTCCGCGCTCGCAGCGACGTCCTCACCATGCAGACGCGTGACCAGCCGGCGCGCCAGCGCCGCTTTGGCGTCGCGGGGTTTCATGGCCAGCACCCGATCGACCTCTCCTGGTTCTAGGCCGGAGCTCAGGCGGAGATATTTCTCAGTCAATGCATCGGGGATCGACATCGTCTTGCCGTAGATCTCTTCGGGCGGCTCGTTGATACCTATGAAGTTGTTGAGTGACTTGCCCATCTTGGCAGAGCCATCGAGGCCCTCCAGCAGTGGGAAGACGGCGATGTCCTGGGGCGCCTGCCCGTAAGCCTTCTGGATCTCACGACCGAACAGGAGGTTGAAGAGCTGATCGGTGCCTCCGATCTCGACATCGGCGCGCACCGCCACCGAGTCGTAAGCCTGGTTGAACGGATACAGGATCTCGTGGGCGCCGATGGCGATGCCGGCCTTGATCCGATCCGCAAAGTCCTCGCGCTGCAGCACCTGTTGGAGAGTCGCCCTGCCGAGCAGCCGCAGTACGTCGGCGGCCCCCATCCCTGCCAACCATTCTGCGTTGCCATGCACCTCCGTCCGATCGCGGTCGAGCACGAGATAGATCTGATCGAAGTAAGTCTTCGCGTTGGCGTCGACCTGCTCGCGACTGAGCATCGGCCGCGTCTCAGAACGACCGCTCGGATCGCCGATCATCGCCGTGTAGTCGCCGACGATCAGGACCACGACATGACCGTCGTCCTGGAAAGCTCTCAGCACATCGAGCACGACGAGATGCCCAACGTGGAGGTCTGGCGCGGTGGGATCCAGACCGAGTTTCACACGCAGCTTCTCCCCACGCTCGAGACGGGAGCGCAGGTGGTCTTCCACGTGGATCTCGACCGCCCGCTCGCGCAGGTGATTGAAGAGCGCCGAGGTCACTCTGGGTGGCGTCAGGCGAGGTTGGCGAAACTGAAGTAGATCTGGGGGTCGGGCGGTAAGACCGGTTGGAAGATGAACACCACCGGTTTCTTGAGCGCGTCGGTCAAGGGCACGGCCACCTTGGAGCCCTGGATCGCATCTCGGATCCTGAGCTGCACCGAGTCGAGCTGTCCGCCGCCAATTGGATTGCCCGCGGCCTCAAGTTCGTAAGTGACCAGGACCGACAACAGGACCGCGGTGACCAGGCCCGCCGCGATGCCCAGGGTCCGGTTGAGCACCACCGCTTCGATCTGGATTTGCTTGTGCACGAGCTGGGCCGCCCCATCGATGAGCAATATGACCGCGATGAGGATGCCGAAGAAGCCGTAGATGCGGGCGTCAGGGGTCTCGAGGCTTGAGGATTGCTGGATGATGCCGCCGGTCTGTATGCCCATGTTGGTGGCGGAAAAGCACGCGACGTACACGGAGACGAGACTGATCAGTCGCCGGAACGCCCCGGTGAAGTAGCCCAGCACCAAGTAGGCGAGAATCAGAACGATCGGAACGGCGTCGACCCAGGTCACTTGACGGGGCCCCCGCAAATTGCCCGCCTTGGACGCTGAATCTGCGCGGTTCTCATGCGCGAAACCTGGCGCTATGCTGTTTCTCGAGTGCCAGCCTGACCTTGTTCATCACCTCGTCCACTTCGGCGTCCGTCAGGGTGCGCTCGGGGCTCCGGAAAGTCAAGGCGAAGGCGACGCTCTTGTGGCCCTCGTCGACCTGCGGGCCATGGTATTCGTCGAACGCGCCCACCCGCTCAAGGATTTGTCCGCCGGCCACTGAGATGACTGCGTGCAGCTCGCCGGCGGGGACGTGTTCCTCGACCACGATGGCCAGGTCTCGATCGACGGCGGGGAATCGCGGCAGGGCGATGGCCTTGCGATCGCCGGCCGCGGCCATCAGGGCATCGGCATCGAGGTCGAGGGCGACCGCGCGGCCGTCAAGGTCGAACACCGACAGGGTCGCCGGGCGCAGCTCACCGAGCACGCCGACCTCCCTCCCGCCGATACGGAAGGCCGCCGTGCGGCCCGGGTGGAACAGGTTGATGTCCACGCGCCGGTAATCGGCTGGACCCGACGCCAGGTCGCCGGCGAGGCGGTCGATGACCGACTTGAGGCGGAGAAAGCCCTCTCGACCCGCCTCGGGTGTGTCCGCCACGCGCGCGACGGCGGTCAGGTGCGTCGGCTCCTCGGCCAGACCGCCGGCGCCTGTGCCTCGGTAGATCCGCGCGAGCTCGAAGAGGTCGACCCGCTGCGCCGCTCGATTCTGGTTAAAGGCGGCAGCCGACAGCAGTGAAGGGAGGAGCGAGGTGCGCATCGTGTCGAGCTCGTCGCTCATCGGATTGATCAACGACCTTGCGCCATCTGCCAGCTTGAGCCGCTCGAGCAGGCGGCGCGAGACGAGGGCCGGCGTCACTGCTTCCTCGAACCCCGCGCCGAGAAGTAACTCGCGGATGCGCCACGCAGGGCTCTCCGCGCGCGTGGGAGTCCACTTGGAGTGCCGGCGGCCGGGAAGCGTCGCCGGGATGCTATCGATGCCGTGGATCCTCCCCACCTCTTCGACGATGTCCTCAGGCAGCTGCACGTCGAGACGGAACACCGGCGGCAGGACGTCCCATCCGCCATCGTCGAGAACGCGGACGTGGAACCCGAGCCGGCGAAGTATCGTCTCCGACTCCTCGAGTGGGATGTGAACGCCCAAGAGGCTGTCGATCTTGCGTGGGTCAAGATCCACGCGTATCGGCTCCTGCGGCCTGGGGTACACGTCCACCCAGACGGTGTGGACGTTCCCTCCCGCCCACTCTCTGACGAGCGCGGCGGCCCGCCTGGCGCCGGCCATCGCGAGCTCCGGCGCGAGGCCTTTCTCGTGACGGATCGAGGCTTCCGTCCTCAGGGCGAGGGCCCGGGACGTGGCCCGGATGTTGACGCCGTCCCAGCCGGCCGATTCGATCACCACGTCGGTGGTCGCGTCGGACACGGCTGACAGCTCACCGCCGATGATGCCTCCGATCGCAACCGGGCCGCTCGCGTCGGCGACCACCAGCATCTCAGCGGTGAGCGTCCGCACCTGGCCGTCGAGACAAAGCAGCGACTCGCCGGTGCGTGCGTGACGGACGTGCAGCTGCCGCCCGGCAAGCTTGGTCAGGTCGAACACGTGGGTTGGCTTGCCGTGCTCGAGCATGACGTAAGCGCTCGCGTCGACCACGTTGCTGATCGGACGGACGCCTGCCGCCCGAAGCCGGCGCTGGACCCAGTCCGGGCTTGGTCCGACAGTTAGGCCGCTCACCGGGACGGCGACGAACCGACTGCAGAGGTCGGGAGCGTCGATGGCGATGTCGATCAGTTCAGCCGCGGGCGGGGGCACGCCGTCGATGTATGGCGGCATGAAGTCGGCCTTGAAGTCGCGGCCGGTGGCGGCGGCCAGCTCACGAGCCACTCCGAGATGGCCCAGGCAATCGGGCCGGTTGGGGGTGATCTCCGCCTCGAGGATCGCGTCCACCGGAATGTAGGTGGCCAGGGACTCACCGGGCTGCCCACGGTCGAGGAGCATGATCCGAGGCTCGTGCTGCTCGCCCAGCAGCAGCTCGTCGGCGGAGCAGAGCATGCCCTGTGCCGCCACCCCGGCGATCTTTCCCTCCCTGACCCGCGTGCCGTTGGGGACGACAGTACCTGGCAGCGCGACTGGGACCAGGCTGCCGGCGACCGCGTTGGCAGCGCCGGCGACAATCTGCAGCACCCGGCCGCCGCCGACGTCCACCTGGTGGATCCAGAGCGGCTTGTTCGAGCGCGGATGATCCTTCTGTTCGACCACGCGGCCGATGAGGATCGCCGTGAGGTCGCGGACCTCGACCGACTCAATCTTGGTCCCGGACATGGTGAGCAGCTCGGCCGCCTTGGCCGGTGTTAGGCCGGAGGTGTCGAGGTAGTCGGACAGCCACTCGTAGCTGATGCGCATCAAGTCACCACGCTAGAACTGCCGGTTGAAGCGAACGTCGTTCTCGTAGAAAAGGCGCAGGTCCTCGACGTCGTACTTGAGAAGCGCCATCCTCTCGATCCCGAAACCCCAGGCATAGCCCGAGTAACGCTCTGGGTCGATGCCGCCATTTCGGAGCACCTGGGGATGGACCATGCCGCAGCCACCGGTCTCGAGCCAGCCTTGTCCACCACAGCTGCGGCAGCCTTTCCCGAAGCAGCGCCCGCACATCGTGTCGAACTCGAAACTGGGCTCGGTGTAGCCGAAATGGTGGGGTCGCATCCGGACCTGGCGCCCCGGTCCGAAAACCGACTGCACCATGTACAGGAGCGTGCCTTTGAGGTCGCCCACGGTGAGCCCCTCGTCGACTGCCAACCCCTCGAGCTGCATGAAGTAGGGCAGGTGGGTGGCGTCCAGGTTGTCGCGCCGGTACACGCGCCCGGGCGCAACGATGTAGATCGGCGCCGCACCGATCCGCTCCATGGTGCGGATCTGGACCGGCGAGGTGTGTGTCCGCAGGACGATCTCCTCCTTCTCGTCCAGGAAGAAGGTCTCCTGGACGTCGCGCGAGGCATGACCTTTAGGCAGGTTGAGGGCTTCGAAGTTGTACCAGTCGGTCTCGATCTCGGGGCCTTCCTCGACCGTGTAGCCGATCCGCTCGAAGATGACCTCCAGCTCCCGCCGGACCTGGCTCAGCACATGGGCGTGGCCCCGGCGAAGCGGCGGCGCTGGGAAGGTGACGTCGATGGCCTCGGTCTCCGCGATATCGGCCATCCGCGCCGCGTCAAGCTCGGCGCGGCGCGCGGCGAACGCAGCCTCGACCACCGTTTTGGCAGCATTGGCGGCTCGACCCAGCTCAACGCGCTCTGCAGGCGCAACCTTGCCAATGGAGGACAGCAGCTGATTGATCTTTCCGCTCCTGCGCCCCAGGTAGTCGATCTCGATAGCTTCCAGCTCGGAAGGAGTGCGCGCTTGCGCGATGTGCTTGAGCGCCTCGCGGCTTAGCTTCTCGGCGTCGCTCATGCGGCCTTCCTCCGGCGGATCTCGAACAGGAGCACCGCCGCCGCCGCGGCGACGTTGAGCGATTCCACGCCGTCGCTGAGCGGGATGGTCACGAGCTTGAGGTCACCGCGCGAGAGCCCATGCGCCTCGCTGCCGAGCACGATCATGGTGGCATTCTCTATCGGCGTGTCCGCAAGCGGCATCCCTCCTGACGCTGCGGCGCCGTAACCATCGAGCCCGGCGAGGTCGTTCCAGCCGGCCTCCGCGACCACCAGGCGAAAGACGTTTCCGGCCGATGCGCGCACTGCCTTCGCGCCATACGGATCTGCGCTGCCCTTGATGACAACCAGCGCGGGCGCGCCGGCAGCCGCTGCTGTGCGGCAGATGGCGCCGACGTTGCCCGGGTCTTGCACGCCGTCCAGCACCACCAGCGGCCAGTGGCGGCTTCGAGCTGCGGCGATGGCGTCAGCCGCCACCGGCTCGTGCAGCCTGGCGATGGCGAGCACGCCCTGCGGCGTCACCGTCTGGCTGATGGTGCTGAAAAGCCCACGAGTCATGATCACCCGGCGCGCCGCGAGGACGTCGCTCGCGTCTCCCTCGCGCAGAATGAGCAGCTCCAACTCGAGGCCTGCGGCTGCGGCTTCGGCGACCACGCGCGGACCCTCCAGGAGGGCAAGCCCTGGCTCACGTCGCCGGGCGAGGCGCCGCACCCTGCGAACGACCTCGTTCTCCGTGCTCTCGATCATCTGCGCGAATCCGCCGGCCGGGCCGAGCAGATACGGGTCAGAGGCTTTTCTTAGCAACCTCCACCAGCCGGGCAAAGGAACCGCTGTCGCGCACGGCCAGGTCAGCCAGCACCTTGCGGTCGATCTCCACTCCGGCCTGGCGAAGGCCGTGCATGAGCTTGTTGTACGGCAGCCCCGACTGCCGCGAAGCCGCGTTGATGCGCGCGATCCACAGCTGGCGCATCTCACGCTTGCGGCGACGGCGGTCGCGAAAGGCATACGCGAGCGCGTGTAGTACCGCCTCGTTGGCGGGGCGAAACAGAAGCTTCTTGGAGAGGCGGAACCCCTTGGCGCGATCCAGGATTGCCTTGTGCCTGCGGTGCGCGGGCACTCCTCGTTTGACCCTTGCCATCAGTTCAAACCCCCAAAGCTCGGCGGACCTGCTTGCGGTCGGCCTTGGCAACCTGCTGGTCGTTCTCGTAGTTGCGCTTGCGCTTCTGTGACTTGTGCTCGAGCAGGTGGCTCTTCCAAGCGCTGGCGCGCATCAACTTGCCATTGCGGGTGACACGGATCCTCTTGGCGAGTCCCTTTCGGGTCTTGAGCTTAGGCACTCGACGCGGACTCCTTGGCCGCTGCTTGTGGCGCTCCCTGCCGGCTGGGGGCGAGGATCATGAAAAGGTTCTTGCCCTCCAATAGAGGCTGCCGCTCGACCACCGCGAACTGGCGAGCGTCATCGGCCACCCGATCGAGGATCCTTCTCCCGATCTCCTGGTGGACCATCTCACGGCCCCTGAACATGATCGTCACCTTTACCTTCTCGCCTGCTTCGAGGAACTGCCTCAAGCCTTTGAACTTGGTCTGGAAATCGTGCTCCGCCACTTTCGGGCGGAGCTTCATCTCTTTCAGCTTGATGACGTTCTGCTTCCGCCTTTGATCTTTCTCGCGCTTGATGGTCTCGAACTTGAAGCGTCCGTAATCCATCAGGCGGCAGACCGGCGGGCTCGCTTGCGGCGCCACCTCGACGAGGTCGAGTCCCTTCTCGCTTGCGATGCGCAGAGCCGCGTCGAGGGATAGCACCCCTAGCTGGTTGTTCTGGTCATCGATCAGCCGCACTTCGGAGCTGCGGATCTGATCGTTGATCCTTAGCTCCTTAAACGAGATGAGACGTTACCTCGGCCAAATTCAGTGTTGTCCTCTTCCTCCTACTACCTTCAACCAAAAAACAAAACGGACAGCGTCGAGGCCGTCCGCCACTCTATCCATATGCGCCCTGCGCGCGCCCGGCGACCCCTTCGAGCAGGTTCCCTAGGGTGAGGGTGCCTGCTTCGGTTGGAGGATGGTACCGGAAACGTAACCCGGTGCGCAAAGTTGCGTTGGCTTTGATGATGGCGAGGCTGTACCCGTGCGATGCATCCGACGCCCAAGTCGGCAGAATGGAAAGGTTGTGAGGCGCTGCACGTGGATCCTGGCCGTGTCCGTGCTCGCGGCGGCTTGCGGAAGCTCGGGATCGCATACGGCTGCGTCGCCGACACCCAAGACTAGCCCGCGTCCGTCAGCATCAGCCACAGCCACCACGGCGGGGTCTCCAGCTCCGTCCCCAGTACCCGTGGTCGGTTCGTTTGGCGTTCTGGTCACCGTCCCAACCGGCGACACATACACCGTGAGCCTGGTCGGAACCGACGGCAAGTTGGTAGGCAGTGCGCAAGCCAGCACCCCCACGCAGGTTTCGTGTGGTGACACCGCCGCCGCCGTACTGCCCTCCCCCATCAGCACGAGCAACACGCGCGTCTACTACATGGACGCGCTGGGGGTGGTCCGATTCTTGACTCCGAAGGGTGACACCGGGCGTGCCACAACGGTGCCGATAGGTAGCTCGAGGCGGAGCATGTTCGCGGTGAGTCCGGACGACCAGCGCATCGCGGTCGTCGTCAGTGACTTCACCGCCAGCGGCGCCGCGACGAGGCTCTACGTCGAGGACCTCAACGGCGGCACCAACCATCTCGACATCTTCAGCGAGACGGGCGCTTATGGATTGTGGCCGACGGGCTGGCACGGGGGAAGCCTCGTGGTGGCCAAAGTCCCCACCTGCACCCAAGGAGGCGGACCGTTCTGCTGCGGGCCGCTCGAATTCCACGTCGTCGACCCCACCACAGCCGCGCGCCGGTTCACGGTTGGAGGCCCTACGTGCCGCATCGCGGGCGCGCCCTCACCTGCCGGCGTAGTTTGCGAGAACGATGTACAGGCCAGCGTTGTCGATTGGACGGCCGTGGTGTTGCGGGCGTTTCCAATCCAGGGCCTAACCGAAGCTCACCTGTCTCCAGATGGCCGGCTGGTCGCCCTGGTGACGGGCGCCAACACGACGTTCGACGGCGCCACCCGGAGCATGAGCCTCCAAGCCTGTGGATGGATCGACTCCACGCACGTCATCGCCGGCGGCGATGCCCAGCACCAGCCACGAGTCGGCGACGCCACCTCCGGTGCGATCGTGCCCGTGGCGGCACAAGGTGTCTGCGGCGGGCGCATCCCGGGCGCTCTATAAGATCCGTTCCGATTGAACTGGACCTTCCCGACGGCCGGCACCGTCGATCTGCGGGCCCGTGGAAGCCATACAGAGATCAGGATCCAGCTCTCCAGCTGATTCGGGTGCGACGGCTCACGCTCCAACGCGCCCGCCAGCTCGCCGTATGCGGCCAGCTGCTCACTGCGGCGAGGCCGGCCGGAGTGCTCGAGGTCGTGGAGCAGCTGGGCCGAGTCCAGCGTGATCCGACGTCCGCAGTCGCACCCACCGAGCACCTCGTTATGTTCAGCCGGCTGGGCAGCGCCTACAGTCCGGAGCTGCTCGATCAACTGCTTTTTCAGGACCGGCGTCTGTTCGAGTACTGGGCCTATGTGCTGCCCATCGATCACCTGCCGCTGCACACGCCGACGATGCGTCGTTACCCACGCGGTGATTCGGCACGGGCGCGGTACGTCCGCAAGTGGCTGGTGCAGAACGCTGCCTTCCGCAAGTACGTACTCGGCGAGCTGCGCCGGCGTGGTCCGCTGCGGTCCCGGGACCTCGAGGACCGCGCCGCGGTGCCCTGGAGCACGGGCGGTTGGAACGACGGCAAGAGCCTGGGGCGGATGCTCGACGTCCTGTGGTTCGGCGGGCGAATCGCGGTCGTCGGCCGAGAAGGCCGCGAGAGGCGCTACGACCTGGCCGAGCGCTATCTGCCGGCGTCGGCCCGGCTGCCGGACCACGCGATCGCCCGCCGGCTGGCCGACCTCCAACTCAAGGCATCCGGCCTGGCCAGGGCCGAGGACGTCGGCCGCGCATTCGACGGTATGCCGCCCGGGCGCGACCGGGCGTGGCAAGCACTGGTACGCGATGGCGTCGCGGTGCCGTGCGAGGTCGACGGCCTGCCCGGTAAGTGGTACGCCCACGCGGACGTGCTGCTGAAGCCGTTCAAACCCCGAACCGTCCTGCTCTCCCCTTTTGACCGGTTGGTCAACGACCGGGGCCGCACCCGGCTGCTGTTCGGGTTCGACATGCGGCTGGAGATCTACGTACCGAAAGCCGAACGCAGGCACGGCTACTTTGTCCTCCCGATCCTCCACGGGGATCGCTTGATCGGCCGGGTGGATCCGACGCTCGACCGGCGGGCGAGCAGGCTCCGGGTGAATGCGGTGTATGCCGAGCCTGACGCCACCGCGGCGACCGGGTCGGCCGTGGCCGGCGCGCTGTCTGAACTGGCTGCATGGCTGGGTGTGCGCGCGATCGAGCTCCCGGCGCGCCTTCCCAGACCCTGGGTTCGAGCGCTGCGCCGGCTGGCTTGACTCTCGACGTACCGGCGAAGTGAGTTACCGCCTACGCTCCGCGACCTCTCGCGCCACGCGCTGGGCGAACGAGTCGAGCGATTCGTCGGTTTGGTTGCCGGCCCGGTCGCGGACATTGACGTGGTCGGCCCCGGCTTCGCGGTCACCGACGACGGTCATGTAGGGGACCTTGCGCGCCTGGGCGTCCCGGATCTTGCGCTGCATGCGCTCCGCGCGGCCGTCGACCTCCACTCTCAGTCCGGCAGTGCCGAGTCGCCGTGCCACATCCTCCGCATAGACCTGCTGGGCGTCGGTGATGGGGATGACGACCACCTGCACCGGATGCAGCCAGGTGGGAAAGGCTCCCGCGTAGTGCTCGATGAGGTAAGCGGTCATGCGCTCGAACGCGCCAAACGCTCCGCGATGGATCATCACCGGCCGCTGCCGCGAACCGTCGGGCGCGACGTACTCGAGGTTGAAGCGCTTGGGCAGCTGGTAGTCGACCTGCACCGTGTTGTTGGTGAACTCACGGCGCATTGCATCTCGAATCTGGAAATCGATTTTCGGTCCGTAGAACGCAGCCTCACCGACGCCGACCTTGTAAGGAAGGTTCAGGCTCTCCAGCCCTTCCTTGAGCATGGCCTCCGCGGACTCCCACTCCTCGTCGGTACCCGCCCACTTCGTCTTCACGTCGTCGCGTACCGATAGGCGGTACCAGTAGTCGTCGACCCCCAGTGTCCCCAAGAAATAGTTGGCGAGCTCGATGGCGCCCTTCACCTCATCGATCACTTGGTCCGGCGTGCAGAAGATGTGGGCGTCGTTCAGGTTGAACGAGCGAACCCTGATCATGCCCATCAACTCACCGGACTTCTCGAGCCTGTAGTTCTGACCCAGCTCGGCGATCCGGAGGGGCAGGTCGCGATAGCTGTGGAGCCCGGACTCGTACACCAGGATGTGATGAGGGCAGTTCATCGGCCGCAGCTCGAGCTCCTCGCCGTCCTCGAAACGGATCGGGGGGTACATGGTGTCGTGGTACAGGTCCCAATGGCCGCTCTGGCGAAAGAGGTCGAGCTTGGCGAGGTGCGGAGTGATGACATGGCTGTAGCCACGCCTCAACTCCTCGTCCACTATCCAGCGCTCCAGCGTGCGGCGGATGGTGGCACCGTCGGGCAGCCACAGCACGAGGCCCTGTCCGGTGCGGTCGTCGAGCTGGAACAGCTTCAGTTCCCTGCCCAGCTTCTTGTGGTCGCGCTTCTCCGCCTCCTCGAGGAACTTGAGGTAGTCGTCCAGCTCCTTTTGAGACGGCCAGGCGGTGCCGTAGATGCGCGTGAGCTGTGGCTTCTTCTCATCGCCGCGCCAGTACGCGCCGGCGACGCGCAGCAGCTTGAACGCCTTTAGCTCCTTCGTTGACTTGACGTGTGGGCCGCGGCAGAGATCGAGGAAATCGCCTGTGCGGTAGACGCTCACCTCGTCGCCCTCGACTTTGTCAGCGATCAGTTCCAGTTTGTAACCCTGGCTTCGGTTCCTGAACTCGGCGACCGCGGAGTCCCGCGTCATCGTCTCGTGCACGAACGGACGGTCCTCCTGCGCGATCCGGCGCATGCGCGACTCGATCGCCTTGAGGTCTGATTCGGATACGGGCTCGCCGAAATCGAAGTCGTAGTAGAAGCCGTCCAGGACCGGTGGTCCGATGCCGTATTTCGCCTTCGGATACAGCTCGGTCACTGCGGCCGCGAGCAGGTGCGAGGTCGAGTGCCGGAGCACCTGCAGAGGATCGTCGCTCGCTTCGTGTTCCCCGTATTCCGCCATAAGGCCGTCAGTATATGAGCGGCTTGAGAGCGCTCCGTTCCCCCCACCCGGCCCTGCGGGCCGACCTCCCCATGGGGTGGGGAGGTGAATAGTGAACCCAGCCGCGATCGTCGACGCAGTGGGCTACCCCGCCGCCGGGCTGGGCATCCTCATCGAAAGCGCGGGCATCCCATTCCCTGGCGAAGCGCTGCTGCTTGCTGCGGGCGCATGGGCCGCCGCGCGGCATCACAGCATCTTCATCGTCATCCTCGCCGGATTCGCGGGCGCCACCCTGGGCGCCGACCTCGGCTACTACGTCGGCTACAGAGGTGGACGTCCTTTCGTCGAGCGCTTCGGAGCTGTCTTCCGCATCCGACCTGAGCACATCGCCCGCTCCGAGATGTTCTTCGCGAGACACGGCGATCGAGCCATCCTGGCGGCGCGCTTCGTGCTCGGGCTGCGGACCTGGGGCTCGCGGATGGCCGGTATGGCTCGAATGCCCTTCTGGCGGTTCCAGCTCTTCAGCGCCCTGGGAGGCCTGGCGTGGGCGGCTGCCGTCGGCGCCGCCGGCTACCTGCTGGGCAGCAACCTTGGGCTGATCGAGGCTGTGATCCGTGCGCTTGGCATCGGGGGCTTGGTGCTGGTGATCCTGGTCGCGATCATTGCGCTGCTGGCGCGAAGACGCGCCGCCCGGCCGTAGCGATCGCCACACCGCCACCGATGAGGAGGACGCCGAGCCCGCCGATCACGTGCGCGGTGCCGATCGTGTCGGAAAGTGCGGCGGCGGCCAGCACCGGGATGGCTGTGACGCCGTTGATCACCATGTAGAGGAGGGCGAACACGCGGCCACGGATGTGGTCACTGGTGT
>WNFB01003597.1_pt1 | contig 13669 bp, 16 predicted proteins | sample 5400501 | NCBI WGS metagenome assembly WNFB01 (sample SAMN13153341, study PRJNA577476) | soil metagenome | isolation source: 200 cm saprolite under Douglas fir tree site 2 hole 1 | place: USA:California | collected 2015-04-18
TTATGCCTAGAGTACGGGAGCGGAGAGTGTCGTTTCAATCGCTCTCGCCAGCCCTTTTAGAAACAAGGCAACGCGCTAGCCACCCATTTCATGGATGGCGAGACCCGTGCGGTAGGAGTAAAGCTAGACTGCCTGAAGCTCAATTGACAGTGGTTGAAAACGGGACCTATGGGAAAGCGTCTGAAGCCCATACCCTTCTCTGCGATGGTTCTCAATCCCGACTGTTGCACTCTCCTGAGAAGTGGACGATGGCTAATGAAGCCATTGAAGCCAATGAATGAGCGTTCTAACCCGCACTAGCACGTACTGTGATGACGGAACATGGGATCACCTACACCGCGAGAGCGGCATGGTGACAGAGCCTGGGTAGTAATCAGCGCATGGGAAAGCCATGTACACGGTGAAGCCAGGCAGGGCTTGTGGCACAGGTGAGGGAGGTGTGCGAGATGCATAGGGCCAAAACTCATGCTTTTGCCAGCCATCATGGATGGAAACGAGCCTGGAAAGCCGAGTGCATTGAAAGGTGCCCGCTCGGTTTGGGAAAGGATGGTTGGAAACGTGTCAACGTCCAGAGTACGGGAACGGAGAGTGTCGTTTCAATCGCTCTCGCCAGCCCTTTTGGAGACGAGGTAACGCGCTAGCCATCTATTTCATAACGGCCATGATCCACACAATGATACCGATGCCACCCAGAGCGGCTAAATGGCCTGTGGAGCCCGTCAGAGGGTAGCAACTAATTCATTTGTAGAAGTCCTTTATTGATAGATTTTGCCTTAGCAAGGGCTCGTACATTGATAACTACATAGATCAAGGTATTGAGATTGCGTACTGAGCGGATGTTGCGTACTTTGGGGCGTTCGATTCCTAAGGCTTGCGCTTGACTATTGATGCGCTCTGCGGAGGTGCGTTGGGTGTAGATGACTTTGTAGAGAGGGCTGCCCGTTCGGGAGTGAAATTTCTGTCCATCTACTTGCAACTTCGCCCCTTTCCCGGGGCGAAACGGCCTGGGAAGGCCGTTCGAGAGTTGGAACTATTCTGCGAGTTGAATCCGAGGGTCTGTTTGCAGCATGTATCAAGAACAAAGGAAGTTCAGACTGGTGATCTAAACTTCCTTTTTCTCGTGACCACATGTATCATCTTCAGCGTTCGTCACCCGAACGCTCGTCTCTGATGCGGGTCATCCATTTGTTGGCAGTGCTCGTACTGATCGTCAAAGCTGCCGCCACATCTCTGACTTTGGCCCCTGTATGCGTTGCCAGATACACCTTCACCCGTTCATAGTTCTTCACCCCATGCTCACCTTCATAATCTGCTGTAACTTCCTGAGCGGTGTTTGCTTCTTGCTTCTGCTGTGGAGAGGGTAAGGCTTGAAGGTCGTTCTCTTCTCCAGCGGAAACCGTGGTCTGAGCGAGCAACGCACGAAGCGCGTCTACCACTTCGGGTGTCACCACCAGAGACGGGGATGGTGGGAATGGCGGTGATGCAGGTGCTTCTATCTCGGCACCCTCATGATGGACATGACGCATGGCATGAGCCACAATCAGGAGTACAACAGAAAGGGAGCGGATCCAGATGAGGGCTTCTACAGGAACGAGCACATGGACATATGCCTGATCGAGTGCGATATTGAGCGTCTGCTGGATGCTTTCAATGTTGCTGACAATGGCGGCAGTAAACAGGAGGAGAGCCGACAAGAACCCGTAGAGCCAGGTCTTCACCCACTCACCTTCAGCATGATAGCGGAACGTGCGAATAATCGTTCCTGCAACACTGGCGTCGATAGCGATACACTGCGTCCAGGCCCATACCCGTTGCATGAACAGATTGTCAGTCAGCACAGAGCCTTTGGTGAGCACGTTTGCCATACTGGCGATCAGCCCGAATGCTAACAGTAACACAGAGATGCTCGATGTAAGCTCTAGCGCATACAGAATCCCTGTGTCGATTTTCTCAATACTGCTGAATTGCTTCATGATTCTCTCCTGCTTCTGACCTGACATCCTCATCTGGATCGAGAGGGAACGTCAGACTCTCCCTCAGATCGTCACAAGCCTTCATCACATCCCACCAAAGAAACATGGGATTCTGGCTCTGGTTGATTGCTCCCTGCTGGTTTGTCCTTGCTTGCTCTCCTTTGGGCTATGAAAAGGCTGCTGTCTGTGCTAGACTCTTCACCAGGATCGAAGAAGAACAACCGTTCGCTGAAAGGTGGCAGAACTGTGTACAATGAACCCGATTGGTCTGCTCTCACGCTAACGGAACTCCTTGAGAAAGCACAAGCGTTTGGAAAAAAGGCGTACTCAAGTTCGCTTAGCACGCATGCGTTCCTCATGCGTGCTATGGAGGCTGGCCCGAAATATTCCACTATGACCATGGAAATTGCAGAGCTAGCAGAAAAAAGGCAACGAGTGTACCAGATGCTTGCAGACATCAACCGTGATATCGCGAGGTTTGTTCCAGAGTCCCCATCGTCAAACAACAGCGATGAAATGGAATAGCGGCTCATGCTCTTTCCTTTTTACGAGCAGCACGAACGACTCGCCTGACCGTCTCGTATGACACACCGTAATCGTCTGCAACTTTCCGTAGTGATTCCTGATTCTCAATGACGCGGCGGAGCACAGTCGGCCATTCTCCAGGAGGAATCCCCTGCTGAGGTTTCGCAAAGCCTGGATGCCGGTGTGTCGTTGGCAACAGAGAATGATTGGCACTGCTTGGGTCTTGTTGAAGAAGCTGCTGGAGTTTTTGATAGAGGAAACTAGAGGGTGAATGGAAGTGGACCAGCACTGGTGAGAGAGAAGCCGTAGCCCGTCGGTTCCGCTTTTGTAAATACTGCAATTTACTATTAATAGTAAATTGCAGTATTTACATTTTTGAGAGGACAAGAAGTACATTTTGAAGGCAGGCATGTCATCCTATCTCTTCTCTCTTTTTCCCTTTCCCCTGACTTCTCAAAGCATGTGTTTATTTCCAATGTCTAATGCTCCATGAAAATGAGGGAAGACCAATTTTTCATCCATCCAATATGTTATACTATAGAGGTACTTGTATCCTTCTAGCCAGATTGCCAACACTCATCATAAAACGCCATCCCTGGTAGGTCGTTTTCTTGTGATTGTTCCTGCAGGTACGATTATAGGAGAGCAGAATACCAGGCGTGGCAGTCCAAATGGTGACCTTTCTTATCAAGACACCTATGAGACTCATTCCCCACGATTTGGAACTTCAAATAGAGAAGAGAGCAGACTAAACACCCACTTAATGAAAAGGAGCCACAGCCATGACCTACTCACACAGAAACATTGCTGAGGAGCGAGAAGAAGCATGCCAGAAAGCAAAACAGATAACCGACATCTGCGAGCACCTCCATATCGCGCTTGACCCTATTGACTGGCAAAATGCTGGAATGCGGGCGTGTGTAACAGTGAATACTATTGAAATATCTGATCTCTTGGGCCTCGGTCAACCGAATAGCGATTCCATTCTACGTCTCGTTCAAATAAAACTGTTCGAGCGCGCTGCTCTCGAAACTATTCGCGCTCGACCAGGTTGCAAGGCTTTGATCTGGAGTCCTGTTGCTGTAGTGCAACCACAAGCGTTTTTGAGTCTCTGGATCATCACGCTTGAGACTGATGAGCGTATAGCTATCGCTGAATACATCAGAAATGGGCAGCGGGTCTATGAACATTACGAGATCGATAGGAATGATAAGCACTATCTCGCAAAGCTCTTTGGGCCAGCTCATACAGGTGAGTATCAGCTTGGTGATACGGTCTCTATTGAGGAGCATGCGCGTACATGCACTGGAGAGATCGTCTACATTCTTCCACCAAACGAGGCATTCACTCACCACATACATCCATCAAAGGGCCGCCATACCATTTCGGGCAAAGTATACTCGAACAATGGCTCATCAAGGTATATTGTCGATTGTCATGATAGTTTTCCTCATATTGTCAATCAGTGGCAAGTCTCAGTTGAATAGGCGAAGGATAGGAGCAGATGGCAAATAACGAAGCAAGGCAGGACCTGGATAGACAGAAGATGAGAGATATCGGTCGCGTGTTGGGCTTCTTCAGTGCCTATTCAGAATCGCAAACTGGAATAGCAACGTACCACGCCGAGTATGACGCGGCCTCCTTGTGCGATCCCAAGGTACTCAGCGACCCAAAGCTGCTCAAGAGACCTAAGCAAGATCTTGACCCTCACGTTATCTATCTGAAAGAAAATGACTGCCACTCTCTCTACACGGAAGGGTGGAACGAAGGGCATGCCCAGGGAACTCAGGCATATGAAACCAGCGACCTGGAGCTTATTGGGGAGATCGCAAGCCTTGCTGGGCGGCTTGCCCCTTTCTACACCGCTTATACGACAGCGGAAAACGATGCGCGTGACTGTAAAGTCTTCGGTGAGGTACGTACCCACTTCATCGTCAATTGGAGACAAACCGGAGGCGATAGGCGCAGGCGGAAAGGAATCTGACGCAGTCTTCTCAGTCAAAATGACCTGTTGGTGAACCCCTCATCCATGCCTAGATGTTCCTTATAAGTTGGGCATGCATAAGGGATTTCCCAGTGGTATCTTCTGCCCGCCGTTTGCTGTGGTCATGTGCCGTGGTGCGCCTGCGTCGCATGACGTTTCAAATCTACAGTGACCTCCTATGTTTCATTACGTAGATGCGTCCTGTTTCGCTGAACAATCTTCTAGTCCTTCACCGTGAGCTAGTCACTTACTGGAGAAACAAATTCCAGTTCTCGATATTCAAAGTCTAGCGGTGTATCATCCCCTGGAAGTTCCACATAGTAGATGTAATATGGTTCAGTACGTCTTCTACCCTTATCAACCGACCGAACAATACCTATGGTGCCATCGAGAGTCGCTGACCCACGGCCAAACCCGTTCTCCATGATACGCACCCGATCACCGGCTTCAAATGCCTTAGAACTCATAGTAATACTCCTTTGCTCATGCATGCACATTTGCAGTGTATTGACCTCAGCTTTTATGATCTTTGAACAAGTTGCGGTATACATCTGACGTGGTTCGCGCTCGCGAAAACCACCGTTGCGACCATTACCAGATTGCTTCCGTGCAGTACGGCATTCTGGACATCGGCCTGGATCATTGGTAAGTCCACGGCTCGCATAAAATTCCTGCTCGCCAACTGTAAAAGTGAATTCCTGATTACAATCGCGACAATATAGGGTTCGATCAGTCAATGACATGTATCTTTCTCAATCCTTGGGCTTACGGCCCATAAACATTTCTGTATTGTGCAGCTTCCAACAGACAATCTACTCTGAGCAACAATACACTATACAGCATTTTCCAAGTGTACCACATAGCTCCACTGAATTGTTGGCTCAATATACCATTGAGGGCATTTCCTAACTCTGAACAATAGAGTAAACGGACCTCAGACGAGGTGTCCAATACCCAGTCCATTAAACAAGAGTTTAAGGGAGAACTATCGGCCAAGAAAAGTATGAGAGAGAAAAAGAGGAACTACTCTAAGAGAGCTTTGATCTTCACCAACAAGATCAAGCCAGTTCTTCAGGATGTTCACAACAGTAAAAACGCCTTAGTCTCCTTGTAGCTTACGAGCTGCGCGAACTATGCGTCTGATCGTTTCATGCGACACACCATAATCATCAGCAACTTTTCGGAGAGGTTCTTTCTTCTCTATAACACGATATAGCACCGTCGGCCATCGGGAAGCGGGAATACTATATGCCGGGTTTCTTGGCCCTGGGCGTCGGTGCTTGATAACAGGAAGATTGCTTTCCTCAGCTTTTTCATCTTCATTGAGGAGGCGTTGGAGCTTTTGATACAGTTTTCCTGATGGGGCAAGGAAGAGGTATAAAATTGGCGACAGAGTACTCGAAGCCCGTCGGTTCCGTTTCGCAATTAGTGTAATTTACTATTGACAGTAAATTACACTATTTACATTTTATCGATATTTAGGCTAAATGAGGCAGAAGGACAAGCCTTTGCAAGAAGGCTTGCCCAACGAAGTAATGTTCCGCTATATCAGGAAAAGGAGCATTTCTCGGATGAACTTTAACACATTGGAACACGTTCTTCAGCAGATCTATCGCTGCTTTGAGCGCAGTGGCAACGCGATGTTCAATTTGAGCGATGCTATATCCACCTCTGTTGTCGAGGGAGTGATATTGATCCCAGTAGCTTCGTTTACGAATCCGATATCACTTCTGTAATACATGAGGCAACCAAACCTTCACTCCGTACTATCAGTGCTCTCAGTCCCAGGGGCATGAGTGTCCGGCGAGGGAACAGGCGTATCAGCAGGAGGTACCACAACCATTCGCCAGGGTATTGCCCCTTGCTTGCCGTAAAAAACCAGGTCAATGCCGACGTAGGCAAAAAAGCCAAGAGCCAGACCGATAGAATACAAACCAAACAGCACATCGCTCCTGAACAACGCGGTGATCCCTGCGCCTACAAGTGCCCCAAGGATGGCCACAATGTCCGCGAGGACACCAGTCCCCGCTTTCAACCGCAACGTTCGGTAGGTGATCCATCCGAGAACCAGGCCAAAGAATAGCACGCCAAGCCCAGCGATAAACATTTTCTTCCTCCTTGTTCGTACAACCGACTATCAAAAACATACTCCGTTGACTCACCCCCAACAGCCACCCTTGTGCGGCTGGTCAGCCATCGTTTCGCAGGTCGCCTTGAGCTATACCGTCATACCTGTGATCGCTCTGGCCGCTCACCGCGCCGGGTATCCCGACCTCAGCCGTTCTCCCAAGCGGGTCTTGGGCCGTATCTGGGAAAGGTACACACTACCCGGTTGTAATCGTTCCATCGTTATTAATGCGAATGGAGGCTTGAGGCAAGGGGCTAAGGCCTGATGGGCCTGACCCTGGCACATAGCTAAAGCCGTTCAAGGGATCGAAAATTGCACCGTGCGCCGGGCAAACGAGTTTACCACTGCCAGCATCATAATTGACAGGCACTCCTACGTGGGTACAGGCCCTTTCACACGCCACAAAATTGCCATTCCCAAGATGGACGAGCAGACCGCCATTTCCATCAGCTGGATTAGTAAAGCTTTTCGCGCTGTTCGTTGCCTGGTTGGTATAACCAATCACCGTACCCGTATGCCCCGGAGGCGTTGGTGTTGGCGTTGGTCTGGGTGTCGGCTGCTGGGTCGGTTTGGGTGTTGGCTGCTGGGTTGGATGCACAGTCGGTGACGGTTGTGCCTTTGGCGTACTCTGTTTCTGCGTGCCCTGAGTAGGTGTAACGCCGGGCGTATTTCCCTGTGTCGTCTGCGTTGTTTGCGTTGGCCCGGTAGTCGGTGCATTAGCAACTCTGGATTTTAACTGCTCTACACTTTGCATAAAGTGCGCAAAGCTTATGCCGCCTATGCCAAGGACGCCTGCTGTTGCAGTGCCAACGACAATAAGCTTGACCAGGCGCCTGCGATCTGCCTGGGCAGGTCGGGGGCGCGGACGCGTTCTGCCGGTCGAAAGGCTGGCCGTTGGACGCCGGGTAAACATTCCAGGTGTGGCGGTCTCTGACTCTGCCGATGTGGCGAACCACAGGGCAAACGGGTCAACACCTTGCATCGAATCGGGATGACCTCCTGATGGAGAAGGTAACACCTCTTTCGCCAGAAGCATTTCTGCCGGGCTACCAGCTTGTTCCGTGGCAGACGGACTCATCTGCCAGCTAGCTGTCCCCACCTGGGCTGCTTTTTCCGATGAAGAAGAGGAGGCAATTGCAGACATATGTCCCGTAACAATAGGCGGCATCAGCTGCCACTTCTCAGAGGGGATTCCTCCCTCTTCGAACCAATTGATAGTAGGTGGTAGCGTAATCTGCGGGCCTTGTGCCAACTGCTGAGCCGGTGAGGCAGCGGGTCTCTCCAGCGCTTCCAGCAGTAGCAGAATGCGCTCAAAGGTGGCAGCGATATCGCCAGCACATTGATACCGCTGCGCTGGATCGCGTTCCAGTATTTTACTCATCACCAGATCAAGTGCTTCTGGTACGTCCGGACATACTTTGTGAACCGAGGGAATGGGCTGTTGTAGACGCTTCAGAGCAATGTCAAGCGGATTTGCCCCACTAAACGGCAGTGTTCCACTCAGTAGCCCAAAGAGCATGACGCCAAGCGCATAGATATCGGAGCGGGCGTCGACAGACATGCCCTGCACACGTTCTGGGGAGATATACTCGGGGCTTCCCAGGAAGGTACCACTCGTACTAAAGAGGGAAACTTGAAGGTGCTTATGCTGTGTATTTCCCAATACCTCAAGCATTGTTCTCAGTCCAAAACCAGCAATTTGTACGGTGAGTTCGTTGCTTATGAGCACATTTGAAAGGCCCAATATGCCATGCACAGCACCTTTGCTATGCGCGTAGTCCAGGCCAGATGCCAACTGTTTGAGTACATCCAGGGTCTGGTTAGGGGTGAAGCGTCCCTGTTGTTTCAGTACCTGAGCAAGCGAGGCAGCTCTGACAAAGGCTGTCACCAGGTAAAGATACCCAGATTGCTCACCGAAATCATAAATTGGGAGGATAGCCGGATGTGTGAGCCTGACGAGTGTCGCTCTTTCCTGGGCAAAATAGGCGGTAAACTGGTCGCGTTCCCGGGCTGATATTCCCCCAGGGAAGTTGAACGTGGTAATCATGACTGTGCGACCCTGCGAGAGTTGCTGAGCCATATACGCTGCCCCTAACTCACCGCGACCAAGCAGTCGCTCGATCTGATACTCTCCCAGTGTCCCACCTACAAGTTGGTCAACACTTAGCATCTGCAATTTCTGATCTCCTTTCAGAGTTCATCTTTCTCTGCTCACATTTCAGCAAGTTTTCATGCGACGAGCAGAACTCTATCCCCCCTTGTTCATAAGTGGCAGTGTACCTAGAGGATTTGCGGGCTGTCAATGCTGTCTGCCTGAAATGGGACTGGTAGAAGGAGAGGTACCTGGTATCTTAACCACAATTAGCATGTATTCTTGTTGTGGCAAGAGTTTGCTGCCTACGGCTGCCTTCACCATTCCCCGAATGCGGCTGCCTTCACCATTCCCCGAATGCGGCCGCAAACTCTTGCCACAACAAAAACATTTGCGAGATGCCGAAGGCAGCGAGGATTCAAGAAGAAATGAGATCTGAATAGTTACACCTCAATGACCATTAATCGTCGCCTGGTGTAGGTGTGCCATTGCTGCCGGGCGTAGGTGTGCTATTCTTGCTCTTGTTGTCATCGCCGGGCGTAGGCGTACCATTACTCTTGTTGTCGCCGCCCTGCTGTTCGTGATCATCACCATCGAGAACCATCTGGGCAGCAGTCCCGTCAGGATTGTGTACACCGAGGGCCTTTGCACCAGGTGACCAGGCTGAGCTGCTGATGACTGCGAGCAGTTGCTCCGAGGTACTCTGGCTCACCGTCCCTCCTGGTTGCCCGTCGATGATCAGTTCGACATGTGGCGCAAAGTGTGTACCTGTCAGAGTAATCAGGAGCGTTCCATTGCTCTGAGTGCGCACCATGACATGTGTCACTGTTGGTACCGGATCGCCCAGGGCCCCCAACTGCAAAGTGAGGGCCAGTTGTATTGGCCAATCCACATGGTCCAGCAGATGGCGCAATGCCTGCTTCTCCTCGGCGAGGACGCTGTCGAGATTCCGTTGCGCGACCTCGCGCTCAGAACCTGCTGGCAGAGCAGCTACTGCTGCTTGAGCGTCGTTTGTTTTGGCCGCAACAATATTCAGTGCCAGCCTGATCGCATCATCATCACGCCCATTATTGACGATAGTGTTCAGATCGACGAGTGTGCTGCGTAACTGGTCGATCTGAACACTGACACGGTCTTGTGGGCTGCTGGCCAGGGTGAGGGTAAACTGATACTCAGCCTGTTTCAAGCCATAGAGTATATCGCCTGGAAGACTTTGGGCGGAGGCTGTCAGCGCACCAACACAAGCCAGCAGCAGCACGGCGGCGATGCTCAGCACGGCAATCCAGGCCCGGCGCAGCGGGAAACGTTGCGGGACTGCGGGGCTCCGAGGGCGCGCTATCGGAATGGTCGTGCCGTTCTGTAGGGCGAGGTGTCGGGCGCGGGCACGAATATGTAACTCCAGGTGGCTAGCAAATGCAGGTGGGACATCGATCTCCTGAAGTTGAGTAAGCACCTCCGCGGCGGCCAGACTGGCTGCGATCTCGTCATTGATCACAGGAATCTGCACCTCTCCGTGCTCGCGTCTTTCGATCAAGCGATTCAGGTGCTCTTCGGGATTCATGCTCGATCTCCTTTGCCCTTGCGCTGCGATCCACGCGCCAACCCCAGGTGCTTCGCCAGGGCATTGAGGGCACGAAATTGTAAAACGCGCACCGCACCCGGCTGTTTACCCAGTACCTGGGCGAGGTCCTCAATCTTTTGCCCTGCCAGAAAGCGACCTATCACGATCACCTGCTGTTCGGTGCTCAGACTATCAAGTGCCATACCTACTTCTTCGAGCGTCTCGCGCCATTCGTGCAAGGCAACTGGATTACTCATCAGGTCGGTTGCCATCAGCTCCACAACGGGGTAGTGGTCTGTCGCATAGGTGCCCGGCAGTGGTATGGATCTTCTCTCGCTTCGCGTCATGTGCCGTAGGGCCCTGGAGATTTTGCCCAGGGCAATCTGAAGGAGCCAGGCATAAAAGCCAGCCTCCTGCTCGGTGCGAAGTTCACCTATGGATTCCACCATCACCAGGAAAACCTCGGAAACGACATCTTCTACAAGGTCGGGACGGCCCAGCCGTGCCAGCGCATAGCGATAAATAACGGGGAGGGCACGTTGATAGAGCGCTACTAAGGCCTCCTCATCATGACGGCGTGCCTGTCTGATCACCTGTGCAAAAGTAGTCGTAGAAACTGACTCTCGTTTATCCGTGGCCGCCTCCCAGTGATACAATGCATTGCTCACTTTCTCTCAGGTTCTGGCTTGCCCTCTATGAGAGGAGAGTGTAGCGGCAAAGATAAGACTTTGTCAATGTGCCGTGCTCGCAGTAGGATTTGTGGGGGGTACGGTGTCTGACACCCGCAACTTACTGAACCGAATGGGCCAGAAAGCCCCGTCATTTATGCGGGGGATGAATGGCCTCTCTACATTCTACACGGTTATAGCGCCTCTTCCTCTAATTGCTCTTTATTGACCTTTCAGAAGTATAAAGAAGACAATTTATTGCCACAGTATAGTATTGACAAACTTTGACTATCCATGTATACTCAATAACGATGATAGTTATTTCTTTATTGCCGTACATTATTGACTAATCCTGGGTACACATGTATACTCAAGAAAAATTGTGTCTCAGGAGGTTGTAACCATGGAAGAATTGTTAACGATAGAGGAGGTCGCTCGCATATTGAGAATTTCCGTTCAAACCGTCCGTCGGATGATCGATGAAGGCGAGCTAAGAGCAATTAAGATACGTGGTCAGTGGAGAATAAAGCGCGAAGACTTGCAAAACTACATCGATCGGAAGTCGTAGAGAAACATACCTTTAACGTATGTCAGGGGTGCCCAAGCTACCAACTAGTACACCCCCAACCGTATCGAACCGTAGCCGCACGGCCTTAGTTCTGTGCGTAGTATACCACAGTGCAGGTCGGCGGTATAGTCTTGAGAAGAGAGGACTATCCCCAATGGTCTTAGTTGAAGGATTCAGCTTCCAACAGTATCGTGCAGACATCTCTTCGGTCCCTCGTATCACCGATGAGGAACTCCATACGCTTGCGCACCGCATCACGAACGCGAGACCACATCTTGCGACCCTTGCTACCCATCGTCTCACTGAAGGCTATCTCTGGCTAGTATTCAAACAGGTCAATCACTCATCCATACATACGCAGGTGCTCTCCAAGCTCGATCTTGTTCAGGAAGGCACCATCGGCCTGATGCGTGCCGTTGAGCGCTATGACTTTGCCACTCTATCAGGGGATTTTACGGCCTACGCTGCTACCTCGATCCATTATGCGATGCTTGATGCGCTTCCGATGGAAGACTCCATCCAGGTGGGACACCACACCTTCTGGAGAGAACGCGCGGCAGGCCATATCGAGGCTATGATTGCTATGCAACCGATTAGCCTGGATGCCTGTTATAGCAGCAAGGACAAGGATGGGCATGCTCTCTCGGAAATAGCTATTGTCCCTCCCGCCTCCACAGCCTCATCGCGTGACCAGAGCAGAACCCAGGCCTTGGTTGAGGCGCTCTTAGCACGACTGACGCCACGTGAGCAACAGGTCATCCGTATGCGCTATGGGTTGGATGAACAAGACGGGCGGGAACAGACACCTACCGTCATTAGCCAGCAGTTAGGCCTGGATTGCTCAACCGTCTGTAATATCATCCGTCGTGCTTTGCAGAAAATGCGTGCTGAAGAGACCCCACACAAGACCTGCCAGCGCGCTCAAGGACACACACCTCACAAACAAGACAACCAGCGTCAGCAGCAGTACGCGCGTCTGGTGGCTGCCTCTGCACATCTTGAGGCGCAAGGACAATCGGTGACGGTTCACGCGCTTGCCAGGCTTGCGCATGTCGATAAGGCGGTCATCCAGGAGTTTCTGCGTGCCCAGCGAGCACATCAAGGCAGTGAACAGGAACGCCTTGTGGCTGCTCGTAGCCAACTGGAAGCCCAAGGGCAGGCGGTGACCTGTGCTCGTCTGTGTGCGGGAGCGCATGTGAGTTTCAAAGTCGCAGCCACTTTTCTGCGTGCGCATCCCTGTTCTCCCAAACCAAAGCGTCCAGTGGTTTCTGCGAGCCGTGCCACATCGCAAGCACGCTTAAGCAGGGCCTACGCCGAGCTTGAGGCGCAAGGACAACCGATCACCAAAACACGGCTGCGACAGCTTGCAGGGGTCGGCACCGATATCGCAGGTGCATTTTTGCGTGAGAAGCGTGCGAATGAGGCGAGACAAAAGGTGCTTGCATGAAGGTGTAGTTGCGTTCTACTGTGTGAGACAGGAATGGGAAGCGTGGAGAGGTTGTACCCAGAAACCCTTCTCTTTCCCTCTTTCCTGTTCGTTACGAGAGTAGGGCAGTAAAAGGAGGCGTTTGGTGAAAAAGAGCAAAACCCCAACATTTTTGTTGGAATTGCCCCTGGTGGTGAACCCAGGGCAAGCCAAACGCCTCCGTGCGCATTTTGAGGCGGCACGCTGTCTCTATAACGCCTTGCTGGGTGAAGCGCTTAAGCGTCTGCGTTGCATGCGTACAGACCCGCAGTGGCAAACGGTGCGGGCCATTCCACGTACCCAAAAACAAGAACGTCAAGCCGCCTTTTCTCGTTTACGGCAGGATTATGGGTTCTCCGAGTATGCCATGCATGATTTCGCAAAGAAGGCCAATTGCACCTGGATTGCCGATCATATTGATGCGATGATGGCGCAGACCCTCGCAACACGGGCCTACCGAGCAGTCAACCGGGTGTGCCTGGGCAAAGCCAGGAAAGTGCGGTTCAAGAGTAAGGGACATGGGCTGGATAGCGTAGAGAACAAACGGACGGAATCGGGACTACGGTTCAAATTGCAACGGCCAGAAGAGGGCAACGAAGGGTATCTCATCTGGGGCAAGGATCGTCTCCGTGCGCTCATTGATTGGAATGACCCGGTTGTACATCACGGGTTGAGACACCGCATCAAGTACGCGCGACTGGTACG
>WNFB01003598.1_pt1 | contig 13667 bp, 14 predicted proteins | sample 5400501 | NCBI WGS metagenome assembly WNFB01 (sample SAMN13153341, study PRJNA577476) | soil metagenome | isolation source: 200 cm saprolite under Douglas fir tree site 2 hole 1 | place: USA:California | collected 2015-04-18
GTCGGCTGTTTCGGCCTGACCGAGCCGGACGCCGGTTCCGACCCCGGCGGCATGAAGACCCGGGCCGAGAAGACGTCCGACGGCTACCGGCTGACCGGCACCAAGATGTGGATTTCCAACGCGCCGATCGCCGACGTATTCGTGGTGTGGGCGAAATCCGCCGAGCACAACAACCAGATCCGCGGTTTTATTCTCGAAAAGGGCATGAAGGGCCTGTCGGCGCCGAAGATCGGCGGCAAACTCTCGCTTCGTGCCTCCGTCACCGGCGAGATCGTGATGGAAGGCGTCGAGGTGCCGGAAACGGCGTTGTTGCCCAACGTGTCCGGCCTGAAGGGACCGTTCGGCTGCCTCAACCGGGCCCGTTACGGGATTTCCTGGGGCGCGATGGGCGCAGCCGAAGATTGCATGGCGCGCGCGCGGCAATACACCCTCGACCGCAAGCAGTTCAATCGGCCGTTGGCGGCGACGCAACTGGTGCAGAAGAAACTGGCGGACATGCAGACCGACATCGCGCTGGGCTTGCAGGCCTCGTTGCGGGTGGGGCGATTGATGGACGAGGGCAAGATGGCGCCGGAGATGATTTCGATCGTCAAGCGCAACAATTGCGGCAAGGCGCTCGACATCGCGCGGATGTCCCGCGACATGCATGGCGGCAACGGTATCCAGATCGAATATCACGTGATGCGGCATGCGCAGAACCTGGAGACCGTGAATACCTATGAGGGCACCCACGACGTCCACGCCCTCATTCTCGGCCGTGCCATCACCGGCATTCAGGCGTTTTCGTAGAGTGCGTCATGTCGACTCCGTAGGATGGGTTGAGCGCAGCGAAACCCATCGTCATAGCTCCCTATGCGTTGCGTGATGGGTATCGCTGCGCTCAACCCATCCTACGAGATCGCAACATAGGGTACCCCCATGGCCGACAACGACGACATCCCGTTCAACCGCGATTTTCCGCTTCGGCCCGGCGTGGCGGATGAAGTCCGCCCCGGCGTGCGGCGGATTCTCTGCAACAATCCGAGCCCCTTCACCTTCACCGGCACGGTGAGTTACATCGTGGGCAAGGGCAACGTCGCGATCATCGACCCCGGCCCCGACGACGAAGCCCATGCCGCCGCGCTGTTGGACGCCGTGCGCAATGAGACGGTGACCCATATCCTGGTTACCCATACCCATCGCGACCATTCGCCGAACACCGCACGGATCAAGGCGGCCACCGGCGCCGCCGTCTATGCCGAAGGTCCGCATCGCGCGTCGCGGCCGCGCTTCGAGAGCGAAAAACACAATCCGGAATCGGGTGCCGACCGCGACTTCAGGCCGGACGTTGCGGTGAAAAACGGCGACATGATCGAGGGACCCGGGTGGACGCTGGAAGTGGTGGCCACGCCGGGCCACACCGCCAACCATCTGGCGTTCGCCTGGCCGGAGCGAAGGATCAATTTCGTGGGCGATCATGTGATGGGCTGGTCGACGTCGATCGTGGCGCCGCCGGACGGATCGATGATCGACTACATGGCCTCGCTCGACCGGCTGACGGCGCGCGATGAGGATCTGTATTTCTCCGGCCACGGACCGGAAATCCCGGACGCGCCGCGTTACGTACGCTTCCTGATCCGGCACCGTCAGGCCCGCGAAGCCTCGATCCTGCATCGCCTCGCCAAGGGCGAGACGGATATTCCCTCGATGGTGCGCGCGATCTATATCGGCATCGACCCGCGGCTGACGGGTGCGGCCGGTTATTCCGTGCTGGCGCATCTGGAAGACCTGGTGGCGCGTGGCATCGTTGCGACCGATGGCGACCCGGTGATCGGCGGGAGTTACAGATTGGCTGCCTCTTAACCTCTCCCCGTTCTTTACGGGGAGAGCATAAGGCCGCCTTCAGCGGCCGTTCTCGGAGAACGCCGAAGCGGAGCTTCGGCTACGGCGTCTTCGCGGCGGGTGAGGGGCAAGGCACAAAGCTAAATTTGACATCGGCGTTCGCGGGAAGTGCCCCTCACACCAACCCTCTCCCCGCAAGTGCGGGGCGAGGGAGATTACCATCGCCCCTTCCCGCTCCTTACTTCTTCACAACCTTCGGCTGGACCTTGGCCGGCGCTACCGGCTTCTTCACTACCGGTTTGGCGTTGTCGACGGCGTTGTTGATGTCGTCGATCAGCCTACTGATGCGCGCGGCGTTGCTGCCGAGATCGCTCTCGAAATAGCGTGACGAGGAGCGGATATCGACCCGCGATCCCTCGCCGTCGGGCGTGGCGCGGATCGACACGTCCTCGCGGAAGCCCATGATCGGCGTCCGCGCCACCGCCTCGATGCGGCCGATGCGGCGCGGCAGCTGCGGGGCGCGTTCGTCGATGACCAGCCATTTGCGCTTGTTGACCAGCTGCAGCGCGACCTCATAGGCGCGTTGCACGGGGACGTCGAGTTCGACCGTCTCAATATCGGGATAGTAATGCCGCTGCTGTTCGGCGGAATACAATCCGGCATAGACGGCGGTATTGGCGCCGTCGCCGGTGCGCAAGGCCGCCAGCGCGTCGAAACGCGGCGGATCGATCGGATCGGTGGTGATGTCGTGGATCGGCGGCAGCTTGCGATATTGCAGGCCGAGATAGGCGGGGTAGGCGAGGACGACCGCGTCGATCAACAGCGCCAGCAGGATGCGGCTCATGCCGCGCGATCCGTTCTGCCAGATCGCGACAAAGGCGGCGAGGCCAACCAGGATCGAAAGCCCGGCACAGGCCAGCGCGCCGAAGAACGTCGCCAGCGCCGGTTTGATTTCCAGAAAGCCGAAGCGAACGATGAGGATCGAGACCAGCACCGCGACCACCGAGAATACCGCGAGATTGCGCGCCCACGACGCGAGGCTGGACACGGGCTCCGACTGATAGGGAGCGGAAAACCTGCGGGCCATCGCTTCAATTCTGCCGGGTTGGAACCGTGCCGGGCGAAATACTGCCGGGCTGCACACTGGCCCGTTTGAGACCACGGACCTGCGGCAAATTCAAGGGGGTGGATTGCGGGAGGGGTGTTCTTAAACCTCTCCCCGCTCTGCGCGGGGAGAGGTCGGACTGCGGAGCAGTCCGGGTGAGGGGCAAGGCACTGCGCCCGCAACGACGATTAAACCATCGGGTCGTGCCGGCCAGACTTACTTTCAGCAACTTGCCGCAGTCCCTCCTCGATAACAGCGAGTACACCTTCGACGTTCGACAGAACATCGTTATTCCAGAAGCGCATCACACGATAACCCTGCGCGCACAAATAGCGATCTCGCGCCTGGTCGCGTGTCGACTCTGAATGCTGCCCGCCATCGACTTCGATGATCACCAACTCAGCCCGGCAAACGAAGTCGTAGATATAGGGGCCTATGGGCTCCTGTCTGACGAACTTATATCCACTGAGCTGCCGGTTACGAATGCGATTCCAGAGCGTCGTTTCGGCTTCGGTCTGGTCTACACGTAGTTTTCGCGACCTGATGGTTCTGCGAATGGCGCCGCGCATTGCCTTGCCCCTCACCCGGATCGCAAGGGCGATCCGACCTCTCCCCACGCAGAGTGGGGAGAGGTTAGTACCCTCACGCCGCGGCGTTCGGAAAACTATAGGCCTTGAACTGGTCGCGCAGCGCGGTTTTGAGGATCTTGCCGGTCGCGGTGTGCGGAATGCCGTCGACGAACACGATGTCGTCAGGCATCCACCATTTGGCGATCTTGCCTTCCATGAATTTCAGGATGTCCTCGCGGGTCGCGGTCTGGCCCTGCTTGAGCTGCACGATCAAAAGCGGACGCTCGTCCCATTTGGGATGGTAGATGCCGATCACGGCCGCCTCCGCGATCGCGGGATATCCGACCGCTAGGTTTTCCAGATCGATCGACGAAATCCATTCGCCGCCGGACTTGATCACATCCTTGGAACGATCGGTAATCCGCATGTATCCGTTGGCGTCGATGGTCGCGACGTCGCCGGTGTCGAAATAGCCTTCCTCGTCGAGGATGTCGGCATCGATGCGGAAATAGGCCTTCGATACCGAGGGACCGCTGACTTTCAGCCGGCCGAACGTCTTGCCGTCCCATGGCAGGGTCCTGCCGGCATCGTCGGTGATCTTCATCTGCACGCCGAAGGGCGGATAGCCCTGGGTCTGGAGGATATCAAGCCGGGCCTCGCCGGTGAGTTCGCTGAACGGAGGTTTCAGCGAGGCAAGGGTGCCGATCGGGCTCATCTCGGTCATGCCCCAAGCGTGGCGCACCTGCACGCCCATGTCGAGGAACGACTTGATCATCGAGCGCGGCATCGCCGAGCCACCGCAGACCACCATCCGCAGATTTGGCAGTTTCAGATGGTTGGCGGCAATGTGATTGAGCAGCATCAGCCACACCGTCGGAACGCCGGCGGTATGCGTCACCTTTTCGGTATCCAACAGCTCGAACACCGACGCGCCATCGAGTTTCGCGCCGGGCAGCACCAGTTTGGTGCCCATCGATGGCGCCGAGAACGCGATACCCCAGCTGTTGGCATGGAACAGCGGAACCACCGGCAGCATTGTATCCGCAGCGTTCGCACCGAGGGAATCGCCGGTGTTGGCCATCAAGGCGTGGAGCACGTTGGAACGATGCGAATACAGCACACCTTTGGGATCGCCCGTGGTGCCGGAGGTGTAGCACATCGCGGCCGCGGTATTTTCGTCAAACGTCTTCCATTTGAAATCCCCGTCCGCCTCTGCGATCCAGTCCTCATAGGCGACCGCGTTCTTCAGCGTGGTTTTCGGCATGTGCGCACCGTCGGTGAGCACGATGTAGCGTTCCACGCTGGGCAGCTTGTCGGCGATTTTTTCCAGGATCGGCACAAAGGTAATATCCGTCATCACCAGGCGGTCTTCCGCGTGATTGACGATCCAGGCGATCTGGTCGGGGAACAGCCGCGGATTGATGGTGTGGCAGATCGCCCCGATGCCCATGATGCCGTACCAGGCTTCGAGATGTCGCCAGGTGTTCCAGGCGATGGTGGCGACACGGTCGCCGAGCTTGATGCCGTCGCGATCGAGGCGTTGCGAGACCTTCAGGGCGCGGCCCCGGATTTCGGCGTAATTGGTGCGATGAATGGGGCCTTCGACCGATCGCGTTACCACTTCCTGCGTGCCGTGAACCGCCGCTGCGTGCTCGATAATCCGGTGGCAAAGCAAAGGCCAGTCTTGCATCAGTCCAAGCATGCGAACGTTCCTCCAGATTGTGCTACCGCTTGTCGAAGGTCTTTACGGAATTGCCATGAACTCTAGCGCGCAGAAAGCAAGCCGCAAATGGCCTTATAGCGGCTTTGACAGCGCCGCAGCGGCGATCATGGTTACCGCTGTAACCGCGCTAATGCTGCTTTGCGTGCAGACCGAACCTGCTGTGGCGCGAAGACACACTCAAAATCTGTGGGGCGATCTGTTCGGCGAGAACAGGCCAAGGCTGCGGCCAAGGCAGCGCCGGGCCGCCGCGCTCCCCCCATCGATACCGTTGCCGAAGCCGCGTCCGGCCGAGGCCCCGGTGATCGAGCCGGAAAAGCCCGCGGCCGCAAAACCGGCGCCCGCCGCGACTGACAAGCCGATCGAACAGGCCTCGTCACCGTTGCCGAAGCCGCGTCCGGCCGATGCCCCGGTGACCGAGCCGGAAAAGCCCGCCGCAAAACCGGCGCCCGCCGCGACCGACAAGCCGGCCGAACAGGCCACGGCCCCGCCGCCGCCGTCGGCCTGCCGGCTGGCCCTGACCGATGCGATCGCCATTGCCCCCAGCATCCCCGACATCAAGGGTCCCGGCGAATGCGGCGCGGAGGATGTGGTGCGGCTGGAGGCCGTGGTGCTGCCGGACAAGCGGCGGGTTTCGGTAAAACCCGCGGCGATCCTGCGCTGCGCCATGGCCACCGAGATCGCGGACTGGATCCGCATCGACGTGGCGCCTCTGGCGACGAGCCTTGGCAGCGCCGTCAGCGATCTCGACAATCTCGATTCGTTCGAATGCCGCGGGCGCAACGGCATCGCCGGCGCCAAAATGTCCGAGCACGGCCGCGCCAATGCGCTCGACGTTCACGACCTGAAACTCGCCAACGGCCAGACGATCTCGTTCACCGATCGCACGGTGTCGCGCGAGGTGCGCGAAAACGTGCTGCATTCGATGTGCGCGCGGTTTACCACCGTGCTGGGGCCGGGTTCGGACGGCTACCACGAGGACCACATCCATCTCGATCTGATGGAACGGCACAACAACTACAAGATCTGCCAGTGGAACGTGTGGGACCCGCTGCCGCAGATCGCGCCGCTGCTGCCGGCCGAGCGGCCTGAGGAAGCGCCGCCGCGCGAGCTCGCCGCGAAATCCGACGCGGCCAAATCTGACGCCGCGAAACCGGATGCAGCTAAGGCAGACGCGGCGAAATCGGATGCTTCTGAGCCGGCCACAGATGCGACCAAGCCCCCAATAAAAAAGCGCCGGCAAAACCGGCGCTTTTGATCTCGTCGTGACGACTTCGTCATCGACCGTTCTGATCGACGCTGGCGAGAGCTGCGGCTATTGGAAGCTGCCGCCGCCGCCCTGCAGCGCCATCTGCGAATTGAACGGCGAGTCGCCGTGCTTCGGCTCCAGCACCACCACGATGGTGCCCATCTTCACCCGGTTGTACAGGTCGATCACGTCCTCGTTGGTCATCCGGATGCAGCCGGAGGAGATCGACGCGCCGATGTATTCCGGCTGGTTGGTGCCGTGAATCCGGAACAAGGTATCCTTGCCGCCGGAGTACAGATACAGCGCGCGCGAACCCATCGGATTGTCCGGTCCGGGAGCGACGAACTTCGGCACGCCGAGCCGCGAGATTTCGCCGGGCGTCGGATGCCAAGGTGGCCACTCGGTCATGCTGCCGATCTTGGCGATACCGGACCAGGCCATCGCTTCCTCGCCGACGGTGATGCCATAACGGATCGCCTTGCCGCCGTCCTGCACCAGATAAAGGTAATGATTGTCGGAATCGACCACGATCGAGCCCGGCGCTTCCTTGCGATGATAGTCGACGATGGCGCGGCGGAAGGGTTCCGCAACCGGCGTCTTGACGTAGGAAACCTTGGCCAGCAGTTCCTTGTCGCGCGGCTTGAAAACGGTCTGGTTGGTCGCTTCAAAGGTGGTGGCCTGCATGCAGCCCGATAGCATCAGGCCGGCAGCCAGAATTCCCAGTTTTACGCTCAGCGACGACATTGTGCACTTCCAATCGAAATTCTCGCGTTCCAGGCACCAGCATGGAGCCCAAACGCCACGATTCCGTTAAGGTTATTATCGCCAAAACCGGTCACAATTCCAGAGTTTAGATTCTCATCCCGCGTTGCGGCACGCGGTTGTGTCTTTTTTGCCGCAAGTTCCGCGGTTTTCGGCTGATTTTTGGGCAGGTGCGCCCGTACCGCCGGACCAGCGCCACCTAGTCGCCACCGAGCTGCCGCAAATGGGGCTCGACAGACACCAGGCCCCGTCATGAAGCGCTTGCCAGAATCGAGCTAAGTCCTGTTGGGTAGTTCGTGCGCTCAGTTCCGGAGTCCTTCATGTTATCGATGTTCGTCCCCTCCGAAGCCTCGCTGAAGAAAGTCGTTTGCGCCGATCTCGCCGCGCTGCCGGAGAGCGCGGTCTGGATCGATCTGGTGAAACCGACCCCGGCGGAGGACCACGCCGTGGAGCGGCTCGCCGGGATCGCGGTACCGACCCGGGAGGACATGCAGGAGATCGAGATTTCCAGCCGGCTCTATATCGAGAACGGCGCCCGCTACATGACCGCCACGCTGATGTGCGCGGCCGACACCCAGAATCCGCGCACCACCGCGGTGACCTTCATCCTCGCGGCCCATCGCCTGGTGACGGTGCGCTATGACGAGCCAAAACCGTTCATGCTGGTGGAGAACAAGCTGGCACGCGCATGCGCGCCCGGCGTCACCGGCGAAATGGTGCTGATGGAATTGCTCGATGCGGTGATCGACCGCAACGCCGACATCCTGGAGCGCGCCGGCAGCGACATGGACAACATCAGCCACGATATTTTCGAGCCCGAGGGCGCCGCGCGCACCGGCCACGCCAAGCGCTATTCCGATATCCTGATCGCGATCGGCCGCAAGGGCGATCTCACCTCCAAGGTGCGCGAGAGCCTGGTTTCGATCGGGCGGGTGGTGACGTTCGTTGCCGCCGGTACCGAAGGGGTCAAATGGTCCAAGGATATGCGCGAGCAGCTGAAGACCATGCAGCGCGACGTGACCTCGCTGACCGACCATGCCTCCTATCTCTCCAACAAGATCACCTTCGTGCTGGATGCGATGCTCGGCGTCGTCAATCTCGAGCAGAACAACATCATCAAGCTGTTTTCGGTGATGGCGGTGGTCCTGATGCCGCCGACCTTGATCGCCTCGATCTACGGCATGAATTTCAAGTCGATGCCGGAGCTGGAATGGACCCACGGCTATCCCTACGCGCTGGTGGCGATGCTGCTCGCCGCGGTCGGGCCTTACCTGTTTTTCACATGGAAGAAGTGGTTGTAGGCATGATCCCGAAGAGCACTCCGTGGGCTGGAACCGGTTTTCGGCAAGGATCCTAGCTGAATGGACGATCTCGCTCTTCGCCTGCGAGGGGACGCCCGGACGCGTAAGAGCGGCAGCGCGGGGCGGTAATGAAGGTTAAGGATGCTATTCGGTTGCTTGAAAAGGAAGGCTGGTTTCTGGTTGCGACACGCGGCAGTCACCGGCAATACAAGCATCCGGTTCGGCCGGGACGTGTGACGGTTGCTGGTAAACCCTCTGATGATCTTGCGCCGGGCACATTGAACAGTATCTTGAAGCAGTCCGGCCTGAAGGAGCAACATTGATGCGTTACGCGATCGTCATCGAAAAAGCCGACGCCAATTATTCGGCCTATGTTCCGGATCTGCCGGGCTGCATTGCTACCGGCGACACGGTTGCGGCGGTCGAGAGTGAAATTCGCGAAGCGATCCGCTTCCATATCGAGGGCCTTCAGGCCGATGGCATCGTGGTCCCCGAGCCGACCAGCATCGCCGAGTACATCGAGACCTAGGCGCTTACTTTTGTTTATTTGATCGACGTTCAATCAAGTTCGCCAGAAGACGGTCATCCCTATGGTGCCAACAATCTCGACCAGCTCGCGCAAAGGCGGAGCAGAGTTAAGAAAGTGCGTCCTGGATTGAATGCAGTACATCGCGCCGTCCACCTCAATTTCTCCCGTAAAATTTGAGCGTTGGACTGAACGTTTACGCGACGGCTTTCTGCGATAACGTTGTCTCAAGGCGCGAGGACAGCAATGGTTGAGAAAGTCATAACTTCATCGGAGAACGTGGTCGATTTCGCGCGCTATCAAGTGGATCGCAATGCCGGCAAGGCGCGGGCGATCTCGGCCCGGGCCTGCCGGCATTGCGGCGCGGCGCTGTCGGAGGGCGAGAGCGAAGACGAGTGCTCCAGCGCCTTCAACATCGACAATGCCCGCCTTCGCTGGCAGGCCGCGCAAATCCTGCGCGGATTGATTTGAGCGGGTCGCAAACACCGCCGTCATCCCCAGACGAGAGGCTAAACGTGCTGCCCGCCGTTGATGTGGATCTCGGCGCCGTTCACGTAGGAGCTGGTCTCCGTGCACAGCACATAGATGATCTTCGCCACTTCGTCCGGCGTGCCCAGCCGATGCAGCGGGATCTGCTGCTCGACGATCCTTTCGGTGCCCGGCGATAATATCGAGGTGTCGATTTCGCCGGGCGCGATCGAGTTGACGCGGACGCCGATGCGGCCGAAATCCGATGCCATCTCGCGGGTCAATGACGCCAGCGCCGCCTTCGAGGTCGCATAGGCCGCGCCCGCGAACGGATGCACCCTCGAGCCCGCGATCGAGGTGACGTTGACCACCGAGCCCTTCGCGGCCTTCAATTCCTCGATCAGCCCGCGCGCCATCATGATCGGCGCGAAGAAGTTGACCCGGAAGACATGGCTCCAGGTCTCGATGTCGGTATCGATCGAGCCGAGCCGTCCGCCGCCTTCCGTCTTCGGTGAAATCGCGGCGTTGTTGACCAGCGCGTGCAGATCGCCGCCCTCCAGCCGCTCGCGGATTTCCGAAATCGCCCGCGTGGTGTCGGCGTGGTCGGCAAGGTCGACCTGGATGTGGTCTTCGGGTCCCGCGCCCCACGGGCACTCTTCCGGGAACGGGTGTCGCGAGCAGGTGATGACGCGCCAGCCGGCGCTGGAAAACCGGATCACGGTGGCGTGTCCGATGCCGCGGCTGGCTCCGGTCAGAAGCAGCGTACGCCGCGGCGCGTTGGTGGAGTTCGGCATGGAAGTCCTTCAGGCTCTGGGCGTCAGGGATAAAGCCGCGTCTTGGACCATGGCTGATCCGGCTTAGCGCGGCGGAATTCGATGCGGTCGTGCAGGCGGAACGGGCGGTCGTGCCAGAATTCGAGCCGCAGCGGCGCGATGCGCCAGCCGCTCCACCCCGGCGGCCGCGGCACCTCGCCGAGGATGTGCCGGGCGGCAATTTTTGCAATGGCCTGCTCGAACGCAAAGCGGCTTTCCAGCGGCTGCGACTGCTTGCTGGCCCAGGCGCCGATCTGGGCCTGCTTCGGCCGGGTCGCGAAATAGGCGTCGGCCTCGGCGTCGGTCACCGGCGACACGTTGCCGCGGATCCGAATCTGCCGGCGCAGCGATTTCCAGTGAAACAGTAAAGCCGCCTTAGGATTTGTGGCGAGTTCGCGTCCCTTCTGGCTGGCGATGTGGCTGTAGAACACGAAACCACTGGCATCATAGCCTTTCATCAGCACCATTCGCACGTCCGGCAGGCCATCGGCGTCGACGGTGGCCAGCGACATGGCGTTGGGATCGTTGGGTTCGGCCTTCACAGCCTCGGCGAACCACTCGCCGAACAAGGCAAACGGTTCCTCCGCCGCGGTGAAATCACCTGATGTTAACGGTGTGGGGTGTTTGATGGAGGTCGTGTCGGTCATGTCAGGAGTCCGAGTTGCGTTCGCCCGCGGTCCAGAGCGCGTTGCAGCACTTATGTAGGCTCGCCCTATATAAGGCATGGGGACGCGTTGGCCTATCGGCGATCGGGCCGGCGGGCGCCGGGATGATACTGATTCTAATCGGCGCGAGCTCAGGGGGCTGCAGCCTGTCCCGCACCGACGGCGCCTTCGCCAGGATGGAAGACCACGGAGTCACGGGTTCGGTGGGCCTTGCGCAGGCAGGCGGACCGATGCCAACCGAGAGCGATCTCGCCTTTGCCCGCAATGCCGCCTCCGACGTGCTGACCAAGGGGACCAAGGATTCCAGCCAGCCCTGGGAGAATCCGGAGACCGGCGCGCGGGGCTCGGTGACGCCGCTGGCGGAGGCCTATGCCTCGGATGGACGAACCTGCCGCGACTTTCTGGCAAGCTATGTCAACGGCCGGTCGGAAAGCTGGCTGCAGGGCGCCGCCTGCCAATCCGAACAGGGCCGATGGGAAATTCATACGTTGAAACCGTGGCGGCGGGGTTGAACGATCAATGCCCGTTGCAAAAATGCCACGAAGACCCCAAATGAAAATTGGGACGGGCCGATAGCCCGGAGTCTAAGATCTGATTCCCTAATAAGGAGACGTGACGGATGCGTGACCCCTATGAGGTCTTGGGGGTGCCGCGGGGCGCCAGCGCTGCGGCGATCAAGAGCGCCTATCGCAAGCTCGCCAAGAAGCATCACCCCGATGCCAACAAGAACGATCCGAAATCCGCGGCGCGCTTTTCCGAGCTGAATTCGGCCAACGAGATCATCGGCGACGAGGAAAAACGCAAGCAGTTCGATCGCGGCGAGATCGATGCCGACGGCAAGCCGCGCTTTCAGGGCTTTCCCGGCGGCGATCCGCGTGGCCGAGGGGCCTCGCCCGGCGGCGGCTTCGAAACCCATACATTCCGCACCGGCCAAGGGGGTTTTAGCGGCGGTGGCGGTTTCGAGGACATCCTCAACAGCATGTTCGGCGGTGCTGCGGCACGCGGCGCGCGACCCGGCGCCGGTGGCAGCTTCGAGTTCGACCCCGGCGGCATTGCGGTCGATCTCGATCTCAACGTCGCCATGACCGTGTCACTGGAAGAAGCGGTCCACGGCATGACGAAGCGCGTCCGGTTGCCGACCGGCAAGGAACTCGATGTCAAGATTCCCGCCGGAGTCGTTGCCGGCCAGCAGATAAGGCTGAAGGGGCAGGGCGAGACCGCGCCCGGTCACCGCCCCGGCGATCTCCTGATCACGGTCAGCATTGCGCCGCATGCGATCTTCAAGGTCGACGGCAGCGACCTGCGGGTCGATCTGCCGATCACGCTGTATGAAGCGGTGCTCGGTGGCAAAGTTCGCGTGCCTACTTTGGGTAGCGCGGTCGAATTGTCGATACCGAAGAACACCTCGAGCGGCCGCACCTTTCGCCTGAAGGGCAAGGGGTTGCCGAAAGCGACGGGAATGACAGGCGACCTGTTCGTCACCACTCGAATCATGCTGCCGGACGGAAACGACGCCGAGCTTGAGGCGTTGATGCAAAAGTGGCGCGACGGACACCCTTACAATCCGCGCAGCGACATGACTTGATCGCATTGCGCCACCCGAATGGCGCCACCCGAAATGGTGCAGGGGCGGATCAGGCGACCACAAATAGAAAAAGAGTGCAGCCTCGACCGGGGGACCAGCGCGGCAAACCCCGATCGAGGCCGCGGCGTCGATCGGCGGATCGAACGCGTCTCAATTTCGCGTGATGCTTGGTGCGATATTGAGACGTACGCATGTTCCAATTCGAGATTTTCAATGTCGAAATTGGGACATAGGCCGTGACATAGTTCAGCCGCGGGGCTTTTCGGTCTGGTCGTAGACCAGCCGCGCGACCTGATTCAGCCGGTCCTTGTCCACCGGGCCGGATAGCACATAACCGACGCCGTCTTCCGACCAGTACATGGCGCCGCTGTTCTCGGCGGCGGTGTAGCGCATCTGCGCCGTCCCGGTTTTCGCGCGAGAGGTGTAAAGCGTGAAGCGTTCGCCCGATGCGCTCTCATACATCAAGAACGATGCCGGGCCGGTAGGGCCGGGCAACAGCCGTCCGCCAACCAGCTTCAACCCTGTCGCGTCCAGCTCCGGTGCATGGACGGCCCAGCCGCAGCGCTTGGTCAGCCATTGCTGGAGATGCGTGCGTTCGCTTCCGGGCACCTCGACCGGATGGCGAACCTCGACGACATAAAGCCGGTATGCGTCCAGCGCATCCACGGTCAGTTTCTGGAACGCCGACGGCGAGGCCGCCGCGCCGCGCGCCAGCCAGCCGACACCGCCGCCGCCCACGAATGCCAGCAGCGTCGCGGCAATCGCACCGTAGAGCCATCTGCGCGGCTGCCGCTCCAGCCGCTCGATCTCAAGCCGCTTCGGCACCGCTTCGTCGGCGACCTGATCGTAACGCGCATGCAACGCTTCCGCCATCACGCGCCATGATTGCACCCGCTCGGCATCATCGGGATGTGCTGAGAGCCATGCCTCGACATCGCCGCGACGCTCCGCCGGCAGTTCGTTGTCGACGTAGGCGTGCAGCTCGTCTTCGGTGATGGAGATCTGTGGGTCGGTCATTGTCGTTTGTCTTCTCTGTCTTGTCTGATCAACGTCGTATCTGACCAATGTCCTTGCGGGTTGCCGT
>WNFB01004985.1_pt1 | contig 13663 bp, 14 predicted proteins | sample 5400501 | NCBI WGS metagenome assembly WNFB01 (sample SAMN13153341, study PRJNA577476) | soil metagenome | isolation source: 200 cm saprolite under Douglas fir tree site 2 hole 1 | place: USA:California | collected 2015-04-18
GATTTCCGGATCAACGCCAATCGCCCTGCGGTTCTGGCCCCGAGCCGCACAGCCGCAGGCCGCCGCACGCGCCAACCTGACGTTCTGCTTCCGCATTGGTTCTCCCGACAGCTCAGTCGCAATGCTTTTATAATATACCCCCTCCCCCTATGTCAACTCACAGGGTGCATGGGTCATGGGTCTTTGTGGCTTGAAGGCTAGTGAACTACGACGTGGGTGTGTTTCGAAATTTCCAGACAGGGAGGATGGACAGAATGATCAAAGGTAACCCGGAAAGCATCAAAGAAACCTAATCTTCCGAGAATCCCAGCCGTTGATAGTTCCTCGCTGAATCCCGCTCGAACCCCGATACACCAATCCGCACCTACAAGTATCTGAATGTTGTGGTAATACACAGGTATTTTTACCTGTTTTCCAACGCCACCGAGACTGTCCTCGACTCCATTCTTTAGATTCATCCCGAATGGCTTCAACAGCTCGGCATGGAACAAACACATGGGAGAACCAGAATCGACGACGGCATGAAAAGGTTTGGTTTTTGTCTGCATGTGCTTGTCAGTCAGGCGCACCAAAATCACGGGCCACCAATCAATCTTATCCCCAAGATTGTTGGGAGCTTTGAGAGGGTAGGCTTTATAAGGCACTCGCAAGAGGGCAGGTTGCAGCCTTTTTTAGAGAACTTTGTATCCCCATTCCTTTGGGCTTTTCACGAGTATGGGTTCGTCCACTCCATGTTCGGCCGCTTCGGAAATGGCCTGCTCCATCGTAACTCCGCAACCAACAACCTTTGTTTCATCTTCAGACAGTGCAATCCACCCGTCACGCGGAGCTTGGGCGAGCATTCGGGCGTAGTCTTCCGGCTTCATGGTTTCTAACCTCTGAGCCATCTTAGACGTGGCCCCTGGCATATAGGATGCACAAAGTAGCCTTTTGGGTCTGAAGTGTCAACGAGAAAATACTTGACATGCCTTTGTATCATATGATACAGATAATACCATGGAGACGAAAACGATCAACCTTAGGGACGTGCCAGAAGAACTGGTTCGACGGGCGAAAGCCTATGCCGCATTGCGTGGAGTAAGTTTGAAGGATTTTATTCTTCAAGCGATGCAGCGAGCTTCAGAGGAAGCCGCACCTGAAATGGCGAATATGGCGTTCTTTGTGCATCCAGCAACGAAACGCAAAGAAAGAACACGTAGACGCCGCGAGAAATAGAAAGGCCCGCCGTTGGAGCGGCGGGCCTTTTGCTGAAAGCTTCATGCGGAGCTTAGGAGCTATGCACTACGCTTTCGAATTGTATGTAGCACGCCCACCACCTAGAAGCAATAAGGGCTTTGGGAGAGGAATCGGCCGCCTTTCCCAAAGCCCCTTTTTATTTTCCGTGGTGAGCGTGGTGTAACGGTAGCACAGTCCCCTTGTGATGGTCGGGTGCGGGTTCAATTCCCGCCGCTCACCCCAGCTAAGTAACCCCGCCAGTCGCGACAAACGTCTGACGGGGCAAATCCCCGGCGTGGACGAAGCCCACTCGAGAACCCTATCGAGAGATTAGGGCCTCTCCCGCCGCGAAGTCAAGGAGAAGCCCGATGCTGCGCTCTCTTGGTATACTGGCGGCATGACTCTTGTGGAGATTACCTACGAATTGCAGAGGCCGCTCGGCTCGGAAGAGCTACGGGCGCTCGCGTCGTTTGCGAATACCTACGGGCTGCGGCGTTTTCACGTGGACGAAAAGGCCAACCGCCTGTCGTTTGAGTACGACGCGTCGCGTCTGAAGGAAACCGAAGTGGCGCACGTGCTGCGAGAAGCGCGGATTCCGGTGCTACGGCGGGTGGAACTCGTAGCGACCGCTCCTAAGGTTTAGGGTGTGAGTTAGGAGAGGGGCCCTTGCTTGGGAACAAGGACCCCAAAGGCGCATTCCGTTTCCCGGTCTTTTTTTGACCGGGGCGTGGGGTCATCCATCCTAGCTTCCCTCTCAGAGGCAGGTGGGAACGACCCGCACAAGTCTCGGAGCAAGCCCCTTCCCCCTCGCTCGAAGACCCGTGAAGATCGTCTCTCGGAATGCCCTCTTCGCAGAATTGCGCGCGCTTCAGGCTCCGCGGCCTGATTTGGGAATCCTGGCTCCCGCCTCGGGAATGCCCCGGCGACTTTCCTGACGCCATGTGCGGCATGCATCCGAACCGTATTCCGCTAATTCAACTTAATCAGAGGGTAAAAGTTTTTGCAAGACCTGACTCGGCAAACCTCCAAGTCAAGGCGACGGCACGTCGTACTCCGTCACCTTTCCGGTGGCGGGATCAATTTTCCCGAGCTTTCCGCCGCGGCCTTCCGCGAACCACGGCGTCTTGGTCAAGATGCTATAGAGGACGTAATGAGCGGCAAATTCCTTTGTGTCGAGAAAGAGGTGCATCACCCAGTTGCCGCCGTTTTTGGTCGTCCAAACGGAACCATGCGCCGCTAGTTCCTGCTCACCGCAAACAAACCGCTAAGCAAGAAAGTTCTTCAATTCCAATTTGGAACAGCGAACAGTACTTCCATCATGAAGAACCATACATTGGTCAACCCGGCGATTGAATTCACGGAGTTTACATCCGCAACCGCACCACACGGTGGAACTCGGCGTGCGTGGCACATCCACGGATGGCGATATGAAACGGAAACGACTAGGCGAGGTCTTGCTCGAACGCGGGAAAATTTCTCCCGCAAAACTCCAACACTTGATTGAGGAACAGAGTGGAAAGCTCATCCGTCTGGGAGAGTTAATCCTAGAGCGGGGCTTGGTTGAAAAATCGGCTCTGGCGGGTGCGCTTGAAGAAGTTTTCCGCATCCCCTACGTGGACTGCTCCACTGTTCATTGTGAAGACATTGCGTTAAGTGCGGTCCCAGAGCCCCTTGCGACCCGGCTTGTGGCCTTACCGATTCGGATCGAAGGTTCCCGCCTCGTCGTAGCCATGGCCGAACCGCAGAATTTATCTACCATTGACGAAATCCGATTCACCACGGGAAATGATATCTCGCCGCGGTTGTCCTTCCGGTCCGAGATCCTGGAGGCCATTGCCCGCAACTATGGCCGCAACGCACCCGCGCCCGCACCCGCACCCGTCCTCACCAGTCCCAGTGAGCCAGAGCCCGAAGGTCAGGCCGAAATAGAGTTCTCTTCCACGAGTGCCCGTCAGAGTAACCAGGAGGCCATCCGGGAAATTCAGGAGGAACTCCAAGGAAAAAAAACGCCGGCCGTGCGCCTGGTCTCTGAAATCATCCAACAAGCAATCGTCAAGCAAGCCAGCGACATTCACATCGAGCCCCAGGCCTTGGAAACCGCTGTGCGGATTCGAGTGGATGGAATGCTGCGCGAATTGAAAAGCGTACCCCGCACGTTGCAAAACGTTTTGATTTCTCGCATCAAGATTCTCTCGGATATGGACATCGCCGAGCGCCGGGCGCCGCAGGACGGCCGCTTCATGGTGACAGTCGGCACTCATAAAGTGGACATGCGTGTCTCCACGTTGCCGACGCAATACGGGGAAAAGATTGTGATCCGGTTGCTTGAGGCGAGCGCACCCCTGCTGGACCTTGCGAAACTCGGTCTGCCGCAAGACGCTTCCGACCGCCTGGCGAATCTCCTCGCCCTGCCACAGGGCATGATTCTGGTGACGGGGCCAACCGGCTCGGGCAAGAGCACGACACTCTATTCCGCCCTCAATATCCTGCGAAAACCCTCGGTAAACATCATCACGGTTGAGGACCCGGTCGAGTACGAGCTGCCAGGGATCAATCAGGTACACGTCAATACGCGCGCCGGCCTTACATTTGCAAGTTCTCTCCGATCCATCTTGCGGCAAGATCCCAATGTCATCATGGTGGGCGAGATCCGCGATGTGGAGACCGCGGAAATCGCGATGAAGGCGGCCCAGACAGGCCATCTGGTCCTCTCCACGCTGCACACAAACGACAGCATCTCCGCGATTGTTCGCTTGCTCGATCTCGGGATCCCTGGCTACCTGATCGCGTCATCCGTCACCGGAATCCTGGCGCAGCGCCTGTTGCGCAAACTCTGTTCCTGTCATACGACCGAGCCCATAACCCCGGAATATGCCGCCGCCCTCGCCGAACTTGGCGCGGTTCGCCTCCCAGAGAAGATTTTTAGGCCCGCGGGATGCGACATTTGCGACCATACCGGCTACAAGGGCCGGGTCGGGATCTACGAGTTGCTGATCTTGACCGATTCCATTTGCTCGATGATTCGATCTGGCACCCGGATCGACCACATCCGCGATGCGGCCCGCAGCAACGGTATGCGCCGCATGCAGGACGATGCCCTCGACAAGCTGCAAGCGGGAATCACGACTGTGGACGAAGTTCGCCGTGTGGTCCCCATCGAAACCGTGGCTGCGGGAGAATGCGCAAGCTGCGGGAGTGATCTGCTGCATGGGTTTCATTATTGCCCGTTTTGTGGAGCGAAACGGGAGATCGTCGCGCCCGGTGCTCCCGCAGATTCCTCTCAAAACGTACCGAGTGGTTTACTTTCGCGATGAGCAAACCTAAAGTCAAAAAGATATATTCAGCCCCACGCCGCGATCCGCGCATCGCGCATTTGCAGGAGATCCACATGACCTACGAGGGCGCCGAGAACAGGATCTCTGTACACCCTCCGGACATCAGCCCCCGCGGGATGTTCGTGAACACCGCCGTTCACTTCCCTGAGGGTGCGGTCGTGAACCTTAGGTTTCGTTTGAGCCAGTCCAACGAGGAGATACAGACGCGCGGTGAAGTCCGATATTGCTTGCCGGGAATCGGGATTGGGGTGGAGTTTATTGACATCCGGCCAGAAGCTATTCGCGCTATTGAAAAAGAAGTGAAGGCGTCCATCCAAAATCGAAAAAGACGCAACTAGCCGCCTCCGCCGGTTTTGGCAGTTCATGCCGGTGATGCTCAGGTTTAAGTCTGGTTGCGGCGGTTGGAGTGTTTGGGGGTTGACTCAGCCCCGGCATTAGGTACCCCTCAAGCCACTCAAACAACAAGAGTTATTTTCTACAAAGGGCGTTTCGACGAGAGGCCTGGTAACGGTACTTCCACGACTTCTATACCAACCAACTCCCCTCCATTGCGCTATGGGCTTCGCCCATATGCCGTTCCAAAATGAGCCATGACATCAAGAACTCTCAAACTTCGTCAAGCCATCCGAGTCGCAGTTCTTGTGGGAACGGCCTGCGCCGCCTCCTTGGCCAACCCCTTACCGACCCTGCTTTTCGGGGCGCGGACCACACTCTGCTATTGCCATTGTGAGTATGAAACGGGGGCAAGGCACTGCACGATGATGTGCGAACTGCCGCAGTCCGAGAGCCGCTGGTGGGCCAACTCCTGCCACAAGAAGAGCCCACAAGCGAAGCAAGCAGCGCCGCAGACTCCTAACTCGGGCTCACGAAAGACGAACTATACCGAAGAGGCGCGCCGCTAAACCATCCATCCCGAGATTGGCTGGACCAAGTTAGTCGGGATTTCACGCCGATACTCTCTATTCCAAACCTATCCCTTTGTTTATAAAAGGCTTACTTCACAACTGGGGTGTCCTTTGGCTGGCCAACCTGGGACTGGGTATCCACAGAGAATAGCAGGAAATTCGTGAATGCGTGCTTCCGGTAAAAGCGATGTCCCCGGAAATCCATAAACAGTTCCACACTCGACGGAAGCCAGAGTTGCAGTTTTGTCCCGGAGAACGAAACTGGACTGTATTCGACGGCTTCATGATTTGTTCTAAGGCGGATTTTCGGAATCGCTTCCATAAGGTCGGTTTCGAGACGGGCCACTTGAAACGAGTTGGCCAGAATCCAGGCTCTTCCGCGAAGTCTTGCATCATAGGCCCTTCCGTCCACCACAAACGTACACGTTCGATTTAGGCGGTCGGCGCGTTGCTCGAACCGGACTTGCCAAGCCGGCTGGCCATGCCACTCGCCTAATCCTTCGCAATTCGTTTTGAAATCCCCAACGTAGTGCGGGTGGAAGATTAGCACCAGGCTCGGTGTCCCTGTAGTCGCGATATGGGCCGGAAACCGGTCCAGTGATCTGCCGCGGTCCCGCAATTCGTCCACAGTCATATACCCATCGTGTGATTCGGTCATAGACACCAGGTAATCGAACTTCACGACGGTGGGGCGCCCCGGCTTCCCCGATCGGTCCACTTCTTGATGGGAGAGCACTTCAGTAGCGGTGAACCGGTCGACATTTTTGACGAGTTCTTGGATTCTCTGCCCTGCGCCTTGCAGAACTGCGGGCAAGGAGCATGCCACCCCCGCGCCAACAGGCGGGATGACGCGGTCTATATCCGGCGGTAGCCAATTCTCCTTGGCACTGACTGAGCCGGACGGCTGGCCGGCATTCCGGGAGGCCGGGTTCGGCGCCACTTCCCGCTCTCCAGGCGCACTGTTTGGAATTCCGCGGACTTGGCCGGAGAAACCGGACGCGCAGAATAAACACCAGGCAAAAAGACAATGAAAGTACGAACCGAACTTCTTGCTCCCAATCATGACGGCACCCCAAGCTACCTGCAGCCTGGCAGGCCGGCCTGGAATCCTTCCCCTTCACGAGAATGTGCACCCGCGCAAGCGTGTTGTCAACGCGTAAGATTTTTGGTAATGATGAGCCCTCTACTCAGCTTTCGGATAATTTGGCAAGGATGGCCCCTGCAGGACTGGTTGCCGCAGGAGCCTCCACAGGAAAGATCACCCGGCGTTCTGCCGCGCGATTCCATCAGGGGGTACAGTCCTCTCTTCGAATCTGCGCTAGAATGAACGCTCGCGTTGCGCGGAGGCTTTGGCGCAGGGCACATGATCGGGAGGAAACGCGTGTCGCAAACTCCTGCACAACCCAAATCCGAGAAGCCTGGTCTGCGGCACGACTGGACCCGCGAAGAAGTTCGGTGGATCTACCGCCAGCCGCTGACCGAACTTCTGTTTTCCGCGCAGCAACTTCACCGCGAACACCATGACCCGGTCCGCGTGCAGCTTTGCCGCTTGCTCTCCATCAAGACGGGCGGCTGCCCCGAGGACTGCGCCTATTGCCCCCAGAGCGCGCACTACTCGACGGGTGTCGCTCGCGGCAGCCTCCTCCCGCTGGAAGAGGTCACATCCTTTGCCGAGCGGGCCCGCAGCGAAGGCGCGACCCGGTTTTGCATGGGCGCGGCATGGCGCCAAGTGAAGGACGGAGAAGATTTCGACCGCGTGCTGGAGATGGTGCGCCGCGTGGCCGATCTTGGCATGGAGGTGTGCTGCTCGCTGGGAATGCTGGACGACTCGCAGGCCGGGCGGCTGGGCGCCGCGGGCTTGACCGCGTACAACCATAACCTCGATACGTCGCCTGAGTTCTACGGCCGGATTATCACCACGCGCAACTACAATGACCGGCTCCAGACGCTTGCCGCGGTGCGCAAGGCAGGAATCACCGTCTGCTGCGGCGGCATTGTAGGCATGGGCGAGTCCGACGACGATCGCATTGGCCTGCTGCATCAGCTCGCCACGTTGAATCCGCACCCCGAGAGCGTTCCCATCAATGCGCTGGTGCGGATCGAGGGCACGCCCCTCGAACGCGTGGAGCCACTCGACCCATTGATTTTCGTGCGCATGATCGCCACCGCCCGTGTTCTCATGCCCGCCTCAATGGTTCGCTTGAGCGCGGGCCGCCGGTCACTTTCCCGCGAAGCGGTTGCTCTTTGCTTCGCCGCCGGTGCGAACTCGCTTTTCATCGGTGAGAAGCTGCTGACAACCCCGAATCCCGAACCCGAAGACGACGCCGCTTTGCTTAGCTCTCTGGGCCTGGAACCTTTACCGCTTCGTTGAAGGCACTTTCATGGAGATCGAGAAACGCATCCGCGCAGAACTGGCCCCCCTGGAAGCGCAGGCGCAAATTCGCCGGCTCGAACCTGTGCGCGGAATCAATCTCGTCTCCAATGATTACCTGGGCCTCGCCGCCGATCCCCGCATGAAGCAAGCAGCCCTGGAAACCGTGCAAGCCGCACCCCGCATGGCTTCTACGGGCTCGCGTCTCCTTTCGGGCCACAGGACGACGCTTGGGATGCACTCGAACGCGATTTCGCGCGCTGGATCGGCGCCGAAGCCGCCCTTTACTTCACTTCTGGCTATGCGGCGAATCTGGGCTTGTTGAGTGCGCTGCTGCATCCCGAGGACGTCGTCTTCTCCGATAGTGCAAATCATGCCAGCCTGATTGACGGCATGCGGCCGTCAAAATGCCAGCGCGTGGTTTTTCCGCATCTGGACCTGAACGTCCTCGAGGACGAGCTTCGCCGCCACCGAGGGAGTTCCGGCGCGCGTTTCATTGTGTGGGTTATCTTTCGTCTCTGCGGCCGCGCTTGTACGAGTTCTATCTGAACTACGGCGTTCTTCTCCGCCCTCTCGGCAATGTGGTTTACCTCTTGCCGCCCTACGTCATCACGCCCGGCGAACTGAATTTTGCGTACGATGTGATCCAAGACTCGCTCGCCTTGCTGCCGGGCCTGGAAGAAGGGACACGCGCAAGGAAATTCAGCACCGGTACCGGGTTGTGACACGCCGAGGGCTGGCCGCTTGCGGCGACCGGCGTGGGACGCTATCCTTTGCAGGTGAAAGCTGTCGCCCAGAATGAGTGCTGGTCTTCCTCCGCGCCGGCACTTTCCGATTGCCAGGCCCGTTTCCCAAGGCCGCATCGCTTTCCGATCAGACAGCGAACTAGAACCGCTGAGGGCATGTGATCAAACTTTCTCTTATCGGGATGTCGGGCGCCGGAAAATCGTTCTGGGCGCAGAAACTCGCCTCCGCCGGATTCCGCACCATCACCATTGACGATCGCATCGAGGAAAAACTCGCACCGGAGTTGGCCGTGGGCCGCTACCGCGGCGTCGGCGGAGTCGCGGCGTGGATGGGCTGGCCCGACCAGCCGGTCTACCGCGAACGCGAGGAGAAGTATCTGGCTGCGGAAATCGAATCCATGCGTGAAGCTCTCGCAGAAATTGAGCAAGCGGTGAGCGAAGGCATCGTGCTGGATACCACCGGCAGCGTCGTTTACACCAGGGACGACATTTGCCGGCGTCTGAAGCGCCTCACGACGGTCGTGTATTTGGAAGCTTCCGCGGGAGAAGAAGAAATCTTGATTGCGCGTTATCTATCCGATCCCAAGCCGGTGTTGTGGGGCAATCAATTCTCGCAGCGCCCGGGCGAATCCGCTGCGGCCGCGATCGCACGCTGCTACCCCGCTCTCATTGCTCAGCGCAAGCGGTTGTACGAGGGGTACGCCCACCGCATTATCCCGATGGCCCGCCTGCGGGACGCCACGCTCGATGCGCGCGCTTTCCTTGAACTCGTGGAAGCGCAGGTGCCGCACGCGCGATGAATTTCCGAAGCACTCTCCACCGCAGCCCTGAAGTCTCCCTGCGCGAAGCCGTTCTGCACGGCTCCCCGCCCGATGGCGGGTTGTACATGCCCGCCGAAATGCCTCACTTGCCGGACGATTTCACCGCCCGGCTGCGCTCGTTGGCCTTTCCGGAGTTGGCTCAAGAGGTGATCGGGCTATTCCTCGGTGCGGAGGTTCCCCCCGACGCCCTGACAGAGGTCATCCGCGCGGCATTTGATTTTCCCATCCCGCTGGTCTCGCTCACCGACCGTCTGCATATTCTCGAGCTGTTCCACGGACCCACTCTCGCCTTCAAAGATTTTGGCGCGCGCTTCATGGCGCGTTTGATGGGATACTTCGTGCGGGAAATGGGCGGGCAGCTCACGGTGATCGTCGCCACCTCGGGAGACACGGGGAGCGGCGTCGCGCACGCGTTCCTCGGCGTCCCTGGGATTTCGGTCGTCATCCTATACCCCGCCGGACGAGTCACTGAGGCGCAGGAAAAGCAGTTCACCACACTGGGACAGAACATCACCGCGCTCGAAGTGGCGGGATCGTTCGACGATTGCCAGCGCTTGGCCAAGCAGGCGCTGGTCGATCCGCTGCTCACGCAGAAGCTCCTCATCACCTCGGCCAACTCGATCAATATCGGACGCTTGATTCCGCAGATGTTTTATTACTTCGCCGCGTTCGCCCAGCTCCGCGATACGTCCCTGCCGGTCGTGTTCTCGGTTCCGAGCGGCAATTTTGGCAACCTTACCGGCGGCCTGTTTGCCAAGCGCATCGGTTTGCCGGTGGCCCAGTTCATCGCCGCGACAAACGCCAACGATGTTGTCCCTGAATTCTTGCGCACAGGCCACCTGACCCCCCGCGCCTCCCAGCACACGCTGTCGAACGCAATGGACGTCGGCAATCCCAGCAATTTCGCGCGGATCGTGGACCTATATGGCAACGATCTCCAGGCGATTCGCCGCGACATCTGGGGCTGCGGCTTCAGCGACGAGGAGACTCTGCAGACCATGCGCGAGGTTCTGCAGCGCCACGAGTACCTGCCCGACCCCCACACTGCGGTCGGCGTGCTGGGGTGGGAGAGTTTCGTGAAGCAGCACCCCGCTCCCGCGCAGGGCATCGTTCTGGCCACCGCTCACCCCGCAAAGTTCGCCGAAACAGTGGAGCGCGCTGTCGGCATGCGCCCCGAAATGCCGGAAATCCTCGCCGTCTCTCTAAACCGGCCGAAACAATCCATTCCGTTTCCTAACCTCTTTCCCGCGCTTAAGGGATTCCTTCTGTCGTCCTGCGCCGGAGAAGGAATTGCCCGGGCATAAAAGGATCGTGTGGCAGATGGAACCTCGCGCGTTCTTGCGGGACTGCCTGTCAGGTTGGCATTGAGAATGGACAAGATGCCCGCCTGAAGGCGGGCGCTACAACAGGTCTCGTTGGAGTCGTCGCGCATGAAGCAGCGAATGAACTTGGCCGCGCTTGAGCCAGTCCCACTATTCGTGCCTCGTTATTGCCCTTCGAGTTCGATGAGCTTCTTCTTGTGCTTCGGCGGCCGGTACCGTTTGTCGGGGATCACTCGCTCCGCCGGCGGTGGACCCGCGAGTGCTCGCGCGAGCCGACGGGCCTCTTTCGCCGCGGCGAACTTCTTCGCTTTGGGTTTACGCCTTTTCAAATTTGAACCTCAGCGTCTCGCCAAATTCCAATTGTAGATCCTCCTTGCGGTGAGGCAAGACAGAGGTCGAATGGGAGAGCGGTACAAAATCGGGGAATTTCGGGCCGGCCGTCAATCGCCCCGAGCACCGGCCGACGCGCTGGCCGTCAGGTACTCCACCAGCTCAAATACGGCGGGGCTGGTGCAGACTTCGTAGTACGGGCGCGAGCCAGCGGCGCCGATGCCGCCATCGGGGAGCAACTCGCGCACGAAACCCCGGCGGATCAGGACGGGCTCGAGCCCCTCCCCTACCGGCGTCTCGCCGAAATAAAACGTGACGCGCTCGCGCCCCCAGGGAAACACACAATCCGCCTCAACGCTGGTCAGGGAGATCTCCTCCTGGAGCTTCCGAAAACCCTCCGCGTTCACCTCGACGCCATTCAGATTGAATCGAATCAGGAATTCGTCGGCTTCGTCCTCGGCCGCACCTTCCATCATCGTCTGAAACAGGAAGAGGCGGAACGGCGAGGGATTCTGGGCCAGCAGGCGTTTAGCTGCCTTCGAGCAGCTGGAGAGCCGGTCTGAGAGGTTCAACGCCTTCGAAATCATGATGCGCGAATCCATGTCCATCCAGTAGGTCGGAGCGGAGCCTTGGTACGCGACGCCGATGCCCAGCTCGAGCCGCGGCAACTCGCTCGATTCCGAGCGGTCGTTGTAGGCGGAGGACACCGCGAGAATCTGGCGAGCCAGCGCGCAGGCCTTCGAGACAGCCCGCAGCTGCGAACGGTTGGACTCCGTCTCGAAGATAGCGAGTACGAGGGCATCGCCCTCGATGAACACCTTCGCTGCGCCGTACCGGTCGAGAAGCCGCTTCACTGGCTCATAAAAATTCAGACTGAACAACGACGCGGGGTTCAGGCCGCGAGCCAGCAAATCCTGCGTGATCTTCGTCGAGCCGCGCACATCCGCCTTGATGACCGTATGCGAGAGAACGCGATCTTCCGTGGGACGCGCCTCCTCCGGCAGGAGATATTCATACAGGGTGTGGTTCAAGTGCGAGAGCTCGCGGGTGCGGTCGTTGCGCACCAGGTTCACGCGCTCCATCGCGGCCGTCAGCTTCTCGTAATTGCGCGTGTCGCGGCGGAGGCGCATGAAGTCCTCAGCAAAGCGGAGCGCCACGGTGCGGACCTCGTCTCGCGGCGTGCGCCGGATTCGTTTTGCCAGTTCGTCAATCCGTTGCATCGAGAATTGCCGCGCCGGGAACTGTTTCAGGATGTCTTCGACCCGCTTGTACTCCTCGCGCGACACCAGCGCCTTCTTCAACTGCTGCAAATGAATCGGCGGGCAGTAATCGTGGCAAATATTCCGCAACTGGTAGCTGGCCAAAATTTGCACGAGCAGGTCCCGCTGCTCGAGCCGCGCGATCCATTCCTCCAGCAATTGATCCTGGGTGTTCCCAAAAGCGCTGCGCATTTGCCGCGAGGCGCTCGAATCAAACAAACGGCGGGCATTTTCGGGCTCGCTGAGGTAATCGCCAAGGTTATTTTGATACTGTCCGGATACGAAATCCGCCTTGCCGCGCGCCGCTTCGAGGCGCGGGCTCAGGCCTTCGAGCTTGCTCTGCGCGTGCCGCAGGCGTTTCTCCACGTTGGAAAGGGCCGCCCGGGTACTCGAGGGATCGGCGCCGAGCCCGACGCGGCCCATCAGTCCTCCGCTCCGCTCCAAGCGGCGCGCCACCGTGTCGCGCTCTTCCTCGAGGCGCGCGATCTCCGCGCGAATCGAAATCGCTGCGTCCGTCAGCTCCTGGTGGGCGCGCATGGCCTCGTTCAGCTCGCCGCCTTGCGCTCCGGCCAGCACCCCTTCGCGGATGAAGTCGAGCATCAAACCGTCAATGGTCTCGAACCGGTCCTGATCCCGCAGGTAATTGCCGAGAAGCACGTAGTGCTCGAGAAAGAGCACATCGTCCTTGCCGCCCTCCACAAAAACGAGGCGGTTGTTCAGGATGTCGTAGGCCCCCGCTGCCGATGCGCCAAACAGGGCTTTCCGTGCTCTCGCCAAATTGTTTTCCTCGATATCGGCAAAGGCCTGGTACACGTGCTGGCCCGCCTGGCGGTACACGTTCCGGCGGTTCGCCTGCAGCTCGGCCAAACGCGCCTTCAGCACGTGCGCCTGCTCGCTCCGCTCGAAGTGCGTCCCGCGGCTTCGGATCCACTCTTTCCCTTCGAGCATCAGGTTGGCGAACTGCGCGCCAATTTCCTGCGTCAGGAACTTCAATAGGGCGACGCGCAGCAGCAGATCGATCTCGATGTTGCCCTCGGACTTGGCGCGCTGGAGACTGGCGTGAAGCAACTCGGAAAGGTGCCGCTTCCAGCTTGCGGGCTCCGGCGGCCGCGACCCGCGACGGTCGCGTTCCCCCGGCGCCCGGTCGGCCTGCGACGAGAAGGCAAGATTCGCGCTTTGGCGGATGAACTCCAGCAAGTATGGGCCGGTCAGCTCGACGAATCGCGGGCTGAGGAACACGTCATGGTGGATGTTGTCCACCCCCACGGCCAACTGGCCCATCGGCAGCTCCGCCGAGTAGGTCTTCAGGTTGACACGTGCGGGATTCCCCGCAGAGAGCGTGGATGGGCGTTCGGGCAT
>WNFB01007207.1_pt1 | contig 13663 bp, 13 predicted proteins | sample 5400501 | NCBI WGS metagenome assembly WNFB01 (sample SAMN13153341, study PRJNA577476) | soil metagenome | isolation source: 200 cm saprolite under Douglas fir tree site 2 hole 1 | place: USA:California | collected 2015-04-18
GAAAGGAAAATCTTTCTCGGTTCACCCGGTTTGTTGGCGAAGCCGAAAAACTTGAGAAGGATGGGCGGCGGTGGGGGAGGCGGAGGAGGCGTGTTGGCTTTGGCCGTGTCGGTATTCGCGGGTGCCTTCGGCCGCGGAATTTCCTCTGCCTTCGCAACGAATATGTTCCGTCCGGAGCCCGCATACTTGGTATCTTCGCTTTGCTTCAGCAGATCCAACTGCAGCGTTGGGTCGAGTGTCGGAACAGCGACGCGAGCGGTCTTGCCGCTGGCCGAGCTGCGCCGAGTTGATGGCCGCGGTTTCGTGACTTGCGTCGGTGCGGGCGCGTTTGACGTACTCGCCGATGCAGGCGAATTCGAGTTGCTGAACAACGCCCTTCCAGCAAAGATTACGGCGAGCGCTCCGAGCACCAGAGCCCAGATCAGCTTGGTTCGATTTTCCGCTCCAATTTTCAACTACCCACCTGACTTTAAGTAAGTTTCCAGTTTCATCTGCAGCTTGACCGGACCGTTTTGTTCACCGCCTAAAGTCACACTGCTTACATTGAAAAAGATTTTGTGCCGCTCCAGAGCATTAATGAATTTTACCAATTGCAGATAGTCGCCGGAGAGATCGGCCTCAATCGTCACCGGCCGCAGGCCAACCGGTTCAGGGTCATCTTCCTTATACTTGTCCTGCAGGATCTTTACTCCGTTCTGTGCCGCCACCTTCCCAAATTCATCGGAGATGGTGGAGTATTGAGCTGGCAGGCGGTCCTTGTAAAATTCGGCAATCTGCCGCCCGGCGATGGCGACTTTCTTATCCAAGCCGCGCAATGGCGCCACTTCTCGATTCTTGTATTGCAACTGTTTCCAGAGTTCTTCCTTTTGCTGCTTGCGCGACTGGTCTGACCCGACGAGTGGAGAAAATACGAAGGCCAGGATTAACACGTCAACCCCAAGCAAGACCGCGATAGCGATCTGGAGCTTGCCGCGAGTTTTTGTCAATTCCGGCATTTAAGGTGCGCTCCGCGATGGGGTCTCCGGCACGTATAGAGCTCTAATATCAAACTTCACGCTGTCGCCTGTCTGGCCGCCCTGCTGCTGCTGCACGTCGTCTATTTCCGTCCGCTGGAAATGCTGCGAGCTTTCCATACGTCGCACCAGATCCAACGCGCGGTCGCGCGAATCACCCGCCACCACCAGCTTGATCTCCAGTTGACTATCTGCGTTCATCTCGGGATGAATCGAAACTACGTGTATGCGGGGAGGCATCACGCGCTCCAGTTCTTCGAAGACCTTGGTCCAGGAGAACGCTTTGCGTTCGATCAGCGCGTTCAGGAACTGTGATTTGTCACGGGTGGTGCGGTTCTCGGCCCGGTTCAGGAAAGCCTCCGCGTCTCTCCTTTCACGATCACGTTCGGCGATCTGGGCACGATAGGCAGCGATCTCTCGTCGGTCCTGGCGCGCAATCAACCAGCCCGAGATTGCGTAAAAACTGAGCACCAGGCTGAGCAGCCCAAGCAGCGCCAAACCGGTTCCCCAAGCGCGCCAGAATTGCCGTACATCCTCGTACGGCTGGCTTGCGAGATTGATATCCAGACGCATAATTAAGAGACCAAAGCTCCCACCACTCCTGCCATTCTCCAGAGTGGGACGGAGTCGTCGACGCTTGAACCCAATTGCGCGGCACTGACAAGTTCACGCACTTCCGCCCCGGTCTGTGCGCGCAATACCGGCGCGGCGCCGCCCAATTGCGGCAGGCCTGAAATAAAGATTTGCTCGATATTCAAGTGATACGTGTCCTGAAAAAACACCACCGAGGGATATACCTCCTCGGCAAGTTGCTCGCCCGTGATCGTGACCCCGCGCGTGTTCTCCAGCGTACGAAACAGCAAGAGCTGCTCCTGGTCCAGAATCGCGATGCTGGTTGTGCGCGCATCCACCTTGACCACCAGCGTAGGCCGCTGCGCATCGGCTGCGCCCAAGGCTGCCAACATGGAAGGCAACAGTACGCCCGGGCTGTACCCGGCGTCACGAAACGCGGCTTCGTAGTCCTCGACTACGCTGGAAAGTGCCACTGCAGCCACCACCTTCATGTTCGTGACTGAGGGTTGCGCATGGTAGCTGACCCTGGCCTTCTCCACGTCGAAGGGAAGCGATTTCTTGAGACGAAAGCGCACCACCGCCTCGGCCTCATCGCGTTTTGTGGGCAGCGTCTCGAAATCCAGAAGCACTACGCGGACAGCCGCGTCCGGCAGAACGGCAATCACATCGCGCGCGCGGTCCGCAATGCTGGACAACGTGTCCTGAATCACCCGGCGAACCACATCGCGCTCCCGCAAATTATTCTCGATTAGGTCGGGAACCACAACGCCCGGTGAGAGTTCGTGAGCTGCGCAGGTGCTTACCGTGCCGCCGCTTTCCGAGATGCGGGCCGCCAAAATGCGATCGGCAGAAATCTCGCAAGCCAACCTCGGCTTAGCTCCAGGTTTAGAGTTGCTGCTCATTTTGATTTTGCTGATCTAAACTGATGATATCAATGAAAGACCCCAAGGGCTCAGGAAACGTAATAGCCAAAAGGGCACATCCGCTTCCACCGCTTTCGTCATCGCGAGTCAGGCACGGCTTGTATCGGGACGAGCCTCGACCCCTCGGGTCGACGGATTGGGTCCTATACAGAATGCGATTCCAGCTTCGCGCTATCGCGTGGCCTCGATGAACGTGACTTTGTTGATCTCTTTGAGCGTGGTGACGCCGGTTCGCACCTTGTCCAAGGCCGATTCGCGCAGAAATCGCATGCCTTCTTCCCGGGCAGCGCGACGAATCTCTGATGTAGGCTTCTTGGCCAGAATCATCTCACGAATGCGGTCGCTCAGATCCAACAGTTCGTGGATGGCGGTTCGCCCGCGGAACCCCGTGCCCGCACACTCAATACACCCCTGTCCTTCATAGAATGGCACTTGCAACCACTGAGCCGGATCGAGACCGCTTGCTTCCAGTTCCTCAGGCGAGTAATGCACCGTCGTCCGGCAGCAATCGCAAATCACTCGTACCAGCCGTTGCGCCAGAATGCAGTTGAGCGCCGAAACGAAGTTGTAAGGCTCAACCCCCATATTCAGGAAGCGGCCGATCACGTCCACCACGTTGTTGGCGTGCACAGTGGTGAACACCAGATGACCAGTGAGGGCCGACTGAATCGCGATCTGGGCTGTCTCGGTATCGCGGATTTCGCCCACCATGATCTTGTCCGGATCGTGGCGCAGGATGGAGCGCAGACCGCGGGCGAAGGTCAGGCCCTTTTTCTCGTTAACTGGAATCTGGGTGATGCCGCGGATCTGATATTCGACCGGGTCCTCGATGGTGATGATCTTGTCCTCGTCGGTTTTGATTTCGTTGACAGCGGCGTAAAGCGTCGTCGTCTTGCCGCTGCCGGTTGGCCCGGTAACTAGCACCATTCCATAGGGTTCCTTGATATACCGCCGGAACTTTCTCAGGTCCTCCTCATCGAAACCCACTACGTCGAGCACCAGGGTACGGAACTTTTCACTCATCGATTCTTTGTCGAGCACGCGGAGTACGGCGTCCTCACCATGAATCGAAGGCATGATGGACACGCGGAAGTCGATGGCACGCCCGTTGTACTTCACACGGAAGCGCCCGTCCTGGGGCACGCGCCGCTCGGAAATATCCAGTTCGCTCATCACCTTGATCCGCGAGATGATGGTGGAGTGGTGCTCCCGGCCAATGGGCGGCATGGCCTGGGTGAGCACGCCATCAATGCGGAATTTGATACCTACGGAGTCATCGTGGGTTTCGACATGGATGTCGCTGGCCCGCCGCTGCAGGGCGGTGAAGATGGTAGTGTCCACCAGGCGGATGATCGGGCTGATGTCGCCCGTAGCGGCGGTCAGCTTGTCGATCGAAATCGTCTCGTCGGCAACGCTCTCATCGTCGTGGATCACGTCCAGAGCGAAGCCTTCGCTGGCTTCTTCCAGCACGCGCTGCGACTGTTCCGTCTTTTTCAGGATCTCGCTGATCTGCGTGAGAGTGGAAACCTTGGTCACGATGCGCTTGCCCAGCAACAAGCTGATCTCGTCGATCATCATGAGCTGGCTAGGATCGGCGATTGCGATGGCGAGCTTTCCGTCCGAGGTTTCTTCCAGCGGGACGAAGTTGTAACGGAACATCAGGTCAACGGGGATCTTCTTGAACAGGTCGTGGTGGAGCTGGAAGTTGTTCAGGTCCACGAACTCGCAGCGATAGCGGCGCGCAATGTCTCGTGCGCGATCCAGTTCATCAGCGGGAGTTCCGGAAACCACAGCGCCGCCGTTGCCGCCGTTCACGAACAATGATTTTTTTTCTGCCATTGCCACTTTGTCTGTCATTACCCGTTCCCAAGCCGACCCTCAGACCCGCAGGCCTTTCTTCGGGTCAATGAATGCCGCCCGCACCCAAAGTGAAGATCGGCAAGTACAGCGAAATCAACACACCGCCCACGAATACCGCCATGACAAGGAGGATCGCCGGCTCGATCAGTGCCATAGCCGCCCCCAGCGCCGTCTGCACGTCCTCTTCGTAAAATTCCGCTACCGAACTTAGCATTGCCGGCAGTGCTCCGGTGGATTCACCGACCTCAATCATTTCCACAGCCATGTCAGGGAAGATCTTTTGTTCCTCCAGGCTTTTTGCCAATCCTTGGCCCTCGCGCACACGGTGGCTGGCCTCCCCCACTCCGTTCAGGATTCTACGGCTGCTCATGGAAGCACCTGCAGTCTCCATGGCCGGAACCAGCGGCAGCCCTCCTTGCAGCAATACCGAGAGCATGCGCGAAAAGTTCGCGACCTGATACTTCGTTCGAATATCGCCCAGCAGCGGGACGGAGAAGATCAGGTGATCAATCCGCTCTGCTCCTCGATCAGTCTTCTTCCAACGCCAAAACAGCAGCGCCAGCACGATCAGGCCTGCTAACACTACTGGACCATACTTCTGAGCATTGAGACCTACAGCGAGCATGAACACGGTAATGGTCGGCAATTTCGCGTTTAGATTCAGGAACAAATCCGCAAATTTCGGCACCACGTAGGTGACCAGGAAGATCACCATGGAGATAACCACAACGACCAGTAGCGATGGGTATACCAGGGAAACCAGAAGCTTCTTGCGGAAGCTGAGGGCCAGTCGCTGGAAAGATATGTAACGGCTGAGTACCTCTTCCATGTTGCCACTTTTTTCACCCGCCAATAGCGTCGTGGTGTACATCTTGGGAAATGCGCCTTGCGCCGCGAATGCATCTGAAAGCATCTCGCCGCTTTTCACCCGGTCGCGAACATTGTCCAGCAGGCTGCGGAGAAAGGAGTCCCTTTGCCGCTTGATCAACAACTCCAGCGAGGTCATTATGGGAAGCCCGGCACGGATCAGAGTCAGGAATTGTTGATTAAAAATTACAAAAGAACTCTGCCGCAGCCGTCCCCCAGGGATGAGCGAGAGTTTGCCTCCGACAAACATTCCTCGCGGTTTGACCCAGTACACGAGGAAGCCCTGCTGCACGAAACGATCGCGCACCTCGGACTCCGAGTATCCGTGCTCGATCTGCTGCAGCAAGTGGCCGCGCTCGTTGGCCATCTTTACTAGAAATTCCGCCATGCTCTAGTCGATCACCTGCCTCAGTCTAACATTCGCGATTCTCTAATTAACCCCTAACTCTGATTCCGGGCAGGGGTTTGCACTATCGATGGTAACGCCCCGCCGCATCGGAGTTTCTGACCGCCACAAACGCAAGCCGATTGTTTGTACGCATATACAATCACAACCCAAAGTGGGCCTTCGCGTCGCCCTATTGCCCAAAGTCTCCTTCGATCAACTCTACCCCGGCTGGCACTGTGAAGTGAAACTGCTGGTCTGCGATCTGCACGTTCTCCTGTTGCTGGTCAAAGCGATATTCGGTCACCGAGCCATCCACCTCATGCATTTGGATGCGGACTATCCGGCTATCAGGACTGACCTCGACAAGAACTTGGCTGACCCGATCTGCCAGACTCTTGGGCACACCCCGCAGCACAATGTTTCCTGGAACCAGCGGCGCCTGATCGGGAGCAAGGGAAAGACCCTGCAATTGCTTCTCCAGTCTCGCCTTGCCCAGAAGAAAGGCCAGTGGCGACCGCAAATCGTCCAATTTACGAACCGGAGTCTTCCTCACTTGCTTGTCGTCCGGCAAATAGAACCACCCGTCCTTGCCGTCGCTCAAGAACAGCTTCTCTCTCGGAGAACGGTACTCCCACCGCATCTTGCCCGGTTTTTTTAGCCACAGGGTGCCCGTCTCCACCCTTTCAGCGCCAGCGCCCCGATAGCTTTCTGTGAACTCCGCCTGCAGGGTGCGCAAATGGTTGTAATGCTGATCTACTGCCTGGGCAATCGCGCGTATGTCGATCGCCGGGGCTGCCGCGGCGGTGGTAGTGATCACCCAACCGATCAGGATTTTCAAAGGACGGGGGTGCAGTTTCACAGTTTGGGCTTTCAGGCTACCTCAATCACAATGGAGGGGGAGCAATCCAGGATCTTAGAGGCAAGCGAATTTCGTCCCGCCAGATCTCCTCGGCGCTATTGTAAGCTCTTTGACAACCATTTGGGAGAGGCTGCCTATTGACGTGCCTGGAGTTAAAGCTCGGCTGAAAGGATCAGTTGCCGCCGATCTTCCGCATCTGCGGACTCTTGGACAGTAGATGTTCAAGTAACGCATTGCGGTGGAGCACCTACACGTTGGCGTCGGCTACTCCAAGGACTTGAACTTCGGTTTAGATGGAGGCTTGTACCCGGGCGGCATGCCTTTTTCGATGAAGGGAAAATCGTCAGGCTGACGAACTTCGATACGGCCGTCGGGCATCAGTTTGTAAGGGTGTCCATCCGGATCAACAGGGATGCCCCGCAACATTCCGGCAGCTACAAGGGACGATATGCTGGATGGCAGGTGGCCTGTTCTTCGTCCATATTGTGTAACCGCGTCCTGAAGGTGCATGACGTCTTCATCCACCTGCAAAGCACGCAAGTGGGCGACTGCGTTGGCGCGGATCTGTTTCTCCTGGGTTGTCTGATATGTGGCCAGCCACAGCATCCGAGCGGTTTGCAGGTCGCCAGCGTGCTGCGCCATCTGGGCGGCCAAAATCTTCATGAACGGGTGTGCGTTCGCCACCTTGGTGCCCCGCTCGAAAGCTTCTGCGGCGCTGGCGTAGTCCTTCTTGTCCATGTAGTAGATAAATCCAAGGTTGTAGTAGAGCTTCCAGTCGTCGGGGTTGTTCTGGATGCCGTATTCCATCAACTGGATCGCTCGTTCCGGCATCCCTGCGCCGTTCGGAGGACGGGGCGCTAAGAAGCTCGCACCGAACTGATAGGCCACTATTAGATGTGGGTCGAGTGCCGTAGTGATCTCGAGCAGCGGCGCCAGCAGGTCATAATGCTGTGCGTAAGCCATGTGCTTGCGGCCGAAGTACTGCACTGCGCGCGTCCAGTAAACGTCGGCCAGCAGACCTTCGTAACCGAGGCTCATGCACTTCAGTACCTTCGGCGAAGTGATGTAAAGCACTTCCTGCAGCGTCGCCCCGGTTCGCACTTTGTCCACGCGATGCAGCAGCACGGCCGAGCCCAGCATGCAGCCCAGTAGCAGCACACTGGCCGTAATCGTGACCCGCCGTGAAGCCCTCATTTCAGGTCCCGATGTTCGAAAATCAGCACTGCTCCGCAAAGCGCCATGGCGGCGTAGAGCAGTGCATAACCGGTGTTGTACCAGATCAGCTGGCCGGAGACTGCTTGTTCGTGCGCCACTGAACTGATCACATTCAGGGCAGAAAAATTCGGGACCAGATAGGCGGCGCCCGTGGCTAGCCAGCGGCTAATGCCGTGCGCCATCGCGGCGAATCCACGCAGGTCTTCAGCAAAGCTGCCAATCACGAAGAGGGCAAATGCAAATACTGCGGAAAGCAGCGGCGACGAAAACGAGGAAAACAGCAGCGCCACGGCACAGATCATCAGGAACTGCAAAATGATGAAATAGAGCGCTACCAGCACCCAGGCATCGGGCTTGTTAAAGCGGTGTGCGACGTAGAGCAACGCCCCAAATACACCGATTGCCATGAAAAAAGTGTTCACGAACAGCGTGCCTGCCAGCCCGAAGAACTTACCAACGATAAATTCCCAGCGGCGCACCGGTCGCGACAGCACCGTGTACAGGGTGCGCTTCTCGATTTCTTTCGACACCAGCCCGATGCCGATGAAAATCGCGATCACCACTCCAAACAGTGCAACCGCCGTGAGCCCGAGATTGATGACCACCAGCTTCTCGATGTCCATCGAAATCTGCCCTACCAGTATGGCCGCGCCGGAAAGCAGTAGGGCAAAGGCAATCAGGTTGTACAGCACGCGATCGCGCACGGCTTCACGGAATGTGTTAGAGGCGATGTGAACGATCCGAGCACTCATGCTGTCACCCCCGCCATTTTTTCTTCCGGCTTGAGTTTCTGCACGAAGTAATCTTCCAGCGAGGCGCGCACGGGAATAACCGAAATCAGCCGCAAATGTTCGCGCCGCAGCGCCTCAATTGCTGCATCCTGATTTTCTTCGGGAAGGACCGCGCGCGCGGTATCGCCGGTAACGTGGCATTCCGCTGCCAATGCTCTTATCGATGGTGGAACTACCGTTCCCTGCCAGACCATCTCGACCCTGCCGCGGACACTCGAAGTGAGATCGGCCACTACTCCCACTCCGCGCAATTCCCCCAGGTGGATGATTGCCACGCGATCGCACAGCGCTTCCGCATCCGACAGAATGTGGGTGGAGAAGAAAACCGTCTTGCCTTCGTGCTTCAGTTGTTCCATCAGGTCGCGCACTTCTCGACGACCCATCGGGTCCAGACCTGACATTGGCTCGTCGAAGAAGACAACCCGAGGTTCGTGCAGAATCGCCTGGGCGATACCCACTCGCTGCAGCATGCCCTTGGAAAACTTGCGCAACTGCACACCGCCCACGTCCGGCAATCCCACCCGATGCAGCACGGCCTCCGCCCGCGGCCTGCGTTCTTTGGCCGGAACTCCGGAGAGCTGCGCGTAATATTCGAGCAACTCCCGGGCAGTCAGGTAATCGTAGAAGTAAGGCTGCTCTGGGAGGAAGCCGATCTGCGCTTTGACCTTCGGGTCGCTCCATTCCATACCCACAATTCGCGCTGAGCCACTCGTGGGGAATACCAGACCCATGAGCAGCTTCAAAGTTGTCGTCTTTCCGGCGCCATTGGGACCGAGAAAGCCGAAAATTTCACCTTCCTCCACGGCCAGGTGTAAAGGCAATAACGCGCGCTTCGGCCGTTTGCGCCAGAAGCCCACACTGTAAGTTTTTTCCAAACCGATAATTTCAATGGCAGCCATATGCAGTTGTGAATTCCGGACGTCCTCGCCCGGCTGGACGGGCGAAACGCCGGTCCCCTCGTCGATCAACAAACTCAGGAAGCTTACTCAGAAATCCCTAAGCTCAGAAAATTATAAGCAAGATGCCAAGATTTTGGATTGACGAGCTAGTTACCGAAGTCACACACAAAGCAATGCTCATGTAGGCCCAGATGCCCTCGCAAGAAAATCTCACCTGAATAAAAAAAGGAACCGAGCGAACTCGGTTCCTAATTGGCTGTGTACCCTCCCCCAGGCACAAGGCCAAACTTGCTAATGCATGATCGTAAATGCCTGGCAGGCAGCCAGCGTGTTGACCGGCATATTGCCGGCGCTGCCCGGGTCGAATCGTATCACTCCATCTTCCGTCGAGCAGAAGTCGCGCACGCCGGTGACGTCGAAGCTGGTCGGAGATGCGCCCGAAACAAACGACACATTCATCGTACCGGAAGGAACCAAGCCGGTGGCCCGGAACACATAGCCGCTTTTGCCCCCGGAACCGGGAGTCGCTGTAGCCAGCACATTGTCGAGCAGGCACGCATTCAACGGGGAAGGCGTGCACGGAGACCCGCCGCAATCCGTGCCCGCAGCAGGTTGGGAATTGCGATTGCGGCGATGATCAGAATGATCCCGACGACAATCAGGAGCTCGATCAACGAGAATCCTCTACTTTGCCGCATCTTCGCTGCTTCGCCTCTCGCGCCAGGTCGCATCATTGTCGTTAGCACTTTGCTCGCCACCCCACCCGATTGCCCGATTGCCCGTGCCCGTCGTAAGTTGAAGAAAAGAATAAAGCCGTAATCGCTAATACTCATCCGGTCCGTAGCACGAGGGGGGTATGTGTACGAATACTTTTGACAAAATCCGTCGCTTACACGCACAAATTTTGACAGGGCCGGATGTTGAAATTTGAGACCGTTAACTCTGGGTCGGCGCGGGAAACCTTCCCAGCGGCTCGACCGGAAGGCTTGGTTTGAGAGAGAGACCGCTGAAGTTATCCCATCCGGAAATTAGGCGCGCGAAAAAACAAAGGGAGCAACGGAGTATTCCGTTGCTCCCTGGCTTTGTACCCTCCCCCAGGTACTTCGCCAAAGTTCTACTGCAGGACTAGGTAAGGAGCAACACCGCACGCCGCCATGCCACCGGTAGTCGGCACAATGCTTCCAGCGACGTTGGGATCGTAACGAATAACCGCGTCCTCAGCCGAACAGAATCTGCGCACGCCCGTCTGGTTGAAGGCAGCGGGGGCCGCACCCACGCCGTAAGTGATATTGGCTCCAGCAGCTCCAGCTACCCCTACCGCGTCAATGAGGTAACCGCTCTTGCCGCCGGCAGCGATGTTATTCGCCAGCGCACCGTCAAGCAAGCAGGCATTGGCGATCCCCGGACCAGCTCCAGGACAGGCGACGTTTCCAGCGCCAGGTCCCATGTTGACCAGGTTTACCGAATACCCGGTTGCGGGATACGCTGTGATATAGCTTACTTCCGCTGTGTTGACGCTGCGGACAGAGGCGACCGCAGACGACTCGTTGGCAGCAATACGCGCCCGCAACAAGTTTGGAATAGCGATCGCGGCGATAATCAGAATAATCGCCACCACGATCAGCAACTCAATTAGTGAAAAACCCTTCTGTTTCCGCATTCTATTTTCCCTCATCTCCGTTTGAACATGTTTATGGTCAGGTTGACCGACTCGCTCAGTATGATGGCACTTAGCAGGCCACAGCCAGAAGTTACCAAAGTAAGTGGATAGTAACCCGTTGAACCACTGTGTTTTCAATTATGCCTTACCTCAGGGTCGCCGTACAGCTCTCGTGGTTTGCCTTAGCCTAAACTTAATCTGACTAATTTCGTCATTTGCTGTGACAACTATTGTCATTATTCCGGCTGGTTGAATGCGGCTCCCATGGCCGAATCTGACGCTATCATGGTAAGAGGACGCAAGAATCTGCGCACTCAAACCGGCGAATCATTCCCTGCATCGATTCCAGTCTTTACGAGAACGCCCTTTGTAGGATTTCTTGCAGTTTGCCCTAATGTTGGCAGCCGGAGAAAGAATCTGGCGAGCCACACCGCGAAAGACTCCGTTGCTTTCAGCGACCAAGTCCAGATCGAAGACATCGCAATCTGCGAGACGGTCCAGAAAAACTTGCGCTCGCGCGGCTACCACCGCGTCCGCTACAGTGTGAAACAGGAAAGAGGTGTGCACGCCTTCCCAGACTGCGGAAAAACTGGCGCATGCGTGCCGTGGCAAAGACGGACAGCACAGTGGAAGAGCGGCCCTTCAGGGCCGCGAAAGCCGTTCCGAATCAGTTGGCTTTAGCCGCTGTGTCAACGATTTGTCGCGCGGGCGCGTTTTTTCCGCAGCCCTTCCTCCGCATGTACGCGGACGCGATGGACGGGCGATAATAGGGGCTGGCCGCGATACAACAGAGTCTCAAGGAGATTGTTATGGGCAGTCTGGCTTTACTGCAATCGTTGAGGGACAGCGTCCTTTCTCAGGCGAGTGTCAAAACAATTTATGGCGAACCGATCGCCGCTCAAGGAAAGACCATCATTCCTGTCGCCCGAATCAGTTATGGCTACGGCGCGGGCGCGGGCACGGGCGGCATGGGAGAGACGAGCGCTCGCGGTGAGGGTGGCGGAGGTGGCGGAGGGGTTCACGCAGTGCCGGTAGGAGTTGTAGAAGTAAGCGACCAGCAGACCCGCTTCGTGCCCATCAGTGACCGGAAGAAGCTCACCGGCGCCCTCTTGCTCGGTGTTGGCATGGGCATGTGGCTAAACCGTCGAAGGCGAAGCTGAACGTTGGCTAGTGGAAGGGTTGCAAGATGTGGAATCGAATCAACTCACTCAAGGCGTCGGCTGACCGATTCCGCAGCTGCACACTTACGCTTCCCATTTTCGCATCTTCGTCTTCCTCTACTGCGGTTGCATGGTCGTCGTCGAGGATGGCAGGTTGATCTCGCGGATCGGCCGATCTATTTCGCCGACACGGCTCGGCGCCTCCAGACCGTCGGTAAGAAGGAATCCCTTCAACGCGATGGAATTTGCCCAGAGGTTCTCCAAGGCAACGATGTAATCTGTTTGGAGCTGAAACAGAGTCCGTTGTGCGATCAGGACTTGAGGGTAGGCGGCTGCCATCCCCCGATAGCTCTTCAAATATAGTTCGTATGCCTTTCGCGCACGTGGAATCATGCGCTCCCGGTACCCTTCCACCGCGGAGCGGGCGGTGATGTAGTTCTGCACCAGCGTCGCCGCACGCTCACGTAGAACCAGCTGGACCCGTTGAACTTCCTGATGCGCCCGTTCAACCTCTGCTATGGAAGCCTGCACATTCCCCTGATTACGATTGAAGATGGGGATTTGCACCCCAACCTCGGCGAACCCCTGCAAGCCGATAGCGCGGTTTGTAATCTGGTTCAGCTCCTGGTTCTGCTGTAAGCCTCCCCGGAGTTGCAGGTCGGGAATCCGTTCCCGTTTGGAGCGCACAAGGGCGGCTTCCGCTCTCGTCACTCCCAATTTTGCGATCTTGACGGCTGGGCTCTCCTCGACGATCGCCTGCAACCATTGATCGGGATTGCCCTCGGGCAGGTCGCCAAGATTTCCGGCGAGATGAGTTAACGGCATCTCGGGCTTCGCAACCGTCGCGGCCAGAGCACTCCAGGCACGAAGTTGATTCTGCTCAGCAGCGACGACAGCCAGTTCAGCCTGATCTGCTTCAACTTCGGCTTGTAAGACATCCGGCTGGTCTGCCTGCCCAACATTCGCAAGCTGGTGCGAGGTCTGGACGGCATCGTTGGCCACCTGGCTGAGCTTGTGGCGCAACTCGACCATCTCCTGGGAAGCCAGCGCTCGGTAGTAGAACATGCGCACACTATTAATCACGCGCAAGCGTTGCTCCTCCGCCTCAGCCCCTGCCTGCTTTCGTTCCTGCTCTGCAACTTCGCGGCTTAACCCCAGCTTGCGGCCGAGGACGATGTTTTGGCTTATAAAGAAGCCTTGCTCACCACCCCCCTGGATGCCTCCGCGAATTTGCTCCCCTTGGTAGCCGACAGTGGGATTGGGATACAGACCCGCCTGAAGCTTGCGGGAGCTGGCGGCACGGATTTCAGCGGCAGCTTGTGCCAGCGTGGGGTTGTTACTCAAGGCCATCTGTTCCAGGTCAGCGAGCGTGAGGCCGGCTTGCCGTGGTGTGGCTTGATTCTGTGGCGGAGGCGTTGCCGCGCGTGCCGACACGGCGTCAGCTAGCTTCTGCTG
>WNFB01003601.1_pt1 | contig 13662 bp, 10 predicted proteins | sample 5400501 | NCBI WGS metagenome assembly WNFB01 (sample SAMN13153341, study PRJNA577476) | soil metagenome | isolation source: 200 cm saprolite under Douglas fir tree site 2 hole 1 | place: USA:California | collected 2015-04-18
TCAGATTCCGCAAAATCGGGGTGGCGACCCTAGAGGGATTCGAACTCCCGCACTCCGGATTTCGCATGACGTCAGTCAGCGTCTACCTCTGGCACCCGCCGCGCCGGCCCGAGCAAGGGCGGGACGGACCGGCACGCCGGGTGCAGGGCCCGGGAGCAGCGTGGTCAACGAGCCTTCGCCGGGCCGTCGCGCCGGCCCCCTGTCGTGAGGGCCGGCGCTCCTCGGCCCCTACGAAGGAGGTTCTCGATGACAACAGCAGCTCCCGGGACCTACCCCACCATCACGGCCGCGTCCGTTGCCCTCGCGACGGTGCCCGCTCTGGATGCTGAGAGGCTCGATGTCTACCGCGTCGCACTCGAAGCGCACACGCAAGCCACCGCTCTCGTACCTGCCGACTACCGCGTGCTGCGCGATCAGCTCGAGCGCGCCAGTCTCTCGGTGGTGGTCAACATCAGCGAGGGCGCCGGACGCCGATCGCGGAAGGACAAGCGCCGGCATTACGCCATCGCGCGGGTGCGATGGAATCAGCCGCGGTAATCGACGTCATCGCCCGCCGCAATCTGGCCGACGCGACGATTTGCGCCACGGTGCGGGCACTCTACGTGCGCGTCGTCCAGATGCTTACGAAGCTGGACTCGGCGCTGGCGGCCCCCTCACCCTGCCCTCTCCCCCTGCCGGGGGAGAGGGGTGGTCAGGCGCCGGCCTGAAACAGCAACGGCCGTGAGCCTTCGTGGCTCACGGTCGTTATCGGGTCACGTTCACGTGCACGGCGCAAGCTGCGCCGGCTAACGGCCACAGCTAGATTCGCGAGCCCTCAAGGAAGGCCTTGAGCTTGCGGCTCCGGCTCGGATGCCGCAGCTTGCGCAAGGCCTTCGCCTCGATCTGGCGGATCCTTTCGCGGGTGACGGCGAAGTTCTGGCCCACCTCCTCCAGCGTGTGCTCCGAGCCGTCGCCCAGGCCGAAGCGCATCTTGATGACCTTCTCCTCGCGGGGGGTGAGGGTCTTCAGCAGCGCTTCGGTCTGCTCCTTCAGGTTGATGTTGATGACCGCCTCCGAAGGGCTGACCACGTTGCGGTCCTCGATGAAGTCCCCGAGATGCGAATCCTCCTCCTCGCCGATCGGCGTCTCCAGCGAGATGGGCTCCTGCGCGATCTTCAGGACCTTGCGCACCTTGCTGACCGGGATGTCCATCCGCTTGGCGATCTCCTCCGAGGTCGGCTCGCGGCCCAGCTCCTGCACCAGGGCGCGGGACGTCCGGATCAGCTTGTTGATCGTCTCGATCATGTGCACCGGGATGCGGATCGTCCGGGCCTGGTCGGCGATGGCGCGGGTGATGGCCTGGCGGATCCACCACGTGGCGTAGGTCGAGAACTTGTAGCCGCGCTTGTACTCGAACTTGTCCACCGCCTTCATGAGGCCGATGTTGCCCTCCTGGATCAGGTCCAGGAACTGCAGGCCGCGGTTGGTGTACTTCTTCGCGATGGAGACGACCAGGCGGAGGTTGGCCTCCACCAGCTCCTTCTTGGCCTTCTCGGCCTGCCGCTCGCCCTCGACGACCGTGACGAGCGTGCGCTTCAGCTCGTCGGCCCGGGTGTCGAACTCGTTCTCGATCGCACGCACGAACTCGCGCTGCTCGTGGATCTGCTTCCGGATGACCTTCTTGTAGTCGTCCGACACCTTGTGCCGGAGCTTGGGGTCGAGCTTGGAGATCTGGGTGTCGGCGTCGCGCACGCGCTCCACCGCCTCCCGCACGCGCTCGACGAGCCGGCGCTTGACCGCCTCGGAGAACTCGATGCGGCGGATCGACTGCGACACCTTGATGCGCAGCCGGCCGAGCTTCCAGCGCGCCCGCGGGTAGCGCGGCGAGCGCTTCGACAGCTCCACGAACTTCTTGCGGTACGCCAGGTAGTCCTTGTGCGCCTGGGCCACCTTGTCCGCCAGCTTCAGCGTCTCGCGGATCTTGGCCTCCACCTTCTCCTCGGTGACCTCTTCCTCGTTGAAGACCACCACGTCGCGCACGGTGATCTCGCGTAGCTGCAGCCGCTCGGCCAGCCGGGCCACCTCCTGAGCGGACTTGGGCGTGCGGGTGATGACCTTCATCACCGCCTTCTTGCCCCGCTCGATCCGCTTGGCGATCTCCACCTCGCCCTCGCGGGTGAGGAGGGGCACCGTCCCCATCTCGCGGAGGTACATGCGCACGGGGTCGTTCGTCTTGTCGAGCGCCCCCGGGGTGAGGTCCAGCTCGGCCCCCTCCTCGCCCTCCGCCTTCTCCCGGAACTTCTGCTCCGAGTCCACCACCTCGATGCCCATGGAGCCGAACATGGAGAAGATGTCGTCCAGCTCGTCCGAGGAGCTGATCTCGGACGGGAGCATGTCGTTGACCTCCTCGTAGAGGAGGTAACCCTTCTCCTTGCCCATGGTGATGAGCTGCCGGACCTCGTCGTACTTTTCCTCAATCGACAGAGCCAATCGCTACTTCCTTTCAGGCGTCCCCGCAGGGACACCCATCAGACTTGGACGCGGCCGGGCCCGAAACGTTACCGTCACAGGCCCGCCATCTGACGCTTGAGCTGGAGCTTCTCCTCCAGGAGCGCCTCCAGGTCGGGACCCGACGCCCGCCCCAGGTCGCGCTGGATCTCGGCCATCCGCGCCTTCAGCGGACGGCACTTCAGCTCGCGCGCGCAGTCTCCCGGCGTCACCCCCGTCGTGGGGGGGCCGTCGACCGCGATCTCCCTCAGCATCCGGCGGGATTCCTCGCCCACCGTGTCCGCCAGCGCCTCCGGTGCCACCGCCCGTCCGCCGGCGGCGAGGCCCTTGGCCGCCCGCAGCACCTCCTCCGAGCGCAGCCCCTGCAGGTCCGCGTCGTGCAGCATGGCGAGCGCTTCCTCGATCCCGTCCCGCCCCTCGAGCATCAGGGCGAGGAGCCACTTCTCCGCCGGCAACAGACCGGTCCGGGCCTGGGCCGGCGGTGCGGGGGCAACGCTCGCGGACGCGCTCCCTGACGTACGCCGGGCGGCGGCCGCCCGGCGCAGCTCCTGCTCCGCCGCCCGCTCGTCGAGGCCGCCCGAGGCCACGATCAGCGGCAGCCAGGCCGCCCGCTCCACCGCGCTCTCGATCCGGAGGAGCGCCGGCAGCAGCGCGTTGAGGTACGCCGCCTTGCCCTGCGGCGTTCCCACTTCGTGCTCGGCGGCGGCGCGCCGCACGAGCCACTCCATGTAGACGGGCGCGGCCGTGAGCCGCTGCCGATATGCCTCCGCCCCCGCCGTCTTCAAGTAGCTGTCCGGGTCCTCGCCCGCCGGCAGCTCCACCACCCGCACCTGCAGCGACTCTTCGAGGAGCGCCTCGGCGCTCCGCGTCGAGGCCTTCTGGCCGGCCTCGTCCTGGTCGAAGTTCATCACGACGTTCTCGGTGAACCGCCGCAACAGCCGCGCGTGGTTCGTCGTGAGCGCGGTGCCGCACGTCGCCGCCACCTCGACGACGCCGGACTCGATGGCGCGGGCCACGTCGAGGTACCCCTCCACCAGCACGATCCGCCCCTCGCGACGGACCGCGTCCTTCGCCCAGCTCAGGCCGTAGAGCGTGCGGCCCTTCTGGTAGACGGGCGTCTCCGGCGAGTTCAAGTACTTGGGCTCGCTTCCGTCCAGGGCGCGGGCCCCGAAGGCGACCACCTTGCCGCCCTCGTTCAGGATCGGGAAGATCGCGCGGTTGCGGAAGCGGTCGTAGTGCCCGCTCTTGTCCTGGCGCTCGAGGATCAGGCCGGCCTGGAGCAGCAGCGGCGGCGCGAACTTCTTGCGCAGGGAGCCGAGCAGGTCGTCCCACGAATCGGGCGAAGCCCCGGCCCGGATCCGCTCCAGCGTCTCCTTCTTGAAGCCGCGGCCGAGGAGGTACTCGCGTGCCCGCGTCCCCGGCGCGGTCCAGAAGTTGTGCGAGAAGTGCTGGGCGGCCGCCTCGAGCAGGGCCAGCATCTCCTCGCGCGCCTTGCGGTCGGGGCCGGCGTCGAACCGGTTCTCCGGGACGGTCACGCCGAAGCGGCGGGCGATCATCTCCACCGCTTCCGGGAAGGCGACGCGCTCGTGGAGCATGGCGAACTTGAAGACGTCGCCCCCTTCGCCGCAGCCGAAGCAGTGGAAGAGCGGAGGCTCGGAGCGAACGTTGAACGACGGCGTCTTCTCCTGATGGAAGGGGCACAGGCCCTTCCACGACGCGCCCGTCTTGCGCAGCGAGACGTGGTCGGAGATGTAGCGGACGATATCCGCCGTCCGCCGCACCTCCTCCACGAAGCTATCCGGGAACGCCATCGCTAGCGCTGCCTTTCAACGCGGAGAACGCGGAGAACGAACGCAGAGGACGCGGAGAGGGACAAATGGGTCAAAACGATTCCCAGGTCCTCTGCGTCCTCATCCGTTCCCCTACCGCGACCTCCGCGTTAATTCCGTTCATCATTCCTTTAGCTCGACAACGGTGACGCCGCCACGGCCTTCGGCGCCCAGACGGACGTTGGCCACGTGCGGGTGCCCCTCTAGAAAAACGCTGACGGCCTTCCGCAGCTTCCCTTCGCCGAAGCCGTGGATTACGCGCACCTCGTGGCGGTCCGCGAGCAGCGCCTCGTCGAGCGCCTTGTCCACCCGCGGCAGCGCCTCGTCCACCGTCAGGCCCACCAGGTTCACCTCGGAGGAGCCGGCTCCGGGCGCCCGGTCCGGAGCGACGGTGCTGATCTTCACCGCGCCGCGGGAGGGCGAGGGGCCCGCGACACCGACCATCTCCGCCCGCGGCACGCGCAAACGCTTGCCGCCCACCGCCAGCTCGACTTCGTCGCCGTTGAGGCTCATGACCTCGCCCACGACGCCCAGGCTCGGCACCCGAGCGCGGCCGCCGACAGCCAGGGCCGCGGCCGCCGGCTCCGGCTCCGGAGCCAGACCCAGCTCGGGAGCGCTCAGCGCCTCTACCTGCGCGGCCCGGATGTCGGCCAGCGCCTCGGTGCGGGCCTTCGTGCCCGCGGTGGCGGCCGCGCGCTTGCTCGTCTCGATCTTTTGCACGGCCTTCTGGATGGCCTCGGCCGCCCGCCGGGCCGCCTCCTCGCCCCGCTTCATCAGCTCGCGCCGGAAGGCCTCCAGCTCGGAGCGCTTGCGCCGCTCGGCCTCGGCTTCGGCGGCCTGCAGGGCGGCGCGCGCGCCTTCCAGGTCCTCGCGCTCCGCGGCGATGCGCCCCTCCTCCTCCCGCAGCCTTTCCTCGCCCTCCTCCAGCTTCTTCAGCAACGCCTCGGCCTGCGCTTCCTTGCGGTCGAGCCGCGCCCTGGCGTCCTTCACGACGGCCGTGGGCAGGCCCAGCCGCTCGGCCATCTCGAGCGCGAGGCTGCGTCCCGCGGTCCCGAGCGCGAGCCGGTACGTCGGCTCGTAGGTCTGCGGGTCGTAGCCGAAGGACGCGCACGCCACGCCCGGCGTCGACTGCGCGTAGGCCTTCATCAGCCCGTGATGCGTCGTCGCCATCACCGTCGCGCCGCGCGCGCGGAAGTGGTCGACGATCGCGACGCCGAGCGCTCCACCTTCGGTGGGGTCGGTGCCCGCTCCTACCTCGTCGAGGAGCACGAGAGCAGGACGATCGAGGTCGCGCGTCATCTCTACGATGGACGCCAGGTGCGCGGAGAAGGTCGACAGGTCGGCCGCGATCGACTGCTCGTCGCCGATGTCGGCGTAGATCTTCCGGAAGACCGGGAGCCGGCTCCCGGGCGCGGCGGGGACGTGGAGGCCGCACTGCGCCATGAGGCTCAGGAGACCTACGGTTTTGAGGGCCACCGTCTTCCCGCCCGTGTTGGGCCCGCTGATCACGAGCACTGTCTCCCCTCTCCCTGAACCCTCACCCTGAAGAGGAGGTAGGGGTGAGGGTTGGCCGGAGGGACCTCCCACCCTGATCGTCACCGGCACCGGATCGCGGCTCGAACGACGCGGGATGCCCAGGCGCTCGCTCAGAGCCGGGATGAGGAGCGGATGCCGGGCTTCCAGAAGCTCGAGCTCACCGTCCTCCGACACGTCGGGCGGGTTTGCGCCCATGTCCTTGCCCGCGAGGGCCATGGCCTGGACGGCGTCGAGCTCGCCCAGGATGTCGGCCGCGCGCGACAGCTCCTCGGCCCGCTCGCCGACACGCGAGGTCAGCTCGCCCAGGATCCGCACGACCTCGCGCCGCTCCTCGTCCTGCAGCGACACGATGTCGTTGTTCAGCTCCACCGCCGGCATCGGCTCCACGAACAGGCTCGCTCCCGAGCCCGAGCCGCCGTGGATGATCCCGGGGATCGCCCCGCGGTGCTCCGCCTTCAGGAGCAGCACGTAGCGGTCGTTGCGCGTGGTGACGAGCCGGTCCTGCAGCAGTCGCTCGGCGTCCTTGCCCTTGAGGAACGACTCCATCACCGACTGGAGCTGCGCCTTCAGGCGGACGAGCCCGCGCCGCGTCTCGGCCAGCCTGGGCGATGCATTATCGGCCACCTCGCCGGACGGCAGGACGGCGCGGCGGATGGCCGCGGCCAGCGGCGTGGCGTCGGCGACGCGCGAGGCCTGCGCGGCGAGCCGCGGTGCTTCCTCCACGCGCGCGACCCGGGAGGCGATCTCCATCCCGCCTTCAATGAACGAGGCGACGTCGGCGAGTTCCCGCGGCTCGAGGTGCATGCCCTCCACCCGGGCCGTGGGAAGCAGCGCCAGGACGTCGGGGAGGTCGTGGTAGGGCTGCCGTCCCACCCGCCGAAGGAGGGTCACCCCCTCGGTCGTGCGGGCCTGGACCTCCCGGACCTCGTCTGCCTCGGTGAGCGGACGGAGGGCAGAAATTCTCGCGCGGCCGGGTGCCGAGCCGGCATGGCTCAGCACGAGCGCGCGAATGGGCTCGAACTCCAGAGTTCGGAAAGTATTACCGTTCACAACCGCAAATATCTGCCGCTCTTACCTTTGAGGGCTTGAAGCACAAAATGCAGGGGCCCTGCCCATCCGTTCCGTCTCCCTCTTCACCATCCCCCGCCGGAGCCAGGACAGGACTGAGTACAAGATGAGAAGAATCAACGGTTTTGTCAAGCTCCCCGACCGTGGAGCGGGGCACGGCTGCGGGGGGCCTAGGGCTTGCCCTGGCTGGCGATCTCGGCCTCGGTGACTGACGCCCCGGTCGTGGCGCTCCTGAGGATGGCGCAGGCCATGTAGCCCGCCCCGAAGCCATTGTCGATGTTGACGACGGCCACTCCCGAGGCGCACGAGTTCAGCATCGCTAGGAGCGCCGCGAGCCCCTGGAACGAGGCTCCGTAGCCGATGCTGGTCGGCACGGCGATCACCGGCGCCTCGACGAGCCCGCCGACGACCGAAGGCAGCGCACCCTCCATTCCGGCCGCGACCACGACGACACGGGCCCGCCGGATCGCCTCGGCCCGATCGAGAAGGCGGTGGAGCCCGGCCACCCCCACGTCGTAGATGCGGTCGACCTCCGCCCCGTGGAACTCGGCGGTGACGGCGGCCTCCTCGGCGACCGGCACGTCGGACGTCCCGGCGCAGACGACGGCCACGCGGCCGGGAAGCGCCGGCGAGGGCGCGGTCACGATGCTCACGGCGCGCGCCGCCTCGTGCCAGCGCGCCGTGGGATGGCGCGCGGCGAGGAGGACGTGCACCTCGGGGACGGTGCGCGTGACGAGGAGGTTCTGGCCGCGCCCGGCGATCTTCTCCGCAATCGCGACGATCTGCTCGGGTGTCTTGCCCGCGCCGAAGACGACCTCGGGGAACCCACGGCGCAACGCGCGGTGGTGGTCGACCTTGGCGAAGCCCAGGTCCTCGTAGGGCAGGCTCTTCAGCCGCTCGGCCGCCTGCTCGGGTGTCACGCCCCCGTCGCGGACCGCCCGCAGCAGCGCGTTGACGTCCCGGGGATCCATGTTCGTAAAAGTGGGTGCCCCGTTGACGCGGGGCGAACCTGCGATAGATGATAGAGTTTGTGCCCTCGCGGCACAACGCCCTCCCGGCGTTGGAGGGCTCGCGAGCGGCTGCGGCGCTCGCGGCCGCGGGTTCCCAAGGGTTTAGAGAAGCGGACGTGGCGGCGTCCGGCCGGGCGAAGCGGCCGAGGGCGTCATTTTTGCAATCGTGACACCGGAGGAGGCGGACCAGACGAGATCATGAGTCCACTCGAAACGGCGGTCCTTGGCCTCTACTTCCTGACCCTGGTGATCCTCGCGGTTTTCGGGCTGCACCGCTACATCATGGTTTACCTCTACTACCGCAACGAGGGACGACGCGCCCGGCCCGTCCCGCTGCCCGAGCATCTGCCCCGGGTCACCGTCCAGCTTCCTCTCTACAACGAGATGTACGTCGTGGACCGCCTGGTCGATTCGGTGACCCGGATCCGATACCCGAAGGAGCGGCTCGAGATCCAGGTCCTCGACGACTCCATCGACGAGACGTGCGCCATCGCCCAGGCCGCGGTCGAGCGACACCGGGCGCTGGGGTTCGACATCCACTACATCCACCGCGACGACCGGCGCGGCTACAAGGCGGGCGCGCTCGACGAGGGGCTCCAGACGGCCACCGGCGAGTTCGTCCTCATCTTCGACGCCGACTTCGTCGCCCCGCCCGAGATCCTCGAGACCACCCTCGGCCACTTCCGCGAGGCGGGCGTGGGCATGGTCCAGGTGCGCTGGGGCCACATCAACCGCGACTACTCGCTGCTCACCCAGGTGCAGTCGGTGCTGCTCGACGGCCACTTCATCCTCGAGCACGGGGGCCGCAACCGGTCCGGCCGCTTCTTCAACTTCAACGGCACCGCGGGTGTCTGGCGGCGCCAGGCGATCACCGACGCGGGCGGATGGCAGCACGACACGCTGACCGAGGACCTGGACCTGTCGTACCGGGCGCAGATGAAGGGCTGGCGCTTCGTGTTCCTGCAGGACGTGGTGTCCTCGGCCGAGATCCCCGTGGAGATGAACGCCTTCAAGAGCCAGCAGCACCGGTGGGCCAAGGGCTCGATCCAGGTGTGCCGCAAGCTGCTGCCGAAGATCCTCGCGTCCGATCTCCCGCTTCCGATCAAGGTCGAGGCCGCCTTCCACCTCACGGCGAACTTCGCCTACCCGCTCATGATCCTCCTCTCGCTGCTCATGTTCCCGGCGATGGTCATCCGCTACAACATGGGCTGGTACGAGATGATGGTCGTCGACGTCCCGCTCTTCATCGGGGCCACCCTCAGCGTGTGCTCCTTCTACCTGATGAGCCAGCGCGAGGTCTTCGGCGACGACTGGCGCTCCCGCATCAAGTACCTGCCGGCCGTGCTCGCGGTGGGCATCGGCCTCTCGGTCAACAACGCGAAGGCGGTGCTGGAGGCGCTCGTCGGCCACGAATCCGAGTTCACCCGCACGCCCAAGTACCGGGTGGAGGGAGCGGGGGACGACTGGAAGCAGAAGCGCTATCGCGGCACCGTGAGCTTCGTGCCCTTCGTGGAGCTGACGCTCGGGGCCTACTTCAGCCTGATGGCCTACTACGCGGCCAGCAACGCGATCCTCGGCCCGCTTCCGTTCATCTTCCTGTTCCAGGCCGGCTTCCTCTACGCAGCCACGATGTCGCTCTTCCAGGGGTTCGGGAAGCTCGACCTCGTGCGGGAGCAAGAGGCCTAGCTGGACATTGGCGGCAAGGACGTCCTGATCCTGGGTGGCTACGGCCTCGTCGGACAGGCCGTGGCCCGCCGCCTGCTGCGCGAATCGCCCCGCCGCCTGATCCTGCTCTCGCTCAAGCGCGAGGAGGCCGAAGAGGCCGTCGCGGCGCTCGCCCCGGAAGCGGCCGGCGTGGCGCTGGAGCCGGCATGGGGAGACGTCTTCGCCTTCGCCGAGGTGAAGGACCGGCCGCGGCGGGAGGTCTACGCCGATCCCGCGCTGCGCGCGCGCCTCATCGAGAGCGTCGTGGAGCCGCTCTCGGAGGCGGCGGCCGCGCGCTACTTCCTCTACCAGCTCGTCACGGCCAAGCGGCCCGACGTCATCGTGGACGCGGTCAACACCGCCACCGGCATCGCATACCAGGACATCTACAAGACGAGCCACCTCGCCTACCAGGCGCTGCAGCAGGGGGCGGACCTGCGCGAGAGCCTGGAGACGATGCTCCTCACCGACTACGTGACCCAGCTCATCCGCCACGTCCAGGTGCTCTACCTGGCGATGGTGAAGGCGGGGACCGGGGTCTACGTCAAGATCGGCACGTCGGGCACGGGCGGCATGGGGCTCAACATCCCCTACACGCACTCCGAGGAGAAGCCGTCGCGGGTCCTCCTCTCCAAGAGCGCGCTCGCGGGCGCCCACACGCTGCTGCTCTTCCTGATGGCCCGCACGCCGGGCGGCCCCATCACCAAGGAGATCAAGCCGGCCGCGGCCATCGCGTGGAAGCGCATCGGCTTCGGCGAGATCCTGCGCGCGGGCCGCCCCGTCGCGTTGCACGACCCGGGCGAACCCGAGGCGCTCGTCCCCGGCGGCTCCTTCCGTCCCCTCGATCCGGCCCGCGGCCGGCCCACCGGCGAGACGCTGAAGAGCGTCTTCATCGACACGGGCGAGAACGGGATCTTCTCGCTCGAGGAGTTCAGCGCGATCACCACCGGCGAGTCGATGGAGTTCGTGACCCCGGAGGAGATCGCCGACGTGGTCGCGCGCGAGATCATGGGCGGCAACACCGGCCACGACGTGATCAACGCCCTCGACAACGCGGTGATGGGCCCGACGTATCGCGCGGGGCTCATGCGGCACTGGGTCCTCGAGAAGCTGCGCGCGCTCGAGGACCAGCACGCGGTCAAGAGCGTCGCCTTCGAGAACCTGGGCCCGCCCCGGCTCTCGAAGCTCCTCCACGAGGCCGACCTGCTCCGGCGGACCTACGGCACCATGGAGAGCGTGCGCCAGGGCGACGCGGTGGAGATGTCGCGGCGGCTCGCCGAAGAGGTCTCGCGCGACGCCGTGCGCCGGCGCGAGATCGTCTCCATCGGCATCCCGATCCTGCTTCCCGACGGCCGGGTGGTGCGCGGCCCCGAGTCGAAGATCCCGCCCGTCGTCGCCGGCACCGAGGTCTACGAGGTCAGCGGCGAGCGCGTCGAGGCCTGGGCGTGGGCGGGCTGGGTGGACCTGCGCGAGGCCAACATGGCGCGGTGGAAGGCGCGCTTCGCGCGGATCCACGCCGAGACGGAGGCGATCCCGACGAGCGACACGTCGTCGCGCTTCCTCCGCGACCGGCAGTTCTGGGGGGAGGAGGGCGTCATCCAGCCCGGCAAGGTGGTGGGCTGGATCTTCGCCACCGAGGAGCAGGGCGCACGGATGAAGTGACTCAGCGCCTCTCGCCTCCGCAGTCGTCGCAGGGGCAGAGCCCGCGCAGCGTGCGGAAGCTGTAGATGCCGGTGTTGTGGCCGTCTTCCCACGTGGGCGCCAGCGCGTAGTTGCCGACGGCCTCGAGATGGACCAGCTCCTGCCCGGTCATCTCGAGATAGCGCGCGGTCGGGGCGTGGCCCTGGCAGCCCGCGCAAGGACACCAGCTCCGCAGATAGTCGAGGGGATAGGTGGAGACGTGGCCGTCGTCCCACGTGACGACGAGGCGGCGCGCCCCCTTCTCATGGCGGACTTCGATCGGCTCGGGATAGGGAGGTGCGGCGGTCACGGCAGGTCGAATGCGACCTCGTGCGTCTTGGCGGTGCCGCCCACCTGGTCCCGGATGGTGAGGCGGACCGTGTAGCGGCCGGGCGCGCTCTCTCCGGACAGCGTCAGCTTCGTGGTGAAGTTCGCGATCGCGCCCTTTTCCAGCGTGGTGGGCGTGCGGAGCCGTTCGACCTCCTTTTGCTGGAGGCCGGGCACCGCCTCTCCGGTGGGGCCGACCGTGATCACGTCCTCCACCAGGTCCATGGCATAGGCGCCACCCTCGGGACGGACCTTGAAGCCGCTGACCTGGGTCTTGATCGTCACCGCCGTCCCGCCGGTGACGGCGGCCTTCTCGACCCCGGTCGTTTCCAGGACGATCTCGCCCCCGCCGCCATCACCTCCTCCTCCGCTGCCTCCTCCTCCCGATGAGCTCCCGCCGCCCGCGTCGCCCTCGACGTCGATGCTGGTGACCTTCCAAGTGCCGCCTTCCTTCACCAGCTCGTACGTCACCCGTTCGCGGGTGCCGGAGGCGGAGCTGAGGAGGCCCGACAGCGTCGCCCGGTCGTTCTTCACCGAGCGGCTCCAGAAGGTCGAGTCGGTGTTCTCGCGCAGGCCCGGGTGGCGCGCCACGAAGGCCTCGAAGGCCGGCCGCGACATCCGCGCCTGGGCGCTGGCGCTGAGGCGCGCGTAGGCCCCATCGATGTCGCCGCCCTTCAGCTCCTGGAGTTGGCTGCGGACCGCCGCCACCGCGTCGCCCGTCATCCAGAAGGCGGCACCCCCGATCAGGCCGATGCCGATGAAGAGGAGGAGCAGGCAGCCGCAGCAGCCGGTCAGCGCCCAGAACAACGGACCGCGTCCCTTCTTTGGGGGCGGCGGCGCTTCACCGGGGACGGGCCCGGGAGGCGGCGGGGGAGGGCCGGCGCGCGCGGGAGCGGGTGGCCGCGGTGGAGGGGCGGCGGGGCGCGGGGGAGGAGCCGCCGGCCGGGGCGTCATCGGAGGCGGTCCGGCGGGTGCCGCAGGTCGCGGCGGTATGGGAGGCGGCCCGGCCGCCGGCGTTGCGGGCCGCGGAATCGGGGGCGGAGCCGCGGGCGGCGCCGGTCGTGGAACCGGCGGCGGCGCCGCCGCCGGAGGCACCGGCCGAGCCGGAGCGGCCGGCGGGGGTGCGGGGGGCGCGGGCCTGGGCGCCGGCGGCGCGACCGGAGTCGGCGCGACGACCGTCGCCTCCGGGCCGGTGGTGAGGATCGTGGTCGCGGAGTCTTCGCCCTCGATGTCGATCTTGTATGCGACGGCGCCGAAACGCAGCTCCTGCCCGCTGTGCAGCTCGGACTCGGCCACGCGCTGGCTGTCGAGGAACGTGCCGTTGGCGCTCCCCTGGTCGACCACGAACCATCCGGCGCTGCGCCGCTCGACGAGGGCGTGCTTGCGCGAGACGGAGCCGTCGCTCACGACGATGTCGCAACCGGGATCGCGGCCGACCAGCGCCTTGTCCTTGTCGACGTCGATCGCGCCGCCGCCGGCGGCGGGCATGAGCCGCAGGTTGGCCATGTTATTGCTCCTCCTCGGGTGGCGCTTACGGTGTAGGGGGGCCAGGACGCCCGGGCCGATTCTAGAAGGCAGGCGCCGCATCGTCAACAAACGGCTCTTTGACTCCCCGGGACCCGGGAGCCTAGAATCGAGGTTCCGCTCGCGGGGCAGGGGGTTTCCCGAGCCCGCGCGGGCGCAGGACTCGACGGCATGCTCGGCTCCCGGATCTTCGACGCGCTGGCCTCGCTCCGCCTGGCCGTGGTCACGATGGTGACGCTGGGCACCGTGTGCATCACGGGCACCTTCTACGAGATGAACCACGGGACCCCGGCCGCCCAGCGCGACGTGTACCGCACGTGGTGGTTCGCCCTCATCCTCGCCACCCTCGGGGCCAACATCTTCTGCGCGATGATGAAGCGGTACCCCTGGAAGAAACACCACGCGGGCTTCGTGATGGCGCACGTCGGGATCCTCACCCTCCTGGCCGGCTCGCTCCTGTCCCTGCACCTCGGTCTCGACGGCAACCTGGCCCTCTA
>WNFB01003602.1_pt1 | contig 13662 bp, 10 predicted proteins | sample 5400501 | NCBI WGS metagenome assembly WNFB01 (sample SAMN13153341, study PRJNA577476) | soil metagenome | isolation source: 200 cm saprolite under Douglas fir tree site 2 hole 1 | place: USA:California | collected 2015-04-18
AATCCCGATTCCGTGCCGATTACGTCGATTGTTTTCAACTCCGGATTTCCTTCGGTATCGATGCGCAATTCCACCGGCATGCGGAACGTGTCCAGCGGCTGCTTGATTTTGCCATTGACGCGAAAGCCTTTGGGCGTGCGGTAGACGACGTATTCCAGCGTGAACTCCGGGACGCCCGTGGAATTCAGCCACTGGGCGAAAAATCCGCGCAGGTTCGGCGGGTCTTGCGGCGGCTTCGCGGCGGCCTGCGCGCGGCGCTCGGCGATGTTTTCAAAATCATCGATGCGTGCGCTTCTCTCCGCAAATTGAAAGTAGAAGTCGTGCAGGGCGGCTTTGAAGGCCACGTCGCCCATTTGCGCGCGCAACATGTGAAAAAGCATGGCGCCTTTGTTCAGCACCACGGAACGATAGTCGGGAGAGTAAGGAACCAGGCGAGCTGCTTGCGCGATCGGGGCGGCATCTTCATACATCAGCGCGCCAACGGCGAACTCGTCCACGGCGCGCAGCCCCGCTTCTTTGCCCGCGTTTTGCTCGGCGTAGAGCGCTTCGGAATAACGCGCCAGGCCATCGCTGATCCAGACGTCACCCGGCGTTGCGGGGAGAACTTGAATTCCCCACCATTGCGAGGCCACCAGGCCTGCAATTGTCCTGTCGCCGCCCTTGGGGTCCCAGATGCGCTTGCTCAAGAGCAAAACTCCGGGGGCCGCGTAATCGCGGAAGGTTCCGTCGGGAATTTGGATCAGCGTGAAAGTTGGATCCGGTATGGGGCCAAACATGTCTGAAAAAATAATCGCCGAGCGCGCCACGCTGGCGGCAAATTCCTCGGCATTCGCGGACGACGCCCGCGGGGCGTAGACCGCAACGTTGATGCCTTCCGCCTGCTTTGGATTGAGCTGGAGATTGCCGGCTACGAACGTGCCGTGGGGCGCGAGATTCTTGCACTCGAAAGTGTAGAGAAGCCGCCCGCCTTCCACGGCGTTCCGGGCCGGCATGGGCGTGGGAGCGGAGGCTTTGCCGGTTCCGGCGACGGCGAAGATGTCTGGAACGTTCAGACGGAAGGTCGCGGTGTAGCGGTTCGACGGAAAATTCGTGAGCGGAAACCACCTCGCCGGGAGAAGCAAGTAAGCGCCATCTTTGTTGATCAGCGCGGCACGGACACCAGGTACCGGGCTGTTCTCTTCATTTACGAGCAGGCCGGCATACGCGTAGGTGAGAGTGACGTGGCCGTCGGTGGCCACAGGCGTGGGCAACTGTACGATAACGATAAGCGGGTTTTGATTGTCGCGCTCGAAGGTCAGCGGCTTGCCGTCGGCCCCTTTGACTTCTTTCACAATCAGATTGGGGTGCAGCTCGACGCGCACGCTGCTGGAGGCTTCCACGGCCTTGAAATCGATTTTTGCGGTCGCGGAAATCGATTGGCCAATGGCGTCAAGGGAGGCGGACACGTCGTAGTGCTCGGCGAGGAAATTCACGGGCCGGGGAGCTTGCGCGTGGAGCGGCGCGGCGGCACAAGACAAGAAGATCAGCGTAAAGAAGAAAGATGTAGCGGAAACTCCTCGGCGAAGGGCCATCGGACCCCTTTCAAATGTTTTCAATTCTGCACCAATGTACACCTATAGGATACCAAACCTATCAGTTCGCGTTGCTTTGAGCTGCGCTCAACAGCTTAGCTATTTCATCTGCCGCCCTTTCGACCGCTCCCGGGGGGCCCAGGAGCCTTCGTACTTCCTCTAACCCGCGGCGCATCGTTTCCACTCGGCTTTTGCCTTCTTCTGAGGCAAAGAGCAGCTTCACTGCTTCCTCAGCAACGCGCTGTGGCGTGAAGTCGTTCTGGATCAACTCAGGCACCACAGCGCGCCCGGCGATCAGATTTACCATGCTGAAAAACTGGGTTCGCACTAGCGGTTTTGCGAGCCGCGCCGTCAACGGAGAGAGCCGGTAGACGACAATCATTGGTTTTCCGAGCAGCGCTGTTTCTACCGTGGCTGTGCCGCTGGAGACGATCGCCAGGTCTGCGGCTGCCAAGGCGTTGTAGGTGTCTTCCTTAATAAAACGCACGTGCCAGTCGGCAGGGAATCTTGCCTCCAACGGTGCGGAGTCAATTCCGGGGGCCACGGCAACCACAACCTGAGGCGGGGTTGGTAGCGTATTCCGGATTTCCGCTAGAGCCTCCAACAACACCGGCAGATGGTGGGCAATTTCCCCTCGCCGGCTTCCCGGCAGAATCGCCAGTATCTTGCCCCGTTCTTCCAGACCGTTTTTTTTGCAGAATAATTCCCGCGTCATGGTGGGTTTCACGTTTCCCACGAGGGGGTGGCCGATGAATTTCACGGGCACACCGGCATCGGAATAGAATTTTTCTTCGAAATGGAAAATACACAGCGCCTCGGCAAACCGCCGCCGCACCAAATTCACGCGCCACGGCCGCCAGGCCCAGAACTGCGGGCAGATGTAGTAGACGTTTCGAATGCCTTTGGGGCGGAGCTTGCGCGCGAGCCGCAGATGAAAACCAGGGAAATCAGTCAGAATCGCGAGCGGCGGGTGCCGGCGCTCTGCTTCGTCCACAAGCCGGCGCATCGCGCGGAACAACGATGGCAAGCGCTTCAGCACTTCGGTGATTCCCACTACTGAAACTTCGGAATAATCCGTGATGATTTCGACGCCCGCGGCGCGCATCTGCGACCCGCCCATTCCGAAAATCGCCACGTCCAGGCGCTGCTTCAAGGCGGTCGCGAGCCGCGCGGCGTACATGTCTCCGGAAGCTTCGCCGGCGGAGAGAAGGAGCGGTATGGGCGGCATGTCTGGATGGCGCAGGGGTCAGTCGCTGGCCGGCAACACCGAGGGTTCGGCCGAGCGGTTGGCTTCGATCGGAAGGTGCAGCTCCTGCTCCTTGTATTGCAACTGGTAAAGCCGATAGTAGATTCCGCGTTGTGCGAGAAGCTCTTGATGCGCGCCTTGCTCGCGCAAGCGCCCTTTGTGAAAGACGAGAATGCGGTCGGCATGCTGAATGGTACTCAGGCGGTGCGCGATAACCAGAGCGGTTCGTCCGGAAAGCAGGCGATTGAGCGCTTCGCGAATTAGCAGTTCCGTCTTCGTGTCCACGCTCGAAGTTGCTTCGTCCAGTATAAGGAACCGCGGATTGTGCGCCAGCGCGCGCGCAAAATTGATGAGCTGGCGCTGCCCGACGGAGAGCGTTGAGCCACGCTCGTTTACGTTTGTGCCCACGCCCTCTGGCAATGAGCGCATGAATTCCCCAAGCCCAATTTCGTCGACGGCGTGTTCGACGGTGGCGCGATCGATGCCGGGGGTGCCGAGGCGGATATTCGATTCGATGGTGCCGGTGAAGAGAAATGGATCCTGGAGGACGATGCCGAATTGCCGCCGCAAATCCTGCAGTTCGATCAGTCGAATATCCTTGCCATCGAGGAGGATTTGTCCGCGCTGAACATCGTAAAAGCGCAGCAGCAGGGAAATCAGAGTGGTCTTGCCCGCGCCGGTGTGACCCACGATGGCGATGGTTTGTCCGGGCTCCACTCGGAAGGAGACATCGCGCAAGACCCAATCTTCCTCGGCTGGTTCAGCGACGTTGCGGTAGCTGAACCATACGTTGCGGAATTCAATCTCGCCGCGGGGATGGTCGAGCGGAATGGCGTTGGGATCCGATTCGACGAGGACCGGCTCATCCAGCAGCTTGAAGATGCGCTCGGATGCAGCCATGGCGGACTGGAGGATGTTGAATTTCTCGCTGAGGTCCTGGATCGGCCGGAAGAAACGCTGCGCAAACATGGTGAACGCGGTGAGGACGCCGAGTGTAAGCCCGCCAGAGAGAATACGAATTCCGCCGGACCAAAAGATCAGGGCGATGGTGGCGAAACTGAGAAATTCGACGGCGGGATAAAAAAGTGCGTAGGCGAGAATCGCGTCGCGCCACGCGAGCATGTTGTCGCGATTGCGCTTCTCAAATTCCTCGACGGCCTTGCGTTCGCGGTTGAAGAGCTGCACGACACTCATGCCGGAAATGTATTCCTGGAGAAAAGCGTTGATGCGGGCAATCGCGGTGCGGATGCGGCGATTGGCATCGCGGACGAACTTGCGAAAAATCATGGTGACGATGAGGATGCCGGGGAGGACGGCAAGGGTGTCGAGCGCGAGGCGTTTGTCGATCTTGAAAAGCAGTCCGGCCATGACCACGAGGAGAAAGAAGTCGTTGATCATGGTAACGACGCCGGCGGCGAAGAGGTCGTTGAGGGCATCGACGTCCGTGGTCACGCGTGTGACCAGCCGGCCGACGGGATTGCGGTCGAAATAGCTCATCGGCAAGCGCTGCATGTGGGCGAATATTTCGCCGCGCATGTCGTACATGGTTTGCTGGCCGACGCGCTGCATGATGCGAATCTGGATGTACTGGGCAAGGAAATCGAACGTGAGCACGGCCAGAAAGAGCAGGCTAAGCCAGCCGATGCCCGACCATGCCGATGCTTCGGGGAGAATGTGATTCAGCGCGGGAACAAAATAGCTATCAATAGCCTTTCGAAAGATCAGGGGCGGGGCCAGCTCGAGTGGGGTGACGATGGCCACCATGACGAGCGCGAGCGCCACGTGCCACTTGTACGGCTTCATGTACTGCAGAAGCCGGCGCATCAAGCGCGAATCGTACGCTTTGCCGAGGGCCTCTTCTTCGTGCAGGTTGCTCATGCGCGTTCGAGCTCTTCTTCCAGCAACTGCTTTTGATACAAATCCGCGTAGTAGCCGCCGCGGGCGAGCAGTTCGTCATGCGTGCCACGCTCGGCGATGGCGCCTTCGACCAGGACGACGATCTGGTCGGCGTCGCGAACCGTCGAAGTGCGGTGCGAGATCAAAATGGTGGTGCGGCCTTCCATGATTCCGCGCAGGCCGTTGAGGATGCGCTCCTCGGTCTGCGTGTCGACGGCGGAAAGGGAATCGTCGAGGATCAGAATTCGCGGATCGCGGACGACGGCGCGGGCGATGGCGGCGCGCTGTTTTTGTCCGCCGGAAAGAGTTATGCCGCGCTCGCCGACCATGGTTTCGTAGGCCTTGCCGAAGTCCTGGACATCACCGTGAAGGCTGGCGATATCGGCTGCTTCGCGAACGCGCTGCTCATCATATTGCGGCAGTCCGAAGGCGATGTTGCCGCCGACGGTTTCGCCGAACAAGTAGGTGTCCTGGGGGACGAAGCCGATGGACTGGCGCAACGTGGTGAGAGGCCACTCGCGTATGGGACGCCCGTCGAGCAAGACCGAGTCATCCGGCGCTTCCCAGAGACGCGCGATGAGAGCGGCGAGCGTGGTTTTGCCACAGCCCGTGGGGCCGACGATAGCGAGTGTCGAGCCGGCGGGGACTTTCAGTTGAATATCGCGAAGCACGGGATGAGGACCGCTGCCGTTGGACTTGGAGGAGCCGTTCGATCCGGCTCCGGAAAGAGTGGTCGGGTAAGTGAAGGTGAGATGACGGAATTCGATTTCGCCGCGAGGTTTGGTGCCTTCCGGGACTTTCGCGTTGCGATCGTCAATATTCGGGTTGGCGGTGAGGATGTAGTTCAATCGGCCCATGGAAGCGGCACCGCGCTGAAAAATATTAGTGACCCATCCGAGGGCGATCATGGGCCAGACGAGTACGGCGAGGTAGCCGTTGAAGGCAATCAGCGCACCGAGCGAAATCTGGCCGCGGAGGAGCTGATGGCCCCCTTGCCAAAGCACGATCAAGAAGGTTGTGCCAATGAGCGCCTGAAGCGACGGCATGAACATGCTCCAGGTGCGAATGAGTTTGATGTTGCGCGAAACGTACTCGCGATTGGGCTCGTCGAAGCCGCGGATTTCCGCTACTTCTTGAGCGTAGGCACGCACAACGCGCACGCCGGAAAGATTTTCCTGGACGCGCGCCGTGAGTGTTGCGAGTGCGGCCTGGATTTTCTCGTACAGGTCATGAATTGTTTTGCCGAAGAACCATACGGCGACTGCCACCACTGGCGCGGGAAGCAGAACCCATAGAGTGAGGGAAGGCGAGAGTGTGACCATGACCAGGATGGCCATGATCATGGTGATGATGGTCGTCGCGCTGTACATGATGCCGGGGCCGAGCACCATGCGCACGGCGTTGAGGTCGTTGGTGGCGCGGGACATCAGTTCGCCGGTGCGATTGCGCACGTAGAATTCGGGCTCGAGGATCAGCAGGCGTTTCAGGAGATCGTTGCGAATATCGAATTCGATGTCGCGGGAGACGCCGATGAGCGTCCAGCGTGCCGAGAAAGAAAGGACCCCTTTGATCGCGACGCATAGAATGACGATCAGGCAGTAGATGCCCAGCGTGCGGCGGCTGCTCGGCGCATAGTATGGAATGGAGCTGCTGAGCTTCGATGCCTTCAGGCCCAGGACGAGCGGATTTGCGGTCTGTCTAGAGTGTTCAAAAGGAACCGCATTGCCGGCCAGAGTGTCCGTCATAACGCCGGTGGCGAGCGGGAGCGCGTTGCCGACTATGCCCATCAGCACGACGGTGAGCAGTCCGAACACAATGCCGCCGGTGTAGCGCCGTAGATACGGCATTAGGCCACGCAGGCCTTTGTCGGGAGTAGCTTCCCGAGTGCCCTTGGACGCTTGATTAGTGCTGGCTGGAGGGACCGCGCTCATCGCAGCGTGGACCTCGCATCTTGCATGGATGGTGACTCGAGCAGGAAATGTTCGTAGGTCCGGTCCAAGGACTGATAGCGCTTCGTTGCGGGATTGAATCGCACTCCGATCGGGAGCACGTGCGAATCGGTTATACCTTTCAGCGGCGTGAAATAGAGTTGCAGGCCCTTTTCATCGTTTTGCTCGTATTGCAGCCGCCAGCCGGTCACGGGCGACAGCGGCGTCAAACCCAGATAACCCTTCTGGTTTTTCAGGTGTTCATCGCAGCGCAGGACTTCCGACCATTTCCCATCGGCATTCTCGGCCACGACGACGCGCGTCACGATGGTTCCCGGCAAATTGTTAGTTGGTGTTTTTGGCACGACGTTGGCTGCTAGAAATTCCTGGTTCCCGTTTTTCGCCAGGTCTCCGAAAACAAGCACCTGCGACTCGCTTCCCAGCAGCGACTTTGCCGCCAACTGAATCTCTTCGGGCACGGCAGGCTCCGCGGGCTTGGTTTCCGCTTGTGACGCAGGCTTGGGCGCATCCGCACCGCACCCGCCCAGAACAATAGCCAGGGACAGGAGACTTAGTGAAAATTTCAGGGGGATTCTCCACCTGCGGGCCTCGCCAACACCGGGGCCCCCTTTGAAGATGGACGGACTGATACCGGCCTCGTTAGCACACGAACAGTCGCTTTGTGAAGTTTTCTCCATCAGAGATTTGCCGCCCTGAGAGTGATTTCCACCACTCGCCCAGGCTTACCATCTTTCCCCGGAGTGCTGAACGCTTGTGTCACCTGCGGCACATCCGGATCCACCCCATCCTATGCCTGCTACAGCAATTCTAGCTGTTGGCCGCCCTTCGTGGAAGCACTCCGCGAAGCGGGCTTGCCCAAGATTAGAACGCGCTACCGCTGAGCCAGAATCGCGTCCAGCCGGGCTTCAAAGTTTTCCTCTCCTTCGGACCACAGCTCGCTGCGCTGAACTGGCAGGGCCTGCTCGACCGCCTCCACCCAATGGAACAATTGTTGGATGTTCTCGCGGGTCTTGGCGTGATATTCCTTCAGGTTGGCGCTTACCGCCATCCACTGCCGGAACGTATGCTCCATGGGATGATCCGAGGAGTTGAAGGGATTCGAGGCCGCACCGGGCGCCAGCAGCCCGCCGTGCCCCGTGAAGAAGTGCTCGAAGCCCAAGTCGGCCATGAAGTGCCCTGCCGTCGCAGCGAGTCCGTCGTCATACTCGAGCCCGTGGGACGCCAAGCCGAGCGGCTCCGGCTTGTGCTGCCACTTCAGGCTTTCGATATCGAAGCTCCACAAGTCCCATTTGGCGCTCGCGATATACGCCGTGTCTGCGTTCAGGTGCTGCACCGCGAGCGCCGCAACCTCCGCAGGTCCTGTTTTCAGCGGACGCAGATCCCACTCCGCCACGGGTATCTCCGTGGCATCCACGGCCTGCACGATCAATTCGCTGAAGCTATTCTGCGTCGCCGAGAGAGGCGCGGTCGTCAGGAACCGGGCGAATTCGGCAATCATTGTTTCCAGCGAAAAATCGCGCGTCCACACGCGCAGGTAAGCATGGTTGGCCATGGTGGTTGGAACCTTCGGGATTATACCGGGCCAGCAGGGAAGTCGCGAATCAGGAGCCATACGGCCTTGAGCAGGGATGCCGTGGCGTCCCCAATCTTCGCTTCGCGGATTTCGGTGTTCAGCTACTCGTGTTGGCGCTTTTCGCGCGCTCGGGAGGCTCCGTAGGCGGCGCAAAACTTTGCGCCATCTCTCTTAGCCGTTCGCGCAGGGATTCTCCCACGCCTGCGAACACCTGGGCGCACGCTTCGCGAAGTTTTTCTTCCGCCGTGGCTGCGATTCCCGAAATCATCTCCCGCGACTGGTGATCGAGCGACGCCACCGTCGCCAGCATCCACTGGTTTGAAACATTTTCCAGGCGGCTCTTGTACTGCTCCGCCGCTTGCTCGCCCATCCGGCCGTAGATGCTTTGCATCTCTTGCTGATGGGCAACCGTCATCGCTTTCCAGGAATCCAGCAACGGCCCGAATCCTTCTGATACTTTCTTCTGAGCTTCGGCCACGCCCGCTTCGAGCGCTCCACCCATGGAGGATTGGAAGCGGCGCAGGAAAGCCTCCTGCTCGATTGTCGTCTGCTGGGCCAACTCTGCGCGTGCCGCGACCAGTTGCAGCCGCGCCCCATCGGTGGAGCGCTGCACCTCTCCGTTGAATCCCGCGAGCTCTTGGCGGCCTGTGCGCTGAACCTCATCCGTGAACGCCGCAGCGGTTGTGTCCGCCGCTTCTGCGATGAGTGCTCGCGCGCGTTCGAACGCATCGCGCACCACCTCTTCCATTTGCGTCTGCGCGTGTCCCACGAAACTGCGGCTTGCATGATCCAGTTCGCCGGCGAACACGCTCGAAATTTCTCCTGCCTTCTCCCGCAACTGGTTTCCAGCGTGCTCGATGGTTCTCTCCGTCAGGTTCTGAATCTGCGTCTGCGCTTTCTTTTCGTACCATTCCGCCGATTTGAGGAGCTCTTCGACCATCTGGTGCTTCAAGTTGCCGGCTTTTCCTTCCAGTTCAGCCAGGTTGCCTCCGGTGATCGATTGCGAAGATTCCTGCAGGATTTGCTCGACGCTGCCCAGATTCTCCCGGAAGCGCGCCAGTGATTCCGCGAAGGCTTCGTCCGCGGAATTGCGGATGCGGTCCTGCTGCAGAGTCAGCGCCGCATCCAGCAGTGATCGCCCCCCCGCCAGCCGGTGGACCGCTTCTTCGGCGCGCGTGACGTGCGGCTGCACCGTATCCGCGATTTGCTGCTCAAACTGCGCCACGGCCTCGCGGCTGGCCACTTCGAAGGTTGCGCGAAGTTTCGCGTTGAGCTCCTCCAGTGTCGCTTCAGAGCGGCGCTGCATTTCTTCGAGGTTAGGGCCTAACACATTTTCGACTTGCGATTGGAATCCCCCTAGCGCCTGCTGCTTAACGTTCTCAAGCTGCGCCGAATGTTGTTCGAGCCGCCGGCTCGTCTCTGCGGCAAGCGCCAGGACGGACTCCAGCCGTTGCGTCTGCTCCTGCAACGAGTCCCGCAATGCGGTCATGCGCTGCTCTGCTTCTAACGCCGCATTTGCCGCTGATTCGCGCGCGGCTGTGGCGTGGCGCGCCATCTCATCCTGCAGTTGAGCCATCCATTCGCGCGCGTGCTCGTTCAATCCGCCGGCGGCGCGATCCTGCGTTTCTGCGAGGGTATGCTCGATCGCTTCGCGCCAGCGCGATTGCGCTGCCTCCAATTCACCAGCAAGCTGCGCGTGGGAGGAGGATTGCGCGGAAGCGAGCGCCGCTGTTACCTGTTGCTGAATCTCATTGGCAGCCGCGAGCAACGCCTCGCGTTGCGCCGTGGCCGATTCTTCCCGTTGCTTCGCAGCTTCCTCAAGCGTTCGCGCCGCTGCTTCTGCGCGCGCAACAATTTGCGCTTCCGACTGCTCCGACTGGGTCCTCAACCGGGCGGCCGTTTCTTCTGCCTCCCGGCAAACGGTTCGCAGATTCTCCGCCGTGCTTTCCAGTTGCTGGGCGTGCTCGTTGCGCTGGGCTGCGCCTTCCTGCGAGAGACTCGCCGTCAGCTCGCGTGTGAGTTGCTCAAGTTGTGGCGCCAGCCACCGCGGCAATTCCGTTCGCAGCGCTTCGGCCGCCGCTGCATGGGCCGTCCGCGAATGCTCATCCGCTCCGTGCTGAAACTTTTCGATGGCATGCGCGGTTTCATTCGCGATTTCCGCGCGTCCGGCCGCAAACTTCTGCTCCCACTGTTCGAACGACAGCCGCCGCTCCGCCGACACCGCCTGCGAAGCCGCATCCCGCGTCGCTGCCTGAATTTGCTGCTTCGCGTCGGCCACCAGACGCGCAACCTGCCGCGCCAACTGCAGCGAAGCATCCGTCGTGCTCGTCGGAGAAGGGAACACCCGCAAATTGTCGGCTTCAGTTACCGGCGGAACTTCCGCTTCGCCCAGATGTAGCGTCACATCCGGCTCAGCCACCGGTGGCGGCAATGGCGACGCCTCCGGCGCCGAATCCAACTTCATCACCACCTGCGCCAGCTCGGGGAAGGCGGTCCAATCTTCCGGGGGGAAAGCGATGCCCCAGACGTTTCCGGAAACTTCCAGCTCCAGCGCCACTTGAAAAAGCTGCCGCACCGTTCGAGGCCGTTGAATCCATGCCACACGCCCCCGCACCGTGCGCGGCGGCTGCCCCGTTTCCGGGTGCGGAATTTCCATCGTCACCCACATGTTTTTCAGGACGTAATGTTTCGACTGGTAGCGGCAGCCATGGCAATTGATAATCAGCGACGACGTTCGTTCCACGAACGGGCGTCCCAGCGCATCCACACCCGTCACCACGAGGGGAACCGCCTGCACGATACGCGTGCTGCGGCGCTTCCTTAACTCCGTGCTCGCGTTGGTAACACCTTCGGACACCATTTCCGTTGTCTCATCGGCAAAATTGCCGCCTGAATCGTTCATGCAGACCGCCGCCGTCCCTCAGTATTTTAAGATTTCGCGCAGACGATTGAAATCGTTGCATTTACTTCATTGCATCACTTTGCGGAGTACCTTCCGAGGTCGGCCTGCGGTGCGTGCCCGTTAGGAACATCCATGCTTCTTTTGCTACCCAGATTGGCCCAACCAGCAAATAGATCGGTCCCTGGAAAAACGCCGGATGGTTTCCTTCAATCCGGTGGCCGAGGAACAGAAACACCCATCCGCCCACAAAAAATCCTACTCCCCAGATCCATTTCATGAGGATGAGAAGGATAATCCCGGCAAAAATCATCGGGATGCCCACACCATGCAGGAATTTATTCCAGCCGGATTCGTGCTCGTGATCGTACTGCGTCATGTAGTGCGCCAGGCTTGGCATCAGCGCACCTCCTGTCAGCCTTATTGGGGCTGCCCTAGGTTTGGTGGGAGGACAGCCACCGTGAGAATGAAACTGTATACCGAAATGCGTGGATTGGCTAGAGCGTCCTGAACGTACTGAGAGTTATGCTGCTGTTCGCCTATTGCGGTCGGAAACTAGGACATCCCTTGCGAAGTGAAGACAGAGTATTTTTCAGTGCTGCACGGTCGCGGGACCCTACAAATCCCGCCGGCCTTCCAGGGCCTTCAACATGGTGACTTCGTCGGCGTATTCGAGGTCTGCGCCCACCGGAATTCCGACCCCGATCCGCGTGACGCGCACACCCAGCGGCTTCAGCAGTTTCGAAAGATAAACAGCGGTGGCTTCGCCCTCGGCCGTGGGATTCGTCGCGATGATGATCTCTTCGACCGCGCCGCCTTTGAGCCTCTCAATCAACGCCTTGATATGAAGTTGCTCCGGTCCGCGTCCCGAAAGCGGCGAGAGCGACCCGCCCAGAACGTGGTACATCCCGCTGTACGTCCGCGTTTTTTCAATCGCCATGATGTTGTGGGCTTCTTCGACGACGCAAATCGTCTTCTTGCTTCGCGTTGGTCCCACACAGTACAGGCATGGATCGGAGTCCGTGATGTTGTGGCAGACGGAGCACGCGCGGATTTTTTCTTTGGCGTCGCGAATCGCGTTCGCCAGCGCCAGCGCATCCTCCGGCGCCGCCCGCAGCAGATAAAATGCCAGGCGCTGCGCGGTCTTCTGGCCAATTCCGGGGAGATGTTTCAACTCATCGATCAGTCGTTCGATGGGAGCGGCAAAATCAGGCATGCAGCATGTGTAGCATAGCCGCGCGTACCAGCGCAAACCGCCTAGAGATTTGGAACTGAGTTCATTAGCTGGTTATGTGCTCTGTTTCCGACAGCTATCCAGCGACTAGGAGCCGCGAATCTCGCGCGGTGGGAGTTAGTCAGCGTACGGTGAATTGATGATAGACGATGCGCCAGGCTGCGCTGAAAGAAACAAGCCAAATCAAGTCGAACAACACCCCAAAAGAGCGCCAGTTCAGTGTATAGCCCACCATTCCTTTCAAGTGAACAATCGCGAGCAACCCTACCAGCAGTAAAAGGGTAATGCCCATGTAGAAGGTACAAGTGACGAGGGTCAATTTGAGGATAAACATGTCTTGGTCAACCTCCACATTGCTTCCAATTCTGCCTCCAAGAGAGCGCGTACTCAAGGATCAGATAGCTGGTGGTAAGTCCGCTTACGACCAGTAATTGGCAGTAGCAGGCTAGCTCCTTGTTAGTCGCATAATCGAAAACTGACCCACTACTAGAGATTGCGATACATGATGTAGGCGTCGACGTAGCCGAGCGTCGGATGCTCGAATGCTCCGGGAAGGCGACCGACAATCTCAAAGCCAAAGCTCTGCCACAGCCTTACGGCGCGCTCGTTGGTGCTGATCACAAAATTGTATTGCATCGAACGAAATCCGCGCTCTCGCGCACGATCCAGCGAATGCGCGCACATGGCTCGTGCCACGCCGCGGCCCGTTGCCGAAACCGCCGTCATGTAGCCGCAATTGGCGACGTGCGCTCCGCCGCCCTTCTGGTTAGCTTGCAGGCAGTAGGTTCCAACGATGTCGCCGTTGTCTTCCGCTACGAAAACCTCGCGCTCGGCAGAAAGCCAGTATGCGAGCGCTCTCTCTTTGTCCATGTCACGGGGCAGGGTGTATGTCTCGCCTGCTCGGATGATGGGTTCCATGATCGCCCAGATTGCGTCGGAATCTCCGTTGGCTGCAGGCCGAATCAGCATCATCGTATTTTGCCACGTTCATTCTCAAAAGCAGACGGGCCCCCAGATCCGATCGGAGGGCCCGCTTTCACATCGTGATTAGACTCACTTAGTTCTCAAGCTGCGTCTGGAAAACCTCGCCGGGAAGCACAAATCTCGCAGGCCTCTGAATCGATTCCACGCGGGGCAGATTGACTGGCAGCCGCTCCTGTTTTTCGGGAAGGGAAGCCGTTTCATCCACGCGCATCCGCTCGATCTTGATGCCCAGCGAACGCTCCAGTTGAAAAAGTTCGGAGCGTTGCTCTTTCACGAAGAGCGTCGAAGCCACGCCGTGTCCGCCGTTGCG
>WNFB01003603.1_pt1 | contig 13662 bp, 12 predicted proteins | sample 5400501 | NCBI WGS metagenome assembly WNFB01 (sample SAMN13153341, study PRJNA577476) | soil metagenome | isolation source: 200 cm saprolite under Douglas fir tree site 2 hole 1 | place: USA:California | collected 2015-04-18
TGCTCGCTGAAGTCCCGCATGCCCGGGTGAACGGCAGCCGCGCGCACCGCACGCCCAACACCACCAATATCGCCTTCCCGTTCGTCGAGGGCGAGGCGCTGGTGATTGCGCTGGACCTGAAGGGCATCGCCTGCTCCACCGGAGCAGCGTGCTCTGCGGGCGCCGTTGAGCCTTCGCACGTGCTGACCGCCATCGGCCTGCCGCCGGAAGACGCGCGCGCCAGCTTGCGCTTCAGCCTGGGCCGCGAAAACCTGGACGAGGAAGTCGAGTTCGCGCTTGGCGTCATTCCCCGAGTGGTGGAGCACCTGCGCGAGCTTTCCCCGGTCTACAAAAAGCCTGTCAGCGCGCCATGAAAAATGGTTTTTGCCGTGCCAGAAGTGGGCAGGTTCTCATTTTGAGTCCGACCCGGTCGGGACGAAGAATCGCAACGTTGAGATGCTTCGGTCCCGGCCGAGTCGGGACATCAGCGGGATAGGGCTTCGAGGGCAGTTAACTTTGGGTGCCGAATTGACGCACGAGACCAACAGCGCGCCAACCACCGCCGTGGCCATGAGCGGCGGCGTGGACAGCTCCACGGTCGCGGCCATCTTGCGCGAGCTCGGGCAGCCCATCGTTGGGCTGACGATGCAGCTCTGGAATCAGCGCCGCCTGCCGCAACTCCACGGCGACGGCGCGGTGCATCACCGTTGCTGCTCGCTCGACGATGTCTATGACGCCCGCCGAGTGGCCGAGCATCTGGGCTTCCCGCACTACGTGGTGAACTTCGAGCAGCGGTTCGAGCAAACCGTCGTGCGTCCCTTTGTCGCGGACTACCTTGCCGGGCGCACGCCGATTCCCTGCACGCAGTGCAACAACCACATCAAGTTTGACCAGTTGCTGGTGACTGCGCGACAGATTGGCGCGGAACGCCTGGCCACCGGCCATTATGCCCGCATCCGGCGCAACCCGGAGACGCGCCGCTACGAGCTTCTGCGCGCCGTGGACGCCGCGAAGGACCAGTCCTATTTCCTGTTCGGCCTGACGCAGGAGCAGATGTCGCGGACCGTGTTTCCGCTCGGCGAGCGCAGCAAGGAGGAGGTTCGCGCGATGGCCCGCCAGGCTCGCCTGCCGGTGGCCGAGAAGCCCGAGAGCCAGGAAATCTGCTTTGTCCCCGCGGGCAACTACGTCCGCTTTATCGAGGCGTATCTGGAAGAGCGGGGAAGCAGCCTGCCGGCGGGAGCTGGGGAGATTGTGAGCACCAGCGGAGAAGTGGTCGGCCGGCACCAGGGCGTGCATCGCTACACCGTGGGCCAGCGGCGCGGGCTCGGCCTGACCGCCGGCCGCCCGATGTACGTGGTGGAGATTGACCGCGCCGCAAACCGCCTGATCGTGGGCAGCGACGGCGAGTTGGCCCGCGAAACCTGCGATGTCCGCGACGTCAACTGGGTTGCTGTTGAGCGCCTCGAGCAGCCCGCCCGGGTGATGGTCAAGATCCGCCACCGGCACGAACCGGGCGCCGCCACCATCGAGCCGCTCGATGCGGCGATCGCGCGGGTGCGTTTCGATGTGCCGCAGCGCGCTATTACCCCGGGCCAGGCCGCCGTGTTTTACTCAGGCGAGCGCGTGCTCGGCGGCGGCTGGATCTGCTGACGGAATCCGCTTTCCATCTCTTCAATAGCCGCGCCAGCGCCGGCGCGCCCGTCTTTTTTTCGCGGAGAAGCCGGGCGGCGCGCGCGAGGTCTTCAGGGCGGTCCAGGTCGAAGTCGCGCGGCAGCAAGCGATAGCTCACGCGCGCTTTTTCGAGCGCGCAGATGGTCCTGCGGAATACCAGCGAAGTGCCCCAGGGGATGTCGCGAAACATCTGCGGCACCAGCCGCCGCGCGCCTACTAGGTAATAGCCGCCGTCCCTGCTGGGGCCGAGAACGACGTCCGCGGTGTCGAGCAGGTCGAGCGCGCGGAGGATTCGTTCGCTGCCCATCCACGGTGTGTCGGTGCCCACGATCACCACCCGGGTGTAATCGGCTCGGAAGAAGGATGCAAATGCGTTGCGCATCCGCGCGCCCAAATCCGGCCCGCGCTGCGGTGTGACCTGCCACCGGGGGTCGAGCTCGAGCGCGGCCGCGAGCTTCCGAGCCTTGTCCGATCCGGCGGCCACCTGCAAGCATTTCTGGCTGCCCGGGACATGCGCGACCTGCCGGACAGTATCCTCGAGACACGCGCGGTGGACTCCCGCGGCCTGCTGCCCCGTGAGGCGGCCCAGCAGGCGCGTCTTCACGCGGCCGGGCTCCGGAACTTTGGCGAAAACCAAAACGGCGCTTCCAGGCAAACGCCTCTCCCTCCGGTTTCCCGGGAAGGGGGATCGGGACACGAAAGAGCGGAAACAAATAGGCGGAATCGCTTCGGTCCCGCCCCTTGCTTCCGAGAAGCTAGATGAAAAGCCCTTCGTCCTGGTGGGGCTCGTTCGGGTTTTCCACCGGGCGCCGATGCGAGCGGAAGAAGTCGAGTCCGGTCTTGACGCCCTTGATGAACGCCGAGGCCTGATTCACCGGCCCCCACAAGGTGCGGCGGAGCTTGGAACTCGTCTCCTCGATGGATTCGAGCACGCCGGTCAGGATGTGGTCGGCGCGGATCAATTGCCCGCGCAGGCGGTCCGCCGCCTCAGAGAAGACACGGTCCACCTTCTGGGCTTGCCCGCGCGCCAGGTGCGTGATGTCGGCGGCGTCGGCAATCATGCTGGAGATCCGCGGCTGGGCGTCGTCGAGCAGCACCTGGAGCCGCGCCAGGATGGGGTTGATCCGGGTTTGCAGATCGGTCGCGATGCGCGTGGTCCGCTCGTTCATCCGGCGGAACTGCACATACAAGCCCAGTAGGATGGCCGTCTGCGCCACCACCGCCAGCGTTGTGATGATCACAAAGAAAGGAAGCCAGCCCTGCATTCAAAGCCCTCTACTGCGCTTTCACCTTCTCCCGCTGGTAGGCTTCTCGGCCCGCCTCGACTGCCGCGGAGATCGAGTCCTTTTGCCGCGTGGCGACTTCCTTCCCGCGCTCGATCAGGTCTTCGGCGCGCTCCCGCAGCTCTCGGGCTTTCCTCTGCGCGTACTCCTTGCCCTCATCGGCCTTCTTGCTCAGGTATTCGCGCGTTTCTTCACCGGACTTCGGCGCGAACAGGATGCCGATCAATGCGCCGATCCCCAGTCCAACCATGAAATAGCTGATCTTGGATCCGATATTGTCGGCCATGACTCACCCTCCCAATGGGCAAGGTAGCACACCCCCGGCGCGGTTGCAAGAATTTCGCAACTGCGCCTGCCCCGATTTCGCGGCTCATGAAAAGTCCGCGGCAGGATCACGGTCCTTGCGGAGTTTCCCCGGCAAACTGCGGCAGAGTCGGGACGGCAACGTTTGCTCAGGAGGACGCGCCGCCGCGGAGGTGTTCGACAATGCGTTGCGCCTGGATGCGCGTGACCACGCGCGCCAGCTCCTCGAGGCTCGCCTCGCGCAGGTGCGTGACGCTGCCAAACTTCCGCAGCAGCTTCTGCGCCGTGCGCTCGCCGATCCCGGGGATGTTCGTCAACTCGCTGTGCAGGTGGCGGCGCGTGCGGCGCTGGCGGTGGAAACTGACGGCAAAGCGGTGGGTCTCATCGCGGATTTGCTGGACGAGATGGAGAACGGGCGAATGCCTCTCCAGCAGGATAGGCTCGTCCTCCTGCCCGAGGACGTAGATCACTTCTTCTTTTTTCGCGATGCTGGCGAGCGGCTGGTTGATGATCTCGAGTTTTTGCAGCGCTGCGGCAGCCGCGTGGAGCTGCCCGATGCCGCCGTCGATCAGGATCAGGCTGGGTAGCGGCTTGTGCTCCTCTTGCCGCCGGGCGTAGCGCCGCTCGACCGCTTCGCGCATGCTGGCGAAATCGTCCCGCAAAGGCTCCCGGGACGCAGGACCCGCGTCGCTGCCGGCGATCCCGCGGAGGATGAACTTGCGGTAGTCCGACTTCTTCATCCGGCCGTCTTCCCACACCACCATCGAAGCGACCGTATCGGCGCCCTGGATGTGCGAGATGTCGAAGCTTTCGATCCGCCGCGGCGCTTCCGCGAGGCTCAAAGCATTCTGCAGCGCCTCGGCGATGGCCTTTGAGCTTGGCTTGAGCACGCGGAAGCGCAGGTTGAAGGAGTGTTTCGCGTTCTTTTCCACCAGCTCGAGGAAAGCGCGCTTCTGCCCACGCTGCGGCACTGCGATCTCGACGCGGCGGCCGGCACGCTCACTCAGGATTTCTTCCAGCACCGGGCGGTCCTCAAAGTCCATCGGCACATGGATAGCTCGCGGCAGGTAGGCGGCATCCAGATAAAGTTGCTTGAGCAGGGAAGACAGGAATTCGGCGGGGTCGAATTCGTCCAGCTCCTCCCAGTAAAAATCCCGCCGGTCCACCACGCGTCCGCCGCGCAAGTGGAACAAGTTCACGGCCGCCTGGGGCGGCTCGGCGTGCCAGGCGAGCACGTCGGTGTCGTCGCCTTGCGCGGCAGCGATCTTCTGCCGCTCCTCGATCTCTTCGAGCGTGCGCATCAGGTCGCGGTAAGCCGCCGCTTGCTCGAAGCGTTCTTCGTCCGCGGCTTTCTCCATTCTCTGTTCGAGGCTCTTCATCAGGTCGCTGCGGCGCCCTTCGAGGAACAGCCGGGTATCGCGCGCGGCTTCGGCGTAGCGTTCATCGGTGGTCAAGCCGGCGACGCAGGGGCCGAGGCAGCGCTTGATGTAGTACTGGAGGCAGGGGCGCGGATGCGAGCGGGTCAGGTCCACGGTGCAGGAGGGCACCAGGAAGCGCTTGTGGATGAAGTGCACGATGCGGTGCGCCAGGCTGTGCGGGAAGTAAGGACCGAAGTAGAGCGAGCCATCCTTCTTCAGCCGCCGGGTCACATAGACGCGCGGATACTTTTCGAATGCGGTGAACCGGATATAGGGATAGGTCTTGTCGTCGCGCAGCAGCACATTGAACTTGGGCTTGTGCCGCTTGATGAGGTTGTTCTCGAGCGCCAGCGCCTCCTTATTGTTGTCGACCACAATGAAATCCAGGTCGGCAATTTCGCGCACCAGCGAGCCGGTCTTCGCGTCGGCCAGCTTCGACTCGAGGAAGTAGGACTTCACCCGGCTGCGCAGCGATCGCGCCTTGCCCACATAGAGGATCGTCCCCAGCGCATCCTGGAACAAATACACGCCCGCCTCGGCGGGCAAGCTGGCGACTTTTTGCTCGAGTTCCATCGGAAGCGTAGAATCAAACTGTGCCCGGCCCCGGCGCGCCGAAGACAACTTCGATGATAGCAAAGCAAATCTAGCCGTATCTAGACGCGATGAAATCCCCGCGGACCATTCTGACGCTGGCGTTGCTGCTGGGCCACCTTGGCGCAGCGCGAGCCCAGGCCCCGGCGCAGCAGCCCCCGGAAGCGCCGGCCTATGATCCCTATCACGCCGAAAAGAGTATCGAAGTCGGCCGCTATTACCTGAAGAGAGGGAACTACGATGCGGCCATCGAGCGTTTCGAAGAGGCCCTTCGTTACAAGCCGAACTTCGCCCGAGCCTACCACCTGCTGGGCGAGGCCTACGAGAAAAAAGGAGACAAGGCCCAGGCGGTGAAGGCTTACCAGAAGTACCTGGAGATTGTTCCGTCAGCCGAAGACGCCGGAAAAGTGCGCAAGCGGATCGACAAGCTTTCGCGCGACCTGAAGCGGGCCGCCGCGCGCCGCCGCTCAGGTTAGCCGCGCCAGAAACCGCCGCGCGCGCTCGTACTGCGCAAAGCGCCTCTCCTCGCGGCGGAATTCCGCCGAGTGCGACTGCAATCCGCAACTCGCCGCCCGCAGGGGATGCTTGACGTGCAGCATCTCGTGGAACAGCACGTACTCCACCACAAACCCCGCCACGCTCGGGCGGTCCAGTCGCGCGTTGATGGCGATCAGATTGAGTCCGGGGTCGAAGCAGCCGAGTTGCGCGCGCCAGGCGCGCGAACTCCAGCCAAGCTGCGGCCGCCGGAGCCGCCCGCGGAAATAGCGGCGGTTCAGTCCTGCGAACATCCGCGCCAAGTCGTGAGTCTGCCCGCGCGGGTTGCGGGTGAGAAGCCGTCCTCGCGCGCGCCGCATTTCGAGCACGCGGCGGCGGGTGCTGCGGGCGAGCGAGAAGTTGCGGTAAATCTCGAGCAGCGCGCGTGGGGGCGGGCGGCGGTAGAGCCGCGCCAGCAGGATCGCCGCGGCCGCTTCGACGACCGCCAGCGGCGCCGCGCGCAGGAGGTCCGACAGGCGCACGTGCGCCACGTCTTCCCTCAGCCGGATCGTGTGCACCAGGTTCGAGTAGGGATAGAGCTCGACCACGAAGTGCGGCGGGCGGCCTGCGCAACCCAGCCGCGTGTACATGCGGTGGAAGAGCCGCGCGGCTCCTGGCAGCGCCGCTCCCCGGGCCGCGCGGTCGCTCACGGCTTCCTCCGCACCGGCGGCGGCGCGACTTCCTTGGCAGCCTTTTCGGCGTCTTTGAGAGCGTCGCGCGTGGCTTCGATCGCGTCGTCCAGCGTGACCTTGTAGGAAGCCAATTCCTGGCCGCCCGCAGCGAGCCCTTCGAGGTAGGTCAGGAACTCCTTTGCCTTGGCCTGCATTTCTTTGATGCCGTCGCGGATGTCTTCCTGTTTGCCGCGGGCAAGGTCAATCAACTCCGCGGCGTCGTCCACACACCCGCTGTAGGCGTTCAGCAAGCCGTTCAATCGTTCGGTGCGTCGGCGGTCCTCTCCCGCTGGCCGGCTGAGCTCGTACTGGAATTTCTTGATGCGGTCTGCGGCGAAGGATAGGAACAGCTTGATCCGCTGGGAAGGCGTTTCGGCGTCGCGGATCTTGTCCGCTTCGCTAGGGCTCAGATAATCCTTTTTTTGCTGGGCCGCCCGGGGGCCGGAGGCCGCCAGAAAAACCACTGCGAGAAGCAGGCTGCATCCGATGGTTTTCGCGCGCATGCGGGACTCACCCTTTCTTCTCTTCCTGGCTCGAGTTCTTCCTGGGCTGGCGCGGGAAGAGCATCTCGATTAATTCCTTTTCGATGGCCGCGAGCTCCTGGCGAATCGCCTCGAAGGGCGGGCGTTGTTCATCCGGCAGTGCGAGAACCGTTTGTTCGACTTCCCGCACGCTCTTGCGCACGTGGATCTGGAGCTGTTTGAAGCCAGCCGGCCTGCGTTCGGCGTCCAGCCCGCTGGCCTTGAGCGCAGCTTCGGCGGCCTTGACCTCGTCGCGGTATTCCGCCGCGATTTTCAGGGCCTCGACATAGTGGCCGGCGTCGGTCTCCTTGCGTAGTTGGCTGAATTGCGCGTCGCCCAGCTTGGGCAGAGCTTTAGCTTTGCGGACCGGGTCGGTTTCGTGGTCAAACTGAGCACGAAGCTCGCCAATATGGTCTTGCGCCAGAACCAGGGGCAGCCACAAGGAGGAGAGTGCCGCGACGAGCAACGCGCGGCGTGAACCGGGAACCAGCCTGGACATCCTACCTCTTTTTCTGTGCGAGGGCCCGCCTTAGAAGGTGGATTCGCTGCCGCGCCTGGAAGCCTTGTTTATCGCTGCGGCCCTGGTCCAACTCCAAAAACTTCTCGTACGCGGCCAAAGCTTCCGCTTTCCTGTCCAGTTTATCGTAGCAGGTGGCGCGGACAAACCAAGAACCTGCATTGGGCGTCTCGCGCTGGGCCAGCCGGTCGAGCACGTCAAGCGTGGCCGGGTATTCCTCGCCGAGGTAGTACACGGCCACGAGGTCCCGCAGCGCGTCGATGGCGTTCGGGTCGATCCGCAGTGCGTGGTGCAACTCGCGTTCCGCGGGAGCGAACTTGCGTTCCTCGAGCCACACCCTTCCCAGCCGGGCGTGCAGTTCGGCATCCTGCGGAGCAAGCTGGAGCGCTTTCTCGAGAGCTTCGGCGGCCTGGGTCCACTGTTTCCACGCGAAGTAAATCTCCGCGCGCAGCTTGTAGCTGGCCAGGGAAGGTTGCGCGGCCCGGTCGCTGCGGTCGAGTTCCTCGCGCGCCTGGTCGTATCTGTTTAGCCGCACGAGGATGGCGGCCAATTGCAGCCGGCTTTCCTGATCCTTCGGCTGCTGTTCGAGATAGGCTCGGAGCTCTTGCACTGCGCCTTCGAGGTTCATCTGCGTCAGCAAGCTATTGGCCAGGCCCAGCCGCGCGGAGGCCGAATCCGCGCGGAGCGCGAGGGCTTCGCGAAACTGGGCCTCGGCCTCCGCCACGCGGTCACTCCGGAGCAACGCGCGGCCCAGGGCCAGACGGATTTCGAACTCTTTTGGTTCGAGGCCCTGGGCCGCCTGATACTGCTCGATTGCCCCGGAAAGATTGCCGCTCCGCTCCAGCGCCAGCCCAAGCAGAAATCGCGGGCGGCTCTGGTCAGGCAGCATCTCGGCCGCCGCGCGCAGGGGTTCGACGGCGGCGGCGGGGTCTCGCTCGAGCAACGTCAGGCCGAGGTTCAAATGAGCCGCAGCCAATTTCGGGTTGAGCGCGATGGCTTTGCGGTACTCGGCTTGGGCTTCCCCGGCGCGCTCAAGGCCCGAGTACGCGTAGCCCAACTGGAAATGAGCCACCGCGTCGCCGGGGCGCTGGGCGAGATAACTTTGGAGGGCTTCCGCGGCCGCGGCGTAATCCTTTTTCTCGATGGCATCTTCGGCCTGTCGCATCAGCCGTGTCGGCGGGTCCTGGCTTGGCTCGACTTTCTGCGCCCGAGCCTTCGCCGGTTCTTGCCCGGCCTGCGCGGTGGCGGGGTAAGCCGCGCCCAGGATGAACATCGCCAAGGCAGCGGTGAGTTTTGGCAATGGCTTCATCGCGGCGCGTTTGGCCAAGCGTTCGCGTGATGATTCAGCGCGCGAGCCAGGAATTTCCCCGTGTAGGAGTGCGGGTTGCGCGCCACCTGTTCCGGCGTGCCGGTGGCAATCACGCGCCCGCCGCGCGCGCCGCCCTCCGGGCCCAGGTCGATCACCCAGTCCGCCGATTTGATGATTTCCAGGTTGTGCTCGATGACCAGCAGCGACGCGCCGCCCTCGAGCAACTTGCGAAACGCGGCGAGCAGCTTCTGGATGTCGTCGAAGTGCAGCCCCGTGGTGGGCTCGTCAAAGATGTACAACACTCCCTCGTTGGCCTGGCGGGTAAGATGCGCGGCGAGCTTCAGCCGTTGTGCCTCACCTCCGGAAAGCGTCGTGGCCGACTGCCCCAGGCGCAGATAGCCCAGGCCCACCTCGTCCAGAATCTTCAGCTTCGCAGTGACCTTGGGCACGTTGGCGAAAAACGCCAGCGCCTCACGCGCGGTGAGCTGCAGCACTTCGTGGATATTGCGGTCGCGATAGCGCACTTCCAGGACGCCACTCTTGAAGCGTGTGCCGCGGCACTCCTCGCACACCAGTTCGACGTCGGCCAAGAACTGCATCTCGACGGTGACCGTGCCATCGCCCTGGCAGGCCTCGCACCGTCCCCCGGGGACGTTGAAAGAGAAGTGCCCGGCGGAGTAGCCGCGCTTTTTGGCCTCCGGAGTGGAGGCGAAGGCTTCGCGGATAGCGTCGAAAGCCTTCAGATAGGTGGAGGGGTTCGACCGCGGCGTCCGGCCGATGGGCGACTGGTCCACGAGGACAATTTCGACGAGCTGCTGGTCTCCTTCGATGCGCTCGCAGAGTTCTTTGAAGTGGCCGCCCGCCCGCTTGGCGTGTAGGGCCTTGTAGAGAACGTCGTGGACGAGCGTGGATTTACCGGAGACGTAAACGCCGGTGACGGCCACCATCACGCCCAGAGGGATCATCAGATCGATGTTCTGCAGGTTGTGCCTGCGCGCGCCGAAGATGCGCAGAAATTTGCCGCTGGGCCTGTGGCGCAACGCCGGAACGGCGATGCGCAGCTCGCCGCTCAGATAGCGCGCGGTGAGCGAACGGGTGTCGCCCAGCAAGCGCTCGCGGGGTCCGGCGAAAAGGATGCGGCCGCCCTGTTCGCCGGCCCCGGGCCCGAGGTCAAGCACATAGTCGGCCGCGGCAATCGTGTCGGGGTCGTGTTCCACGACCAGGATGGTGTTGCCCAGGTCGCGCAGGCTCTTCAGGATGTCAATCAGCCGATGGGTGTCGCGGGGGTGCAGACCGATCGAAGGCTCGTCGAGCACATATAGCGCGCCCACCAGGCGGGAGCCGAGCGAAGTGGCCAATTGAATCCGCTGGGCCTCGCCGCCCGACAGAGTGGAGGTCAACCGGTCGAGCGTCACGTAGTCGAGCCCCACCTCGTCGAGGAAGCGCAGGCGTTGCCGGATTTCCTCCAGGATTTTGGCGGCGATTGTGGCCTGCGCCTCGTTCAGCTGCAGGCGGTCAAAAAACGCGCGCGCTTGCGTCACGGTCATCGCGCAGACCTCGGTGATGGGCTTGGCTTCGATGCGCACGGCGCGCGCCTCTTCGCGGAGTCGCGTGCCCTGGCAGTCAAGGCAGGTGGCGTAGCCGCGGTAGCGGCTGAGAAACACGCGCACGTGCAGCTTGTATTTCTTCCGCTCGAGCCAGTCGAAGAAGCCCTTCACGCCGGGGAAGCCCACCTCGGGATCGCCTTGCAGGATGAGCGCGCGATGCTGTGCGGAGAGCTGGCGGAAAGGCACGTCGAGCGGAATGCCCGCGGCCCGCGCGTAGCGTTTCAGTTCCTGCTGGAGGGAGCGATAGCGCGGCTTGGTCCACGGCTCGATGGCGCCCTCACCGAGCGACGTGCCGCGGTCCGGGATCACCAGATCGAGATCAAAATCAATCGTGTTGCCAAAACCCTGGCAGCGCGGGCACGCTCCGTAGGGGCTGTTGAAGGAGAACAAGCGCGGCTCCGGCTCCTGGTAAACGAGGCCGCAGCTCTTGCACTCAAAGCGCTCGTTGAAAACCATGCGCTCCAGCGGGCCGTCCGGGCTTTCCGGGAGGAACTCGAGGATGGCCTCGCCCTGTCCCTCGCGGTAACAAATCTCAATCGAGTCCACCAGGCGCGAGCGCGCTTCGGGCGAGATGGCCAGGCGGTCCACGAGCACATAGACGGTATTGGCGAAGTCGAGGTCGAGCAGCGTCTCCGGCGCAGAGAACTCATGCACCCGGCCGGCCTGATAGAGGCGCTGGAAGCCGCGTTTCTGTAAATCCGCCAGCGCTTCCCGGATGAGTTCGGCGCCAGGCTTGGCGCCTTTGCGGGCCGACCCCTTGCGGCCGGCAGCAGGGAAGGGAAGCGTGTAGAGGACGTAGAAGCGGCGGCCCGCCGGCTGCGCGAGCACGCGGGCGGCAATCTCGTCCATCGTATCCTTGCGGACTTCCTGGCCGCACTGTGTGCAGAAGGTGCGCCCCACGCGCGCATAGAGCAGGCGGAGGTAGTCGTAGATCTCGGTTGCGGTCGCCACGGTCGAGCGCGGGTTGCGTGTGGCGTTTTTCTGCTTGATGGCGATGGCGGGGGCGATGCCGGAGATCTCGTCCACGTCGGGCTTTTCAATACGCTCCAGGAACTGGCGGGCATAGGCGGAAAGCGACTCGATGTAGCGCCGCTGGCCTTCGGCGTAGATGGTGTCAAAGGCCAGGCTGGACTTGCCCGAGCCGCTCACCCCGGACACCACGGTGATGGCGTTGTGCGGGATGTCGAAGTTCAGGTTCTTCAAGTTGTGGACGCGCGCCCCGCGGACGCGGATGGTTTCCTGCTCCACGATTGCGGTGGTTGCCTTCTCCATGGCCAAGGAAAGCCCCAACAGTGGGTTTGCCGGCGTCTGCCTAAACTTTGAATTATACGTCGCTGCACCACACCGAGCAAACGGCCTCCGCGCCAGCGCTTTTCGCGTGCGGGCGTGGCCGCCCTGCAGTGCTGCTTCCCGCTCGCGGCGGCGGCTCGCCGTGGCGCCAAGGCTGCGGTTTGCGCGAAGAGCGGGAGGTACGCCCGATGTGGTAGATTGGCGGCAGGAGGAATTGTCGAGGGGTTTCTGTGGCTACGTTTGCGCGCGTGATCTGGATCGTGCTGGATAGCGTGGGGATCGGCCCGCTGCCGGACGCGGCCGACTACGGCGACGCCGGTCGCGACACGCTGGGCCACATCGCGCGGGCGCGCCCGCTGAAGCTGCCGAACTTGGTCCGCCTGGGCTTGGCCAACATTAAGCCGCTTGCGCATCTGACCCCGCCGGCGCAGCCTGCCGGAGCCTTTGGCAAAGGCGCCACGCATTCCCCCGGCAAAGACACCACGACGGGCCATTGGGAGATGGCCGGAATCTGGCTCGACCAGGCCTTCCCGGTTTACAAGCAGGGGTTTCCAGCAGACTTGATCGAGAAATTTGAAAAGGCCATTGGGCGGAAAACGCTGGGGAACAAGCCCGCGTCCGGCACAGAGATCATCAAGGAGCTGGGCGAGGAGCACCTGCGCACGGGCTTCCCGATCGTGTACACCTCGGGCGACAGCGTGTTCCAGATCGCCGCACATGAGGAAGTGATCCCCATTGCCGAGCTCTACTGGATGTGCGAGGTTGCGCGGAAGCTGCTGGACGGTCCGCACCGCGTCGGCCGCGTGATTGCCCGGCCGTTCCTGGGCACGCCGGGCAATTTCCGGCGCACCGAGCGGCGGCACGACTACGCGGTGGAGCCGCCGCGGCCGATGCTGCTCGACGTTCTGGCCGAGCGCACGGTTCCCGTGCTGGGCATCGGAAAAATCCACGACATCTACAACGGCCGCGGCGTGGAGAGCTACGTCACGACCAGGAACAACGCCGACGGCATGGAGAAACTTCGCGCGGCGCTCCGCCAGAAGCCGTCCGGGCTGATCTTCGCCAACCTAGTGGATTTCGACATGCTCTACGGCCATCGCAAAGAGGTGGAAGGCTTCGCGCGCTCGCTGGAGGAATTCGACGCCTTGCTCGGGCCGCTGCTCGAGGAGCTACGGCCGGCGGACTTGCTGATGATCACTGCCGACCACGGCTGCGACCCGGATGACTGCTCTCGCTCGACCGACCACTCCCGCGAGTACGTCCCCATCATCGCTTACAGCCCCGGCGGCAAGCCCGGGGTCAAGCTCGGCGTGCGGGAGACGCTGGCGGATATGGGGCAGACCGTCGCGGAGAACTTTGGCGGAGCCATTCCGCGCGGCACGAGCTTCCTCTCTCAACTCTCAAATTAGCCGCGCTCCCTCACGCGAGAAATAATAGAGAGCCGCTTTCGCAGCCACAAAACACAAGCGCAGACACCCCAATAGGGATTGTCATCCTTAACCTGTAGGGCAGGCCCCTGCGCCTGCCCGGAGGGGCCAATCCCGTCGGTGAGTTGTACCTGCTAATTGCCCGCCGAGGCCCGCTGGGCGTAGTAGCCGGTGCGCGTGCGCACAGAAAGCTTTCCGCGCCCGCGCGGCGGGATAACGTCCACATGCACGGAGCGGAAGGAGCCGTCCCTGAGGGCGTTGGTGGGGTAATAGGCCAAGGTGTACTGGTTACGGATATCGTGAGCGATCTGCATGCAAATCGATTCGGCGTCCTGCACCCCTTCGGGGAAGAACGCCAACCCGCCGGTCGCCTGAGCCAGCTCGCTAAGCGCCTGACGTGCCCGCTTGGCGGCGCGTTTGCTCTCCTGGCTGAGCAGCCCGACGGCGTAGATGACGGCATCGGAGCGCTGTGCCTCCTGCACGGTGTACTCCAAGCTCTTGCGGCTGGCGTTGTCTTCGCCGTCGGTGATCACCAGCAGCA
>WNFB01003605.1_pt1 | contig 13652 bp, 8 predicted proteins | sample 5400501 | NCBI WGS metagenome assembly WNFB01 (sample SAMN13153341, study PRJNA577476) | soil metagenome | isolation source: 200 cm saprolite under Douglas fir tree site 2 hole 1 | place: USA:California | collected 2015-04-18
TTCGAGCGTCATCGAGAGTCGTCGGGCAGGATCGGACTTCGCGCTCACCGCCGATCCGGCCGCGGCGCCGTGGAAGGGCGTCCATGGCGTGATCGCGGATCACGACCGTTTCGGAGCGGTCGTGGCGGGCCACCGCACCGAGATCCGTTCCCGCTGGACCCCGCAGAGCCTCTACCTGCTCTTCATCTGCCCCTACGAGGAGCTGTACCTGCATCCGGATCCTTCCCCCAGCGCCGAGACGAACAAGCTCTGGGACTGGGACGTGGCCGAGGCGTTCATCGGCAGCGATTTCAAGGAGATCAAGAAGTACAAGGAGTTCCAGGTATCGCCGCAAGCCGAGTGGGTGGACCTGGCAATCGACCGCGGCACGCAACCCCCGAGCCACGACGTCGCCTGGAACTCCGGCTACGAGGTGAAGGCGCGCCTCGATCGGGACCACCATGTCTGGTACGGCGCGATGCGCATCCCGATGCAGGCGATCGGCGTCCTCGCACCCAAGCCGGGCGCCGAGGCCCGCATCAACCTGTACCGCTGCCAGGGGCCGCCCGACCACCGCAAGTACATCAACTGGCAAACGGTCAAGAACGAGACCTTCCACACGCCCGAGGCTTTCGGCCGGCTCCGTCTGCGCAACTGAGGCGCCCAAGAACGGGCGTACCCCGATCCCGCGGCGAACCCGACCATGGCGGTCGCCGACGGCAAGCTCGACGATCCCAACGGCGACTTCGGCCGCTTGCCGAAGGACAACAAGTTCGGCCGTCGCATCGTGCAGCTGGCGCTGAGGTTCACGTTCTAGGCGGACATTTCCTCGGGCAACTCGTTCCGGAACGAGTTCGCTGCAGAGTGGCGGTCCCACCTCCCTGCCAGGATTGCTCTTAACATACTTGATTAATCAACGCGACGCATTTGAGATCCATACTCGAAACGGACCTTCCATGGCAAGTTGCTCTGATATGAATAGGCTATGAAGAGCTACATGCCATCCCATCTCTCGGATTCCGAACTCGCCGCGGAGGTGAAGCGGCTCGCCGGGTGCGAGCGTGAGACGACGGCGGCCTTGATCAGCCATCTGGCCGAGTTCGACGCTCGCCGGCTCTACCTGGGCGCCGGTTTCTCGTCGCTGTTCACCTACTGCACCGAGGTTCTACGGCTCTCCGAGCATGAGGCGTACAACCGCATCGTGGCGGCGCGGGTTGGCCGGAGGTTTCCGATCGTCCGCGACATGCTCGGTGCGGGTTCGCTGAACCTCACGAGCGTGCGGCTCCTGGCTCCGCACCTGACGGGCGACAACCACAGAGCACTTCTCGCCGCGGCAGCGGGCAAAAGCAGGCGCCAGGTCGAGGAGGTGATCGTCGCGCATTTCCCGAGGCCGGAGGTGTCGTCGTCGGTGCGCAGACTGCCGGCGGCGCACACCGAGACGCCTCCCTGCGCACTCATCGGTATCGCCGCGGCCGGATCACCTGCGCCGACCGAACCGGATTGGGTTCAAGCTGCCCCATCGCCCACGGTTGCTCCCGGTCTCGAGGCCACTCCGCCACCAATACGAACGCCTGCGCCGCACCGCCCCCTCGTCCGGCCGCTCGCGACCGGCCGGTATGAGGTCAGGTTCACCGCGAGTGCAGGGACGTGCGAGAAGCTACGGCTGGCGCAGGATCTGCTCCGACACACGATTCCCAATGGAGACGTGGCCGAGATCGTCGATCGAGCGCTGACGGCGCTACTGGAGGATCTGGCTCGGAAGAAGTTCGCCGCAACGAGTCGGCCACGCGCGGGCCGCGCTCGGTCCGGTCACTCCCGCTACGTCCCGGCGGCCGTCAAACGGGCGGTCTGGCTGCGAGACGGCGGTCGGTGCGGGTTCGTAGGGAAGAACGGACGCCGCTGCAGTGAGCGAGGCTTTCTCGAATTCGATCACGTGAAACCGCATGCTGCCCGTGGCAAGCCCACGGTCGACAACATCCAACTCCGCTGTCGGGCCCACAACGCCTACGAAGCCGATCTGTACTACGGTCCCCGGGAACCGACGGGCGACTCGTTCCGGAACGAGTCGTCCGCCACACCCGGCGCAGTCAGTAGATCGTCGACCACGCCAACCTGACGATCGCGTGGACGATCAGTGGAGGTCATCGGGCGCCATTCGAAGCAACGGCTCGGGTCGCCCGACCACCCTTCAGCCAGCAAGCTGCAGGAGCAATCGTGGTATGTTCCGCGGCCATGCGCGTAGCCATGGTGTTGCTCTGCGCCTTGCTCTGGGCCAGCGCCGCCCTCGCGCAGGCGCCCGAGCCCGGCCGCCGGCAGTTCGAGACGCTGTGTGCCTCGTGCCACGGCGGAGACGGCAACGGCGGCGAGCACGGGCCGGCGATCGTGACCCGGCTGGCCCTGCGCCGCGACGACGAGCTGGCCGCGTTCATCCACGACGGCCTGCCCGGCGCGGGTATGCCAGGCTTCCCTCTTCCGGATCCCGACATGCACTCGCTCATCGCGTTCCTGCGCACGCTGCGTTCCAAAGAGGGCTCGAGGCCACCGCGCGTCAGCGTGCAGACGACCGAGGGCCGAACGCTCACGGGAGTCGCGGTGAACAGGTCCTCGTACGACCTCCAGCTCCTCGACGACAACCACCGCGTCCACCTGCTGCGCAAGGAGGGCGAGCGGTACCGGCGGGTGACGTCGGAGACGGACTGGCCGACGTACCACGGCCGGCTCGACGGCAACCGCTACAGCGCGCTCGACCAGATCAACAAGGCCAACGTGACGCGGCTGGCTCCGCGCTGGACGTACGCGATGCCGAACGCCTCGCGCCTGGCGGTGACTCCGCTCGTGGTGGACGGGATCATGTACGTCACCACGGCCAACGAGTGCCATGCGCTCGACGCCGGGAGCGGCCGCCGCATCTGGTCGTATCGACGGACCCGCACGAAGGGCCTGGCCGGAGACGCCGCCGGCGGCACCAACCGCGGCGTCGCGCTGGCCGGCGACCTGGTCTTCATGGTCACCGACCACGCCCACATCTTCGCCCTCGACCGTTTCACGGGCGCACTGCGGTGGGACACCGAGATGGCGGACTGGCACCAGAACTACGGCGCGACGTCGGCCCCCCTGGCCGTGGGCCGGCTCGTCATCTCGGGCACCTCGGGGGGCGACGAAGGCGCTCGCGGCTTCCTCGCCGCCTTCGATCAGGCGACGGGCAAGGAGGTCTGGCGCTTCTGGACGGTGCCGAAGCACGGCGAGCCGGGCTCGGAAACGTGGCAGGGCAAGGACATCGAGCACGGCTGCGCCACGACCTGGTTCACCGGGACGTACGATGCCGATCTCGGCACGCTCTACTGGCCGACCGGCAATCCCTGCCCGGACTACGACGGCAGCGAGCGCGGCGGCGACAACCTCTACTCGGATTCGATGCTGGCCCTCGACCCGCAGACCGGCCGGCTCAAGTGGCACTTCCAGTACACGCCGCACGACATGTGGGACTGGGACGCGCATCAGCCGGTGGTGCTCGCCGATGCGGAGTGGCAGGGCCGTCCGCGCAAGCTGCTCCTCCACGCCAACCGCAACGGCTTTTTCTACTTGCTGGACCGAACGAACGGCCAGCTTCTGCTCGCGAAGCCCTTCGTGAAGAAGCTGACGTGGGCACGGGAGATCGGGCCGGACGGCCGCCCGGTCCTCATTCCCGATCAGGATCCGACGCCTGAAGGACGGACGGTCTGCCCCTCGGTCGAAGGCGCCACCAACTGGTTCTCCACGTCATTCGACCGCGCGACAGGCCTCTACTACGTACAGACGCTCGAGAAGTGCACGATCTACACGAAGACCAACGGCGAATGGCAGCCGGGCAAGTCCTATTACCACGGCACGACGAAGGACACCGACGAGGCGGGGCAGAAGGTCCTTCGCGCAATCGACTTCAAGACGGGCCGGATCGTGTGGGAGCTGCCGCAGACGGGTGAAGCCGACTCCTGGGGCGGAGTGCTCGGGACCGCGGGTGGCCTGCTCTTCCTCGCCGAAGACGGCGGAGCGTTGATGGCCGTCGACGCGGCGGCGGGCCGGCCGCTCTGGCACTTCCAGGCGAGCGCGCACTGGAAGTCCTCCCCCATGACCTACATGTTCGACGGCACGCAGTACGTCGCCGTCGCCGCGGGCCCGAGCATCATCGCGTTCGCGCTGGTGGAGTAGCGTTCAAGGCGCCGAATACCGCCGAAAGCGGTTTCAGGCTTGCGGCGGACGTATCTTCATTGCAGCCTTGACAGCCTTCGCTGCCTGGCGCTACGCTCGCCGTAGCTTCTTTCCGGATCCAAATGGACTTCCGTCGTCTTCCGCGGAGGCACGTCATGCGAAGCAGCACCTCAGGCAGAGGTCTGGCCTGGCTGTCGGTTTCGGTCCTCGCGCTGGCCCTGGTGATGCCGGGCATCGCTCACGCCCAGCGGTTCACGGGCGAGCTGAGCGGCACGGTGGTCGACGAGTCGGGCGCTGTCCTGCCCGGCGCCAACGTGACGCTCACGAACGAAGCGTCGGGGGACCAGCGGCGGTCGGTGACCAACGCCGATGGCTTCTTTGTCTTCGCCGCGGTTCCCTCCGGCAGCTACACGGTCGCTATCGAGCTGCAAGGCTTCCGCAAGACCGAGATGAAGGGCGTGAGCCTCCGAGGGGGTGACAGCCGCTCGCTGCGCACGATCAAGATGCCGGTCGCCGGGCTGACCGAGGCGGTGTCGGTCACGGCCGAGACGCCCATCGTACCCCTCGACTCGGGGGAGAAGAGCGCCACGCTCGTCGCCTCGCAGATCGAGAACATCCCGATCGTGAGCAGCAGCGCGGCCGAGCTGCTCCGCATCCTGCCGGGCCTCACGCCGGTCACCCAGGGCGTCACCAATCGCCCCGGGTTCACGGGCGAGGTGATCGGCATCAACGGCAACGGCGAGTACCAGGGCGGGGGGGGGAACAACCAGAGCGCCATCGGCAACTTCAGCGCCAACGGAACGCGGACGCAGTCGCTGGACATCACGCTCGACGGCGCGCCCGGAGCCGACCCCGGCTGCAACTGCGCCACCTCCGTGAACCCGAACACGGAGTTCGTGCAGGAGTTCAAGGTCCTGCAATCGAACTTCGGGGCCGAGCATGCGAAGGGACCCAACGCGATGTCGGTCGTGACCAAGGCCGGCGGCCGGGAGTTCCACGGTTCGATGTTCGGCTACTTCCGTGACTTCCACCTGAACTCCAACGAGTGGTTCGCCAACAAGGTCAGCCGCAACCGGGTCCAGAACAAGTTCATCTATCCCGGCGGCACGCTGTCCGGCCCGCTCAAGCAGGACAAGATCTTCTTCTTCGTCGGCTACGAGTACTACCGGCAGCGGCTCGACACGGGCTTCATCAAGTCGTGGGTGCCGACCTCCGCGATGCGGAACGGCGACTTCAGCAACGCGGCGCAGGTGGGCAGCGGCGGGTTCGTCAACACGCCGCCCAGCGGCTTCCCGAACGGGATCATCCCGGCGAACCAGATCGATCCCGGCGGGAAGGCGCTCCTCAACACGCTCCCGCTGCCCAACGTCAGTCCCTCCGCGTCGGGCGGGTTCAACTACGTCGACGACCTGCTCGTCGACCAGCCCAACCATCAATTCCTGACGCGGCTGGACTTCAACCTGAGCGACAACACGAAGATGTTCGTGCGCTACAACCTGCAGCGCGAGACCCAGCCCTTCGTCATCGGCCTGTGGTGGCGCAACGGCGACCGGCAGGTGCCCTATCCCTCGTCGATCTCGGCCCCCAACAAGTCCGACTCGGCGACGGTCAGCCTGACCCACGTCTTCGACCCGACGCTGACGAGCGAGTCCATCTTCGGGATGACCTACATCGACTTCCCCAACCAGATCGACGACCGCACCAAGGTCTCGCGGCAGGCCCTCGGTTATCCCTACCAGGGCGTCTTCGGCCAGAGCCCCGACCAGATCCCCTCCTTCGACCTCGGGGGCTGGGGCTCGAACGGGCCGCTCCTGTTCAACCCCGGCGGTTTCGACCCGGTGCTGTTCGCCACCAAGTGGCAGTTCAACGCGGGGGAGAACCTGACCAAGGTCTGGGGGACGCACACGGCCAAGGCCGGGCTCTACTTCGAGCGCATCACCAACACCCAGCCAGGCAGCGGCAACAGCAACGGCTTCATGATCTCCGAGACGTGGGCCGGCGGCTCCACCGGGAACACGTTCGCGGACCTGCTCCTCGGCCGCACCAACTCCTACACGGAGCAGTCCAAGAACGCGCTCCACGACATCGCCTGGAACCGGTTCGAGGTGTTCGCGCAGGATTCCTGGAAGGTCAAGCCCAGCGTCACGCTGAGCTACGGAGCCCGGGTCTCGAACCTCGGACCCTGGACGGACCGCCAGGGCAACGGGCTGGCCGCTTTCGACCTCGGCCGCTACGACCCGAGGGCCCCGTCGAGCGCCTTCCCGGGTGTCGTCTGGCATGCCAAGGACTCGAGCGTGCCCCTGACCGCGGTCACCACTCCGTGGTTCTTCCAGCCGCGCGTTGGCTTCGCCTGGGACCTCAAGGGCACCGGCGAGACCGTGCTTCGGGGTGGCGCCGGTCTCTACTTCACCCATGATGCGCAGGGGCCGTATGCCGACCTCATCGACATCGGCGCCGGAGTGAAGAGCTTCACCCGGGACCACACCGGCTCGTTCCAGCTCAGCAGCCTCGAACGCCTGAGCAGCGGGGACATTGTGTTCAACGGTTCCACGATCGACATCAAGGACCGCAAGCAGCCGAAGACCTATTCCTGGAGCATAACGCTCAACCAGAAGCTCCCGTGGTCGACCAGCATCGAGCTGAGCTACGTCGGCAACACCAGCCGGGACCTGATGAACTTCGACGTGGCCAACTACAACGCGGTCCGGCCGGACGGAACGCGGCCGCTCACGCAGCTCGGCGACCTGAGCGTGTACCGCCACAGCATGTCCCAGAACTACCATGGGCTGCAGGCGCTGCTCGCGCGCCAGCGGGGCGACCTCAACTTCACGCTCGCCTACACGTTCTCGAAGAACCTCGGTTTCCGATCGGGCATCGGCGGGAACCAGTCGGTTGGCTCCGAGTACCTCTTTGGGAACAACTACCGCGCGGTCAACTATGGCGTCCTCAGCACCGACCGGACGCACGTGGCTACGGCCGCCTATAGCTGGAACATCCCCGGCGCCAAGGGAGGCGGGGCCCGGGAGGCCGTCCTGGGCGGGTGGCAGCTCGCCGGCATCACGAGCTACGTGAGCGGCGCCCCCCTCCCCGTGATCAACAACTCGAACTTCGACATCCAGGGGACGCTCGCGGACGGGAGGGACATCGGAAGCACGCTCATCACCGGCACCCCGAGCATTCGCGTCCAGCCCGTGCTGACCTGCGACCCGCGGGCAAACGTGCCGAGCGGGTTCCTCTTCAACAACGCCTGCTTCGCGGCGCCGTCGCCGGGGAGCAACGGCAACTACCTGCTTCCCTACATGAAGGCGCAGGCGTACTGGAATGTCGATCTTTCGCTCTTCAAGAACTTCAACCTGGGCGGGGCGAAGAAGCTCCAGTTCCGCAGCTCGGCCTACAACGCGCTCAACCACCCGATCGCGTTCCCCGACCCCGGCACGAACCTCACGCTGCGGTTCGACCACGGCAAGCTCGCGAACGGCAACGACTTTGGCCGGCTGCCGCAGGACAACAAGTTCGGCCGCCGGATCATCCAGCTCGCGCTGCGGTTTACGTTCTAAGTCAATTCGGGGGGGGACGAACCGACAGAAGTACCCCCCCGCGCGCATTCGCGCTCCCCCCCATGTCGCTCCGCGCCGGGGTGAACCCGGCGCTCCGCTGCTACTGGCTACGGCTCTGGGCGGGAAGACAGCAGCAGAGGGCCACGCGCCCTATAATCCTGGTCTCGCTCCCTCGAGGCCGCCCGTGATCCCTCTCGCGCCGATTGCGCTGCTCCTGCTGACCGCCCAGGCCCGGGCCTCGCCCTCGTCAAGCGCGGCGAAGCCGGAGGACTTGCAGGCACTGTTCGCCGAGGCGGTGCGGCTCCATCAGGCTCGCCAGCTCGACGCTGCCGCCGACGCCTACGGCCGCTTCCTGAAGGAGCAGCCCCGCAACGTCGAGGCCCTCTCGAACCTCGGAGCCGTGCTCGCCGCCCAGGGACGCTACGATGACGCGATCGCCCGCTATCGCGACGCCCTCGCCGTCGACGCGCGCCGCACCGCGGTGCGGCTGAATCTCGCGGTCGCGCTGCAGAAGGCCGGGCGCGCGGGGGATGCCGCGGCCGAGCTCGAGCGCGTCGTGGCGGAGGCGCCGCAGAATCGCAATGCCATCGTCCTGCTCGCCGAGTGCCGCGTCCGCCTCGGCGAGTACGGCAAGGCGGCGGCGCTGCTCACGCCGCTCCACGATCGGAATCCCGAAGACCGGGCGGTGGCGTATCTGCTCGGGGTCGCGCTCGTCGAGGACAGGCTGGTCGAGCGGGGCAAGCTCGTCCTCGACCGGATCCTTCGCGACGGCGACTCGGCGGAGACACGCCTGCTGACGGGAGCGGCCAAGCTCAACGCCGGCGAGTATGCGGCGGCGCGCGCGGACCTCCGGCGTTCCGCGGAGATGAACCCCGCCCTGCCCATGGTCCACGGCTTCCTGGGCCGGGCGCTCATGAACCTCGGCGACCTCCCGGGGGCCGCCGAGGAGTTTCGCCGCGAACTCCAAAGCGACCCCAACGACTTCGACGCCAACCTGTTCCTGGGCGTGCTGCTCAAGCAGGACAACGCGCTCAAGGAGGCGATGGCGCGCTTCGAAAAGGCGGCGGCACTGCGTCCGGGCGAGCCCGCGGCCGCGTATCAGGTCGGCGCGCTTCGCCTCCGGTTCGGCCAGACGGACGGAGCGCGGGAAGTGCTCGAGCAGGTCGTGGCCTCGGCGCCCGACTTCGTCGAGGCCCACGTCTCGCTCGCGCTCGTCTACTACCGCCTCAAGCGCAAGGCGGATGGAGACCACGAGCAGGACATCGTGCGCGAGCTGCAGCGCAAAGCCCAGGAGCAGCAGCCGGGAGCCCGCGCCGGCGGCGAGGCGTATCGGGGCGAGCCGCGCCTGCCGGCGCCCGTGAAGAAGCCACCCCGACCGTGAGCGCGCTGCTCGTCGCCGGCATGCTCCTGTCTGCAGCGGCCACGTCGACCTCCGCCCCCTCCTTCGCGGACGTCTCGCGCCGGGCGGCGAACGCGCGGGAGGCCAACCGCCTGCCCGAGGCCATCCGGCTCTACCGCCAAGGCGTGAAGCTCCGGCCGCGATGGGACGAGGGCTGGTGGTACCTCGCGACGCTCTTCTACGACAGCGACCGCTATCCCGACGCGCGGGAGGCGCTGCGCCGCTTCCTCGTCCTGAAGCCGGACGCCGGCCCGGGGTGGGCGCTCCGCGGCCTGTGCGACTTCCGCGTGGCTGACTACGAGGGCGCACTCGAGCACATCGACAAGGGCGTGCAGCTCGGAATCGGCGGCAACGCCGACCTCCTCCGGGTCGCCCGCTATCACCAGGCGCTGCTGCTCGTCCGCGCCGGTCAGTTCGAGCTGGCGACGCACCCTTTGACGCTGCTCGCGCGCAACGAGGCGGACGGCACCGGCCTCATGGATGCGATCGGCCTCATGTTGCTCCGCATGCCCCTCCTCCCCGCCGACGTCGCCGACGACAAGCGCGACCTCGTCCGGCGCGCCGGGCGCGCGGGCTATCTTCATCTCGCGCGGCGTGGCGAGGAGGCCGGCAAGGCGTTCGTGGACCTCGTGGCGGCCTTCCCCACGCAGCCCTGGGTGCACTACGCGTATGGCGTCTCGCTGCTGGCGAGCGACGTCCCGAAGGGCCTGGCCGAGCTGCGCCGCGAGACCGAGCTGCAGCCCGAGGCCGTCTATCCCCATCTCGAGATCGCCTTCGAGCTGCTGCGGCAGGGGGACAACGAGGGGGCGAAGGCCGCGGGCGAACGGGCGGTGGCGCTGGCGCCCGGACTTTTCGCCGCGCACAACGCTCTGGGCCGCGCTCTCGTCGAGCGGGGCGAGCTGGAGCGCGGCACCAGCGAGCTGGAGACGGCGGTGCGGCTCGCGCCCGACAGCCCCGAGATGCACTATTCGCTGGTCCGCGCGTTCACGAAGGCGGGCCGCGCCAACGACGCGGCACGGGAGCGCGCCGCCTTTACCGAATTGGAGCGCAAGCGCCGCGTCCAGCGGGGCGAGCCGGGCGTGGAGAGCCCGGGGGACAAGGAACGGCCGCGCTGAGACGGTGGGCCGCCCTCGCGGGCGCGCCGCTGGCCGCGCTCTTCATCGCCGGCGCGGAGCGCGACGCGCCGCCGGCGAAGCCGATCTTCGTCGACGTGACCGTCGCCGCCGGCATCCGGTGGAAAATCGCGCGCATGGCATCCCGCGGCTGGAACCTCGTGGAGACGATGGGCGGTGGGGGCGGCTTCGTGGACTTCGACCAGGACGGGCTGCTCGACATCTATCTCGTGTCCTACACGCTGGAGCCGCAGGCCGACGGGACCGTGCCGCGCGACGCGCTCTACCGCAACAACGGAGACGGGACGTTCACCGACGTGACATCGCGCGCAGGCCTGGGCGGACCGATGCGCGGCATGGGCCTGGCCGTCGGCGATTACGACAACGACGGCTGGCCCGACCTCTACGTCTCCGGCTTCCACAGCCAGCGCCTCTACCACAACAACCGCAACGGCACCTTCACCGACGTGACCGCGGCGGCCGGCCTGAGCGCGTCGGGCTGGGGTACGAGCGCCGCGTTCTTCGACTACGACGGCGACGGCGACCTCGACCTCTTCGTCTGCCACTACCTCGACATCGATCCCGACGCCCCGCTTCCCTGCCAGATGATCGGCGACCGGCCGTTCTGCTCGATCGACAAGCTGCGCGGCTCGCGGAGCGCGCTCTATCGAAACGACGGCGGCCGCTTCACCGAGGTCGGCGCCGCCGCCGGCGTCGCGCTCGAGGGCGGCAAGGGACTGGGGGTCGTGGCCGCGGACCTCGACGGGGACGGCCGCGTCGACCTGTTCCAGGCCAACGACACCGCCCCGAACTTCCTCTTCAAGAACCGCGGCGACGGCACGTTCGCCGAGACGGGTCTCGCGTCTGACGTGGCGTTCGACGCGTCGGGGCGCGCGCGGGGCGCGATGGGCGTCGACGTCGACGACTACGACCAGGACGGCCGGCTCGACCTCTTCGTGACGAACTTCACGCGGCAGGGTTACTCGCTCTTCCGCAACGCGGGCGACGGGACCTTCCGGGACATGGCGCGGGAGATGGGGCTCGTCGAGCCGAGCCTGCCCCTGAGCGGCTTCGGCGCGCGCTTCTTCGACGAGGACGGCGACGGCTGGCCGGACCTGGTCGTCGCCAATGGCCATCCCTTCGAGCCGGTGGCGACGGTCTGGCCCGGCATCCGGTATGCCGAGCCTGCGCTCCTGTTCGAGAACACCGGACGCGAATTCCGGCGGGCGGCCGAGGCGCGGGCGGCAAGCCTGGCGCGGCCGATGGCGGGACGCGGCCTGGCCGTGGGCGACATCGACAACGACGGCGACCCCGACATCCTGCTCCTCGGCGTCGGCGAGCCGCCGCGCCTTTTGCGCAACGACGGGGGCAACCGCAACCACTGGCTGGGCGTCCGCCTCGAGGGCACGCGCAGCAACCGCGACGGCGTCGGCGCCGTGGTGCGCGTGACCGCCGGCGGCCGGGAGCGCTTGAAGGTGCGGGCGGGAGGCACGAGCTACGCGTCGGCCTCCGATCCACGCCTGCTCTTCGGGCTGGGATCCACGCCGCAGGCGAGCCGCCTTGAGGTACGCTGGCCGAGCGGCCTCGTCAGCGTGATGACGGACGTGCCCGCCGACCGATACGTCATGATCAGGGAGGGCGATCCGCGATGAAGAGACTCATCGGCGTTGCCGGAGCGGTGTTGCTGGCCCTGGCCTGGCCGCCGGCGTCCGGCGACGCCGCGGCCCCGCGGCGACCTGCCGCCCGCGAGCCCGTCGAAGTCGTCTTCGACACCGACATGGCCCTCGACGTCGACGACGTGGGCGCGCTGGCCCTGCTCCACGCTCTGGCCAACCGCGGCGAGTGCCGCATCCTGGCCGTGGGCGTCAGCGAGAGCGCCCGCGCCTACGACGGCCTGTGGGCCCCGGCCATGGCTGACGCGATCAACACCTACTACGGCCGTCCCGCGATCCCGGTGGGCGTCTACCGCGGGCCGCACCAGGAGATGCGCGAGAAGGGGCGCTACGCGGAGAAGACCGCGAAGGCCTTCCCGCACCGGCTCCAGAGCGGCGCCGGCGCGCCGGCGGCGTACAAGCTCTACCGCCGCGTGCTGGCGGGGCGGCCCGACGGCAGCGTCGTGATGATCAGCGTCGGTTTCCTCACGAACCTGGAAGCCCTGCTGCAATCGGGTCCCGACGAGCTGAGCGCGCTCGATGGCGTGGAGCTGGTGCGCCGGAAGGTGAAGCACTGGTCGTGCATGGGCGGGCGTTTCCCATCCTCGGGAGACGGGAGCGAGTTCAACCTCGCCACCTATCCCGAGGCGACGGCCTACGTGCTGGGCCACTGGCCGACGCCGGTGACGTTTTCCGGAGGCGAGTTGGGGGAGAAGGTGCTGACGGGGGTGCGCCTGATGAAGAAGTACGACCCGGCGCGGAACCCGGTCGCTCGCGCCTACCGCGAGTACACCGGCGGAAAGGACCGCATGAGCTGGGACCAGACGGCGGCGCTCTTCGCGGTGCGTGGCCTGGCCTACCAAGGCCAGACCTACTTCACGGCGGTGACCGAGGGCCACAACCGCTTCGAGCTGACCGTGGGCCCCCCCGGCGGCCCCGGACCCCAGGCCTCGCACAACGCGTGGGTGGCCCAGCCCGACTCGGAGCAGGCCTACCTGGTGGCGGCAATGCCGCCCGCCCAGCTCGCGCGGGTCATCGAGGACCTGATGATGCAGGAGCCGGCGCGCGCTCGGCGCTGACGCGTAGAGGTCCTACGGCAGGCCGGCGGGCCGCACCCGCACCTTCGTGTCCTTGCGCGCGACCTTCACCTCGATGCTCCGCTTCTCCGCGGCCGACGGCGTCTCGTAGACGACGAGCCACGGCGCGTCCAGCTCGGGGGCCAGCTTCTTAAGCGTCTTCCCGACGCCGGACGCCGCGCCGATCTGCTCGTAGCGGCCGCCGCTCCATCTCACGATCGAGTCGAGGCCGGACGCGTAGTCGCCCGCGCCCTGGAACTGGACGGCCAGCACGACGGGCATCGCGCGCGCGGCGGCGTCGAGCGCCTTCTGCCGGTCGTCCTCGGCGAAGCGGTCGGTCATGACGACCACGATCGCACGGCGGCTCGCTCTCCTGTGGGCGAGGCGGTTGCACGCCTCCGCAATGCCGTCGTAGAGCGAGAGCTTGCCGAAGGGAGGCGTCGCCCGGAGCGCCGTCCGCGATTGGACCGGGTCCTGGAGGCTCACCACCTCGGGCGGCGTGCCGATCGTCATGAGCGTCCGATCGACGTCCGGCGGCAGCGACTCGAGGAAGTCCATCACCGGGTCCGCGAGGTCCCTCAGGAATCCCTTCCCCAGGGCCTCACTGGAATCCACCAGCACGGCCAGGGCGAGGGGCTGCCGGTCGCGCTCCACGCGCTGGATGGCGCGCGTCTGTCCGGCCTCCTTGA
>WNFB01003606.1_pt1 | contig 13650 bp, 19 predicted proteins | sample 5400501 | NCBI WGS metagenome assembly WNFB01 (sample SAMN13153341, study PRJNA577476) | soil metagenome | isolation source: 200 cm saprolite under Douglas fir tree site 2 hole 1 | place: USA:California | collected 2015-04-18
GAAGGCGGCGAAGAAGTCCTGGGCCGCGGGGCCGTAGTGGCGGAATTGCCCGGGGTCTTGGCCAATGAAGTTCCAGCTGGGGAGCGGTAGTACTATTTCTAGGTGGGCCCCGTAAGTACCCTGTAGGGCGCCCATCTGGAGCCCGTCTGTTGGAAGCGTGCCAGCGGGGCGGAGGATTGCCACCTCACGGCCGAAAAGTAAACAAAGGTAACAGCGTCGCTGCGCTCCGATCACGATGCTCTGATCTGAGCGATCACGATGGCTGAAACACGCACTCACCCTCGATCCTCAGGGTCGTTCCTCGCCTTTCCATAGTCGCAGGAGTATGACGGTGCACGCCCGGATGGCAGCCGAACGCCTCCGTTGCCGACGCTCAGAAGGCCTCCATCCCGGACCAAGTTAACGCCGCAGGCACTTATAGGGGTCTGCGCATGAGCGATTTCCCACACTGGTGTCAGCGTTGCGCCGCCGCCAGTCAGGATCCGATGCCACGAGCGACATAGAGATATTGACGAATGGCACGTGGGAACGAAGCCTTTGACAGGAGGGGACCGTCATGAAAGCCGTTCTTAGAGTCTTGGTTCTATTCTTCGGCATCACGGGTATACGAACGAGTGCACTCGCACAATCCGGCTGGTTTTGGCAAAACCCGCTGCCGCAGGGGAACAGACTCCGGGCTGTTGGTACCCCAGACCCGAGCACCGTCGTCGCGGCGGGCGACTACGGAACCATTCTGAGCACGACCGACGGTGGCGCCACCTGGACACTTCAATCCAGCGGGACGCGCAATGCTCTTTTGGGGCTCTCCTTCGTGGACGTCAACACCGGCTGGGCCGTCGGCGAAGGCGGGACCATTCTTAGCACGACCGACGGCGGTGCAACCTGGACGCCCCAGTCCAGCGGGACGACCGATGCGCTGGTGAGCGTTTCCTTCACGGACGCTAATACCGGGACCGCGGTGGGCAGCATCGGCTCCCCCTTTCCACCACAAGTCATTTTGCGGACGACGAACGGCGGCGCTACCTGGACACACCAATCTAGCGGGACGAACAATCCTCTCTATGGGGTCTCCTGCGTGGACACCAACACCTGCTGGGCGGTGGGCGAGGAAGGGACCATTCTTAGCACAACCGACGGCGGTACTACCTGGACGTCCCAAACCAGCGGGGTAACCTGGGCGCTCTTGAGCGCGTCCTTCGTAGACGCCAATACGGGTTGGGCGGTGGGCGTAGGAGGAACCATTCTGAGCACGACCGACGGCGGTACTACCTGGACGTCCCAAACCAGCGGGACAACCGATCCACTTGTGAGCGTCTTCTTCACGGACGGGAACACTGGGACCGCGGTCGGCGGTGCGTCGTCGCCCCCCACACAAGTCATTCTGCGCACGACCGATGGCGGCGCCACCTGGAGCCAGTCCAGCGGAGCAACAAACAGCCCTCTCTACGCGGTCTCCTTCGCGGACGCGAACACTGGGACCGCGGTGGGCGCCTTGGGTACCCTTTTGCGCACGACGGACGGAGGCGACTCTTGGGTGCTTCAATCCCGCGGAACGACGACTGGGCTGAACGGGGTTTCGTTCGTTGACGCCGACACGGGATGGGCAGCAGGCGGGGGAGGAACCATTCTGCATACGACCGACGCAGGTGCTACCTGGACGACCCAATGTAGCGGGACGACAGCGGGGCTCTACGCAGTTTCCTTCGTAGACGCCAATACGGGCTGGGTGGTGGGAGAAGGGGGAACCATTCTTAGCACGACCGACGGCGGTGCAAGCTGGACGCCCCAGTCCAGCGGGACGGGCGCCAATCTCAGTGCGGTCTCCTTCACGGACGCCAATAGGGGATGGGCGGTGGGCTACGTCCCCTCGAGCTACGATTCAACAATTCTCCGTACAGACAACGGCGGGCAAGATTGGTCGCCCGAGGTTCCTCGTTGGCCGACCGTCTGCCTCCCCCCTGGCTTACGAAGTCCGCGTCGCATTTCCGGAGTGTCCTTCGCCCCGAACGCCAACACGGGGCTCGCGGTGGGTGATTGCGCCTGCGCAAATCCTTTTAACTGCCGTGCCAATGAAGTGAAGTACATCATTTTCCGCTACAATAATGGAGCCTGGAATTTCGTAAACTGGGGTCCCATGGTATCGGGGTATTGGAGTCATCTTGTTGCGGTCGGCTTCAGCGACGCTCAGCACTCAATCGCGATAGGCGACTTCTACGACCCTTTATATGGCTGGGGGACAATCATCCTGCCGGGAGGGCTCAGTCGAGGTAGAAACGCTCCCATTTATTTGTGGGGGGTCTCCTACGTGAACCCCAGCACGGCGACCGTGGTGGGGTACAGCTCATGCTCGTTCGGATATCCCTGTGACTTCACAGGAGGACTGATTCTCCGCACGACTGACGGCGCTGCCACCTGGACGCGTCAATCCAGCCCGACGGGCGGCGGTCTCACTGCGGTCTCCTTCGTGGACCCCAATAGGGGATGGGCCGTCGGCCCAGGAGGAACCATTCTCCACACAACGACGGGTGGCGAATAAGCTTCGATGCTCTACCGACTGGATTGAAGAGGTTTTAGGAGCCGGAGCGGCACACCGTTTAGCCACATGCAGGTAGTTCGGAGGTGGCAGCGTGACCGACAAGACTGTCCCGGCTGCTTTCCGGCTCGAACCTGAATTGTTGAAGCGAGTGGACCGGTTTGCCAAGAAGTTCGAAGCGGCTAATCTGGGTATCCGCCTCGACCGGACCGCCTCGGTTCGGGTGCTGTTGTTGCGAGCGCTCGCCCAAGTCGAGGAGCCGCCGACCTCCGGTAAGAAGCGCGCCCAGAGCCGGCCCTCATCTTCCAGCGACCTCGCCGCTCACTATGCGCTCCACAGCTTCCAACCGCGCCTTGAGCTCGTCGTTTTCCTCTGTACGCCTCTCTAGTGCCTGCACTGCGACCATTCCCTCTATATCTGTGGAGGTGATGGTATTGGTGTCCCAATCGTCCCGATGCCATCGTTGCCGAAGGCGGCGAAGAAGTCCTGGGCTGCCGGACCGTAGTGGCGAAACCGCGTCGGCTCCTGACCGACATAGTTCCAGCTAGCGAGGCTCATCCTTCGGATTTTGCGGAGCACCTCTTCTCCTCGCACCGGCCGGAAGTTTTCCTGTCGGTTGCGGTCGGAGTTGGAGGTGAAGCCCACCAGACCTTGGATGACCGTGACCGCCTCATTGCCCAACCGGATTTTGTTGCTGGCATCGACGATGGCCCCGGCGCCGATGGCGGTGGCGTTGGTCAGGTTTCCAGCGGCAACATCGGCCTCATGCCCGATGGCGGTATTGTTGCTCCCGGTGGTGTTGCTGAGGAGCGCAGTTTGACCACTGGCGGTGTTGAAGTCGCCGGTGGTGTTGATAGGGAGCGCATCGCCCCCGATGGCAGTGTTGCCGCCGCCGGTGGTGTTGCTTACGAGAGCCCGGTTCCCGCTGGCGGTGTTGTTGATGCCGGTGGTGTTGAAGGCGAGCGCACCGACCCCGGTGGCGATGTTCTGGAAGCCGGTGGTGTTCCTAAATAGCGCAAAGTTCCCACTGGCGGTGTTGTTGCTGCCGGTGGTGTTAGCTTCGAGCGCAAAGGCCCCAATGGCGATGTTTTGGTTTCCGGTGATGTTCCTAAAGAGCGCCTGGAATCCATTAGCGGTGTTGAAGTTGCCGACGAGGTTGCTGCTCAGCGCATTTGACCCCAGTGGCCGTGTTCTGGGTGCCGATGCCGCCGGAAAGCGCGTTTAGTCCGATGGCGGTATTTTGGAAGCCGAAATTGTGGATGAAGGGAACACCCGCCTTCAGGATGTTCCCCACCGTCGCGGTAGAATTCCTCATCGTGAGATTGCCCGGGACGTCAACGTCTTGCGCCACTGCTGGGAGAAGCGGGGCGACAATAAGAAGCAAAGCTGAAAACAGAAGTGTCTTACCGCTCATTTTTCTCAAGCTCATCACTGATTCCCTCCTGACTTACGCGAACGGTCCGAATCGGGACCGGTCAACTCGGCGCCATGGCACCCGTAGGGGGAGGCGCTCAACTTTGAGTGAGCGCCGTTCTATTTCCAGTTTCCGAAGGGCAGAGAGGTTGGTGGTAGTGCGACGCAAGAGTCTGCGACGCTACGCCCCCCCCTTGGCAATTCGAACCAGCTCCTCCGTCGAGGGTTGGACGCCGGGAGGCGCCGTCCCGTTCCCGGTGAGCAAAGCCTCTCGCCTCGCCAGCAGCTCCTCTTTTGACATCTGCGAAATGGCGTCCTTCTGGTTCACAAAGGATGCAAGAAACTCCATGACGGCCGCGCGCTCCTCCGGTGGTATCGACTGGGCCAGTGACTGCGGCTGCTCCGGCTCATCCGCGGGCCTCTCCTGTGGCTTTCCCCAGAGGTAGCCCATCCCAAGCTCTATCGCTCGGAGCTGGGCGCGAGGGTCAGAATGCTTAAGCAGAGAGACCAGGGTCTCGATGAACTTCGAGCGTGCGGCGTAAGCGCCTTTCTGACCTCTGGCAGCGTGAGACTTCCCTTTGGCCGCCCATTGAGGTTTCCGCTTTGCCCCTTCTGAAAGGGTCTACCTAGTCCAAGCACGCTCGCTGTTCCTCGGCTGTTTTTTCGCTGTTACTCGCAGCTTACTGCGGATTTGACGCCCACCACCTCCTAGGGACCAATCCATGAGGACCAACTTCATCGCCAACAGGCGGACCGCGGCGGGTTGCGATTCGTCGATGGCGATGGAGTGGAGCACATCAATCAGCATCGATTCCATCTTCATTTGCGATCTTCCAGCCAGCACAGAGGTCCCTTCATTCACCCTCTGGGCAGTCTATGTTACCCCACACCGGCGCAGCGCCTCGTAGTGACGCAGTGACGCATGGTGACGCATTTCTCGGTTTAGTCTCGTGAGAGCGATGACATGGAAATCTATACGGGAAACAGGTCCCGATGCGTCACACCGTCACTTGGAAATAGAAACCGTCACTTGGCAATAGAACGAGCGTAAGCACAACGTAAGCGCGCGATGGCGCGTCCGGAGCCCTCTGGAGCAGTTGGGAGCACTTGGCCACGTGCTTCAGCGCTCTGCAGCGTCCCTGAGCGCTCCCGGCTGACCGCTTGTACCGAATTTGAAGACCGGGCCGGCCACCAGGCTCGGTTGCCCTACCGCGGCGAGACTTAAGGATCTTTTTCCCACGCGTCCACTGAAAACGCCTTAGCGTAACTTTTCGCGTCACTTTCGATACGTGGCACGCGAAATACCTTCGACAAAATCCCGTGGAGTTGTAGACGGATGAGCGCGCAAGGCGAAGCGAAGCGTGATGAGCCAAGCGTACGAGATGTACAGAGTGGCGGCAAGTGGAGAACCTCGCCCGCTCGATGACGAAGGTGCACCCAAGCGCGGCTGAGAGTTTAGGAGAGGGAATGAAGGAGACTTAGACGGTGAAGAGGCTCGGGCTCACCGGCAGCTTGGCCAAAACGCTGGAGACGACGAACCCGGTGGACAACCTCAACGGTGGCCGCATCACCGGCCGGGTTAAGAGGTGCCGCGGCGGTCAGGTGGCGTTGCGCTGGGTAGCCACGAGCGCCGCGGAATTCTCCCCCCATTTTCGTCGACTGAAGGGGTACGAGGAGATGCCGAAGCTGCTCGCGGGCTCTCAAAACACGAGACACGAATGTGAAACACGCAAATGTCAAACCAACAGCATAGAACTCATCCAGCCGCCTCGGAGGGTTTCAACTGCGAACGAGGCAACGTCATCAAAGAAGGGAAAGCGGCGCGAGAATTCACTCGCAGCGCGTGACTACAAATGCGATTTAATTGGATCGTTGATTTCAGCGCGCTTGGCAGCGAAGGCCCTGTCTTTACTCCGCGATGAAAGCTAACCCCCTGCACCGAATCAAGAGTGAGCACGCCGGCGTCTGTCGTCACGCGGTCCTTGTCGATTTTCGCCGGGAGCTCGCCTCGCTTGATGGCGCAAGGGTTCGACGCAATCAGCTCATCGGCTACGGCATCCTCGAACATCCCATGCAGAATGCCGAACACGTGCCGCACGGTCCGCGGCGCGAGCTTGTCCTGGCCTGTCCCAACTTTCGCCTTGAGCCTTCGGACCAGGGCGCGGACATGCCCTGCCCGCACGTCCGCAAGGATGAGCTCGCCAAGTTGCGGGAGGCATGGCGTCGGAGGCGGGTTTCGTCGTCTCGCGCACTCCCAACCCGGCGCTCCCGGCGGTTCATCATCCAACGTTCCGCGTAGCGATTGACGGTTACGGGCCCGAGCTCTGCGGCGCCCATCTCCAGCGCGGCTTTTACCTGGCGCTCGACAGCCTCCAGAAACTTACGGGCCTGCTCTTCCTGGCCGACCCTGAACTCCGTCGGCCGACATATCCGCTTGCCGCGGATGTCCTTGTGACCCACCCAAAGCGTGTTGCCCCGCGCGTAAATCGTTCCCATGCTCAGCCCCCTGGAGCCCTAGCCAGGAATGCGATGGCCTTCTGTTCGATGTCCATCGCCTCTTTCGCCTCTTTCGGATTCGCAGAGAGAAACGCCAGCAGCTCACACCGCCGCAGTCGTAGCACGCGCCCCTGCTGGTAATGCTTCAAACCGTTCGACATCCATCCGGACAGTGGTTTCGCTCACGTCTAGGAGCTTCGCGCCCTCGGGCACGGAGAGAAATTCCTTCGGCGCCGGCGTCGCGGATTGCAGCTCCGAAATGACTACGCGCAGCTCTGCACGCAGCACGCGGCCCACCTCCTCCCGGATGATCGCGCGGACGGCGTCGTCGACGGTCGTAGCCAGGGCGCTCATGCTGCCTCTGGCTTTTGCTGTTCTATTATGTGGAGGCGAAGCACTCGAGGCACCGCGCTCATCCTGGCAGCGATGGGCGGAAGCGGCCCAGCGTTCGGTTAGGCTCGCCGGCTCACTTCAAGTGGGGCATTTACCGACGCGGACGGAATAGCTTGGCTCTCGTCCGCGATTCCGAAACGTCACTGAAACGGGTACATTCTCAAGTAGCCAAAGATAAAAGGCGGGCCGGGGTCGCGTTCAGCAACGGCGCATTATGCCGTGGCCACCGAATTTCGCCCAATTTCACCCTCCGAGGCTCGGGCCGAGCCCCTTCAGAGGATCAGCGACAAGAGCGCTTCACTCTTTCTTCGGAGATAGGTGCCCAAAGAAAGGCGACGGTCAAGCCCGAGTCATGGGTGCGAGCGAGATAGACGGGTGAGGTGATACAACACCCCAATTCAAAGTTAGAAAGGACGTGCTCCGCCAAGTCGAGGCTGAGAATGCGGCGCCCCTCCATCGATGGGCATTTGCCAACGAGGCATTTAGCGTGCTGGAGCCGCGCATTTTTAGCCGACTTTTTCTCGCGAGGATTCCAACCAATATCAGCAGACAAGACCCAGTCTGCTTGCTTGCAATCTTTAAGGAATTGCTCCTCGGAAACCCGTTGAGCGTCGGCCCATGTCATTTCATACTTATACGAGCTATCTTGCTCAGCGCCTCCGTCTCGCGAATTCGGCTCTCCTTCATTGTCGTGGATCGCCAGCGCTAGAAAACTCAGCGTAATGGCGACTGAGGTCTCTCTGAGCATTCGCCTAGTCTAGCTTCATGGATGGGCAAAACGAAGGGCGAGCGGGACCAGGTGCCCGTAGCGTAGCGTCACCTCGGTGGAGCTGTGCCCGAGAATCACGCGCAGCCGCTTGAGGGAGCCGCCGCTTGAGACGAACCGCCCGCCATAGGTGTGCCGGGTGGCCTGGTACCACGTGAGACACGGGAGCTCGAAAACCTCGGCGTTGGCGTACGCCTCGACCTTTTGGTGCTGAACCAGCGGGGTAATCCACACTAGGTCGTCTCGGTCGGCAACGTGAAGCAGAACGACAGCGCGGCGGGCTCTGTGCGTCTGCATCCCTTCGACTTTCCCACAGACCGCGGAGATTGCGAGTTTCGCTGTTCTTGCAAGAACAATAATTCGGGCAGCACTGCTCCTTTGACGCACAAGTAATGCGAAAAGCTGACCGTGACGGTATTTTCAGCTCTTGCAATAAACGCCTGTAATTCGCGATAAACTGTGTCGGGCAATTCCGGCGTCGTTCGCACGCGGCTTTCCAGCTGCAGAATCGTGTCCAGGAGAGAGTGTCCATGATTAAGATTTTCGCGCTGGTTGTTGCAGCTATCCCTTGCGTTGGCGGCTGCACGTATGGCCAGCCAGGTCCGACATCTTCAATGGCGGAGCCGGTCGCCCCTCCGGGTGACGCCACAATGCACCGCCACTTCGGTTTTTTCCTGCGGCCCGACTTGGGCGCTGGCTACATGGTGACCTCGGAGCCGACGGGCACCACTTCCGGAGACCTGACCATTTCTGGCTGTTTGTCGAGCGAAGAGGACCACTCAACTCTGATTGAGCGCAGTGCTTCCCTAGTTTGTCGCAAGGGACAAATCAAAAACACATAGAAAAGGAGGGAGTCATAATGAGGCGTAAAACAGTTCGGCTTTTGGCAGCGCTTTCTATTTTCCTGCCAATTCTCGCTGCAGAAGCACAAGACGTGGACGTGCCGGGCAATCTCACGATGCACGATTCTGCGGATCCTACCGTGGGCAATGTTTTGAAGGAGGGCGTGCCCTTCCTTCACAATTTCGGCACCGACAATACGTTCATCGGCAAGAACGCGGGCAACTTCACGATGAGCGGCCCCAGCAACACTGCCATCGGAATCAATGCCCTCCAGAACAACTCCGCCGGGTTCCACAACACCGCTACCGGCGCCGTTGCGCTCCAAAATAATACCATTGGCAGAGACAACACCGCTAATGGAGTTACTGCGCTCTTTGGCAATACCATCGGCGATGCCAACACCGCCATCGGTTCCGCTGCGCTTCAAAGCAATTTCGCCGGTAACCACAACACCGCTAGCGGAGTGAGTGCACTCTTTAGCAACATCACCGGCAACAACAACACCGCCACCGGAGTCTCTGCGCTCGCAAGCAACACTGGCGGCTCCAACAACACCGCAAGTGGGTTCAATGCGCTCGCTAGCAACACTCTCGGCAGCTACAACACCGCCGCCGGAATTGAAGCGCTCCTCAGCAATACCACCGGCTCCCAGAACACCGCCACGGGCAACACGGCGCTCCATGACAACACCACCGGCTTCTTCAACACCGCCACCGGAGTCGGTGCACTCTTTCGCAATACGACCGGCAGCTGGAACACCGCCACCGGAATTCAAGCACTCCTTGAGAACACAACCGGCGACGCCAACACCGCCAGCGGGCTCAGTGCGCTCAAGAACAACACCGCCGGCTACAGCAACACCGCAAGTGGGAGCAATGCCCTCCTTAGCAACACCACCGGGAACTTCAACACCGCCAGCGGCTCCTTCGCGCTCCTACACAATACCACTGGCAACAACAATACTGCCCTTGGGACTGGCGCCGATGTTTCGGCAGGCGATTTGTCGAATGCTACCGCCATTGGCTTCCAGGCCATCGTCAACGCCAGTAACAAAATCCGATTTGGCAATGGTCAGGTCTCGGTCATCGAGGGCCAAGTCCCTTACACCTACACCTCCGACCGAAACGAAAAGGAAAATTTCAAAGCGGTGGACGCCGAAGCTGTGCTCGCTAAGCTCCGTGGGCTCAGCGTCACGAGCTGGAACTACAAGGGGCAGGACGCGAAACAATTCCGTCATTATGGACCGGTCGCCCAGGACTTCTTCGCTGCTTTTGGTCACGATGCCGTCGGAACCATCGGCACACCTACCACGATCACCTCTGGCGACCTCGACGGCATCCTGATGATCGCCGCGCAAGCGCTGGAAAAGCGCACGGTGGAACAGCAGAAGGAAATTGCAGCCCTCAAGGCCGAGCTGGAGGAGATCAAGCGCAAAGTCGGCGGCGAGATCGCCGCCAAAACGGGAGCCGGGTTCTAGGCGCGTTTCTTCCCGGAGGTCTGCGACTCTTCGACTTGGGCGAGTGCTCGCAGCAAGAGCACCCGACGATGTCTGGGCGGTCGGTGGCATCCCGGGGGGCCGTTTCTCGTCGGGGGGGATCTATCACGGGGACGGGGACAGCTGGCAGCGCCTCTATGCGACCTCCCGCGGGGTTGTAACCCACGTGGGCGGAAGCGCACGCGACGATGCGTGGTTCACAATCCAGCAAGGAAGTAGGACGACGACCTTGGTGCGATGGGATGGCAACAGTTTTACCGACCTCAACACCTTCGATGGATCGGCGATGGGTATCGGCGACAGGTTCAAACGACGTGTGGCTGACCAGCTGCCGTAGCTGCGATTACGTCATGTTTCAGGGCGATCTTCGTCACTATGACGGCATTAGTTGGAGCAGCGAGCCTCAATCCGACGATATGGGGCGTGCCCCGCGGGGATATTGGGGGTCCGGGGCGCCGGCGTTTTCCTCACCGGCTATACCGGGTAGATCTACCAATCCCGCTGAGCCGCCTCGCGTAACTTCGCGTAACTTTCGATACGGCAAAACCCGACCAAACGCGGCTAAGCCCGGCTAAAGCAAAACAACGAAACACGCGAATCTTTAGCCGCTTTTCGCCGCGCTTGGCACGGCTTCACCACGTGAACGGGATTTGAAGACCGGGCCGGCCACCAGGCTCGGTTGCCCTACCGCCCGGAAACCTAAAGACTTTTTCTAGGGCCGTCCACGCAAAACTGTTTTGCGTAAGTTCTTTGATAACGTTTCGTGCACGGCGTGCAATTGGCGTGCGAAAAAGATTGGAATCCATTGGGCAAGTCACGATACGCGACACCAGAGTTGACTCCGGCTGAGAAGCACCAAGCCAAAGAGCCGGGGCTTAGCGCGGGGCCGCCCGGACCGTGGGCAACCTTCGCGCGAAATGCGCTGCACGACGTAACGTGTGGCTGGGATGAGCGCGCAAGTGCAGTGGGGCAAAGCGCGCTTACCGAATTGAGTCAACTTGCCGATGTGATCACCGGGCGGAAATCGTGGCGCCAAGCAGTCGAGGAAGCACGTTGCGTGAACCGTGACGCGCTCGCGAGCGCGCAGCAATCCCGTGAAGCTGGCAATCGCACTCACCCGGTGGCCGCGTTGGCGGGGGGATTAGTGCCTCAGCTCGCGCTCGGCGTGATCACGGGTGGTCTCTCGGCTACACCGCTGGCCCAGGGCGCGATGGCCGCGTCTATATCATTGGCCGAATCACGCGAAGACCTTACGACCATCGAGGGACTCAAAACTGCCGTGCCGCGTGCGGGCATCGCGGGTGGTACTGCGGCGGCCGTAACGAAAGGCGGGCAAATCGCCCGGCGGGCCCTCAGTCCGATCGCGGAATATCTCTCGACCAAATCATTTGGGCCGTTGTTGGCCCAAGTTCGGCAGATCACTCAAGGCGGTAAAGACCTCGTCCGGTACTGTGAGGTCGGCCGGAAATTGCTCAACTGGGGTCGGTTACCGTGTTCGGTGATATCGAGAAACGCGAAGCCGCGGCCTTGCAGATGATCTGGTACCGGTTAAGGAAGTAGGCCGAAGGAATTGAGGAACATGTGTGTTTGGCGCGATCTCTCCCGTCGAGCCACATTGCAGCGCCGACACCCAGATCATCCCCGGAAACAAAGGGCTCGTGTGAATTGATATCAAAAGTCGGGTCAGTAGAGTCGACCTGAAAGCCATTTTCTCCCTGCCACGTGGCTCCATAGTCAAAAGACGCGTTGCCGTAGATGTGGCGTACTCGGCCGGCATTGAGGTACCGCAGCCAGATCGCGAACACCCCTCCGCTCTGGTTGGACGCGAGATGGGGAATGAACGGATGCACGCTCACACCCGTCGTTCCAATTGGAGTGTCGTTATCGGCCCATGTCTCCCCGTAGTCGGAAGAGCTGTTTGCTCGGACATCGAGAATAAAGGACCCTTGTGCCTGGTAGTACCACAGACCGTAAACGTGCCCAGAGTTGTCCGCCGTCACGGTTCCGCCGACCGCTACCACGGATTGGAGATCGCTGATTCGTTTTTCTCTCTTCAACCAAGTGACCCCGGAGTCGTTCGATTTATTCAGATACATCTGGCCGGTCGTCCAGGCCGTGTAAATGTGTCCGTTGTTATCAGCGGCGATCGACGGCCGAGAGCTGGCCGGATCCGCTACTCCGAACTGATCAAGCTGGGTATCCGCCGCGCTCCAGGTCTGCCCAAAATCGTGCGAGGAGTTGAAATAGAGATGACCGGACTTCACCCAGGCAACGTAGACGCTACCCGAAGTATCATTCGCCAGGATAGGGCCGTACCGATATCCTTGGACGGCGCCTGCGAGAACATCGATCCGCGTGTCGCTAGCCCCCCACGTTTCCTCGAAGTCTGACGAGCTGTTGAAATACAGATGCGAGTCCCCCTCGCGAGTGTCCTGCCACGTCGCGTAGACGTTGCCGCCTTCATCGCATGAAATCTGCACCTCGGCCGTCCTGACTGTGCCGCCTCCGCGGTCCGCGCGCTGAGGAGCGCCAAAGGTTAACCCCCGGTCCGGGGAGTGGGTAGAGTACAGGTGCCCGCTGCCAACCCAGATGAGGTAAACGTTTCCTTGACTGTCGGCGCAGCCGGTCGGGAAGAACACGGTTTGCGAAAAGGTCTGAACCAGTTCCAGGGGATCGTTTAGAGGGCCGCTGGCAGAGAAAGTCCGGCAGAAGAGTCCCCACTGGGAAGTCCCAGGCGCATCCTCGGACCAACATCCAAAGATGTACCCATCAGGGGAACTCCCAATCCAGTAGCCAGCATCGCCAGGAATGTGGCCGGATCCCGGCTCTCGCGCGTCTGCCTGAAATTCCGGGCCCACTGCGAACTGCGCCCAGGCGGGTCGAGCCACCAAGAGAAGCAGGGAAACCAAGCAATAACGCGCGAATCGATTGTCTTTTTGGGAGCCGCGCGCTCCGATGCTCGAGTCCATTGTTTCCTCCATTGTGTCCCCTGCGGGCTGACGGTAGCGGCCCGGGAGTCCGATTCCAATCTCAAAAAGGTTACCGGTACGCAATCGCCTCGAGAAGGCGAAGGTAAGAAGGCGAGGTGGTTATGGCGTCCTTCGGCGTCGATTCCTCAAAATCCATTCTCGCGGCGTTGATCCTGCTATTTACTCTCGCGGCATGCGGACGACAGCCCTCCTCCGGTCCGCCAACCAGACCCGACTGGCTGGGCGATCTCGACTACCTGGAAAAAGAGATGCCGCGCCGTCACAAGAATTTGTTTCATGCTCTGTCGCCGAAGCAGTTCAAGGATTCAGTTAGAGGTCTCAAGCGCCGTGTGTCGGCGCTGACCGATTTCGAGATCGCCCTTGAGATCGCAAAAATCGCCTCCAGCATTCGAGATGGCCACAGCGGAGTTGATTCACTGCCCGCGGCGCTCAAGAGTCGGCTTTATCCATTTCGCGCATATCTGTATAGCGACGGCCTCCACATCCAAGCGATCGCTCCGGAACATGGAAGGCTCGCGGGCGCACGCATCCTTGCAATCGACGATACCCCGACCGATGAAGCAATCCATCGGGTCCGCGCGATCACAGATGGGACCAACGATATGGCAGTGAAGGATTTCCTTGTCTTCAGAATAAATCGTGCCGAGACGTTACATGCTCTTGGCATCGCTCACTCTGCGGACTCCGCTACATTGACGCTTGAGCAGAATGGCGAACGAGC
>WNFB01003608.1_pt1 | contig 13649 bp, 11 predicted proteins | sample 5400501 | NCBI WGS metagenome assembly WNFB01 (sample SAMN13153341, study PRJNA577476) | soil metagenome | isolation source: 200 cm saprolite under Douglas fir tree site 2 hole 1 | place: USA:California | collected 2015-04-18
ATGAGGAGCGAGAAGATCAATCACCTGATCCGCAGCATGGGAGAAAAGTTCCGAGCGGAAATGACCCGTCCGTCTGGTCTTGCACCCACACGGTTTCCTGTCAATCAGTCGTTCACTCTGGCGGCGACCCATCACTTCCTGACTTGTTCCGATGCGGTGCGCCGTATCCTCATGCACACCACACCTGAAGAAATTGCTCGACGCGGCAAGCGGCTCGGCACCATGGTCTCTCCACTGACCATCTGGATGTTGGGGTACCACTTTCTCGTCGGCCGCGAGATCCTACTCGACCTGGAGGAGCTAGACGCACGCGCTCAGGCCAACGCAATTGCCACGGTGCTTGATTATTGGCGCCGGCTCGCCTTTGCTCATCGCGGCGATGGGCATCTGGACAATAGCGACGCCGGCTCGACTAATCTGTTTTTGCCCGTGGCGATCGTGCAACAGCTTTACCGCGCGCTGATTCCGGTGGATACGGAGATCAGACGCCGGCTCAGACAATTTGTTTCCGCGCTGGAGGAGTATCTGTTCTTGCTCAATGCCGAGGCCCGCCTGGGCATTGCCGACTCTGGGCCGTACCCGCTCAGCGCGACCCAGGTGCTTATCGTTCGTGACTTCTTTGATCTGAAAGGCGAAGGGTACCCGTGGCAAGACGTGGCGGCGGACGTGCCTTACTCTACCTGTTCCCTCGCCTTTACCCTTGACCCGGGTGATTTCCAGAGTATCGCCATCAGCGACCGTGCCATGTTGGTGACCACTCCACCCGCATACATCGACGCGATCCGCGAGATCGCCCTGGTGAGTACGGACAATGGCACTCTCCGGGTGTTACCATTCACCGAAATGGACTGGTTGACCCGGGCGGCCAAGAAAGCGCAGCCTAAGGTGTTGGCCTGGTTCGGGCGACGCTCTCGTCGGGAGTGGATTACCTACGGCGCACTTCCCTGGATCAGGCAGCCGTTCGCTCTTTTGTCTGGGGACGAGAACCCTCTTTTCTGGAACCTGGCTCCCGCGGCTTTGCGCTTGCTCCCCTCCTATGAGGACGACGATGCCCAAGCCATCCGTTGGGCCACGCATCGCTGCCTGGCGCCAGGCTCCTCCAGCGCCTTCGCGCCGATTGCATGATGGGCCAGCAGATTATCAGGAATGTCTTCGTTCGTACTTCGACAAGCTCAGCACGAACGGTCGCTAAGCCGGTCACCCTGAGCGTGTCGAAGGGTGACCAAAAGGTACGTCCGCGCTTGTAGTCTCTCTGCCATGTCAGAAAAAAACTCCGTGCTCCCTCCGTTGTTCACCTCGCAGTTTCTTGCTCGGCTGGAAACCTTGCGGATTCGCGCCCGCCGGCGGTTTCTCGGCAGCCGACCAGGAGGACACCTGTCGCTGCGTCGCGGTGCGGGATTGGAGTTTGCCGATTATCGCCACTACACACCAGGTGACGACCCTCGCTATATAGACTGGAAGCTCTACGGTCGGACCGACCGCTTCTACCTCAAACTGTTTCAGGAAGAGGAGGAACTGTACACCTATCTGTTCCTCGACCTCAGCGCCTCGATGGCCTACCCGACGGGAAACGATAAGTATGAAACAGCCCGAGACGTGGTCCTCGCCCTGGCATATGTCGTGCTGGCGAGCAACGATGCGGTGAAGGTCCATGCACTCGGCAGCGGCACGACAGAACATTCGACACCATTCTTTCGTGGGCGTCAGCGCCTGTTGGAACTGGCGACTTTCTTGAGTGTCCACCGGCCGGCGGGTAAGGTCGATACTCCTATGGCCTTAGCTCGCCATTTACAGACCATTCGGCGTCCGGGCAAGGCGATTTGGGTCTCCGATTTTCTCTTTCCCTCCGCGGTCTATCAAGCCGGACTCAATCTGCTGCGGGCGGCGAACTTTGACCTGGCGGTCATTCAGGTGCTGGGACACGATGAAGTCGATCCCCCCCTGACGCCGGCGGGTGCGCGCATGGTGGACAGTGAGAGTGGTGAAGCCGTGCTGGTACGTTTTGACACAGAGGCCAAGAAGGAATACTTGCGTCGTCTGGACCAGCACAATCGTGGACTGCGCAGTTTCTGTCACCAAACGGGCGCGCATCACGCTCTGTTTACCACCGGCCAGGACTTGCAGCAGTTCGTCCTGCGCGAGCTGCCAGCTTTGGGAATGCTGACTTAAGAGCGTTCAGCAATCAGCATTTAGCTATCAGCTCTGACCCAGCCGCAATAATGAAGGAAGTTCAAAGATCACTCGTCTTAAAAGCTGAAAGCTGACTGCTGATGGCTGATAGCTGTTGATTATGGATCTCTCCTTCCTCTCTCCACTCGCTTTCCGGCTCCTCTACGCGCTGCCGCTGTTGATCGTGCCGTACCTGCTGCGGGAACGAGGCAAGCGCATAGTCGTACCGGCCCTGTTCCTCTATCAGGGGCTGCCGTCATCGGCCCGGCGACGGTTGTGGGGTCGCTTGCAACTCACACCGTTGTTCTTTCTGCAATTGCTGATCCTGTTGGCGCTGGTGACGGCGGCGGCCCAGCCGTTTATGCAACGGCACGGTAGCAAGGTCGCGCTCGTACTGGATATCTCCGCCAGTATGCAGGCTCGTGCGCCCAGCGGGGCAGGCAGCCTTTTCGACTTGGCCAAACAACAGGCGGCGCAGGCTGTGGATACGATTCCGGGCGAGGACACCATCAGTCTTTTCATCAACGTTCCCTTGCCGGCACCGGTCTCCGCGCCCGCCGATACCCGCGCGCAAATCCGTCAGGACCTCGCCCGGGTGGAAGTGACTGATGCACCGGACCCCAGCGATGAAGTGCTGTCGGCCTTCTTCGCTCAGTTGCTGGGAGAACGTGGCTTTCAGCAAGTCTTCTTCTTCACCGACCGGCCGCTCGCCACACCGGTGGGCACCGACGCGCTCACGGTCGTGACGCTCGGCGGACCTCAGCCCAATCTGGGCATCACCGCCTTTCGTCTCTACCGCAGCCCGTTTTTCCCCGAGCAAGTCGATGCCACCGTGGTGGTCGCAGGCACGGGCCACATCCCTGGGGGAAGCGTCAGCATTGAAGATGCGGAGACGGAGAAGGCGTGGCAGTCACAGTCATTCACGGCGGGTGAGTCTCTTACTTTTCCCTTTCCCCATCTGCCTCTGGCGACGACCTACCGCGCCCGACTGTTTGTCGAGGATGGGTTGGCAGTAGACAACGAAGCTTACGCCGTGCTGCCGGCGCTGACCACCGTGCCGGTTCTGCTGGTCACGCCCTCAGCGGATGCCGCCCGGAGTCTGGGGCAGATCCCCAATCTCAAGCTGGAACGCGTGAGCCCCCAGGACTATAACCCGACCGGGGCGGCGGGGTTTCCGCTGGTCCTTTTTCACCTGACTGCGCCGGAGACCCTGCCGCCGACAAACGCGGCTTTTATTCTCCCACCCGACGGCAACGGCCTCTTTCCCCTCGGCAAGGCCGCGACGCGACCATCGGTCACGCAGTGGACAGCCGCACACCCGCTGACTAGTTATGTCACGTTTTCCCTCTTGTCTCCCGCCTACGCGCAAGCGTTCCTGCCGGTGAGCTGGTGCAAACCGGTAATCAGCGCGACGGTGGGGCCACTGGTCCTGGCCGGAGAGCGCGAGGGGAGGCGGTACGTGGCAGTGGGCTTCGACGTGCTTCCCTATCTGGGCAAGCAAAATCTGCCGACTTCGATTCTGACCCTCAACCTGCTCGGCTGGCTCGTGGATCAGGCTGGGCAACCACCGGCACTCAAGACCGGCGCGACCCTGACACTGGCGGGAGAGTCAGCAAGCGTACGCTTGTTAAAAGGAGAAACGCTCATTCTTGCAGGAGGCACGGTGTCGTTGAGGAAGCAGGGGGTATATACAATCAGTGAGAATGGAGTTGAGCGCCGGATCGCGGTGAACTTGGCTAATGCGGAGGAGTCGCGCCTGGGGCGACCGCTGCGCTTGACGTCGATTGCGCCGCCTGCGCCAGTTGCGCCTGAGACCACGGGCCAGCCATTGTGGCCGTGGCTGCTGATGGCTGCGCTCCTCTTGCTTGGGCTCGAGTGGTGGTTTTCTACCCGCTCTGGAGAGACAGCCCAAACAGCGTAAAATTGAGTTTTTGATGTCCTCCCTTCCTCCCCTGGCTTTCAGCCGTTGCGAGTTCCTTTTCCTCCTCGCCCTGCTACCGCTCTTCTGGCTGTGGCAGAGGCGCGCGTTTCGTTCGTTCTCGTCTTTTTTCAGCCTGCTGCTGCATTCGCTTGTTCTTGCGCTCCTGGTTCTCGCCGCGGCTGGTCTCCATAAACTCATGCCCGGCACAACAAGTACTCCGCTCTTGGCGCTCGACCTCTCGCGCAGCCTAACCCCAGCCCAGCGACAGTGGATGCGGAACACGATCGAACAACGCTTGCATCCGACACCGGACACCCCGACTTTGGTCTTTGCCGGTGGGCATCGGATATTATCCTGGCGCGAGGCCGAGCCACTGCTCTCAGCGCCGCCAACGGACTTGCAGCTTGACGAGACCGACCTGGAGAGTGCGCTGACGGGCTTACTCAAAGAAGCTCCAGAGCGGAATGTCTACCTGCTGAGTGACGGCTGGGAAACTAAAGGTGAAGCGCGCTCGATCCTGCCTCTACTCAACGAGCGTCAATTCAGGCTCTACCCGTTCGCACCACCACCGGCCGAGGCGGCGCCGCATGTCGCGATCCAGCGCCTGGGAGCGCCACCGTCTACCGCCGGCGGCGAGACCATCGAGGTCAGCGTCGCCCTGGAAAACACGAATCCTACACCCGTGCGCGGTGAACTGACCTTGCGACAGGGCGACAAGATGGTGTGGCAGCAAGCAGTGAACTTGGTCCCGGGCGTGTCCCTGTTGACGCACCCATTGGTGCTGTCCGATAGCGGCCTGATTCCCCTGCGCGTGACTTTCACGCCAGGTGCTCCGCGTGAGGATGCGATTCCGCAGGATAACCAGGCGACTACCTGGGTGAGTGTCGCGCCGATGGAGAAGGTGTTACTGCTCAGTGGCCGCCCTCAGGATAACCGCTACCTAGAGAAAGTGCTTAGCAGCCGTGGACTCGGGGTGACTGCGCTCGACTTTGCCGCTAAGCCGGCGACGATTCCTTCGCCAGGGCCGTTCGGCGCGGTGATCCTCAATAACGTCGCGCGGGACAAGCTACCTCCGGCTCTCCTCAACGGTCTCGATGACTATGTGAGTAAAGGCGGCGGGCTCATCATGGTCGGTGGCGAAGAGAGTCTAGGACTAGGCGGCTACAAAGGCACGCCGGTTGAGAAAGTCCTGCCGGTCACATTGGCGCCGCCGCAAAAGGAAGAGCGTCATACCGCCATGATCTTGATCATCGACAAGTCGGGGAGCATGCGCAAGGAGAACAAACTCCTCTATGCCAAAGAAGGCGCCAGGGCGGTGGCCCGCAATCTCAAGGATACTGACTTGCTGGGCGTGATCGGCTTCGACCAGGAAGCGTTCGTAATCGTGCCGCTGGAGTACCTGGGCAAGACTCGCAATGAGTTCGACGATCGCCTCGACCGGCTCAAGGCGTCCGGCGGGACTTTTCTGCTGCCGGCGTTACAGGAGGCTAAGCGCCAACTCGAACGTCAGTCCGCCACACGCAAACAGATTGTGATCCTGACCGATGGCGAGACCGGCGGCAGCGGCAGCGATTATCTCGACCTGATCACGGTCATGCACAAGGAACAGCAGATGACCATCTCGGCAATCGCCGTCGGTGAGCAGGCCAACCTGCGGCTGCTCTCACGTCTGGCCGACTATGGTGGGGGCGCGTTTCACCACACCACGGACCCCTCGACCCTGCCGGACCTCTTCGTCGATGAGATGGAAGAAAAAGGCGAAGAGAAGACCATGGTCGAGGAAGAACTGACGCCGATCCCCAGCCCGGACTCACCTTTATTGAAGGACCTGGGTAGTAGACCGCTCCCGCCAGTGAAGGGATATGTGGAGGCTGAAGTGAAAAAAGGCGCTCGGCTCGACATCGCACTGCACGCCGACGGCAAGCGGCCACCGCTGCTGGCCTCGTGGTCGTACGGCGAGGGCAAGTCAGTGGCCTTTACCTCTGATGCGAACGGTCGCTGGTCCGCTCCGTGGGTCGGTTGGGAAGGGTTCAGCAAGTTCTGGTCACAAGCAGTGCGTTGGTGCATGCCTGAGGTGAAGCATAAGCAGAGCCATTTCTCAGTCGAACTGGGACACAATGACACCGGACTCCTGGTTGATCTCTTTTCCTACGGAGCCAGCGAAGAGGGTCGGTCCGCATCTGCCAAAGTGCAAGGACCTTCCGGCGGCGATGCCGTTTTTCCCTTGGAACGATTGGCGCCGGGACATTATCAGGGGGTGTATCCGACAACCGTGTCTGGAGATTACCGCGTTGAGGTCACCCTGCCAACGGGCGAGAAACTCGGTCCGCTGGGATATACGGTGCCACCCCGCCGTTCCGTGGAAACTCCACAGCCGCAACCGAACCTGCCACTGTTGGACACCCTGGCTCGGGCAACCGGCGGGAGCGTGAGTCCCGGTGATGCCGCTTTGGTCCAACCGACCGCTCCTCCGGAGCAGCAGCCATTGCTGCCCTATTTGATTCCGCTGGCGATGGCGCTCTATTTTATTGAGTTACTTGTGCGGCGGGTGGTATAGGGAAAGGACTGAGGACTGAGCGATGAGTAAGAGAGCGCAGAGTAGGAAACTCAGACTTGGCTCTCAGCACTCGATACTGTTACAGGAGGAGAAATGACTTACCTGGTGCTGCTTCGTCACGGCGAATCGCAATGGAACTTGGAGAATCGCTTCACCGGTTGGGTGGACGTTCCGCTCTCGCCTAAAGGAGAAGAAGAGGCTCGACAGGCTGGCGAGAAGCTCAAGGCTGCGGGCATACGTTTCGATCTGGCTTTCACCTCAGTGCTCCAGCGCGCGATCCGCACCCTGGAGGTCGCCCTCGATGTGCTCGGACAGAGCACCATTCCGGTAGAGAAAGATCAGGCTCTCAACGAGCGGCACTATGGCGATTTGCAAGGACTCAACAAAGCGGAGACCGCCAAGCGTTTTGGTGATCAACAGGTGCACATCTGGCGACGCAGTTACGACGTCGCGCCCCCGGGCGGGGAAAGCCTGAAAGACACCGCAGCCCGCACCTTGCCTTATTTCGAAGCAAAGATTCTCCCAGTGGTGAAAGCCGGCAAGACCGTCTTGGTCGCAGCCCATGGCAACAGTCTGCGCTCGGTCGTCATGCACCTCGACCGCCTCAGCCGCGAAGAAGTGCTGGAACTGAACCTCGGCACTGGTGTGCCGATTGTGTATGAGATCGACGCGGAGGGGAGGGTGCGAGGGAAGAAGGTGCTATGAAAAAGCGATCAGCCATCAGCAGTCAGCGGTCAGCCAAAATAAGCGCATGTATTCTCTTTGTTTTGCTAATAGCTGATCGCTGATTGCTGACGCTCTTCGAGCGTCATTGCGGCAAGCGGTAATACTTTCCCTTAAAAAACAGAAGCGGCCGGTCGCCCGAAGCCGCGGCGCATTGGATCTCGCCGACGTAAATGGTATGGTCTCCCCCATCATAGTCGTTGGCGATCTTACACTCGAGAGAGCCCAGAGCGCCTTCGAGGAGCGGTACGCCACATTCTCCGATCTGGTAGGTGACGCCCTCGAACTTTTCGATTCCCTTGGTGGCAAAGCGACGCGAGAGGTGTTCCTGCTCTTCGTTGAGGAAGTTGACCGCGAAGACTTTGGACTCCTCAAAACACGCGTAGCAGTCCACTGTTTTATCGACGCAGATGAGCACCAGAGGTGGTTCAAGCGACAACGAGCTGAGGGCGTTAGCGGTGAGACCAAAAGGTTTGCCGGTTGCATCTTTGGTCGTAATCACCGTCACGCCGGTGGCAAAGTGCCCCATGACGTTGCGCAGTTCACGTGCATCGATAGCCATACCCCCTCCTGGTTTTTGCACAAGTATCCTGACTGCTACCAGAGCGGTCGCTGACCTGTCAATTCCTCTGACGTGGAATGACCGTGCCGACGTAGACATAGGGCAAGTCTAAAGAAGTCACGGGCCGATCATGCTCGCGCACTTCGGCCCGCACAATCGAGGTGACAAAAAGAGTATGGTCGCCAGCAGGGTAACTCGCGACGACCCGGCACTCCAACACGGCCATCGCTAGCTTGAGCAACGGCACCCCGGTTTCTCCCAACTCGTAGGCGAACGGTTCGAGATTATCCGGCCGGCGCGAAGCCGCCGAGAAGAAATAATCCTCCAGTTCCTTGCCTTTGCCGCCGACGACATTCAGGCCGAAGACTCCTTGCCGCTCGATCAGGCTGTGGCTGAAGTGACGCTGATCCACTGCAGCCATGAGCAACGGCGGATCGCCTGACACCTGTGTAACCCACGATGAAGACATCCCATGCCGGCGTTCTCCTTCGCACACGGTCAGAACATAGATACCAGTGGTGATCTCGCTCAACGCTTCGGCAAGTTGAGGGTCCATGGTGCTCCCTCCTATTTTCGTATCTTTCTTCTCCCTCTCTCACGAAGTGGGAGAGGGTTGGGATGAGGGTCTTATGGGTGGGCTACTACCGTGTGCCCCCCTTCACCCTGTCCCCTTCGACCCTTCGACTGCGCTCAGGACAGGCCTCTCCCGCGAGAGGAGAGGGAACCTGAAACCGAGGATGCTTCTTGTATGATTGGCACGGACTCAGCTTTGACCTCATGAGACATCAAGGTCTCGCGCGTGCCGATCCCCATCATGGCTACCAAGACTGTACACCCGGCCACTGCGACAAAAGCCGCGCCAAACCCCAGGTGACCGGCGGTCCAGCCGATAGCGATGGGGCCGAGCAACAGGCCGATATCCCCTGCCATGCGGTAGAGCCCCATCACCGCGCCGCTCGCTCCTTTGGGTGTGATGTCGGCGATGATCGCCGCCGGTGCTGGTCCCAGATAACCCATGGTCACACCGAAAGCCATACTCACGGCTAGAAGAGGGAACAACGTTGTTGCCCAAGGAAAGAGCAAGATGACCAGTACTGTAGCCCAAAGACTCGGCAGGGCCACTCGGCGGCGGCCAACCCGATCAAGCAGCCGGCCGGCGTGCCACAAGACAAAAAGGTTCCCCAACGAACATAATGACTGCACCATGCCGATCCCAGTCTCGCTGAGCCCCATTTTTTCCTGGGCGAAGAGCGGCATCAGGTTGAGCATCGTGCCTGAGCGGATAGCAAAGAGCAGGAACGTCAAGACGCAAACAAAGCGGAAGGTTTGGTCACGCAGCAGGTGCGCGAGCACTGTGCGAGCCGAGGTCTGTCTGGGCGCGGCAGCATGGTGCGATCCAGCCGATATGGCAGGAAACTCACCGATCCAGCGAAAGCACATGAGGGTGACCGCCAGTGACAGCGCTGCCATCGCCCAAAATGGCGCGTGCAAGCTGTGAAAAAAGCCGGCCGTCAACCCGCCCACGCTCGGGCCGAAGGAAACACCCAACAGCAGCATGCTTTGATAAAAGCTCATCGCCTGGCCCATGCGTTGAGGGCTGACGGCGCGAACAAGAAACGCCATCGCCGTGATGACAAACAGCGCCGAGCCGACTCCACCGATGAGGCGATACCACAGGAGCGCGTGAAAGCTTTGCGCCAAAGCCGAGAGTACGGCCGAGAGAGTAACCAGGGCCGCGCCGCCGCTGGCAACCAGCCGCGGACTGATGCGATCGACCAGGGCACCACCGATGAAATCGAAAGGGATACGGCCTACGGCAAAAGCCGAGACCAAGGCCCCAGCGCCGGCGTAGGACACGCCGAACTCCTGGGCGAGGAGCGGTAGGACCGGTGAAATCACGCTCGACCCCAGCATGATGACCAATGTCATCAGGGAGATGATCAAGACCTGAGGATCGAGTTCGGTCGTCAGCCGGCGGAAGAAAGTCATGGGAATGTCGGGGCGAGTTGTGTCTGAGACGTTGTCCGTTCTCCCTTCGACAAGCTCAGGGCGAACGGGGAGGGGCGAGCTGCTCTCGTCACTCCCCCACGTGACAACCGTTCATGCTGAGCCTGTCGAAGCATGAACGCCCTTTTCACGATCCGCCAGATTAGGGGCGACGAGCGCCCGCGCCACTTCTTTATCGCAGATTGGCGCCCGGCCAAAAACTTTCTCCCACACCGGCGCGGTTTCCATACACATATACAGCGGGACCTGGGGCGCGGCCTCCTTGAGCCAGCCGGTGAGGGTGCGGTACATCTTGACGCGCAGGGCCTGAAACGTCCGCCACTTGCCGTCAACGCAGGGAATCTGTTCGCCGGAGAGCAGGCGGGTGTGAGGAAAGCGCTGACGCATGATGGTGCGCAGAGCCGGGGTGAGGCGCAGACTGCCCAGACTGACCCAGGCCACGCGGCGCGGGTCGATGGCAGAGAAGAGACGCGCCACCGTGTCCCGGTAACCCTCTTCCCAGCCTGGATACTCGATCAGCGGGTCGAGGTGAAAGCCCAGCTTGTACCCGGCCGCTTGCACACGCTGCGCCGCCGCTAAACGAGCGGAGAAAGAAGCTGTGCCGTGTTCCTCGGTATCGGCGATCTCCGGTGGTGTGAGTGACCACGAGACGACTACACGATCCTTGGGATCGAGGGCGAGGAGCCCGTCCACACAGTCGCTCTTGGTCTTGAGTTCCAGAAGGGTATTCTGGCGCGCTGCAAAGAACGGGACAAGGTCGCCAGAGAAGCCGAGCAATGGGTCCAGCGCCAGGCTGTCGGAAAGTTCGCCCGTGCCGATACGGAACTGACGCCAGGGCTGGCGATCAACCGCCGCCGCCACCTCGCGCAGCAGGTCCTCGACGTTGGTGAAGACCTTGAGTGTCGGATTGTTAGCCAGGTACTCCTGCAGGAAGCAGTAGCTACAGTCCATCGGGCAGTTGGAGATGAGACTCACTACCAGATAGTTGCAACATACCAGTCCCGGTGTACCGGCCGGGCAGTGTTCAAGGAAAGTCGAGCGCTGACGGGTAAACAGCAAGCGGCGCTTCCCCGCGGCAAAGGAATCGGTCACGTCTCTCGCAGACGCCTGCCGTTCCCAATCTTTCTCCACGATCCGAACGGGTACCTCTGGCAGCCGCGCCAGGGCATGCTGGACCACCGGGGTCTCTTCTTCGCCCCGTTCGATGAGAATTTCACTCGGTCGATATCGTTCCATGTAATCCAAATCTATCTACTGGCTACTGACTACTGGCTACTGACTACTGACCTCATGTCTGATCGAGCAAATCAAACACTCGTTGCAGCGCCCCATCATCAATCCGCTGCCGCAGGCGGGTTACACTTTCGCCTAGTTCTTTCACGTTGCGGGCTTTGATCTCCACCGTCACCTCATCCCCTTCAAAGGCAGGCGGGAATGATACACGCACCCGACCGCCCAGGTCTAGCGCCTTGACCGCGGTATGTAGGTCGTCTTCCAGGCGGGACAGCCGCGGGTAGCGCAGTTTGCGTAGTGCATCCTTGACCGCTTTGAGCTTGTCGTTGCGCGATAGTTTCGCGTCGAGCGGGCGGCGAAGTTCCGGCCGAGCAAGCAGGCTGTGGATCGCGCCGCCATCGCGTAGGACGATCTCTTCCAGCCAGTCGAGAAAGTCGCGTGAGTGGTTCTCGCCGAGTTGTAGCTCCTCAGCGAGGGATAGCAAGGCCGTTTGATCTTCTTCCGTCCACGCCTGCCAGCGGGCAAGAGTCTGTGCACTCAGGTGCTTATGCCGGGCGTAGGTGGCAATCTGCTCGGGGAGCGCCGGCACGTTTAGCCTCCTTAGGCACAGGTTCCCTCTCCCCTTGTGGGAGAGGGACAGGGTGAGGGGGCTGCCGGCCACATTCCAGCTCCGCTCGTGTAAGCAGCGGCCAACGCCAAATACGGCTCCCCATCTTTTCCTCGTTTCCGTGCTCCCTGGGCGAGAATCATGCACTTCGTGCGCAACGTCTCCTCAACCATTCTGCGCTGCTCCGCCGAGAGCACGCCGGAGTCGAGGAGTTTGCCCAGTGCGGCCACCCGGAAACGATCCATGCCCCAGAACCGACGCGAGAGCTGGTCGGCGTGACCACCACGCTTGATCACCAAGGGTGTTTCGAGCAGGTGAATCGGCTCCGTGGCGGCGATGCGCAACCACAGGTCATAGTCCTCGCACGCTGGCAGGCTCTCATCAAAACCGCCGACCTGCTCGAACAACTCCCGGCGCAGCATTACTGCCGAAGGGCTGACCAGGCACAGTTCCAGGCTCCGGGCGAAAATGTCGCCTCCGGCTTTGCGGTGCTTGTGGTGAGGATTCACCCGCGCGCCGTGACGCAGCCAGATTTCTTCGCTTTGGCAGACACATGCTTTCGGATGGGCGGCAAAGAATGCAACCTGGCATTCCAACTTGCGTGGTTGCCAGAGATCGTCGGAGTCAAGAAATGCAAGGAGCTCTCCGTTGCTTCGCGCCGCTCCGCGATTGCGCGCCGCTGACACCCCGCGGTTCGGTTGGGAGATGTAGCGTACGTTGTCAAACTCTTGCACGATTGTGGCGGTATCATCATTCGAGCCGTCATCTACCACAAGTAGCTCGAAATCGTGGTAGGTCTGGGCCAGAACTGACGCGATCGCTTCGCGGACAAAATCGCGGCGGTTGTAGGTGGGGATGATGACCGAGACTTTAGGCATGGCTGAAGGAAACCGGCGGCTTGGCGGACGCGAAAGCCAGCAGCGCCCGCCACAGTTCTTCTGTGCCGCTGCCGTCTTGGGCGGAGAACAAGAGGAGCGGATGACCATCCAGCCGTGCGGCCAAGGTTTTGCCTTGCTGCTCCAATTGTCCGCGCTTGAGTTTGTCGCATTTGGTTGCCACCATCAGGAACGGGCGTTGGTGATACGACAAGAAGTCACAAAGCGTTTCCTCCTCCTCTTCCGGCCCGCGGCGGATGTCTACAATGATGACGACTCCGCGCAGGTTCCGGGAGCGGGTGAGATAGTCCTCGACCAGTTTTTGCCACTGCTCCCGTTCTTGCTTGGAGACCTGGGCGTAGCCATAGCCGGGCAAATCGACGAAAGTCAGCTTGTTGTTGATGACGAAGAAATTGAGCTGCCGCGTACGGCCAGGGGTAGCGCTGATGCGGGCAATTTGGCGGTCAAGCAGCCGGTTGATGAGTGACGACTTGCCGACGTTGGAGCGGCCAGCAAAAGCCATCTCCGGGTACGACAGTTTAGGATAGCCGCCAGGCTGCGCCGCCGCACCGGCGAATTCGACGGAGGTGATTTTCATTGGAACACTTTCTCGGATGCAGGACTCTCGTTGGGCTTAACCGGCTTTCCTGGTTCATGCAAGTGCAGCACGACCCGCTATCTTGAAGATAAATTACTGCCTGACTGCTGTGGATTAGCCGTTCTTCTTGCTACAGCGGAAGCGGAGGAGTAAAGAGTGCGTCATGAAGTTTTACGAGGTCGTAGGAGTTGAAGGTGGGCGGTGCCCACCCTACAGCTCTGTCCGGGCAAAACTATCACCCGAGAGGAGGAACACAGTATGATCGTTATCGCCGGAACCATCCCGATCAAATCCGAACACCAGGAAGAGGCCAAACAGTTTGCCTTGTGGATGGCGGAAGAAACCCGAAAGGAAGCCGGGTGCCTGACCTACCGATTCTACTCTGACCTGACCGATC
>WNFB01003610.1_pt1 | contig 13646 bp, 10 predicted proteins | sample 5400501 | NCBI WGS metagenome assembly WNFB01 (sample SAMN13153341, study PRJNA577476) | soil metagenome | isolation source: 200 cm saprolite under Douglas fir tree site 2 hole 1 | place: USA:California | collected 2015-04-18
TGTTGACCTCGCGCCATGCCGTTAGGCTTCTGGCGGGGCAGAACTGGTGCTCATGTCGTGTTCTCGCGATGAGCTGTGCCGGCTGACGGCAACCGAAGCGGTGCTGCGCCTGAGCGCTAAGGAGATCACGCCGCTCGACCTGATCGACGCCGCGGCGCGTCGGATCGCGGAGGTCGAGCCGGCGATCAATGCGCTGCCGACGTTGTGCATCGAACGCGCGCGGGCGCATGCCGAAAGGCTGATGCGCGGCGAAAGCCGCGAGGCCGAGGCGGAGCCCGGCTGGCTGTGCGGCCTGCCGGTCGCCATCAAGGATCTCGCCGATGTCGCCGGGGTGCGCACGACCTATGGCTCGCCGATCTTCCGCCACCACGTGCCGACGACCTCGCACCCGGTGGTGGAGCGGATCGAGCGCAAGGGCGGCATCGTCATCGCCAAGTCGAACACGCCGGAATTCGGCGCCGGCGGCTCGACCTTCAACGAGGTGTTCGGCCGCACCCGCAATCCGTGGAACACGGCGCTGACCTCGGGCGGCTCGACCGGCGGCGGTGCCGCCGCGCTCGCTGCCGGCGAGATATGGCTCGCACACGGCTCCGACCATGGCGGAAGCCTGCGTCGCCCCGCCACCTACTGCTCGGTCGTCGGCTTGCGGCCGTCGCCCGGCCGGGTCACGCGCGGTACCTCCAACAATCTGTTCTCGCCGCTCTCGGTCCAGGGGCCGATGGCACGCACCGTCGCCGATGTGGCGCTGTTTCTCGACGCCATGGCGGGCCAGTGCCGGCGCGATCCTCTGACCTTCGAGGCGCCGCATCGATCGTTCGTCGCCGCGGTGGCCAGCCCGATTGCGCCGAAGCGCGTCGCCTACACGGCCGATTTCGGCGGCAAGGTGCCGGTCGATCGCGAGACGCGAAACATCTGTGCCGAGGCGGCGCGCCGCTTCGAGGAGCTGGGCTCGGTCGTCGAGGAGGCCGCGCCCGATCTCGGCGACATCGACCAGGCGTTTCTCGCCCTGCGGTCGCAGCATTTCGTGGTCGATCGGGAGCTGATGCTCGCAACCCACCGCGACCAGATCAAGCCGGATATCATCTGGAACACCGAGCGCGGCCTGCGGCAGTCGCCGAGCGAGCTCGCCGCCGCCGAGCGTGAGCGTACCGCCCTGTTCCGGCGCGCCGCCGAGTTCTTCAACAACTATGATCTTCTCGTGTCGCCGGGAGCCTCGACGCCTGCTTTCGATGTGGAGCTGCGGATGCCCGCAACGGTCGACGGCAAGAAACTCGAGACCTATCTGGGAGCCTCCCTGATCACCGCGGCAACCACCATGATGGCTTTGCCGTCGATTGCCGTGCCGTGCGGTTTCGATCGATATGGCCGCCCGGTCGGCTTGCAGATGGTCGGCCCCCACCGTGGCGAGGCAGAGCTGCTGCAGGCGGCGGTCCTCTTCGAGCAGGTGATGGGGCTCTCCTCTCTGGTCCCCATCGATCCCCGACCCGGCGCCGTGCCGCCGACTGGCTGACGGTCGAGAGAATGTGGACCCCGGGTCTGCAGCGCACCGCTTCGCGATGCGCAGCGCCCGGGGAAAGCCTCACATATGCGAGTACATCACCTTCCCCGGCACCGGCAGCTCGGCGGCGAGGATGGAGCCGGTGTCGGACTCGGTGATGTAGAGCGTGCGGTTGCCGGGCCCGCCATAGGCGATGTTGGTCATGTGATCGCCGACGCACGCCTCGATCAGGTGGGTGGGCACGCCGTGGGGATTGAAGCGCCACAGACCGATGCCGAGATGGCAGACGATGAGCCCGTCCTCCTGATCGAGCGCCATCCCGTCCGGCCCGCCGTGGCCGCCGGATAGCTGGATGAAGTTGCCGACCTTGGAGAAGGTGCCGTCGCTCAGGATCGGGCAGCGCCACACCGCGTTCTGCCGCGTCACCCCGAGGAACAGCCGGTTCTCCTTCAGGTTGAGCACGAGGCCGTTCGGGCTCGGCACGGTCGAGATCATCAGATCGAGCCGGCCGTCCGGCCGCAGGCGAAAGACGCGCCCGGTCGGATCGTGCAGGCCGGTCTGGCCCTGGTCGGTGAACCAGCATGAGCCGTCGGCGCCGAACACGAGGTCGTTGACGCCCTTCAGACCCTCGCTGTGGCGCGTCGTCACCACCGGCTCGACGGTGCCGCGCCGGGGGTCGAGCTGCATCAGGCCGTTCTTGTAGTCGCAGATGAAGATGCGGCCGTCCTTGTGGATCTTCAGCCCGTTGGGCCAGCCGTCATATTGGCAGACGAGATCGCACTCGCCCTGGGGCGAGAGGCGAAAGATGCGGCCGAACGGAATGTCGACGAAGTAGAGATTGCCGGCGCCGTCGAACGAAGGGCCCTCGAGGAAGCTGTCGAGCTCCTCCTGGCCGATCCGATTCACCTCGGACCATGCGGTGCGGGTCTTCTTGCGGAACTTGTCCGGCAGGCGGAAGTGCACGCGCGTCTTCACGCGCTCGAACGGGTTGAGATTGAACATCGCAGGTCCTTGGACGCCTTTGTAGCCCGGATGGAGCGGAGGGAAATCCGGGGCGGTTCTCTTTGACCTCCCCCGCTTGCGGGGGAGGACGGCGCGCGCAGCGCGCCGGGAGGGGGTAAGTCATCGCCCGCGTTTGCGGCACGCGCCCCCTCCCTCACCCTCCCCCGCAAGCGGGGGAGGGAAAACCTCCCGCGCTGGCGGCGACGGCGAGGCGGTTGTCGCCCGCGCGCAGCGGCAGGTCGATCGGCTCGTTGCGGTCGGCGGACATGTCGGCGGCGATATAGACCTCCATCACCTGGCGGGCCTCCTCGGGCGTCACCAGCACCGGCCGGTCGAGGGCGACGGCGGCGGCGAAGTGGTCGGTCTCGAGCGCCATCGGGCCGGCAAAGACGTGCCCGACCTGCTCGCCCGGCATGGTCGACATCGGGTGCACCAAGCCGCCCTGCATGGTCATCAGCGCCACGTCGGTGCGGCTGTCGTCGATGAACAGCGCGCCCTCGGTGCCGACGAACTCGATCCAGGTGCGCGAGTAGTTCGGGTAGCCGGGCGGCAGGATCCAGCCCGCCCCGATGGTGAAGATCACGCCGTTGTCCATGGTCACGGTGATGAGCGAGGAATCCGGCGTGTTGTTCTTGTGGCGGTTCACCATCGACACCGACTGGCAATAGACGCGCACCGGCTTCGCCGGCGCAAGGCACCACATCACCCAGTCGATGTCGTGGGTCGCCTCCATGGCGGCGGGCGAGAGGCGCGTGCGCGTGTTGATCTTGTTGCCGAGGTTGCGGCTGAGATGCCGGCTCACCAGGGCGTTGACCGGCTCGCCGATGGTGCCGTCGTCGACGCACTTCTTGACGTAGGCCTGCTTGGGATTGAAGCGCTGCGAGTAGCCGATGGTGAATTTCAGCCTGCCCTTGCGCGCGATGTCGACAAGCTCGTCCGCCTCCTTGAGCTCCATCGCGATCGGCTTTTCGAGAAAGACATGCTTGCCGGCGAGCAGGCATTCGCGCGCCATCGGATAATGGGTGGTCTCGGGGGTGGCGGAGATGTAGACCGCGTCGATCTCCTCGACGTCGAGAAGCTCGCGCCATTCGGGCGTCGCCTTGCGCGGCTTGACGGCGGCGGCGACCTCGGCGAGCCGTTCCGGCTTGACCTCGGCGATGTAGAGGCCGTCGACCAGGGGATTGGCCGCGCATGCGTCGGCGCGGATGCCCCCGCACCAGCCGGTGCCGATGATCCCGACATTGATTCGACGCATGAATTTTTCCCCCGGCGCGCCGGCGGAGCTTTGTCCGGAAAGGCCTGCCCACACCTGATCCGGGCGGGCTGCCGGCTGTCTAGCCCATCGGCGCTCGCGCGAGCAAGGTCGGCCGGCGCGGCGTGGCCGGGGTGAAATCCCCCCACACGACGAAATGCCGCATTGGCCGGATTTTATTGCCGGCCCGTCGATTTTGATCTTGGTCAAGGTTCGGCGACCCCCAGCACGCCAATGTGATCTCGACAAACCGATGGTCACGCCGCTAAATTTCCACGCTCCAGCGGCCGAACGGGGGTCGGCGCCAATGACCTATGACGACTTCTTCGCCGGCGCGATCGCCCGCCTCAAGGACGAGCGGCGCTACCGCGTGTTCGCCGATCTCGAGCGGATCGCCGGGCGCTTCCCGCACGCGGTCTGGCATTCTCCCGCCGGCCGGCGCGAGGTCGTGATCTGGTGCTCCAACGATTATCTCGGCATGGGCCAGCACCCGAAGGTGATCGGCGCCATGGTCGAGACCGCGACCCGCATGGGCGCCGGGGCAGGCGGGACCCGCAACATTTCCGGCACCAATCACCCGCTGGTCGAGCTCGAGCGCGAGCTGGCCGACCTGCACGGCAAGGAAGCGGCGCTGGTCTTCACCTCGGGCTACGTCTCCAACGAGACCGGCATCGCCACCATCGCCAACCTGATGCCGGACTGCCTGATCCTGTCCGACGCGTTCAACCACAATTCGATGATCGAGGGCGTACGCCGCTCGGGCTCACAGAAGAAGATCTGGCGGCATAACGACGTCGATCACCTCGAGGAGCTGTTGCAGGCGGAGCCGCGCGAGCGGCCGAAGCTGATCGTGATCGAGAGCCTTTATTCCATGGACGGCGACGTCGCGCCGATCAGCCAGATCTGCGACCTTGCCGGGCGCTACGGCGCCATGACCTACGTGGACGAGGTGCACGCGGTGGGCATGTACGGGCCGGCGGGGGCGGGCGTCGTCGCGCGCGAAGGCGCGATGGGGCGCGTCGACGTGATCGAGGGCACGCTCGCCAAGGCCTTCGGCTGCCTGGGCGGCTATATCGCCGGCAGCGCCAACCTGATCGATGCGGTGCGCTCCTATGCGCACGGCTTCATCTTCACCACCGCGCTGCCGCCGGCGATCTGCGCGGCCGCCATCGCGGCGATCCGCCACCTGCGGACCTCGCAATGGGAGCGCGACCGCCAGCAGGACCGCGCCGCGCGGGTCAAGGCGGTGCTCAACGCGGCGGGCCTGCCGGTGAAGGCGAGCGAGACGCACATCGTGCCGGTCATCGTCGGCGATCCGGAGAAGTGCAAGGCGGCAAGCGACCTGCTGCTTGCCGAGCACGGCATCTACATCCAGCCGATCAATTACCCGACCGTGCCGCGCGGCACCGAGCGGCTGCGCATCACGCCGACGCCCTATCACGACGATCACCTGATCGACCGCCTGGCCGAGGCGCTGGTCGACGTATGGGAGCGCCTGGGCCTGCCGCTCAGGAACCGGGCGCTGGCGGCGGAATAGCGTCGGCAGGCTTTGCTTTCGCTTCTGCCGTTCTTTGATCGGACAAACTCTTCGGGCTCGCGCCGCGCCGGCGGATGGCGTGCACCACGATCGGCATCATCAGCGACACGAAAATCAGCCGGGCGATGTGGTGGGTGCCCACGTACGCGGGATCGAGATTGAGCGCGAAGGCGAGCGTGCTCATCGCCTCGAGCGCGCCCGGCGCATAGGCGATCACCACGTCGCCGACCGGCAGCGCCAGCAGGAACGCGGCCGCGACCGCAAAGGCCGACGACACCGTCGTCCCCACGAACAGCGCACCGAGGCCCACCATGATGAGGCGCCGCAACAGCCAGATGTCGGTGCCGGCGAACCGCGCGCCGATGATCGAGCCCATCACCACGAACGACGCGATGGCGAGCGAGGGCGGCAGGTTGACCTTCACCAGCCCGATGCCGTGCAGCAGCCCGGACACCGCCATGGCGCCGACCAGAAGGCCGCCCGGCACGCGCACCCAATAGGCCGCGACGGCGCCGAGGGTGGCGGCGACGATGAGCCCGGCCAGCTCGCCGAGCGACGCGGCCGTCTCGACCGCGGCACCCGGCGGCCGGCCACCGGTGACGCCGAAGCCAGCAACCACGAGCGGCAATCCGGCGGTCAGCACGAGGACGCGCACCGACTGCACCATCGCGACCGAGCGCAGGTCGGCACCGGTTTCCGACGCCAGCGCCAGCGCCTGCGACAGGCCGCCCGGCGCCGAGGCGAACAGCGCGGAGAGCGTGTCCCAGCGATGCACCTGATGCAGATAGACGACGACCGCGAGGCTGTTGCAGGCCATGGCGAGGGCGAGCACCAGCAGGCTCGCCGGCCACGACGATATGCGCGCGACGGTGTCCGGCGTCACGGCGGCGCCGAGCGAGATGCCGAGCGCCACATAAGCCGCCTGGGCGAGCCGATTGGGGAGCAGGACCGGGCGCCGGGCGATCGCCGCGGCGGCGACCGCGATCATCGCGCCCGACAGCCAGCCGGCGGGAAATTTTGCCAGCCCGAGCGCCGCCCCGCCGGCCGCGCCGATGATCAAGGTTTCGGCAAGGCGAATGAGGCCATCGCGCAGCGACGCGGCAGCGGCCATGTCAGGCCCGCGCCGCGAGGCTCGCCACGAGCCGCTGCATGGCGCCCTCGAGCTGCTCGGCGTTGCGGGCAAAGCACAGGCGCAGCCAGCCTTGCCACGTGGGCCCGAAGGCGGTGCCGGGAGCAAGCCCCACCCCCGCCTCGTCGATCAGCCGCAGCGCCAGGCGCCGCGTGTCGCTCTCGCCCTCGACGGCGAAGAACACGTAGAACGCGCCGTGCGGCAACGCGAACCGGCATCGGCCGACCGAGCCGAGCGCGTCGCACACGATGGCGCGGCCGCAGCGTGCCCGCGCGATCTGATGCCGGACGAAGCTTTCTCCGCGCTCGATCGCCGTCACCGCGGCGCGCTGCATGAACTGGGCAACGCCCGAGGTCGAATACTGGATCAAATTCTCGACCACCTGGCCGAGCGCCGGATTGGCCATGATCCAGCCGATGCGCCAGCCGGTCATCGCCCAGTTCTTGGAAAACGTGTTGACGAAGACGACGCGATCCTCGCCCTCCATCACGTCGAGGAAGGAGGGCGCGCGCTCGCCCTCGCCGTACCAGAAGCGGCCGTAGGTCTCATCGGCGATGACCCACAGGCCGTGCCGGCGCGCGAGCGCCAGCAGAGCGGCCAGCTCCTCGCGGGTCGCGGTCCAGCCGGTCGGATTCGACGGCGACACCACGAACAGCGCGCGCGTGCGTGGGCCGGCCGCGCGCTCCAGGCGCTCGAGATCGAGCGTCCAGCCGGCATTTCCGAACCGCATCGGCACCTCGACCGGCTTCGCCCCGATGACGCCCGCGGCCGCGGCGGCGTTCGGCCAGGTCGGGGTCGGGATCAGCACCTCGTCGCCAGCGCCGGCCGTCATGGCGAGCGCGATCTGGATCGCCTGCATGCCCGAGCCGGTGATGAAGAACTCGTCCGCCGAGAACTCGCGCCCATAGAGCCGGCCGTGATAGCGCGCGAGCGCCTCGCGCAGTTCCGGAATGCCGCGCTGCCAGGTGTAGAAAGTCTCGCCGGCGGCGAGCGAGCGCGTCGCCGCCTCGCTGATGAAGGACGGCGTCGGCAGGTCGCCCTCGCCCGCCCACAGGGGAATGAGGCCCTCGCGCAGGCGGCCGTAGTTCATCACCTCGACGATGCCGCTCTCCGGCGCCGCCCGCGCCTCGGCACGCAGGTCTGCGAGCAGGGTCGCCTGTTCGTTCGGCTGCACGGCCGGCATGCTCATGCGCTCCTCCGCGTCCTTTATCGACATCGTATAGCAGCCCCGCCGTCAATAACTCCACGTCCCTCATGCTGAGGAGGCCCGCGTAGCGGGCCGTCTCGAAGCACGCGCCAGCAACAGTGCGTGCTTCGAGACGCCCGCCTTCGGCGGGCTCCTCAGCATGAGGAGGGAGAAGCCGCCTATCTATGCAGGCCTGCGCGCCAGCAAGTCGCGGATTTCGGTGAGCAGCTTTTCCTGGGGCGACGGCGGGGCCGGCTTCGCCTCCTCGCGCCGTTGCAGGCGGTTCATGCCCTTGACGGCGAGGAACAGCACCCAGGCGATGATCGTGAAATTGATCACCACGGTGACGAAATTGCCCCAGGCCAGCACCGCGCCCTGTTTCTTGGCATCGGCGAGCGTCGTCGCCGTCACCGACTTCGCCAGGGCAACGAAGTGGTTGGTGAAATCGAGGCCGCCGGTGACGGCGCCCACCGCCGGCATGATGATGTCGCCGACCATCGACTCCACGATCTTGCCGAACGCCGCCCCGATGATCACACCGATCGCGAGATCGACCACGCTTCCCTTCATGGCGAATTTCTTGAATTCCTCGAGCATCATCGCCTCCTCGCGCCGCCGCCTCTCGTGCTGCGACTTTTTGATCTGTCGCATTTTCTGCGGAAAACCGGTGTCCACTTTTCCGGAAAATGCTTTAGTGTAATCAATACAGGGGCCTGCGGTTCCGCCCATCCTGCGCGGGCGGCCGCCGCCGGCGCCCATTCGGTGCGGATGGCTCATGCTGCAAGGCTGGTTCGTCGTCGTCGTCGCGCTCGGCTACATCGGGCTGCTGTTCGTCGTGGCGAGCTACGGCGACCGCATGCGCGCGCGCGGCCGCGACGGGCGCTCGCGCATGCTGATCTACCCGCTGTCGCTTGCCATCTATTGCACGTCGTGGACGTTCTTCGGCTCGGTCGGGCTGGCGTCGCGCACCGGCTACGACTTCATCACCATCTATGTCGGCCCGATCCTGATGATCGGACTGGGCTGGCCGCTGATCGTGCGCATCGTGCGCCTCGCCAAAGCGCAGAACATCACCTCGATCGCCGATTTCATCGCCGCGCGCTACGGCAAGCACCAGGCGGTCGCGACCACCGTGGCGCTGATCGCCATCGTCGGCACGATCCCGTACATCGCGCTGCAGCTCAAGGCGGTCTCCGGCTCGCTCGGCACCATCCTCGCCCACATCGAGGCGAGCACCGGCGCGGCGCAGCCGGAACTCGGCGACATCGCGCTGTTCGTCGCGCTGGCGATGGCCGGCTTTGCGGTCCTGTTCGGCACCCGGCACATCGATGCGACCGAGCATCAGGACGGCCTGATCCTGGCGATCGCGACGGAATCGATCGTCAAGCTGTTCGCGTTCCTCGCCGTCGGCGTGTTCGTGACCTTCGTGATGTTCAACGGGCCGGCGGACCTGTTCGCCCAGGCGATGCAGCGGACGGACATCGCCGCGGTGCTCACCAGCGAGCCGCAGACCGGAACGCTGATCGCCCAGACGCTGCTGTCCTTTGCGGCGATCATCCTCTTGCCGCGCCAGTTCCACGTCGCCGTCGTCGAGAACAACAACGAGGCCGAGGTCCGGCGCGCCGCCTGGCTGTTCCCGCTCTACCTGGTGCTGATCAACCTGTTCGTGGTGCCGATCGCGGTGGCCGGCCTGCTGAGCTTCCCGCGCGGCGCGGTCGACAGCGACATGTACGTGCTCGCCCTGCCGCTGGTCGGCGGCTCGGACGCGCTGGCGTTCGTCGCCTTCATCGGCGGGCTGTCGGCGGCGACCGCCATGGTGATCGTCGAATGCGTCGCGCTCGGCATCATGGTGTCAAACGACATCGTGGTGCCGATGGTGCTCAAGCGGCGCGAATCCTTCATCTCCGGATCGAAGGACGTGGGCCGCATGCTGCTGACCATTCGGCGGCTCGCCATCTTTTTCATCCTGTTCCTCGCCTATCTCTATTACCGCTCCTCGGGCGCGGCGCAGCTCGCCTCGATCGGCCTGCTGTCGTTCGCGGCCATCGCCCAGCTGGCGCCGGCCTTCTTCGGCGGGCTGATCTGGCGCCGCGGCACCGCGCGCGGCGCGATCGGCGGCATGACGGCGGGCGTCCTGGTGTGGGCCTATACGCTGCTGCTGCCGAGCTTCGTCGACGCCGGCCTGATCGACCAAGGCATCGTCGCCGCCGGGCCGTGGGGCATCGCGATGCTCCGCCCGCAGGGCCTGCTCGGGCTGCAGCTGCCGCCGCTGGTGCACGGCCTGATCTGGAGCCTCACGCTCAACGTGCTCGCCTACGTGGTGTTCTCGCTGCATCGCCTGCCGGCCCCGATCGAGCGGCTGCAGGCGAACCTGTTCTTCCCGCCGGAGCTCGCCCCGATCGCGCCGAGCTTCCGCCTGCGCCGCTCCTCGGTCACGGTCGGCGAGCTGACCAACACGGTCGCGCGCTATCTCGGCGAGGAGCGCACGCGCGGCTCGTTTACGAGCTTCGCGTCGGCGCGGCGCCTGAGCCTCGATCCGGCGCACGAGGCCGACTTTCATCTGCTGCGCTACGCCGAGCATCTGCTGGCCTCGGCGATCGGCGCCGCCTCCTCGCGGCTCGTGCTCTCGCTCCTGCTGCGCAAGCGCACCATGTCGAGCAAGGCGGCGCTCAAGCTGCTCGACGACGCCAATACGGCGATCCAGTACAATCGCGAGATCCTGCAGACCGCGCTCGATCACGTGCGCCAGGGCATCGCCGTGTTCGACAAGGATCTGCGGCTGATCTGCTGGAACCGGTATTTCGGCGAGATTCTCGACCTGCCGCCCGAGTTCGTGCGCATCGGCATCGGGCTCGACGAGATCCTGCAATTCAACGCCGAGCAGGGGGCGCTCGGTCCGGGCCGGGTCGAGGACCTCGTGCGCGACCGCGTCACGCGCTATCTGGCGAGCGCCGAGCCGATATTGGAGCGCTTCCCCGATCGCGGCCTGGTGGTCGAGGCGCGCGTCAACCGCATGCCGGACGGCGGCATCGTCGCCACCCTGACCGACATCACGCCGAGCGTACAGGCGGCGGAAGCGCTGGAGCGGGCGAACGAAACGCTCGAGGGGCGGGTGCGCGAGCGCACCGAGCAGTTGACCCGGCTCAATGCGGCGCTCGCGCGCGCCAAGGCCGACGCGGACGACGCCAACATTTCCAAGACGCGCTTCCTCGCCGCCGCCAGCCACGACATCCTTCAGCCGCTCAACGCCGCGCGGCTGTACGTCACCAGCCTGGTCGAGCGCCAGGGCGGCCGGGACGACGCGTCGCTCGTCGGCAACATCGACGCGTCGCTCGAGGCGGTAGAGGAAATCCTCGGCGCGCTGCTCGACATTTCGCGCCTCGACGCCGGCGCCATGAAGGCGGAGGTCACGACCTTCCGCATCGACGACCTGCTGCGCCAGCTCGAGGTCGAGTTCGCCCCGCTGACCCGCGAGAAGGGCCTCGATCTCACCTTCGTGCCCTGCTCGCTCACCGTGCGGTCGGACCGGCGTTTGCTGCGCCGGCTGCTGCAGAACCTCGTCTCCAACGCGGTCAAATACACGCCGCACGGCCGCGTGCTGGTGGGCTGCCGGCACCGCGGGGCGCGCCTGCGCATCGATGTCTACGACACCGGCGTCGGCATCCCGCACTCGAAGCGGCGAACGATCTTCCGCGAGTTCCAGCGCCTCGACCAGGGCGCCAAGATCGCGCGCGGGCTCGGCCTCGGGCTCTCCATCGTCGAGCGCATTGCGCGCGTGCTGGGCCACAAGCTCGACCTGGAATCGACGGTCGGCCGCGGCTCGCATTTCTCCGCCGAGGTGCCGGTGGCGCCCGCGCTGCCGAGCGAGATGCCGCGGGCGGCCAAGCGCGTCGACCCCGGCCGGCTCGCCGACATGACGGTGCTGTGCATCGACAACGAGCCGAAAATCCTCGACGGGATGGAGACGCTGCTCGGCGGCTGGGGCTGCCGCGTGCTCAAGGCCGCCGATCTGCACGCGGCGCAAGCGGCGGTCGCCGAGGCCAAGGCGCGGCCGAACGGGCTGCTGGTCGACTATCACCTCAACGAGGGCAACGGCATCGACGCGGTCGTGCAGCTGCGCTGGCAACTGGGCGGCGAATTGCCGGCGATCCTGATCACCGCCGACCGCAGCCCGCGCGTGCGCGAGGACGCGCGCGCACGGCAAATCCAGGTGCTCAACAAGCCGATAAAGCCCGCCGCGCTGCGCGCCCTGCTGGCCCAATGGCGGGCGCAGCGGGTGGCGGCGGAGTGAGGCGCCCATCCTCCCCCGCTTGCGGGGGAGGTCGGCCGGCGAAGCCGGCCGGGAGGGGGCAAGTCACAAGCGCCGGCGCTTGCTGCACCAGCCCCCACCCCGGCTCGCTACGCGAGCCGACCCTCCCCCGCAAGCGGGGGAGGGATCAGCCCTCCGCCGCCGTCGTATGCGGCCAGTGGTCGAGCTCGATCTTGGCGGCGGCGATCACCGCCTGGGTGCGGCTTTCGACGCCGAGCTTTTGCAGGATGGCGGACACGTGGGCCTTCACGGTCGCCTCCGACACGCCGAGCGCGTAGGCGATCTGTTTGTTGAGCAGGCCTTCCGAGAGCATCATCAAGACGCGCACCTGCTGCGGGGTGAGGGTCGCGAGGCGCGCAATCAGCTCGGCGGTGTCGGCGTCGGGCTTGCCGGAGAGGTCGACATCGGGCGGCGTCCACACGCCGCCTTCGAGCACGCGGGCGATCGCGCCGCGCATCGCCTCCACCCCGAGGGTCTTGGGGATGAAGCCGGAGGCGCCGAAATCCATGCAGCGGCGGATGACCGCCGCGTCGTCGGCGGCGGAGACGACCACCACCGGCACGCTCGGGTATTGGGCGCGCAGGTACATCAGCCCGGAAAAGCCGCGCACCCCCGGCATGGCGAGGTCGAGCAGCACGAGATCGATGTCGCCGGCGCGATCGAGCTGCGCCGAAACCTCGTCGAACGAGCCGGCCTCCGCGATGTCGGCGTCGGCGAGGAGGCCCGACACCGCCTCGCGCAGCGCCCCGCGGAACAGCGGATGATCGTCGGCGATCACCAGGCGATATGCGGCCGTTTCGCTCAATCCTGCACCCTGTTCATCTCCACTCCCCGGACCTCATGGTGAGGAGCCCGAGCGCAGCGAGGGCGTCTCGAACCATGGCCACAGACTCGCTTGGTGCCATTCCCCGCCTTTGCGGGGACAGGCTCTTCGAGACGCGCGCCTTCGGCGCGCTCCTCAGGATGAGGACGCGACGCAAGGCGCGCAAGGTAACACATCGTTAACCAATTCTTAAGGAGGCCGGCCGACACTTCAACGGCAGGTGGGGGACAGGAAGCCAAGGGGGTTCGGCGCCGGATCGCAGCGACGCGGGGGCAGCGATGATCGACAAGCACTCTTTCCACTGGCCGGCCATGCCGGACCTCATGCAGCCGTTCCGGCAGAGGGGCAGCAAGAACCTGATGCTGGCGATGCTCGCCGGGTGGGTGTTCTTCTTCCTGGCGGTCCACATCTACATTCCCAAGCTCAACAAGATCTTCGTGCCGGTCATCGGCCTGCCGCTCGGCTTCTACATGGCGGTGCAGGGCTCGATCATCGTGTTCGTGGTCTTCCTGTTCTGGTTCGCCCGGAAGCAGCGAAGTAGCGAGTAGTAGGGTGGGCTGAGCGCAGCGAAGCCCACGCGGACAGACCACGTGGGCACGCGGCTTCGCCGCTTTGCCCACCCTATTCGCTATTCGCTACTCGCTTGCCTTTCCGGCTGCCGATGAATTGCAGGACGACCTCGCGCTCGTGCGCCCGCCTGCGGTGCTCGATCAGATAAATGCCCTGCCAGGTGCCGAGCCCGAGCGCGCCGCCGGCGACCGGCACGTGCAGCGACACGCCGGTGAGCATGGCCTTGACGTGCGCCGGCATGTCGTCCGGTCCTTCGACGTCATGCACCCAGCCCGCGTCATCGGGGGCGAGCCGCCGCAGCGCGGTGACGAGATCCGTGCGCACGTCGGGATCGGCGTTC
>WNFB01003611.1_pt1 | contig 13645 bp, 9 predicted proteins | sample 5400501 | NCBI WGS metagenome assembly WNFB01 (sample SAMN13153341, study PRJNA577476) | soil metagenome | isolation source: 200 cm saprolite under Douglas fir tree site 2 hole 1 | place: USA:California | collected 2015-04-18
ATTTTGTGCCCGAACTACCACTTTTCCCCCTTGAAATTCGCGGTGACTCCAAATCTTTCTGAGAAGAGCCAGGAACTCTGGCGTCCACAAGAAACTCTCCTACAAACTCAAATCGACCCATCTGCAGCGGAACCTCTTGTGGGTGCCAGGTGTAACTACCTGTTACTTACAAGCAGTTACAGCAATCCCTTGCTCTTCAAGAAATTGGTTGCCACTTCGGTAACACTCATGCCGCCAACAACCTGAGCCTGCAACTGTTGACTGACCTGCGTAGTCAATAAAGGTGCAAGAGGATTCAATGCAGCCTTGATGCCAGGAGCCTTTGCCAGCGTGTCATCGCGCACAATAGGTGCTGGATTATAGGCCGGGAAAGCATTTTTGTCGTCGTTTAACAGCACGAAATTGTCTTTGGCGATCAACGCCGCGGTCGTATAACAAATGTTCAGGTCTTGCGTCCCTGACTGTACGGCAGGGAAGGTAAGCCCTTCTTCGTTATACGTCGTTACGCTCTTAAAGGTGATTTTGTAGACTGACTTGACAACATCAACGCCATAGGTTTTCCCATCTGGAGGTGTGGCTACAGTCAGGGTTGATGCTTTCGAGGCGAGATCAGAAATTTTTGTCGCGCCAAGACTGGTTGCCTTCGCCTGGGTTGTGCAGACCCCATAGGTGTCGTTGAGAGGAGCCGGATCTAGCCAGGTAATATGGTAGTTCGTCTCATACCCTTGCTTTACCGTCTGATAGTCAGTTTGCGGGTTGTTGGTTGACGGTACTCCCAACTTTGCCAGGCCGGTGGCGGTAAACTCTGGATACAGATCGATTTGCCCACTGGTGATGGCGGCAAAAACCACCGCGTTTGTGCCGAGTGCGTCCTTCTCGATGACGTGGAAGCCTGCTTTTTGCAGCAGCAGCGCATACATTTTTGTGAGCAGCTGGGCCTCCGTATCCAGCTTCCCACCGACAGTCAGCGTAATCGAGGAATTTGGGTTGGTTGGTGTGCCGCTACCAGTAGTTGTACTGGTGCTACCGCCGCATCCCGCCAGCAATAAGAGCGAAATGAGCGTGAGTAGCACAAGTGGTTGCGCTCGCTTTGAGCGTACAAAGGGTAACATTGTTTTCTCCTTTATCAGAAACAAAACGTAAGGGGACAATAAAAAAAACCAGACTGGAGTCTTTGTCTTATGCTCTGGCTACCTCCCCTTCCCCCCTCTCAGCAGCCTGGACGCGAAGTCCAGCAGGAGTCAGGACCTGTTGTAGCCAACCCAGAGACAATTCCGCCAGGAGTGCTAGAATGGCAACTGGTAGCGTGCCTACCAGTAGCTGTGTGGTATCGAATTCACGCAAACCAAGGTAGATGTATTCTCCATAACCGCCAGCGCCGATAATGGCGGCGAGGGTGGCAGTAGCTATAATCTGTACCGCTGAGGTACGTACGCCGGCGGCAATCACAGGCAAGACTAGCGGTGTCTGGATGCGCGTAACTATCTGCCACCTGGTCATACCCATACCGCGGGCGGCATCGACCATCGCGGGATCAATACCACGAATGCCGGTATAGGTGTTCAATAAGATCGGCGGAATACCCAGAATGGTCAAGGCAACCAATGCTGGTAAAAATCCAAAACCTAGATAGGGGTAGGCAACAGCCAGGAATGCCAGCACCGGAATAGCCCGCATCAAACCACTGAAATTGATGGCAATAAATGATGCCACTGGATTGCGCACCACCACCACTCCCAGTGGGATACTAATCACAATGGCTAAGACAATGGCAATCACACAAAGCTTGATATAATCCAGACTATGCCCGGCAAAGTCGTTGGATGGGTCGGCGATAAAATTAAGCAAACTCTGAATCATGATGTATGCTCCCTCTGGGCGCGATAAATCGGGCCCCTACGCAATTGATATCGCGCTACGACCCCGGTTAAGCACAACTTGTGCGGCAAGCAGGAGTAGATCAGCAATAACGGCGAGGAGACTGATAAGGATAGCCCCCGCAATTACCTGGTCATTTTGGATGTTGCTGATACCAAGAAAAATCAGGTCGCCTAAACTGTCGGAACCCCCCAGCTTAGCTAGTGACGCGATGCCGATACTGGTAACCATGGCGACTCGTATGCCGGCTACAATCACTGGCAGTGCTAGCGGCAAGGTAACGCGCAATAACACCTGCGCCCGGTTCATCCCCATGGCCCGTGCCACTTCAACCAGCAAAGGATCAATACCATTAACAGCTGCAGCAGTATTACGGATAAGTGCCAACTGTGCGTAAATGATCAAAGGGATGATGATGGTCGTTATACTCAAACCGATGAAAGGTACCGGTACCAGGAAACCAAACAATGCCATGGTTGGAATCGTATACAATAAGCCTGCAGTCGTGATAACTGGGAAATAGAGCCTTTGATAACGAGCCACAAGGATGCCTAGAGGTATGGCGATGATGAGAGAAATAAGCATGCTGATACCGACGATAATGAGATGCTGAACGAGCAGGTTGGGAATACTACTTGGGTCTGTTAAGTCATAATTGGACGGATTAAGTAGATAACTCATACATCTCCTCCGTGGTGGGGCATGGCACCCCTTGCGGGTAATACATTTCAAATAAACGCAAATCGCCTTGTTTCGTTTATCCCTTTACTCATCTATTCAACGCACATGATAGCACATTTGTACTACGTATAGCAAAGGCTTGAAGATCACAATTGCTGCGCAGCCGCATTCGGGGAATGGTGAAGGCAGTTCACTGGTAATCTTCGTTGCACTGTGGATGTTTTCTGAAAGAAAACATCCACAGTGCAACTTTTTCCCTACTTCGTGGCCAATTCGCTACTGTGCGTTCTAGAGACTTCACGATTGATGCTGGATAGGGTCACGTATCCGACCTGTTCCCCAGTCTTCTCGTCAACCACGCTCAAAGCTGTAACATTTTTCTCGATCAACATGAACATCGCCTGTAGCAAGGTAGCAGAGGATGTACAGGTGGGGAGTGTGCTTCCGGGAGAGGCCGCGTTCCTATCCAGCTCACTCTCCATAGCCACTGAAACAGGGAGATACTGAAGCTGGCGCAGAATGCTATCCGCGCCCACCAGCTGGCGTACAAAATCGTTGGCGGGATTTGCCAGCAGCTCAATTGGCGACCCAAGCTGCACAAGTCTGCCCTCGGAAAGCACGACAATCTGATCGCCAAGCTTGAAGGCTTCCTCGATATCATGTGAGACGAAGAGAATGGTCTTATGGACATCGCGCTGCACCCGCAGCAACTCATCCTGCATGCGAGCGCGAGTGATCGCATCCAGGGCCCCGAAAGGTTCATCCATCAGCAGAATAGCCGGGTCGGTCGCCAGGGCGCGCGCCAATCCCACGCGCTGCTGCTGCCCACCGGAAAGTTGGCGAGGGAAACGCGAGCGGTATTCGTCGGGAGGCAGGCCAACCAGCTCTAATAGTTCGTCAACCCGCTCGGCAAGATGCTGCTTTGTCCAACCGCCGGCAATCTCGGCAGTAACACGCACGTTCTCCGCGATAGTCATATGTGGGAAGAGGCCAACCTGCTGGATCACATAGCCGATGCGGCGGCGCAGAAAAATAGGGTTTTCCTCCAGTACATTTTTGCCATCGATCACAATCCTGCCAGATGTCGGCTCGATCAAGCGGTTAACCATGCGCAATACAGTCGTTTTGCCAGAGCCTGAGGTGCCTACCAGCAAACACGTACTTCCCTCAGGTACCTCAAAGCTAACCGCATCGACAGCAGGTTTATTCGTGCCAGGATACTGCTTGGTGATCGCCTCTAACGCAATTTTAGCCATACCCTTGTTGACCCTTCTCTAATCATACGCTTTACAACTCACAACAATTATATGCAACAAACCTGGCAAATGCAAAATTCCTGGCGATTTCTTTCCTCCCCCAAAGCCCAACTGCGTCTCCGTTTATCTTTGTATATCACTGTGTAGTATCGTAGCGTAGCACGTTTATTTGATTGGAGAACCACATGCAGCGTGCGTTTTTGAACAAGCTCGGAATAGCTGTTGTAGTTGTAGTAGTGGTAGGTGTCAGTATCTTCAGCCTTAAAATGATTGTACAGGCCAGGCAAGATCAGCGCATCGCCATTCCCGGCCAGAATGTTCCACTTGTCAGCCACGCTCAATTGCTGGGAGCCGCCAACGGACAGCAGCAATTGAACCTCTCGATAGGCTTGCAACCTCGCAACCAGCAGGAATTGGAGACCCTGCTGCGCAACCTGTACGATCCTCGCTCGTCCATGTATCATCACTTTCTCACATCCCAAGAATTTACCGACGAATTTGGCCCCACACCGGATCAGCAGCAGCAGGTCGCTGACTATTTGCGCAGCCAGGGATTGAACATGACCAGCATCTCTTCCAATGGCTTATTGATCGATGCAAACGCTAGCGTTGCCCAGGCCGAAGCCACCTTTCAAATCTCCATTAATAACTACCAGTTGGGAGCGCACACCTTCTTTGCCAATGCCAGCGCACCAACTATTCCCGCCTCGCTTTCATCGCTAATTGCCTCCATTGGCGGGCTTGATAATAGCGTGAAGTTGCACCCGCTTTCACATCAACTAAGTCCAAAGCATGGCAAACCTGGCTTAGGAATTCGCATATCCCATGCCCAACCAAATGCCCAGGCAGGCTACGGACCAACCGACCTGGCGGGAGCCTATGATGCAGCCCCGCTTCAGCAAGCTGGTGTCCAGGGCAACAACCAGACCGTGGCCGTTTTCGAACTGGACGGCTACCAGAGCAGTGACGTAACCCAGTACCTGCAAAACTATAACCTGGGTAGCCCCAGCATCAGTAACGTGCTGGTCGACGGCTTCAATGGCTCCGCTGGTGCGGGAGCCATCGAGGTTGACCTGGACATAGAGGTCGTCGCGGCCATGGCCCCCAAAGCCACGCAGATCGTCTATGAAGGTCCAAACACCACCCAGGGAGTCAACGACACCTACAACAAAATCGTTACTGACAATAAAGCGCAGATCACCACCATTAGTTGGGGTGAATGCGAGAGTGTCTCCGGGGCGTCAGAGCTTCAAACGCTCGATACCATCTTCAAGCAGGGTGCCGCGGAAGGTATCGCCATGTTTGCTGCCGCCGGTGACTCCGGTGCTTATGATTGCAACGACACCAACCTGGCCGTCGATTCTCCTGCTGGCAACCCCTACATTACCGGTGTAGGCGGTACCAACCTGCAAATCAGCAACGGTGCCTATGGCAGTGAGTCCGTGTGGAGTAACCCGAATGACACGCAACGCGGCCCTCAGGGTTCTGGCGGCGGCGGCGGTCTCAGTAACACCTTCGCCCAGCCCACCTGGCAGACCGGCCCTGGGGTGAAAAACCAGTACAGCAATGGCAACCGCGAGGTGCCAGATGTCACGGCGGATGCCGATCCCGCCAGTGGCTATGCTGTCTACTGTACCGTATCCGCAGCCGGCTGCTCGACGGGTGGCTGGATCGTGGTTGGCGGCACCAGCGCGGCGGCCCCTTTCTGGGCGGGTAGTACCGCCACCATCAATGAGTACCTGCAAAAGCAGGGCAAATCACGCGTAGGTTTTGCCAACCCGGTTCTCTATGGCCTGGCGAACTCGCAACAGCAGTTCTCACCGTTTCACGATGTGACCAGTGGCAATAATCTCTTCTATCCTGCAACGGCCAACTACGACCTGGCCAGCGGGCTAGGATCGCCCGATGTCTACAATATCGCACGCGATATCGCTGGCGGCATTACACCTCCTCCTTCGCCGACTCCCAGCCCCACTTCCACCCCTACAGGCACACCAACGCCCAGTCCAACCGCGACTGCGACCGATACGCCCACACCCGTTCCCAGTCCGACCGCGACCAATACCCCTGTGCCAACTCCAACGGTGATACCAACCGATACCCCCACTCCACAACCCCCTCCTTCTGGCTCGCTGATCCAGAATGGCGGTTTTGAGCAAGGTGTTGACCCATGGCAAGAGTCATCTGCGGCTGGCTATGAAATCGTCGACCCAACCAATCCTCATAGTGGGCAATACAGTGCCTATCTGTGTGGCTACACCAACTGTGACGATAGTATCGCGCAAAGCTTTATCGTGCCGGATAGTGTCTCGAATATCACCGTCAGCTACTGGTGGTACGGCGACACGTCACGCACAGCCCACTCCTGTAGAGATGTCTTCACCGCCACCGTGCTCGATAGCAATGGCAATACTATCGCGAAATTGCAGCATGCCTGCAACACCGACGCCAATCAAAGCTGGCAACAGGTGAGTTTTGACGTAACCAGTGCTCTATCCAACTACGCGGGCCAGTCGGTGACATTGGTCTTCAATGCTCGGACGGGGAATACTGTCTATGTCACTTCCGCCTTCTTCGTAGATGATGTAGAGGTCAGTTCCTCGTAGCGTACTTTCATGCGACAAACACGATTCATTCCGCCAGGGCGAGCACAAGGCATCGCCCCTACTATGGCAAATGCACTTGGTAAGCCATTTCGTCCATAGTAGGGGCAATGCCTTGTGCTCGCCTATGCGCACCAACTTTAGGAGGAAGAGGGGTTCCCGTAGGGGCGGGAGTGGTGGGGAAGGGTGGAGGGGACGCTTGCGTCGCCCGCGCAGCCTGCGTCCTGATGATGTGAGCCCCACCCCAGGGCGACGCAAGCGTCCCCACCCCACACCACCCAGCCCCCGCCCCTACGGGATAACGCCACCCCTCGTTAAGTTGGTGCGAGTGGGCGATGCCTTGTGCTCGCCCTGCGGCCTTTAGCTGTGCTGCACTCGCGCCAGTCACCTCGACCATGAGGTACAATAGATAAGTATTTCTACAAAAAACTTGCGAGCGCGTCTATGGTCAGGAGGTATGTATAATGAAGATCGAGCATTTCGTGCTTGGCGGGGAGCGCGTTTCCGCCGCAGATGGCAAAACATTCGCCGTAATCGAGCCGGCGACAGGCAAGCCCTTTGCTGAGGTAGCCGAGGCGGGCCCTGAAGATGTTCAGAGAGCTGTGCAGGCCGCATACCAGGCATTTGAAGAGGGAAGATGGCCACGGCTCAGCGCGACAGATCGTGGCCGCATACTGCTGCAAGCTGCCGTCCTGGTGCGGCAGCGATTGGAGGAGATTGCAGTCGTTGAGGCCCGCAATGCTGGTAAGCCTATTCGAGATGCTCGCGGTGAGATTGGCCTCGTCGCCGCAGTGCTGGAATATTGGGGAGGAGCCGCGAACAAGATCTTTGGCGAGACCATTCCAGTGCAGGACGCTGGCCTCGAGGTGACGCTGCGGGAGCCTGTCGGCGTGTGCGCCCTGATCACGCCGTGGAACTTCCCACTCGTCATTGCCTCCTGGAAGATCGCGCCCGCGCTGGCATGTGGCAATACTGTAGTGCTGAAACCTGCACAGCTTACCCCACTCTCTGTGCTGATGCTGGCTGATATTTTGATGGAGGCAGGACTTCCGCCCGGCGTGCTCTCGATACTACCTGGGCCTGGCTCTGCCGTCGGTAACGCACTGGTCACGCACCCGCGAGTGTCGAAGGTTTCATTTACCGGCTCAACCGAGGTGGGTTCTCAGATCATGCGTCTTTGTGCTGACAATATTACACGCATATCACTTGAACTTGGGGGCAAGGCCGCGAACGTCGTCTTCTCCGATGCAGACCTGGAGCGGTGCGTGGAATCCTCCATATTCTCGGTCTTCGGCAATACTGGACAGGACTGCTGTGCTCGATCTCGCATCCTCGTACAACGCTCAATTTACGAGGAGTTTGTAGAACGGCTCACCAGGCGGACGGCTGCACTCCAACTCGGTCAACCCCTTGACGAGAAGACCGAGATTGGCCCACTCATCTCCGCTGCACAGCGCCAGCGTTCGCTTGACTATGTCGCGCTTGGCCAGCAAGAAGGAGCGCAGGTGCTCATTGGGGGAAGTGTTCCAGCAATTCCCAACAACGAAGAGGGCTACTTTCTCCAGCCAACGATACTGACTCATGTCGATAACAGCATGCGTGTCGCCCAGGAAGAGATATTCGGACCTGTTGTGTGTGTCATTCCATTCGATACCGAGGAAGAAGCAGTCCGTTTAGCCAACGACACACCATATGGTCTGTCAGGCTCGGTGTGGACTCGCGATCTGGGGCGAGCCATCCGCATGGCAAAAGGTATTCGTGCAGGCGTACTTTCTGTCAATTCTAATCACAGCGTGCATACCGAGGCACCATTCGGCGGCTACAAAAAGAGTGGCATTGGCCGCGAGATGGGTATGCTCGCAGCTCAACTTTACACCGAGGTAAAAAGCGTCTTCTTCTCACAAGAGTAAGTTAAATACACTGACTCTGACTCGAAAAAGCTGCAATTGGATGTTTTCCGCAGGAAAACATCCAATTGCAGCTTTTTCGAGTCAGAGTCAGTATGGGTTTCTTCTACATTGTTGTCCAGCCAACGGTTTCCAGCATTGTGCCATCGGAAATCGAAGCGAAGGTGGTAGGCGTGCCGCCGTTCATTGAACCGAAGAGCATGGCCGATGCATGGGTACTGGGATTATAGGATTGCAACACGTACAGGCTGCCATCACGCGAAACATTTGACCAGGTGTACTGTGAAAACTGGTTCACGTTACCGACCGTGCTCGTTAGGCGCGTGGCGTTACTACCATTTGTTCCCACCTTCCACAGTCCATTTTGACTGGTAGTGCCGCTCGTGTTTCCAATTTGGAAGAGCAGGGTTGAGTTGCTGATCACGCGCACAGCGGTAACAGCCAGGTCAGGGTTGTTGTAAATGCTGGTGGCTGAACCACCGGTTGCAGGCCGCGAGCTGATGTTGCCAGGCCCGCGCATTGAGCTGATTCCTGGTCCATTTGGGTTTGGAGTCGTCCCGCATGTACTGGTGAACAGCTTCGTCCCATCGTAGCTACTATCAAAACTCCAACAGAAGCCGTTTCCTGATGCGTTCGCATCATAGGCTAATTGAAGGTTACTTGCCGTTTGATTTGCGCCCCGGCTGGTGTCAAGAATGTATATTGCGGTAGAAGGCATATCTATCATTGGACCATGCAGGTAGACCCGGGTGTTATCAAGCCAGGTCGCTGGTGGGTACGCAAGGCTGGAATTGGAAGAGAATTCTCTTTGCACACTGCCGCTCTGTATGTTCAGCAGGTAGAGGTAGGCTCCCTGGTTCGTGTAGCTGTTGAAAATGACGAATCTCTGGTTAATAGACCACTGGGCATAGTCCAGGGCAGAGGCCGGGTCTGCCCCGTTAGAGGCTGTGGTGGGGCAGTACAAGGTTTGTAAGCCCTGCCCATCCATGCGGATCAACTGCAGCTTCGCCTGCTTGCCCACGATGGAAGTGAAGAGAATCCATTGTCCATCAGCCGAAACCTGAGCCTCGGAGATGTATGTACCGGTCAGGTTGACAATCTCTGTTTTCGCGCCCGTTGTCACATCATAGCGTTTCAACGTGCCGAGTCCAGAAGGGCCATTGACGATGTAGACGATGTTTGGATGATTGCCCAACGCCAGTGTAGCCATGACAGCCGCTCGCGTTGTACCCGCCGCCGGGCAACTGGTCTGGGTTGTTGGCACGGGTGTAGTCCCGCCGTCTGGTGTAGCCGGTGTGCTACCACTACCAGTTGAAGATGTCGGCGTACTTTTCGGGCTACCACTTGTTGCTGTTGCGGTCGCGCCAGGAGTACTGCTACTGGTCGGTGTACCATTCGCCGTTGGCGGATTGCCTGAGCCACAAGCCGCAAGCAGGACAATCAGCAAGCAGCCCAATAGAGAGAAGAAGATTTGTATACGTATCTTATGCATAAAAGTTCCTTCAGAATTCGTAGGGGCCCGATTTATCGCGCCCACTTTTTCCCTGATACCAGTATGGATGGACTCATGTCTCAGAAAATGGGAGTAGTTACATGGTTGTCCAACCCACAACACTGATGCTGCCAGTGCCGGAAAAGGCTGCGAATGTGGCCGGTGAACTACCACTGAGCGTACCAACCAGGAGATTCTGATTCGTCTGCTGCGCATCGCTCGACTTTACTGCGTAGAGCGTACCGTCGCGTGAAACATTTGCCCATGTCAGTTGCGTAAACCCATTGAGAGAACTGAAATGCCCTGCTGTATCAGTACTCAGGCGTGTCAATCCAGAACCATCAGTATGCATTTTCCACAGGCCATTTTTGCTCATATCGCCAACTGTGTTGCCAATCACGAGCAGCAGGGTTGTACTGGAGATCACGCGCATAGTTGTTACCGCAAGCGTTGCACTGCTGTAGATGCTGTTCTGTGTGCCTCCTCCCAGCGCGGGCTGTGTCGTGATGCTGCTAGGACCCTGTTCTGCAACTCCAACGCTGGGGTTGAAATCACCTTTGCACTGGCTAAGGAGCAATTTGCTGTTATCGAAACTGGTGTCCAGGTCATAACAACGCCCTGATATGCCGATAATCTTTTGCAGGTCGCTGTAATGCTGGTTTGCACCCTTAGCAGTGTCGAGAATGTATACATCCTGCGGTGGAGCATCTGAGTTTGCCACAAAGCCGGTCATATAAATGTGGGTATTATCGAGCCAGGTGCGCGGAGAGGCACCAATAGCTCCTTTACTTCCCTGCGCTGGCGGTAGCAGCTCTGTTTGCAGCGTTCCATTGGCAAGCGTTAACAGCATGACGCTGGCCGAACTGAGATCGGCTCCCTCGAAAAACACCAGCGATTTCTGGTCGGGCGACCACTGTACGTCAAAAAGGCTTTTTGCGGCACAATGCAGAGTCTGGATCCCCTTGCCATCCATACGCACCATCTGCAGGGCCATCTGTCCGGCCATCTTCGAGGTGAAAAGTACCCACTGCCCATCTGCCGAAATTTGCGCCTCATAGATGAGGCTGCCGGGAATGTTCACAATATCCGTCTTCAGGCCGGTTCTCGCATCAAAACGCCTTATTATGCCTGAGGTAGGAGCGTCTTGCGTTCCCTGGTTGAAAATGTAAACGATAGTCTGGTGGGTTCCCAGGGCAAGAGGTGCTCTTACCTCCGCCCGTGCCGTTCCAGTCGCCGGACAGGTGTTTTGAGTTGGAGGCATCGTCGCCGTGGTTGCCGTAGCAGTGCCCCCTGTGCTGGTTGGCGTCTTCCCTTGCGTTGTACTCGCAGTCGGCGTACTGCCCGTCGTTGTGGGAGATGAGGGAAACAGAGAGCATGCTGTCATCAGAAACAAAAGACAGCAGGTCGATAGTATGACGAAAAAGTGATGATACTTATGATACATATAATACGCTTCCTCACTCATCATGATAACAAATGTCTGTTCAGGCAACCTGAACCGTTTGTTTGTAGTCAGTTTACCATGAAAATGAAAGCTGTACTATGAGGTAACTCACTTACATCAGGCGATTTAAAAGTCTCTTTACATGGCGGACGCAAGGGCCCTTGCGTCCGCCATGTAAAACTTGAACCGCACAAAATCATGCTTGACAATTCGCATATCATAGTGTATCCTTGGCATAACCAATAAAGTACAACTATAAACGTAACGCTTTGATCAGGACCAGTAGACGCTGGCGTAGTCGAGCAGCGAGCCGGGAGAGTGCAAGCCGGTAGACGGGTACCGCGTCGAACCCACCTGAGAGCGTCAGCGAAACACAAGCTGACCGGAAGTCCTCACCGTTAGCAGGAGGAGCGGTTATGATCTATCAATGACCGCGTGAGTGGAATTGTGTCGTGAGGCGCAGTTCAAAAAAGGTGGCACCACGGGTAACTAACAACCTCGTCCTTTCTCAGGGCGAGTTTTTTTATGCCTGTTTTTATTGAGGTTAAGTTAATCAGGAGGAATTATGCGAGTATCACAACAACTCACAAAGACATTACGCGAGGTACCTCGCGACTCAGAGGGTGGCAATCAGGAACTACTAGTGCGCGGCGGCTATATCCGCCAGCTCACCTCAGGCGTCTACAGCATGTTGCCGCTCGGCAACCGGGTCATACGCAAGATTTCACAGATCGTGCGCGAGGAAATGGACCGTGCAGGCGGGCAGGAGGTCTCCATGCCGGTCATCCAGCCCAAGGATCTGTGGGATAAACCGCCGGTCGGCGGTGGCCCAAGCCGCAGCGAGGCCATGGGCGATGTACTCTTTAAGCTGAAAGACCGCAAGGGACGCGACATGGTGCTTGGCCCGACCCATGAAGAGGTCGTGACACTCCTGGTGGGCGAGTTCGTGCGCAGTTATCGCGACCTGCCACAACTGATTTACCAGATTCAGACCAAGCTGCGCGACGAGCCGCGCCCGCGCGCTGGCCTGCTGCGCGTGCGAGAGTTCATTATGAAAGACCTGTACAGCTTCGACGCCGATTACGAGGGCATGGATGTCAGCTATCGCAAGATGGCGGATGCCTATCGTGCCATCTTCACGCGCTGTGGCATGAACTTCGTCGTCATTCAAGCCGACAGCGGAGCCATTGGCGGCAAAGATTCGCAGGAGTTTATCGCCATTACCGAGGCCGGTGAAGACGACGCCATGATCTGTGATCGCTGCGACTATGCCGCCAACCGTGAAAAGGCCGAATTTGTACGCAGCGAGCTGACCAAAGAGCCGGAAGGAGCATTGGAAGAGGTCTACACGCCCAACTGTATGTCCATCAGCGATCTCGCGTCTTTCCTCCACATTCCTGAGGCAAAGACCATCAAATCCGTCTGCTACGTGGCTGGTGGCAGGCTCGTGCTTGCCATTGTGCGCGGAGACCTGGAGATCAACGAGGTCAAGCTGACCAATACGCTGTACCATCAAGGCGTAAACGCCGCCGATCTGCACCTGGCAACGGCGGAGGAACTGGAGCAGGCTGGCATCGTCGCCGGCTATACCTCTCCCTTGAACAAAGATGCCCAGGTGCTGATCGTGGCCGATATATCGCTGCAAATGGGCAATAACTTCGTCGCGGGAGCCAACCGTGCCGACTATCACATCAAGAATGTGAACTATCCGCGTGACTTCCGCGTGGATGTGTGGGAAGATATCGCTTCTGCCTTTGACGGTGCAACCTGCGTGCGCTGTGGCGGCACGCTCCACGCCGTTCGCGGCACCGAAGTAGGCCACATCTTCAAGCTGGGTACGAGGTACAGCGAGGCATTCGGTGCCACCTACCTGGATGCCGAAGGCGTGGCGCATCCTATCCTGATGGGCTGCTACGGCATCGGTGTTGGGCGCATCATGGCGGCGATGGTTGAGCAGAGCCACGATGAGAAGGGCATCATCTGGCCCTTCAGCATCGCGCCATACCATGTGGCACTGGTTGGGCTCGACCTGGATAAAGAGGAGACTGGTTCAGCCGCCGAACAGCTCTATGCCGACCTGGCAGCGGCAGGCGTCGAGGTGCTCTTCGACGACCGCACCGAGACCGCCGGAGTCAAGTTCAATGATGCCGACCTGCTCGGCCTGCCGCTGCGCGCCGTAGTCAGCAAACGCTCGCTCAAGAACGGCGGCATCGAACTCAAGTTGCGCTCCCAAAAGGAGAGCCGCATCGTACCTCTGGCCGAGGCCATTCAGATCATCCAGGAAGAGATCCGCCGCGGGACGATAGCTGAATAAAGGCAGTGTAAAGCAAACCAGATGGGCAGAAGCGCGCTTCTGCCCATCTGGTTTGCTTTACACTGCCTTT
>WNFB01009907.1_pt1 | contig 13643 bp, 14 predicted proteins | sample 5400501 | NCBI WGS metagenome assembly WNFB01 (sample SAMN13153341, study PRJNA577476) | soil metagenome | isolation source: 200 cm saprolite under Douglas fir tree site 2 hole 1 | place: USA:California | collected 2015-04-18
CGGCTCGTGCCTTCTATATCGCCTTCTTCCTGGCCCACCGCGACAAGCTCACCGAGCGTGTTCCGTACTACTCAGAGCAAGACCACGAAATGCAGGAGCGCGTGATCTCTGCTGACAAGCTGCTCACCTGGGCGGAGTTCGTTACCGTCGAAACCAAAGCACATCCTGACCCTCTGCCTGCGTGGAATTTCAGTCGCGCGTTTCCTGATTTCCCCTCCATCTACCGCAGGTCGGTGATCAAGGACGCCATCGGCAAGGTCAAGTCCTATCTCTCGAATCTTGCCCACTGGCAACAGAGCGGCAAGCGGAAGGGCCAGCCAGGCCCCCCTGGGGCGAATAATCACCCCACGCTCTATGAAGGAACATGCTCCCTGGACCTCGACCAGCTCGATCAGCGACAGAGCTTTGTGCGGCTCAAGGTGTATACGGGCGAGTCCTGGACTTGGGCGAACTACCCCGTCAGATCCAGCCGCTACTTTGAGCAACGCCGCACCGATCCCACCTGGGAACTGCAGAGTCCCCAACTGGTGCTTGGCCGCACACAGGCCTCCCTCCATTTCTCCCAGACCAAACAGGTCAAAGCGAAGAAGATCAAAGAGAGCAAACGAGACCCCGACCTGGTGACGGTGGCGGTGGACCTCAATGTGAAACAGCTGGCAGTGATCACCGTCAGGCAGCATGACAAGATCATGGAGACGGTATTTGTCCATGACCGGGGACTAGATCAGCACCGCTATCAGCATCTCAAGCGCGTCAGCCGAAAGCAGTGGCTCTCGGGCAAGCCTGTCAAGGGGGAGCATTCCTCGACGGAGCTGTGGCATCACATTCGACGCATGAATATCGACGCCGCCCACAAGACGGCGCATGCCATCACGCGAGTGTGCGTGAAGTATCCAGGATGCGTATTGCTCTTCGAGCGCTTACGCACGATCAAGGCCAAGGAGGCAAGCAAGTCCCGACGGCTCAATCGCAAACAGGCCAACCAACTGCGAGGGCAGATCAATCGGCTCACCCGTGAGAAAGCCTACGCCCAGGCGACGGTCACGGTGGAAGTCAACCCACATGGCACCAGTCAGTACTGTGCTCGTTGTGGCGCGAAAGGGCAGAGGTTCTCCCTGCGCGCAGGCAAGCGCACAGTTTTCCGTGGGGGAAAACTGTTCCGGTGCCCGGTCTGCCACTACGAAGTCCAGGCCGACTTCAATGCGTCAGTGAACATCCACCATGCCTTCTTCGGTGAGTATCACTGGCGCCCCCGCCCCAAACGGAGCGGGTGACCGCCCTGTCCGGCTACAGGTCGGATGGGAGAAGCCTGCTGGAGGGACACCCCGCTGATGGCAGGCCAGGCCCGCGTGCAGATGAGCACGCACGCAAAGTGGTGGGGCTATCGCTGGTCTGACGAGGTGAGGTTCCAGCCCGGGTCACCTCGAGGACAGCTCCTGGAGACATAACTTGCCGATATGCGGAAGGAACCTTGGCAAGCTGGATCGATCCAGGGCGGCGAGAACGCGGTTGTCCAGGATTATCTTTGATCTTGGGTAACTGTTGATACCACGTATCCCCTATGCTATATTTGTGCGTATATGATATTGAAACATGAGATACGCACGAGTTAAGTGATGAGCCAGATAGAACATTTACCATCTTTAGCGGGCAGGGAGGAAGCAGGCTGGAAGCGTTACCTTGGTGATAGTATGCTTGCGATTGTGGGGACGCTGCTGGTCACGAGCCTGATCTACGCATTTCATCTCTACCCGCGCATTCCTAATATTTCGCTTGTTTACCTGCTGGTCGTCCTGGCCCTGGCCAGCACACGCGGGCTTTATGCTGCTATTCTTGCTTCTGTAGTGGCGTTCCTCTCATTTGACTATTTTCTTGTTCAACCGCTCTATACCTTCACCATTGGGAAAATTGACGAGTGGCTGGCGCTGTTTGTGTTTCTGGTAACGGCGATCATTACGGGTCAACTCGCCTCGGCTCTGCGCCAGCGGGCGGAGCAAGCAAGGCGCCGGGAAAATGAAACGCGCATCCTCTATGAATTGGTGCAGGTTACAAATAGTGAAGAGGATCTGGGCCGGCAACTGAACATTGTCGCGCGCTCAGTCGTTGATGTGTTTGCTTCCTGGGGAGTGCGCGATTGTGCAATCCTACTGCCTGACATGAAGGGACGGCTTACAGTTCAGGGGAGCGCGAGTCAGGCGGTGGAGCGAGTGAGGCTTTCATCCGATGAGGAAGCGACGGCGTCATGGGTGATGTCACAGGCCCAAACGGTAGAACTGCATGATGTCTCGCTTGTCCCTCAAAAGCCTGGCGGTTACGTGTCACGAGCCATAGTGCGAAGTACTGCTAATCAGGAAGCGCTGCGACGCTACGAACGCATGATTCCTCTAAAATTGGGCCAGCGGGTGATCGGTGTGCTTTGCCTTTTCATGGAGGATGATCCACGATTATTTGCTGTAGAAAGAAGCCTGGGAGCGGAACGAGAGCGATCAAACTCTCAGATGGCCTTTTTCTGGACGTTTGTTGACCAGGCTACTGCCGTAATCGAGCGCGCGCGTTTACGCCGCGAAAGCTTACAAATGGAGTTGTTGCAACGTACGGATGTACTACGCGCGGCGCTCCTCTCCTCGGTCTCTCATGATCTGCGCACTCCGCTCTCATCGATTAAAGCTGCTGCCACTAGCCTGCTGCAGGAGGAAGTGCAGTGGGATGAGGAAGCACGGCGCAGTTTCGCCCTGTCCATCGAAAGGGAAGCCGACCGGCTCAATCGCCTGGTGGCGAACCTGCTGGATATGTCGCGCATCGAAAGTGGTGCGCTCAAACCCGAGAGAGAGTGGTATCCTATAGATGAATTGGTCCATGATGTGCTGGGCCATATGCAGCCGGTGCTGGATGGTCGCACAGTCCATACAGACTTGCCAGCTGACCTGCCACCTGTGGAACTTGATTATCTTGAGATCGATCAGGTGTTGACTAATCTCATTGAAAACGCGGTGCGTTATACGCCAGCCGGATCACCTATTGAACTTAGTGCGCGGGTAGATGGCGACCAGATGGTCATTAGCGTTGCGGATCGTGGCCCGGGTATCCCGCCGGACGATAGGGAGCGGGTTTTCGATAAGTTCTACCGTGTGCTGGAGACTCAGACTACTCGTACTACAGGCTCAGGGCTTGGCCTGGCCGTGAGCAGGGGGTTGGTCGAAGCGCATGGCGGGCGTATCTGGGAGGAAAATCGCGATGGGGGCGGGGCTATTTTTCGTTTTACGTTACCGCTTATAAAGACAGAGGGGAGAACAGATGAGTAAGAGTGGGGCGCGTATCCTGGTTGTTGATGACGAGATCGAAATCATGCGGGCTTTGCAGCGCAGTCTGACTGCACACGGTTTTGAAGTGTTCACCGCTGATAGCGGGGAGGAAGCTTTGCAGGCTATTGCCCATCACAGGCCCGATTTAATGCTGCTCGATCTGGGATTGCCAGGTATTAGCGGACTGGAGGTTTGTAAGAGGGTACGCGAGCAATCAAGTTTACCCATTATTGTGCTCTCGGTAAAAGATACCGAGCGTGATAAGGTCATGGCGCTCGACCTGGGGGCTGACGACTATGTCTCGAAACCTTTCGGCATGAATGAAGTGCTGGCGCGCATACGCGTTGCTTTGCGTCATACAGCCCACGTGGAATCGGGAACGGAGCCGATCTTTAGCGCCGGACCACTCAAGGTTGATTTTGCGCAGCGGCTGGTACAAGTTGACGGACAAGAGGTCAAGTTGACGCCAACGGAGTATGATCTGCTCAAGGCGCTGGTCAAGAATAGCGGTAAAATCATGACGCGCCACATGTTATTATCTCAAGTGTGGGGGACAGGCTATGGTAGCGAGTCGCATTACCTGCATGTGTATATTGGGCAACTGCGGCGGAAAATCGAACCTGATCCTGCGCATCCTCGCTTCATCCTCACGATATCCGGGGTCGGCTACCGCTTCAACGCTGAAGACTGAGCGCGTGCCTGCCCGCTGAATTTTGAGCGAATCTTTAGATTTCTCTTCTCCCTCTTTAGCCTACATTGACACGCTTTCCGCTACACTGTAGTTGTGAGCAAAGAGTAAAAACTGTCCAGGGTGTTTGGAGGTCATGATGAAGAGAATCAATTTATTACTGCCCTTCACCCATGGAGTGGATATGCGTGCAATTGAGCAGGCTTTGCTACTCGCCAAAGGTCGCCAGGCTACACTGGTACCCCTTGCGCTTATCCACGTGCCGGAGGAGCGACGAGCTAAGGGAGCGCGTCTTGAGCATGTGCAGCAATCAAAGGACTTCTTGGAGGCCGTGAAACACAAGGCTGCCAGGTACGCTGTCCCTATCGAGCGATTTGAGGTTTTTACGAGTGATGTTGTGCAAAGCATCAATACGATCGCCAGTGACCTGGAATGCGAGGGTATTCTGCTCTTTGTGGGCCGTAACGATGGTATTCTCCTCCAGGCGAGTGAGATTAAACACCTCATGGAGACGACGACGTGTAGACTCTATATCTTGCGCTTGCAAACAGGTGACGGCGAGGGTGTAGCACAAAAATTGCTCAAAGGATTCTCTCGCTGGCTATCCTTGAGTCGCAAGCAACGAGCCAGGCTCGCCCCTGCGCAGGAAAGTTCCGAAGAAGAGGTAACGTTTCCGATGGGGACAAGGTGAAAGAAAGTTGACTACCTGGCCGTCCCCGCTGCGGTGACTTTCCCCACCGAATCTCCCGCGCCATTTTGTGCGATTCCGGCCTGTCCCCGGCTGAGCACGAGTACCTCGCAGGGAGTATTTTTCATGACGTAATCGACCGCCGGATTGATCTGTTGTGCGTTTCCTCGTGGACGAACGGGCGTATTGGCCATCAGGACCAGGTCCGCGGCCTGCATCTCTGCTTCGCGCACAATGGCCGGGCCGGCGTTGCGCGCTTTCAAGATGCGTTTGTTTACACCGGCCTTATTCATCCCGGTGACGCATCGCCTGGCTACTGACTCGGCTCTGTCGAGCAATTCGAGCGCGCGTTTTTCGTCTTCCTCTACCCTGGCGTTGAGTGGGAGCGTAAAAGGCACCTCGATTACCGCTAGAAGCTCCACATTGCCACCCCGCGAATGGACCATTTGCGCGGCTAATGCCACGATGCGGTCTGTAGCCTCGTTCTTGCTCAAAAGAGGCACGAGGATACGCGTCAGCCTATTTACTGAACGTGCCGCCCTGGTTGCTGTGCGTGTGCGTTCAGTCTCTTTGGGTAGGCGGAGCATCCAGCCAAGTACGCCCACAATAGAGGCAAGGAACACGACGGCAATCACTGTGCCAACGAAAGTAAGTTGTAAGGGACTGGTCGCCTGTGCTGCAAGGATGGGCATATCTTATGCTCGCTTTCTTCGGCCCGGTGTCGAACCGGGCGTGCGTTTATACTGTGCGTAGGCGCGTAGTCGCACGATCCCCAGCACGACAAAGGCTAATCCGAGTACGATAAGCGTCCAGGCTTGCAGTCCAACCATTGATGCACGGACGATGATGGTTAAGCCAAGAGGGATAATGAGCAGGCTTACCAATGCGCGATACTGTTCACGCCGGGGTAGTCGCTGTGGCTGCTCTTTCATTGCGTATCTCCTTTGCGCTTCCGGCGATTCTCGCCGTTGGCGTGGTCGTCGATTGGTACATCGAGAACCTGTGTGCCAATGGGGAGCCTGCTTTCTTCTTCCTGTTCATGATGAAGGCGCCGCTTGCGCGCAAGATTCTCGCGGTACTCGTCCGCAAGTTCGTGTTCGCCTGCGTCTTCATACACTGCCAATTGTTCCTTTGTCCAGTCCCGTTTGAGCGGTTTCCTGATTGGAAGCTTGTTGCGGCGGCGGTGCCAGAAGTAAATGAGGAGCCCCAGCACAATCCAGCTGGGCCCGGCAATCCGCCCAATGCTATGGGTGAGCACGACCAGAAAGAGAATGCTGCTGATGCCGAGAAAACCCAGTATGCCAGCTATGGGTAGCAGGCGTGTCTCGCCGTCTTTGCCGCGAAGTCGGATATTGAGAGGTACTTTGAAAGGACGGGGGGTCCACGGGTCCTTGAAACGCAGCGTGAGCAGCGAAACGAACACCAGCATGTAGGATGTTGCAGCGCCAAAGGCATACACGTTGGCCAATACATCATAGACATTCGGTGAGAGACCGGCGAGCCAGAGTTCGACCAGGGCGATACCGGAAAAGACGACGAGTGAGCGGACCGGTGTGCGAAACTTCGGGTGGACCTTTGCGAACCAGTGGGGCAGCAAATTGAACCGTGCCATCGAATAGGTGATGCGCGAGGCGCCAAAGACGCCGGAGTTGGCTGAAATCAGGAGGAGCGTTGCACCGAGCAAGGCGACATAGGGCCCGGCGAAGAGACCCACGATGGGAATGTGACTGGCCAGCCAGGCGACGGGATCGGCATTGTGGGCAACGATACTCTGCCAGGGCAACATGGCCAGGCCTAGATTTGAAAAGGCAAGCGCAAAGATCAGCACCGTCAGAATAAGCGCGATCGAGGTGCGTGGCACGACCTTGCCGGGGCGGATCGTCTCCTGGCTGGCCTGGCTGATCGATTCCAATCCAACAAATGAGATGATTGCCAGCGATGCCCCATAGGCCAGGTGGTACGGATCGGGCCAGGCCGTTGTCATCTGGTGAATGAGCAGGGTGGGGTTGAACGCAAACAGGAAGCCAAAGAACAGGATCGAGGATTCGCTCACTATATCGAGCGCACCCAGAATCTCATTAAATCTTGTTGATTCGCGTACCCCCAGGATGTTAAGCGTCGTCAGGAAGACCACGAGGATCGTGGTTTCCAGGATCAAGATCGGCTGGACGCCAGGAAGGGAGAGTCCGAGCAGATTGACGTTCACATGCTGATTGAGCACGGGGAAAAAGAAGTTGAGATAGCCTGCCGATGCTAACGCAAACAGCGCAATGTCGATCGTGAAGTCCAGCAGGACGGCCCAGCCCGCTACAAAGCCCCAGAAATCGCCCAGGCCGCGCAGGACGTAGAATTGACCGCCGCCGGCCATTGGATAGGCGGCTGCCAGTTCTGTATAGGCAAGGCCGACCATCACGTAGACGAGCCCCGCAAATAGAAAGGCGACGTTTGTTGCTCCCTCAGCCGCCGCCATAACGATACCGAGTGCGACATACACATCGGCCCCCACATCAGCATACCCCCAGGTATAGGACCCCCAGACACCCACAGCGCGTCGCAGGCCCAGGTTTTCTTGAGCTATATCGGCAGCTGCGCCGTTCGTTTCAGTCACGTCCGGCGCTACTTTGCTAGCCATGTAGTTTCCTCCAAAAAGGCACATACGTTTCTGCCATAGCAGCATTACTATTAATCGTATAACAATGATGTGCTTTCGGCACTCAATAAATGCTCAAGAAGTTCGTCAGGACTATCAAGAAATGCTCAAAGATTGCCTAACCGGGTTGAGCCTGGCCTGTTTCTTGAGCATATCCTGAACGTTTTGCCGGTTATCCAGAATGCACGTTGAGCACCTCTGGCATATACTATAGACTGGGAGGGGAGCGGTGTTCACGATCCTTTCCCTATGCTGCGTCGATCAGGAAAGGTCGCTCTGTTATGAGTACCATTGAACATCTCTCGCCCATCGAGGTGAGCAAAGAGCTCCCCTGGCAACAGTATCTGCTCGATAGTGTGCTGGCTATCATGGGCTCCCTGCTGGTCACGGGGATCATCTTCATGTTCCATCTCTACCCGCGTATTCCCAATATCTCGATTGTGTACCTGCTCGTAGTGCTGGCGCTGGCCACCGTGCGTAGACGCTATGCGGCCATCCTCGCGGCAGTGGTGGCCTTTCTCTCCTTCGATTTTTTCATTGTTCCGCCCTTATATACCTTTGTCATCTACCACGTCGAGGAGTGGATTGCGCTCTTCGTCTTCCTGATCGACGCCATTCTGACCGGTCAACTGGCCGTGGCGCTGCGCGAGCGGGCGGAGCAGGCGTCACGCCGGGAGCGCGAGACGCGTATCCTCTACGACCTGGTACGCGTCACCAACCGGGAGGCAGAGCCGGAACGCCAGTTGCACACCATTGCACAGGCCATCGCCGACGTGTTTTCCTCCTGGGGGGTGCGTGATTGCGCCATTCTACAGCCCGATGCAACGGGCAACTTGCAGGTCCAGGCGAGCGCCTACCAACCAGTCGAGCAGATCACGCTCTCTTCCGACGAGAAGTCCATCGCCTCCATGGTGATGGCCCACGGTCGAAGCATGGGCCTCTATGAGGATGATTCTCGCGCCTCCTCCACCTTCGCTCGTGTCGCGCAGCGTATCATCGTGCATAGTACTGCCGCCGGGCGTGCTGTGCACGGCTCCTTGCGCCTGATCCCACTTAAGGTCGGCCAGCAGGCGGTGGGCGTGCTGCGCCTGCGGATATGGGATGATGAGCGCCGCGTTCCTCGTGATGAAGGCCTGGAAGATGAGTATGACCATGCTCCCAATGCACGGACGACCTTTTTCTGGACCTTTCTCGACCAGGCGACCTCGCTCGTCGAACGCGCGCGCCTGCAGCGGGAGAACCTGCGCATCGAGGTCTTACAGCGCACCGATGTCCTGCGTGGCGGCTTCGCACAGTCCATCGAACACGAAGCGGACCGTCTCAACCGCCTGGTAGGCAACCTGCTGGATATGTCGCGCATCGAGGAGGGCGCCCTCAAACCGGAGAAAGAGTGGTATTCGCTCAAGGCGCTCATCCATGACGTGCTGGGACGCTTGCGGCCGCTGCTCGAGGGCCGTACTGTACGTACTCACCTCACCGATGATTTGCTGCTGGTCGAACTGGATTATATGCAGATCGACCAGGTCCTGACCAATCTGATCGAGAACGCCGTCCGCTACACGCCGGCGGGGTCGCCCATCGACGTGAGCGCGCATATTGAGGGTGAGCAGGTTATGCTCAGTGTAGCCGATCGCGGCCCTGGCATCCCTCCTGCTGACCTCGAGCGGGTGTTCGATAAGTTCTACCGCGTCCTGCAAAACCAGCACAGCGCCGGGTATCCATCTGGCTCAGGGCTGGGACTGGCCGTGTGCAAGGGACTGGTCGAGGCGCATGGCGGGCGCATCTGGGCGGAGTTGCGCGAGGGGGGAGGGCTGGTCGTCTGCACAGAGTTGCCTGTTGGGAAGCGAGAGGAGATTGTGCTATGAGTAAACAGGGAGCCTCGATCCTGGTGGTGGATGACGAGCGGGAGATCGTACGCGCTTTGCAGCGCAGCCTCACTGCCCACGGCTACAGGGTGTTTACTGCCAGGAGTGGGGAAGAGGCTATTGAAGAGGTTGCCCGCCACCGGCCCGATCTGCTCTTACTCGACCTGCTCTTACCCGGGATAAGTGGCCTGGAGGTGACCCGGTGGGTGCGCGAGAGGTCGAGTGTACCAATTATCGTGCTCTCGGTCAAAGAGGCCGAACGCGACAAAGTCGAAGCGCTCGATTCGGGGGCAGATGATTACGTCGCCAAACCCTTTGGCATGAACGAGGTACTGGCGCGCGTGCGGGTCGCCCTGCGCCACGTCGCGAAGGCTCAGAACGGAACGGAACCGCGCTTCCAGGCAGGCCCGCTCGAAGTGGATTTTGCCGCGCGGCGGGTCCAGGTTGAGGGACGAGAGGTCCAGTTAACGCCGACCGAGTACGAGCTGCTCAAAATCCTCATCGCGCACCGTGGCAAAATACTGACGCGGCAGATGTTGTTGCATGAGCTCTGGGGAGCAGAGGCGCATGCAAGGATGCACAGCCTGCATGTGTACGTGGCCCAACTGCGCCAGAAAATCGAACCGGACCCCGAGCGGCCGCGTTTTATCATGACCATTCCCGGCGTGGGCTACCGCTTTAATGACGATCCAGAATCCTGGTGAAGGTCTCGGATATCATGAGCACATCTTGAGCATACGTACGGAAGTTTAGAGAAGATCCAGAACAAACTCCCGGATATCCAGAACGCACATTTCCCAATCCGGGGTTACACTGGGAAGGAGAACGAAGCACGAGATGCAGCGCTTGCTGCACCAGGCATTCGCTTTGTTCTCGGGAGGGTACGATGAATGCGCCACGCTGGCTGCTGCCTTTTACGCACGGGGTGGACATGGGCGCTATCGATTCCGTCGTGCGCTTCGCGCAGAGCGCCGGGGCGACGCTGGTTCCCGTGACACTGATCGCTGTGCCACACGAGCGCAGGTCGCGAGGAGCGCGTCTGGAGCACATCCAGCAGTCAAAAGACTTCCTGGAGGCGGTCCAGTTCAAGGCTGCCAGGCTCGAGGTCCCGGTTGAACGCTACGAAGTCTTTACCGGCGATGTGCTCCAGAGTATTGCGCTGCTCGTGCAGGACCTGCGCTGCGACAGTATCGTCCTGGTAACGAGCGAGCAGCAAAACATGCTGCTGCACGCATCCGAGTTGAAGCGGTTACTCATGGAGCCACCTGCCCCGCTCGTGCTCATGCGCCTGCCGGCGCGTACTGGCCGAACCCAGACGCCGGTCAGCCGCTTCCTGCCCTGGCTGCGCGGGCTGTGGGGGTACCGGGACGCGCCAGGAGTCGAGGAGCCAGGCTGGATCAGAATAGAAGAGCCACACGGGGGATGACCCTGGAGAAGAAAGGAGGCGATAGAGATGCCTGGAGCACGCATTTTACTGGTGGAAGACGACGAGGTGCTGTGCGACGTGATCGGACGCAATCTGCGAGCGCGCGGGCACGAGGTGCGCACCGCCGCGAATGCGGAGAGCGCGCTGGCACAGCTGCGTGGTACTCCCTTCGATCTCATCCTCCTGGATATCAACCTGCCCGACCAGACAGGCTGGGAGGTGCTGCGTACCGCGCAGCGGGAGGGGTGGCTGCGCCCGCGGGAGATCGATGGCCACGTTCAGACGCTGCCGGTGGTGGTGCTTTCTGCGGTGCGGGTGAGTCCGCGCCGGCTGGCGGAGTTTCGCCCGCTGGCGTACCTGCCCAAGCCGTTTCCGATCGAGGCGCTGCTGCGCCTGGCTGCGGAGGCAGCAGAGCGCAGGAACGGCGGTGTCGTCACCGAACAGGAAGACGAGGAACATGCTTCTACTGTTTTGCCCGATGAGGAGGAACTACATGCTTGATCTGATTGTTGTCGTGGTGACCATTGTCACATTTATCGCGTTCATCGGCTTCACCGAGGGCTGTGAGCGCCTGTAGCAAAGAAGGGAGAGAACATATGAACACTCCGCTAGAATACATCCTGGTGGGGATCGTCACGCTGGGCGTGCTGATCTACCTCATCATCGCGCTCCTGGCGCCCGAGAAATTTTAGGATTGTCTTTCATAACATAAGTGAGGTAACGAATTATGCCTGTAACACTCAATAGTGTCCTGCAGGTACTGCTCTTCCTGGTTATTGTGCTGCTGCTGACCAAGCCGCTCGGCCTGTACATGTACAAGATCTTCAACGGGGAACGCACCTGGCTCTCGCCCGTCTTCGTCCCCGTGGAACGTTTCTTTTACCGGCTGTGCGGCATCAACCCGGAGGAGGAGCAGAAGTGGACGGGCTACATGATCTCCGTGCTGATTTTCAGCGTGGTAGGCATGCTGCTCTTGTATCTGATCGAGCGCACCCAGCAGTGGCACGGCTCGTTCTTCAACCCGCAGGGGCTGCCGAATGTCGAGCCGCAGCTCGCCTTCAACACCGCCGCCAGCTTCACCAGCAACACCAACTGGCAGTTCTACACGGGCGAGCAGACGATGAGCTACCTGACGCAGATGGCCGGGCTGGCCTTTCACCAGTTCGTCTCCGCTGCCGCCGGTATCGTGCTGGCGGTGGCGCTGGTGCGCGGGCTGGCGCGCCGCAGCGCGCAGGCGCTCGGCAACTTCTGGGTGGACCTGGTCCGCTGCACGCTCTATCTCCTGCTGCCGATCTGCATCGTGCTCGCGCTGGTCTTCGTCTCGCAGGGCATGATCCAGAACTTCAACCCCTACACGGTGGTGCATACCCTCAACGGGGGGACGCAGCTCATCGCCCAGGGGCCGGTGGCCTCGATGGAGGTCATTAAAGACCTGGGCACCAACGGCGGCGGCTTCTTCAACGTCAACGCGGCCCATCCCTTTGAGAACCCCAACGCGCTCAGCGCCCTGCTGATTCTCCTCTGCGAGATCACCATCGGGGCGGCGCTGTTCTACATGTTCGGCAAGTGGGTGGGCGATACACGACAGGGCTGGGCGCTGTGGATTGTCTCGGCTATCCTCTTCGTGATCGGCCTGGCGGTTATCATCCCCGCCGAGCAGACCGGCAACCCGCTGCTGACGAAAGCCGGCGCGAACCAGGTCGTGAGCGCCACGCAGGCGGGCGGCAACATGGAGGGCAAGGAGGTGCGCTACGGCATCACCGTCTCGGCCATCCAGGAAGAGACCACGACGGCGACCTCGACGGGCACCGTCATGAGCTTCCACGATAGCTATACGCCGCTGGGCGGGCTGGTGCTGATCACCAACATCGCGCTCGGTGAACTGATATTCGGAGGTGTCGGCGCGGGCCTCTACAGCATGCTCTACTTCGCCATCATCGCGGTCTTCATCGCGGGCCTGATGGTGGGGAGGACGCCGGAGTACCTGGGCAAGAAGATCGAGCGCAAGGAGATCATGATGGCGGTGCTGGCCCTGCTGATCTCGCCCCTGCTGGTGCTGGGCTTTACCGGCCTCGCCATGGCGATCCCCCAGGGCCTGGCAGGGATCTTCAATCCAGGCCCGCACGGGCTGACGGAGGTGCTGTACGCCTACACCTCGGGCAACGGCAACAACGGCTCTGCCTTCGCCGGACTCGCGCCCTCGCCTTTCTACAACTGGACGATGGGTATGGTGATGCTGATCGGCCGCTTCGCCGAAATCATCCCCGTCCTGGCCCTCGCCGGCTCGCTCGTCAGGAAGAGGGTCGTGCCCGCCGGGCTGGGCACCTTCCCCACGACGGGGCCGCTCTTCGTGGGCCTGATGATCGGCGTGATCCTGATCATTGGCGCGCTGACCTACTTCCCGGCTTACTCGCTGGGGCCGATCGTCGAACATTTGCTGATGCAGGCAGGGAGGGTTTTCTGAGATGAGTAGCAATATGCAAACTGATATATTAGAAGTCAAACAGTGGAAGACGCGGCGCAAGGGGGACATCTCGATCTGGGACCCCAAGATCATCCGCGCCGCGATCCCGGCGTCGTTCAAGAAGCTCGACCCGCGCGTGCAGGTCAAGAACCCGGTCATGTTCGTGTGTGAGGTCGGCGCCGTGGTCACCACCGTCGAGTTCGTGCGCCTGCTCTTCACCCAGCCCAGTGGGAGCATCACGCGTGGGACGTTAACGGCCCAGACGATCTTCGTGCTGGCGGTGACCGTCTGGTTGTGGTTCACCGTGGTCTTTGCCAACTTCGCCGAACCGTGGTCTTTGCCAACTTCGCCGAAGCGATGGCCGAGGGGCGCGGCAAAGCGCAGGCCGATACGCTGCGGCGGGCGCGCACCACCACCATGGCTAAGCGGCTCGCGAGTTCCGACCACCTCGGCCTCGTGCAGGAGGTAGCGGCACCAGAGCTGCGCAAGGGCGACCTGGTGCTGGTCGAGGCCGGCGACGTGATCCCGGGCGACGGCGACGTGGTGGAGGGCGTGGCCTC
>WNFB01003615.1_pt1 | contig 13635 bp, 9 predicted proteins | sample 5400501 | NCBI WGS metagenome assembly WNFB01 (sample SAMN13153341, study PRJNA577476) | soil metagenome | isolation source: 200 cm saprolite under Douglas fir tree site 2 hole 1 | place: USA:California | collected 2015-04-18
AGGCGCAGACGCCGCAGGCTGCCCTCCAGGGCCTCACGAAGATGCTGGGGGCGTCCGTCTTGAGGCCACTGATTCGGGCCAGTACGCAAGAGGCCCCCTTTGGTCGCGATGACCAGGTCTTTCGGATAGGGGTAAAGAGCTTCGGCAATCAGTGATTCGGCCACCTCTGGTCCGTAAGAGTCGGCGGTATCTAAAAGGTTCACCCCCAGGTCAATGGCGTGGCGCAGGACGGCAAGGGCTTCTTGCTTGTCAGCCGGTGGTCCCCAGATGCCTGGGCCTGTGAGGCGCATTGTGCCGAAGCCGAGACGGTACACAGTCAGGTCTCCGCCAATAGGAAATGTTCCGCTTGCCGTAGCGGGCCGTTGGGTTGTGTGCTGCATACAGCTATCTCCTTCTCTATTCGTATGGAACGTGTATTCCATCTTATTTCTTCCCTGGCTCTTCTGGAATTGTAGACAAACCGGCCAATTCCTCCATGAACTTGATCATGATGGAAAAATCCGCATCCATCCCTTTTGCCATGGCAGCGGTATACATCTGCTGGGCAGCCGCTGTGGCGGGCATTGACACGGACACATCATAGGCCCGGCTCAACACCAGGCTAAAATCTTTGTGCATGAGCGAGAGAGCAAAGTTCGTGGGATACTGCTCTCGCCTGACATTTTCCAGCTTGGACTTCTGACCGGGGGTAAGCACGGCCGTCTGCCCCAGCACGTCGAGCAGCAATCCCTTCTCTACCCCAGCCTTTTCACCGAGCGCAATCGCTTCGGCCAGGGCCTGCATGCCCAGGCCAAGCAGGGTATTGACCACCAGCTTCATCGTGGTCCCCATGCCGCTTGCGCCCATATAGAAGCTGTTTGTCCCCAGGACATCCAATATAGGTTTGCACTGCTGGTAGGTCTGGCTCTCCCCGCCGACGAAGATCACCAGGCTGCCCTGTTCCACTTGTGGCACACTTCCCGAGACGGCGGCATCGATCATCGGGACGCCTTTCTCCTTCGCCGCCTGATAGAGACGACGCGAAGCGTCTGGAGAAACGGTACTCAGATCGATGATCATCGAGCCACCATGCACTCCGGCAAGCGCACCGTCGGGACCGAACATCACGTCCTGCTGGGCCTCGTCATTCGTCACGCAGGCCATCACGACCTGGCAGCCTGCAGCCAGCTCTTTGGGCGTCTGGGCCACCAGCGCTCCCCGTTGCTCTAGCTCCTGAGCCTTCTCCTCTGTACGATCATACGCCGTCAACTTGTAACCGGCATCGAGCAGCCTCTGAGCCATATGACTGCCCATGTGCCCCATACCGATGAAGCCAATGCTTGGTTTCAGATGGTCGCCTTCCATATTCATTACAATACCTCTCTTTCATCAGAGATGCCAGGTCATCTGGGCAGTCCGTTTGCGCCTGACAACGATGCTACAATATTTGCTTGAAACTGAACACAAACCTCTTAAGCAAGATGCTCGTCATCCATCAGCAAATCTGCTATCATAAATGGAGGAAAAGGGCATTTCGCCTGAAAATAGCGAATTTTCATCCGCTTCCATGCCTGACATAGACATCTTGCTTCCTAACTCAAATGCCCACTCGGCAGGGTTTCGGGCCACTACCCAGCTGACGCGCCTCGTCCTCTCCGGTAATAGCATAAGAAGGAAGCGTCATGAAAGCGTCATGAGCAGCGTCATGAATGCCTGCTCGATTTGAGGCTCCCTTTTCACACGACCTCTTCAGCAGAAAGGAAAGGTGGACATGTAAGAAGGATGATGAGTGCATGTGAAAACTGGCACATCTTTTCGCTTTTTTAAGAATGGCCGCTGGCCATGTTCTTGCTTTTAGCATCCAGGCGCCTCAACGCCCGCTCGGCTCCGCCTGGTCTTTCGAAACTGGGGAGGCCTCGCCTTGGGCTTGCTGCAGCACGGGGTGAATCTGTGGCCCAGCCAGAAAGCGCGCACGCCTCGCCTCGTCTCCGATGCCCTCTGCCAGCCCCCTGATGATCCTCGCTGCCGATGCCCACGCCGTGTGCGCTTGTGCAGGCTTGCCCCCTGCCTCATACAACGTCCCCAACGCCGCCTGGATCTGCCACTGTTCTGCTGGCAACCCGAGGTCTGCGGCCAGCCCTGCTGCCTCGCGCAAGTGGCCGATGGCTTGCTCGCTGTGTCCATCCCACGCTGCAAGCACCGCCAACGACCGCAGGTAAGGAATGCAGAAGCGAGGGGAAGGCCCCAGACGTTCTCCCAGTCGTTGCACTTCTGCTCGCGCCTGGCTCTCATCCCCCCCACGCAATAAGGCCTCCGTTTCATACTGACGGGAGAAATCCAGCAGGATCATGGCCCGATCCAAGCTCTCGCGTACGGCCATGGTCTTCAAGGCATACGTGTGGGCCTGTCCCCACTGCCCTGCCACGGCGCAGTTCATGCACAGCTGCGACAGGGTGACCACGCGCAATCGTCCGAGGTCTAACCTCTCGGCCACGGCTTCTGCCTCTTCGAGCGTGCTGCGCGCCTCTTCCCACTGCTGCAAGGCGTGATAGACATTGCCCAGGCCATAGAGAAAGCGCTGGAGAATGAGAGTCGGAGGAAGGGTTCGCGCCAACGCCATGGCGTGTTGCATGAGCATGAGCGCTTCTTCATAGGCTCCCGCGTCCAGCAATCCGTACGTGAGGTAGCGCATACTGTTGATTTGTACCCAGACGTTCTTGCTCTCTGTGGAGAGCGCGATCGCCCTCCGGCTATTGCGAATGCTGGGCTGCACCTGCCCGGCATGCGCCTGGGCGAAAGCCAGCAACGCCCAGCATACGGCTTCTGACGTACGATTCGTCAAGGATTGGGTGAGCGGAGCACCACTCAGATAGTGTACAAGTGAAAGCTCCCGTGAAACGGTCTGCTCGGTGCCAAGGAGCGCATACAGCGCCAGGGATGCTTCCAAACAGTGCATGGCCTCCTCAAAGTCTCCTCCAACAATATGGATATATCCAAGTAAGGAGAGACTTCTGGCCTCCAGTTCCTGGTCGAGGCTTGCGCGTGCCAGGGAGAGCGCCTGCGCTCCATGCGGCAAGGCACGCGTTGGATCGTCCCATATATTGGCTGCGATCTGGGCCAGGTTCCACTCCGTTTCCGCCAGCGCCTTCTGATCGTGACTGGTCTGTGCCATCTGCAGGGCTTGCTCCAGCAGTGCGTACACCTGTGGCTTGTCGTGTGACTGTTGGAGCGCCAGGACCGCCAGGCGGTTGAGGGTCATACTGACCAGTGTGGGCAGCTGATGATGCTGCGCGTAGGCGAGCAGTTCTTCATAGGCCTCCTGGGCCTTTTCCCAGGCGTTCTGGTTGGCATAGGCCCGCCCCAGATGGGCATAGAGGCGTTCGACCTGCGAGGCCGACAGCTCGGTCTGGAGCCGCTTGTGCTCCTGGAGCCAGGCGCGCGCCTGTTCGTAGTGCCCGATGGCGTCCTCGACGGCGAAGACGGCCGCCGCTTCAACCCCGGCCTGCATGCTGTAGCCATAGGCGGCTTCGACCTCTCCCGAAGACCTCGCATGGTACGCCAGTTCGGAGGCCCGCGCTCCTTCTATCTCGAGCCTGGCCAGGGCGCGCTGGTGCAAGACCTGCCGCCGTGCCGCGCCCAGCTCGGTGTAGACCACATCGCGCATCAGCTCATGGGAGAAGCGATAGCTGCCCAGGCGGCCAACCCCCGCCTCCTCCTCGCGCAGGATGCCACGCTTGATCGCCTCCTCCAGGGCATCGACCCCTGCCTGCACTCCCAGCTCGGCCAGCTGCCACAGCAGTTGCGCGCTCGCCGCAGTTCCCAGCACGGCACTGACCTGCACCAGGTGGCGGGCGGCTGGGGAGAGCGGGGCCAGACGTGCCAGGAGCAGCGTGCGCACCGAGGGCGGCAACAGTTCGCGTCGAGACCGCTCCTGAGCAAGGGCCGCCAGGTCCACGCTCGGCTCCAGCCGCCAGCTGCCATCCGCTGCCAGCCGTGGAACCAGCCACTGCCGGTCCCGCCACAGCTTGAGCGTCTCCAGCAGGTACAACGGCTGCCCCCCCGTCTGTGCAAACAGCACCTCGCCCAGCGCGATCAGGGGCATCTCCAGCTCTGGCGAAGGCGATGCCCCTGGCAGAGAGGGCTGAGCAGGGCCGTGCTCACGCTTTGGGCCAAGCGTCCCCTCCCCGACGATGGCTTGAACGAGGTGGATGGTCTCCTGCTGGCTGAGCGGCTGCAAGGTGGCCTGCGTGAGCGGCAGGTCGCGTCCCAGGTCGGCCAACTGCGCGGAAAGCTGCGGGTTGAGCTCCAGCCCTTCCCGGCGCACGGTGCCCAGCAGCAGCACCCGGCTGTCATGCTCCTTCCAGGAGTGTCCCAGGTAGCGCAGCAGGTCGAGGGAGGCCCCATCCACCCAGTGCAGGTCCTCCAGCAGCAGCACCAGCGGGGCACGCCTGGCCAGGGCGTCGAAGAGGCGTGCCACCGCTTCAAAGAGCCGCCCCCTGGCGGTCAGCTCATCCTCGGTGGGGATCGGCAGATCGGGGTAGCGCACGCGCAGCTCGGGCAGCAGGCGCGAGAGCTCGGCCAGCCACAGATCCTCCAGCAGATCCTCCGGCGCGTTTTCCGCCTCCAGGCGCTCCCGCAGCGCCTCCACCAGCGGCTGATAGGGCAGCCGTCCCCCCATCTCGAAGACGTGCCCGCTGAGCACCTCGGCGCCCTGTGCCCGGGCCCAGGCCACCAACTCCGTGGCCAACCGCGTTTTGCCGATGCCGGCCTCTCCCACTACCAGCACCGCCTGCGGATGGCCACCCCGCGTCTGCTGAAAGCTCCCGACGAGTTGGCGGAAGGCGGCGGCCCGGCCGACGAGTGGGGCAACCAACTCGCCTGGCGGCCCGCTCTTCGTCGTGGCAGCGGATGGATGGGGAGCAGGGCTGCGAACTGCGGTGGCCCGAATCTGCTCAGCCAGGGCGAGGGTCTCCGCCGAGGGCTTGGTTCGCAAGTCCTCGGCCAGCCGCTCCCGACAGGTGGCGTAGACCTGCAAGGCGGCGCTCGGGTCGCCCAGCGCCAGGTACACGCGCATGAGTCTCCGGTAGGCCTTCTCCGAGAGCGGATCGAGGGCCAGCCAGCGCGTGAGCGTGGCGCGCGCCTGCTCCAGCTCCCCAGCCACCTCCTGCCAGGAGGAGAGCCGCTCGCAGAGCAGCTGCACGCGCACCTGCCACTGCTGCTGCTCCTGGAGCACCCACTCGTCAAAGGGGGCCTCCTCCCCCAGCCAGAAGCCGTCCAGGAAGGGCCCGCGCACCAGGGCGAGAGCCTGCTGAACCTGGGTGACCAGGGCGGCGCGCTGCGGCTCGGCGGGGAGCGTGGAGAGTCGCTGGGCCTCGGTGTAGGCCTTTTGCACCACCGCCAGGTCCAGCTCGAGGGGAGCCTGCGAGTCCAGACCGAGCAGGTCACGCTCACTGCGCAGATGGCTGTGCGGGGCAGGGGAGGCGTCGGGATCGGGGAGCAGAGTGCGCAGCAGGGCAATCGCGTTGCGCAAGGCGGTGCGCGCATCGTGGGGTGTACTGTCGGGCCACAGGAAGGCGGCCAGTTTGCTGCGGGAGAGCATGCCCCCTTCGACCGCCAGGTAGAGCAGCAGGGCCTGCGCCTTGCGCAAGGCAAACGTGAGGCGGCTGCCGTCATGAAACGCTTCAGGCGGGCCGAGCACGGCCAGACGTAACAGACCCATGGCATATCCTCTTTCTCTAGGACAACGGAAGTGATGAACCGTTCCTCACAAGCGGAGTAGCGCCTCCCTCCATCGACGTGCGCTGCTGTCGTACTGCTGAGCCTGAGAAACAACTGGTGTTCACCTGGTACTAACCCATCTTCAGGAATCGTACCATGTGGAATCGTTGAGGTCAAGCATGCGAATGGCCTCGCGAAACCTCTTCTATGGTAGACAGGTGGTCTGATGTGGAGACACGTACTGTTCATGACGATACTCATGACGCTTTCATGACGCGCCCTCGTCATACTGGCACCAGAGAGAACAAGATGTAGCAGGTTGGGTCAGATGTGATGAGGCACTCAACTGTCGTGCTCATCGTTGACTCTTCCGAGAACATCAGATTGACCGACAAACTCGGCAAGCTAACAGAATCAATTTAGTGAAAAGGAATGACAGAATGTTAGAAACACACACACAAACCGAATTCATCTCCCCTTCCCAGAACCCTGCGGAGCCACTCCCACAGCATCCGCGACATGGCAGGGGTGGACTGCGCACCGGAGCGATCATCGGCTTGACGCTTCTGCTCGCCGTAATCTTCGTCATCGGGGGTTTCGCGGGCTGGGTCTTTGCCGGCGCGAAGAGTAGCACTGCGGGAACCACCGCTCCCACCACGACGGCAACCACGATCAATACGTTGCGAGAAGCCGTCGTGGCGAAGGTGAAACCAAGCGTTGTGGAGGTCTACGTCACCCTGGCACAAGGGGCGGCACTGGGCTCTGGTGTGATCATCGACAGTCGGGGCTACATCGTCACCAACAACCATGTGGTCAGTGGAGCCCTCTCGATCCAGGTGGTGCTCTCCAACGGCACCAAGGAACCGGCAAAGCTCACTGGGACGGATACAGCCGATGACCTGGCGGTGCTCAAGATTGCTGTGCCACCAGCGGGTTTGTCGGTCGCGACGCTGGGAGACTCTGCTCAGTTGCAGGTGGGACAAGAGGTGCTGGTCATCGGAAACCCTCTGGGTATTACGCAGACGGTGACGAACGGGATCGTGAGCGCCCTGAAACGAAGCGTCTCCGAAGGGCAAGGCGGAGCTACCATCCAGAATGCGATTCAGACCGATGCGGCGATTAATCCGGGCAATAGTGGAGGAGCCCTCGTAGACTTGCAGGGCAACGTGGTCGGTATTCCCACGCTCACCGCTATCGATCCCGAGTTTAATACGCCCGCCAATGGGGTTGGCTTCGCCATCCCCTCCAATCGCGTCAAGTCGGTCGTGACGCAGCTCATCCCGACTGGCAGTAGCGGCTAAACAAGGTGAGCGGCCTGCGTATATGGGCTAGTATCCCACATTCCGCAGTTTTTTCGTGAGTTCAGATAGGAAGCCATCTCATATTGTGGAGGTATAAATAAGCTCTACATTGTAGATCCCCTCCACGAGCAATTTTGCGAAAAAAGCAAATGCAAACTGCGGAATGTGGGTAGTATCTGAAAATATAGCGAAATATAGATTTTTATAGCGTTTTATGACAATTACCTGGGAATGAGCCGGGAAGCGCTCCGCTTTAAAGCAGAGGATGAGTAGCCTCTTCTCCCCCCGGGTTCATAGCTCGGGTGGAGTTCCGCCAGAGGAAGAGGAAGAGTCTGTGCTCTACAATTCCTCTCGGAAATCGCGAACGAACTGGATATCTATATATCCAGCGTTCTCCACGTCTTCCAGGTACTCAGGCACACGACCAAGTGCATGATCAGACTGCAATGCGGACGAACGCGGCGAGAACTCTTGTGCCGCTTTGACGCCCTCTTCCCTGGTTTTCCAATTCCCCGGTAGCTGTAGCTGTGCTTAGGTCAATGCCTCTACATAAGAGTCAGACCAATTTTGTACATGCGCTCTTGACACAGCCACGTGTGCAAGTTATAATAGAGTACGAGGGAGAGAGGGTAGCGCGAAGATGTTCATCGAAAAGAAAGAGAGAAGGAGAAGAGACAATGCCAAAACGGATTCACCGCCGCGAATTTAAACTGGAGGTGGTGCGCCAAATCACCACCGGTCAGAAGCGACCTGCACAAGTCTGCCGCGAATTAGGCCTGGCCGACAGCGTGGTGTATCGCTGGCTCAATGAGTATCGGCAGCGCGGAGAAGCGGCGTTCTCACCACAGTCCGGTGAGCCTACGATGCAAGAGCAACGCATTAGGGAGTTAGAGCAGTTCTGCGGGCAACAGGCGATGGAGATCCAGCTGTTAAAAACAGCGTTGCAGAGCTGGGGCAGAGCGTCACATCATGATTGACCAGGCGCATCAGGAGCAGCCTGAGTGTCCATTGAGCGCTTGTGCACTGCCAAGCGGATGATACATCGATGGCCGAGAGAGCGAACAGAGCTGATGCTTCGCCATTCAGATCTGCAAAACCTGCTGTTTGTTAAGCTTGATTGAATAGAAGTTGATTTCCTCTTTTGTCGAGGGAAATGGACTCATTCTAGAGAGGAATTAAACAATTTCTCTCTTTCAGGGAGAGGTTGAAACACTAATGCCAGACTATGCTGAGAACACGCAAATACGACCAGGATACTCGCCTGCTACGGCCACGCTCAAACCCTTACGTTCTAATGCTTCAGGGCAACTATCTGAGGGGGAGAAAGTGACCGCTCATAGACTTGAAGATTTTGGCATTTCTTTAAGTGATGCCTATGAGGTTAGAATAGCTTGGCGGCATCTTCAATTTGTTAACAACCAGGATTGTGTAACAAGGACGTATGAAAGCCTTGCTCATACTACTGGTAATGAATTCAAACTATTGCTCGGAAAAATTCTCAAGAATGCTTACTCAGATGTCTTTAACCGTCTCGGTGAACGTGGTGTTGATCTTGACCATGTCGTTCAACAAGAATGGAGGGATATCTTTAGAGACTGCCAATATGAACCAGCCAATATGCAATCCAAGATGATCACACTATTCAGAGGGCTCTGTCGCGAGGCGATTTTTGAACCATATATGCCTCGAGAGCCAGGTCAAGAATTTACTGAGACTCGGTCTCATATAGCGGGTGAGGATAAAGCGTCTGCCGCATTGGAGAGGCCTATACCAATGGCAGAACCTGCATCGGCCCTCGACTTGAATGTTCTTTCTCCTAAGCAAGATGATTCTATGATTGTGGCATATCTGGATGCGCTTGAAGTATTCAGGCAACGACGTAAAAGTCCCGATTGGACAGAAACGAACAGCTCGGATTGGCGAGAAGCCATAGAGGCCATTGTCGGCTCGCTGCAAAAACTTCTTAAAGGAGTGGAATGAGCAAATAGAGAATAAAACGCTGGGGTACTCTCTGTGAACTTGGCATCCTGCTACCCGACGTGGCTGAACAGTCGGCATCCCTGCTTTTTGCGGACGTCGCTTGTCTATGAAGAAAACTGCTGGATGGCGATGTAGAGATACCAGGCCCTATAAGTTGGAATCCTGTTCTTCGAAAGGGCTACACCTCCCATGACAGCGTCGAGCGATATCTGCCAGAGTTTGAGTTTGTGTGTCTGAACTGGCGTGAACTGCTACGTTTACCTATATTGTCGCGCCCCATGCAGCACGTCTCGTTAGGAGTAGGAGTTGAGAGGGGGAGACTACCGCATCTTCCCCTCTCGCGAAGAAGAGATAGAGAGAAGCATAGCGAAGCAGGAGCATCACATGAAGAAGCGTAACCGTCGCCACACAGGGCAAGACGAACCGCAGACGATCACTAAGGCCGTGACCCACATCCGGCTGGAAGAGGCGAATGTAGGCAAGCTTGCCGCTCTGGATGCCCTGGCCCCGGTGTACTCAACGCTTTGTCAGCAGTACGTGACCCTCTTTTGCACCGATGAGCACCCCGATAGGTTCCGGGCAACCTGCTTTGCAACGCCGCTTTCCGAGCGCTGGCACCGGGTCGCCATCCAGCAAGCGGCGGGCATCGCACAATCCTGGCGCACCAACAGCGCACAAGCGTATCAGGACTATCTCGACGACCTCCTGGATTATCGCGAGCAAGAGGCAGAGGGCATCCTAGATGCAGATGCCAAAGAACCAGCGTGGCGCGAGTGGAACATTCCGACGCTCTTACAAACCTGCATCCAGGCCAATGTCAACGTGGCCATCCTCGAACCCGCGCAGGACTCGACCTTTGACTTCTGGCTCAAGATCAGCACCCTCGAATTTCGCAAACAGTTGCTTGTTCCAGTGAAGCTGGCTGCCTATCACAGCGAAGCGCTTGCAGGGAAGACTATCAACACTAGTGTGACCCTCAATAAGCGTGAGAATGCGTGGTGGCTCACCCTCAGTTACGATGAGTTCGTGCGAGTACAGACCGGGCCATCGGCCCCGGTGGTCGGCGTGGATGTGGGCATTGCTAGTGCGACACGAAGTCGCGTACATAATCGCTTCATACGCATAGATAGGCGTAGTGAAGCCTACTGTTCCACCAGTAGTACTCTTGAGCGGCGAAGCGGCGAGGTAACAAACCGTTGTAGAAGCCCGCTGACAACGTTCCTCAATCCTCGATGGCTGAGAGAACCGTGAGGGGACATCAGTAGCTGCTAGCATCAGAGCGGAGAGGGAGCTAGAGTGAGTGGCATTGGTCAACAGAGGTGAACGCTTGATAAACGTCGTTACGACAAACAAGCCTAAGATGCTGATAGGCTTGAGCCAAAAGGCACTGTAGTGGGTAGAGGCATTTGGCGATGGCCTCTCGTGGACAGCCAACACTACCGGCGAATAGAGCGGACCTAACCCACCTTGTTATGTATGCGGAACGTGGGAAACCCAAAGTCCTCCCGAACAGGGTAGGGAGCCGCAAGGCGAACCAATGGGACGGTGGGTACAGGAATGCGGAAAAAGCGAAGGTCTCCCGGTAATGGGGAGGATAGGGATTGAGTCACAAGACCACATCATCCCACGCGAAAGCGAGCAGACTTCCGCAAGGTCTTTCATGACGAAAACACTTGACCAAACGACCTCAGGAGGAAAAGCAGATGACGGTAGCCCCACCTACAGCAGAAGATATCTCTGGTGTAGACGCTACTGGTGCGTCCTTCCACGGAGTGACTGACTGGCATGCCATCGACTGGGAGTCCGCCAATCACACGGTGCGTCGGCTGCAAGCAAGAATCGTCAAGGCAACTCAGGAAGGAAAGTGGGGCAAAGTGAAAGCTCTGCAACGCTTACTGACCCGCTCGTTGAGCGGCAAAGCTCTTGCTGTACGACGAGGGACGGAAAACCAGGGCAAAAACACTCCAGGGGTAGACCGGATTACCTGGAATACCCCACAAAAGAAACTGAACGGCGTCTACTCGCTGCGGCAACGGGACTACCACCCCCAACCCCTGCGGCGCATCTACATCCCCAAGAAAAACGGCAAAAAGCGCCCGCTAGGTATTCCTAGTATGAAATGCAGGGCGATGCAGGCTCTCTACCTGCTTGCTCTCGACCCAGTGGCCGAGACCACAGCAGATCCCAACTCGTATGGCTTTCGACCAGGACGCTCTACGGCGGATGCGATAGAACAATGCTTCTGCGTACTGGGAAAACGGGCCTCGCCGCAATGGATACTGGAAGGCGACATCAAAGGCTGTTTCGACGCCATCTCGCATGACTGGCTCCAAAGGCACATGCCGATGGAAAAAGGCATGCTCAAAAAATGGCTCAAAACGGGATACATGGCACGACACGTGCTCCATCCAACAGAAGAAGGCACGCCCCAGGGTGGGATAATCTCACCCGTGCTTGCCAATCAAACGCTCGATGGGCTAGAGAAGAAGCTCAACGAAAGGTATCCAAAACCCAAAAGTGGATACAACGCGAAAGTGAACTTCGTGCGCTACGCTGAGGATTTTATGGTCACGGGAATATCAAAAGAACTCCTCGAAAAGGAGGTAAAACCGCTCGTGGAGCAATTCATGAGTGAAAGAGGGTTAACATTCTCCCCGGAAAAAACCGTCATCACGCATATTGCAGAAGGCTTCGACTTCCTGGGTCAGAATGTACGCAAGTACAAAACAGGGAACAAGCACAAACTGTTGGTGAAACCGTCCAAGAAGCAGGTACAAGCTCATCTTGAGAAGGTCAGGGACATCGTCAAGAAGAACAAAACACTACCGGCTGGGAAACTCATCTTGCTGCTCAACCCCATCATCCGAGGATGGGCACAATACCACCAGCACGTAGTGAGCAAGGCAATCTTCAACTCCGTGGATGACGCCATCTACCAACGGTTAAGACGATGGATGGAGCGGAGACACCCAAAGAAATCCAAAACATGGATGGAGAAGAAATACTTCACGACCATCGGAGGAGACAACTGGGTGTTTTACGGAGAGGCAGACGGAAAAACACGCTATCTGATGAGCACTGCCTCCATACCCATCAAAAGGCATGTGAAGGTTCAGGGAAAAGCGAACCCATACGACCCGGCCTGGGAAAGCTACTATGAGAAACGGCTTGATGTTCACATGGAGGGCACCCTGAAGGGGAAACGATGGCTCCGACACCTCTGGAAGGAGCAGAACGGCCTCTGCCCAGTCTGTAATCACAAGATTACGAAGATCACAGGATGGCACAGCCATCACATTCTTTGGAAATCAAGAGGAGGACCAGACACCGCAGAGAACCGCGTCCTTCTTCACCCGAACTGTCACCAACAAATACACAGCCAGGGTTTACACGTTGAGAAACCGCGTCCTGCAAAAGGCGTTAGAAAGGCTTGAGCGGTATGAATAGAAATGTTCACGTACCGTTCTTAGGGGAGGGAGCGGCGGTAACGCCGTTCTCCCTTACCCGACACTTCCTGACCACCAGTACAGGCGAGCACTACGGCACGTTTCACGGCAAGCTCCGCGAGCGGCAGAAGCGCGACCGCGAGAAACGCCGCCGCAAGGCGAAGCTCCGCAAATGCCTGGAAAAGAAGGGGGTCAAGAAGCTCCCCTCCACCAGCAGCAAGAGCGGGCAGCGTCTCACCCGCCACGTCCGCCAGGAGATCAACCGGGCGGTCAACCAGTGTTTCGCCAAGCATGAGGGCGCACAGTTTGCCTATGAACACCTCTCGGTGGCGACGATGAAGCACAAAGCTAGAGCCATGAATGCCTACATGCGTGCTTCTAATCTCGCACGTATCCCTGAACAGATCGCCTGGAATGCGGCCAAACGAGGCGTACAGGCCACTCGTGTCAAGAGCGCCTACACCTCCCAGGAATGCAGCCTGTGCCATTATCCAGATCGAGCCAACCGACCAGATCAGCAAACGTTTTGCTGTGTGGTCTGTGGTTTCCAGGCACATGCCGATCTCAACGCCGCTCTCAACATCGAGCATCGCTGGGGAGACGACGAGTTACGCGCCTGCAAGGATAGGAAAGCAGTGAAAGCCTTGCTGATGCAGCGCCATCAGGTATGGAAGATACAAAACGGTTGGCCGTAGTCCAACCGCCCGCCCAGTTCGTTCGTCAACGGGCGGAGGTTAAAGCTTGGAGTTTGGGCAATGTCATAATTGTCTAGATTTTTGGCAACTATATGGGCCAATACCGACCCAACGCTGGCCGCTCAGGACGGGTTGGCCTTGTTCTACGGCGCGTCCCAGGGATTTTTTGTACCTCAATGCTTGACGTTCAAGGCATCAGTCGTTACAATAACGGCACAGGGATTACGCCGACCCTTTTTGACTTGATTACATCATCGAGGAAAATCCTTATGCAAGATCATCTCTCATCGTCAACGTTACCCTCCAATACACATGACTCAGAGACGTGGAAAGCCTACTGGAAAGAGCAGGGGCAGCCGTGGCGTGCCGAGCCGGCCATCGACGAGGAGCGGCAACAACGACTGTTGAGCTATTACCAGGGGGTTGTTGATATCGAGCGAGGTATGTATCCCTTCAAGGGAGTGCGGTTGAGCCGCGCGGATGTCGAGTGGCTGCTGGCGATGGAAGAGCAGAGGG
>WNFB01003616.1_pt1 | contig 13635 bp, 10 predicted proteins | sample 5400501 | NCBI WGS metagenome assembly WNFB01 (sample SAMN13153341, study PRJNA577476) | soil metagenome | isolation source: 200 cm saprolite under Douglas fir tree site 2 hole 1 | place: USA:California | collected 2015-04-18
GCCAGCAATGGAGCGGAGATTGAGGCGGTTCGGTCGGTCACAAGGCGCTCCTTCCCCCGCAGGGATCGGAGCAGCGCTTGGACGAGAAGCGTCTTGTTTCAGAAGCCGGGCGGCTGCATGGGTGCCCGACCGGGCGCGAGATAGCCGGATTTCACGCTTGGCCGCAAAGCATCATTTATCTGGCCAGCCATAGAATTTCTCATGATATGGCTTCGCAGAGCATTCATGGTTGCCAAAACCATTTCGCCGCCTCGCGAAATGCCCGGTGCCGGGTCAGGCCGATATCGGCCAAGAGGTCGTCGTCACGGCGCGCAAGGTCCCGTAGCTCGCGACGCTGCCGGCTGCGCGCAGTCCACGTCCCGAGAATGGTTGAAAGCCCGTAAATCCAGGCGAAAAACGTTGGCCGGCAACATGATGACCCGGCACGCGCAGCCGGGGGACGAAACGGTCCGGCATGCAGCTTCGCCATCTTGGAGGCTCCGGTCGTCGTTCGGCCGAGGACGCAGCTCAGCCGGCGCAGACGGATCAATATCGCCCGGGCCACTTGCCCTCAAAGCATGCTTTCTCTACCTTGCCTGAACATTTCTCATGACGGATCGGCCATGCTTCGCCGCCTGCCAGCGCTCAATGCGCTCAAGTCCTTCGAGGCCGCAGCCCGCCACGAAAGTTTTACGCGCGCGGCCGAGGAACTCTGCGTCACGCAGGGCGCGGTCAGCCATCAGGTGAAAGCGCTGGAGCAGGAGCTCGGCATCAAGCTCTTCAACCGCGAGCGCCAGCGGCTGGTGATCACGGAATCGGGGCGCGAATATCTCGGCGTCGTGCGCGACGCGCTCGATCGCATCGCGCTCGGCACCGAGCGCCTCATGCAACGCCAGAGCTCCGGCGCGCTGACGATCAGCACCTCGCCGGATTTCGCCGCCAAATGGCTGGTGCACCGGCTCGGAAGATTCGCCGAGACGCATCCCGACATCGATCTGCGCGTCTCCGCCACCATGCATCACGTCGACTTCGCGCGCGAGGAAGTCGATCTCGCGGTCCGTCACGGCGAGGGCACGTGGACCGACATGCACTTGCAGCGCCTGTCGCCCGAGCAGCTCTTTCCGGTGTGCAGCCCGAAGCTGATCGACGGCCGCCGTCGCCTGAGCCGGCCGGGGGACGTGCTCAAGTTTCCGCTGCTTCATCTCGATGCGGGGAAAAAGGATTGGTCGAACTGGCTCGAAGCGGCGGGCGTCGTCGATGAGCCGCCCGCCGGCCCGGTGCTCAACCGCGCGAGCATGCTGATCGACGCCGCCGTCGACGGCCAGGGGATCGCGCTTGCACGCACCACGCTGGCGGCCGGAGACCTCATCAGCGGGCGCCTGGTCAGGCCGTTCGCCGTGAATTTGCGCCTGTCCAAGACCTACTGGATCGTGTGCCCGAAGGCGACCGCGATGCTGCCGAAGATCAAGCGGGCGCGCGACTGGCTGCTCGCGCAGGCGGCCGACGATACGCGCCGTCTCAAGACGCTGGGTCCGCAAGGCGGCGGGCGGACCACGCAAGTCGAGCCTGACCACGCAGGTTGAGCATGCTCGCTTAGGTCGCAGCGCCGCAAGGCCGCACAAGTTGCACGGGATGGCACGATGAGCGTCGGCCAGCGGGTCGTGCATGGCTGATCCGCCGCGGGCGCGCGGCCTTGACAATCGCGCGGCCGCCATGGCCCTTGCGATGAGAAAAGATTGAAGCTTCAAAGATTCTCTGACGCTGCGCCTCTCGCTCGCATCCCGGCGCCGCACCAGCAACGGAGTGAGGATCACCCATGATGCGGGTCGACGCATATACGCATTTCATTCCCAAGCCGTTCTCCGACCGGATGGCGCAGATCGCCGGCAATTTCGCCGACATCGGCAAGCGCATGCGCGAGATTCCCTGCATCCACGATCTCGACGAGCGGCTCCGCGTCGTCGACAAGTTTCCCGACTATGCGCAGATCCTCTCCTACGCGATGCCGCCGATCGAGACCGTGGTGGAGGGCGCGCAGACCGAAGAGCTGTGCAAGCTGATCAACGACGGCTTCGTCGAGATCTGCGCGAAACACAAGGACCGCTTTCCCGGCTGGGTCGCGCAGGCCTCGCTCGGGTCACCCGAAGGCGCCGTGCGCGAGGCGCAGCGCGCCATCAAGAACGGCGCGCTCGGCGTGCAGATCTACACCAACATCAAGGGCAAGCCGCTCGACCGGCCGGAATTCGCGCCGTTCTTCGAGACCATGGAAAAGCTCGGCAAGCCGATCTGGATTCATCCCACCCGCGGCGCGAATTTCCCCGACTATCTCGACGAGAAGAAATCGCTCTACGAGATCTGGTGGACGTTCGGCTGGTCCTACGAGACCGCCGCCGCCATGGCGCGCCTCGTCTTCTCGAAGACGCTCGACCGCCATCCCAACCTCAAGCTCATCATGCATCACTTCGGCGGCATCGTGCCGATCCTCGAAGGCCGCATCGGTCCGGGTTGGGACCAGATCGGCGCGCGCACCTCGGACGAGGACTACCAGGCGCTCAAGCGCAGCCTGAAGAAACGGCCGCTCGACTATTTCAAGCAGAACTTCCATGTCGACACCGCCGTGTTCGGCGCCGATGCGGCGACGGTCCTCGGGCTCGCCTTCTATCCGATCGAGCAGGTCGTGTTCGCCTCCGACTGCCCGTTCGATCCGGAGAAAGGCACGGGCTACATCCGCGAGACGCTGCGGATTCTCGATTCGCTCAACCTGCCGAAGGACAAGCAGGAGAAGATCTACTTCAAGAACCTGGAAAACCTCACCGGCGCGAAGCTGGTCAAGTAAGCGACTGCAATGCCCGCCCCGCCCGTCGTCGTCGCCGGCGCCGGTCCCACCGGACTGATGACCGCGCTCGCGCTCGGCAAGCAGGGCATTCCGGTGATCGTGCTGGAGGCCGGACCCGGCCTCGCCCACGACCTGCGCGCCGCCACCTTCCATCCGCCGACGCTCGAGATGATGGCGCCGTACGGACTGTCAGCGCGCATGCTGGAGACCGGCATCCGGGTGCGGCACTGGCAGATCCGCGACAAGCGCGGCGAGGACATCGCCGAGTTCGATCTCGATTTGCTCGCCGACGTCACGCCCTATCCGTTTCGCCTGCATTTCGAGCAGCACCGGCTCACCCCGATCCAGCTCGAAATCCTGCGCCGTGACACCGGCGCGGAGGTGCGGTTCGGACACCAGGTGACCGGATTTAGCCAGGCGGCCGACCGCGTGCGCGTCGAGGTCAAGACCGAGGACGGCCACGATACCATCGCGGCGTCCTGGCTGGTGGCGGCGGATGGCGGGCGCAGCACCATCCGCAAGGTTCTGGACGTCGAGTTCGAAGGCTTCACCTGGCCGGAGCAGTTTCTCGTCGTGAGCACGCCTTATGACTTCGGCCAGCACGGATTTGCCTGGAACTCGTACATCTCCGATCCGGTCGAGTGGGCGGCCGTGTTCAAGGTGCCCGACCAGGGTCCGCCCGGCCTCTGGCGGGCCGCCGTTCCGGCGGAGGCGACGCTGTCCGAAGAGGAATTGCTCGATCCGACTTATGTCGAGCGTGTGATGCAGTCGCTGGTGAAGCGTAGCGAGCCCTACGAGATCCGCCACAAGAGCGTCTACCGCGTGCACCAGCGCGTCGCACAGACGTTTCGTGACCGGCGCGTGCTGCTCGCCGGCGATGCCGCGCATCTCAACAATCCGCTCGGCGGGTTCGGGCTCAACAGTGGCATCCACGACGCCATCAACCTCGCCGACAAGCTCGGCCGGACCTGGCGCGGCGAAGCGAACGGCGCTGTGCTCGATCTCTACGTGCGCCAGCGGCGCTCGGCGGCGATCGAGCAGGTGCAGGCGATGTCGATCCGCAACAAGCATCTCCTCGAGGAGCGCGACCCGAAGGTCCAGCGCGAGCGGCTCGGCGAGCTGATCGCCATCGCCAAGGATCCGGCGCGCGCGCGCGCGCACCTGCTCGATACGTCCATGATTTCGGGGCTGCGGCGCAGCAACGAGGTGCAGTGAGACGACGCTTGGCCTGTAGCCCGGATGGAGCGAAGCGAAATCCGGGGCCAGACCATCCGCGGACGGGCTTTCCCCGCATTCCGCTTCGCTCCATGCGGGCTACGGCTCATAGCTTGTGGGTTCCTCCTCCCGCATCATGAAAACCCGGCAGGCATCTGCTAGCGTGCGGTCCGATGGACGCCGCCCGCAAGCATGATTCCACCGGCTTTGCCGCGCCCGCTGACGCGAACAACCGCGTCGCGCCCAAGGCGGACGACGAGCGCGTCACGCCCATGATGGAGCAATATCTCGAGATCAAGACCGCCAATCCGGATTGCCTGCTCTTTTACCGGATGGGCGATTTCTACGAGATGTTCTTCCAGGACGCCGAGATCGCGAGCCGGGCGCTCGGCATCGTGCTGACCAAGCGCGGCAAGCATCTGGGAGTGGACATCCCGATGTGCGGCGTGCCGATCGAGCGCGCCGACGAATATCTCCACCGGCTCATTGCGCTCGGCCATCGCGTCGCCGTGTGCGAGCAGATGGAGGACCCGGCGGAGGCGAAGAAGCGCGGATCGAAGAGCGTGGTGCGGCGCGACGTGGTGCGGCTCGTCACCTCGGGCACGTTGACCGAGGATTCGCTGCTCGACGCGCGGCGCAACAATTACCTCGTCGCGCTCGTCCGGGCGCGCACCTCGTCGGCCGGCGACGATGTCCGCTTCGCCCTCGCCTTCCTCGACATCTCGACCGGCGAATTCCGGCTCACCGAATGCGACCGCGTCGGCCTCGCAGCGGAGATCGCGCGGCTCGAGCCGAGCGAGATCATCGTGTCGGACGCGCTCTACGGCGATTCCGACATGGTGCCGCTGCTGCGCTCGCTGCCGGCGGTGACGCCGCTCACCCGCGACGTGTTCGACGGGGCGACCGCGGAGCGGCGGCTCGCGTCCTATTTCGCGGTCGCCACGACCGAGGCATTCGGCATGTTCTCGCGGCTCGAGCTGACCGCGGCCGCAGCCTGCATCACCTATGTGGAGCGCACCCAGATCGGCAAGCGTCCGCCGCTCTCCCCGCCGGTGCGCGAGGCGCAGGGCGCCACCATGGCGATCGACGCCGCGACCCGCGCCAACCTCGAGCTGATGCGCACGCTCGCGGGCGAGCGCAGCGGCTCGCTCGCCGCCGCGATCGACCGGACGGTGAGCGCCGCCGGCTCGCGCCTGCTGGCGCAGCGTCTCGCCGCGCCCCTGACCGATCCGGCCGCGATCGGCGCGCGGCTCGACGCCGTCTCCTTCTTCATCGCCGATTTCGCGCTGGGGCGCGATCTGCGCGGACGGCTTGCGGCGGCGCCCGACCTCGCCCGCGCGCTCGCCCGCCTGGTGGTCGGCCGTGGCGGGCCGCGCGACCTTGCGGCGATCCAGATCGGCCTCGTTACCGCGGCCGAAATCGCCTCGCGCCTCGCTCAGTCCGCGTCGGCCTCCGCCGAGATCGCCGACGCCGCGGCCGCGCTGTGCCGGCCCGATGCCGCGGTCGCGGCCGAGCTTGCGGCGGCGCTCGGCGACGAGCTGCCGGCGTTCAAGCGCGACGGCGGCTTCGTGCGCGCGGGCTACGACGGCGCGCTCGACGAAGCGCGCGGGCTGCGCGACGAATCCCGCCGCGTCATCGCCGGCCTGCAGGCGCGCTATGCGGAAGAGACCCAGATTCGCGCGCTGAAAATCCGCCACAACAACGTGCTCGGCTATTTCGTCGACGTGACCGCCCAGCACGGCGACAAGCTGATGAAGCCGCCGTTCAACGCGACCTTCATCCATCGCCAGACGCTCGCCGGCCAGGTCCGCTTCACCACCACCGAGCTCGCCGACCTCGAGGCCAAGATCGCCAATGCGGCGGACCGCGCGCTCGGTCTCGAGCTGGCGATCTTCGAGCGGCTGAGCGAGCGGGTCGTCGCCGCCGCGGAGCAGATCAAGGCGGCTGCGCAGGCGCTCGCCGTGATCGACGTCGCGACCGCCCTCGCGGCGCTCGCCGTCGAGCGCGACTATGTGCGGCCCGAGATCGACGCGGGCATCGATTTCATGGTCACGGGCGGGCGGCATCCGGTGGTCGAGCAGGCGCTCGACGGGCCGTTCGTCGCCAACGACTGCGATCTCTCGCCGCCCGACGGCGGCGCCGGCCGTATCTACGTGGTCACCGGCCCCAACATGGCGGGCAAGTCGACCTATCTGCGGCAGAACGCGCTGATCGCGATCCTCGCCCAGATGGGCAGCTTCGTGCCGGCGACCAAGGCTCGCATCGGCGTCGTCGACCGGCTTTTCTCGCGCGTCGGCGCGGCGGACGATCTCGCGCGCGGACGCTCCACCTTCATGGTCGAGATGGTGGAGACCGCGGCGATCCTCAATCAGGCGGCGCCGCGCTCGCTCGTCATCCTCGACGAGATCGGCCGCGGCACCGCGACCTTCGACGGGCTCTCGATCGCCTGGGCGACGATCGAGCATCTGCACGAGACCAATCGCTGCCGCGCGCTGTTCGCGACGCATTTTCATGAACTGACCGCGCTCGCCGGCAAGCTGCCGCGCCTGTTCAACGCCACGGTGCGGGTGCGCGAATGGCAGGGCGAGGTCGTCTTCCTGCACGAGGTGATTGCGGGCGCGGCCGACCGCTCCTACGGCATCCAGGTGGCGAAGCTCGCGGGCCTGCCGCCCGCGGTGATCGAGCGCGCCAAGCTGGTGCTGGCGGAGCTCGAGGCGGAGGACCGCACGTCGCCCGCGCGCAAACTCATCGACGACCTGCCGCTGTTCGCGGCGGCGCCGCGCGCGTCCGCCCCCGCGCCGCGAAACGAGCCGGCCGACCTCGTCATCGCGGCGCTCGCGGCGCTCAATCCTGACGAGATGTCGCCGCGCGACGCGTTGGAGGCGCTCTACGCGCTCAAGCTGAAGGCGGCGGAGAAGAAGTAACAGCCGCCTTTCCTGGAGCATGATCTTTTCCAAAAACCGGTTTCCACTTTTTGGGATCATGCTCGGGCCCGCCGCAGCCGCCAGAACAGCAGATTGCATCCGATCGACACCGCGAGCGCGAGCGAAAGTCCTGCCGCCGTGCCGAGCGGCTCGACCGCGAGACGCGCCGTCAGGCAGGTCAGGGCGAAGCCGACGAGGCCGAGCAGGCTGTTGGCCTCGACCGCCGCGGTCGCCGGTCCGCCGATACGCGGATGCAGGATCAGCATCAGGCTCGTGAGCACGATGGGAAAGACCGCGAGGATGCCGGTGATGGTCGGGCCGACGCGCGCGCTCAAGCCCACCACGAGCGCGATCAGGATCGCCACCATGCCGGCGCGCAGCGGAATGTCGTACCAGCGCCGCAGCGCGAGCGGCATGCGGGCGTGACGGAAGCGATTGCCGAGCATGAGGCAGACCGCGAACACCACGATGTCGAAGACGACGGCGCTTGTCGTGGTCCGGGGATGGCGCGCACCACGAGCGCGAGCGCGAACCAGACCGCAAGCGCCGGCAGGACGCTCGCCGCGAGGCCGCGCTTCTGCGCCAGCACCGCGTAGACGAGCGCGAAGATGGCGGTCACCGCGTTGACGACCAGGCTCGCGAGCGCGCTGTCCGCAATGAAACGCGCGTCATGATCGAGCGCGAGGAAGATGTAGGCGGGACCGGCGGCGATCGGCAGCGTCGCGATCATGGCGCCGACCAGCGCGCCGGCGCGCTCGGCCGCATAGGTCGCCACCAGCACGAACAGCGCGGTGACGGCCATCTTGACGGCGAGCGAGAGCAGGAAGAGGAGGTCGGGGGACATAAGTTGCTGTCATGGCCGGGCATAGCCGTTCGAAGAACGGCGTCGCTTCGCTCGCCTATGCCCGGGCCATCCACGTCTCGACGCGCGAGATATCCTTTAAAGACGCGGATGCCCGGCACAAGGCCGGGCATGGCGAAAAGGCCACCGCATGGCTCACATGCGGTTCAGTCGCACCTCGACGGGCGGGCCGCTTTTGATCGTCTGGTAGACCACGCAATAGCGCTCGGTGAGCTTGAGCAGCTGATCGAGCTTCTCTTGGCTCTCGTCGGTGTCGACGTCGAAGCGCAGGCGGATCTGGGCGAAGCCGACCGGCGCGTCTTTCGCGACGCCGAGCGTGCCGCGGAAGTCGAGATCGCCCTCGGCCGAGACGGCGCCGGACTTGAGGGGGATCGCGAGCGCGGTCGCGACCGCTTTCAGCGTCACGCCCGCGCAGGCGACGAGCGCCTCCAGCAGCATGTCGCCCGAGCACAGCTCGAGCCCGGAGCCGCCGGTCGCGGGATGCAGCCCGGCGACCGCCAACGCCCGGCCGGTCTCGACCTTGCAGGCGATGTGGCTGTCGTCGAGCGTGCCCTTGGCCTTGAGCGTGATGACGGCGGCCTTCGGATCGGTCTTGTAGCGCTCCTTGATCGGCGCCTGCATTGCGCGCAACTCGGCGGCGTCCATGTCGTACTCCCGTTCGTTCCTTTGCCGTGCGGGTACGTATAAAGACGTGGATGCCCGGCACAAGGCCGGGCATGACGGCTCAGCGCAAAGTGAATGGCTCTACCACCACAAGGCGGCGCCGGCGCTGGTCCTGGTCTCGCCGCTGTCGGTCACGATCGTGCGATCGAGCGAGCGATCGAGCGCGGCGAGCACGCGGCGCTTGGCGAAGTCGAAGGCCGCCGACTGGCGGTCGCGCGGGCGCGCGAGGTCGGTGACGATCTCCTCGTAGAGACGTCCCGGGCGCGAGCGCATCACGATCACGCGGTCGGCGAGCACGATCGCTTCGTCGACGTCGTGGGTGACGATGACGAGCGTCGGCTTCGAATCGGCCCACACGTCGAGCAAATGGTCTTGCAGATCGACCCGGGTGAAGGCATCGAGCGCGGAGAACGGCTCGTCGAGCAGGAGCACCTCGGGCCGCGTCACAAAGGCGCGCGCGATGGCGGCGCGCTGCGCCTGGCCGCCCGAGAGCTCGCGCGGCCACACCGTCGCCTTGTCGGCGAGGCCGACGCGCTCGAGCTGCGCCTTCACGCGGGCATTGCGTTCTGCCTTCGGCAGGTGCTCGAGGCCGAACCCGACATTGTCGGCGACGCTGAGCCACGGCAGCAGCCGCGGCTCCTGAAACACCATGCCGATCTTCTCGTGCGGCGCCATGATGGTGTCGCCGTCGAGCGTCACCACGCCGAGACTCGGATGGTCGAGACCCGAGACGACACGCAGCAAGGTCGACTTGCCGCAGCCCGACCCGCCGACGATCGCGACGATCTCTCCGGGCGTGACGGCAAGCGTGACGCCATCGAGCGCGCGCACGCCGTTGGGATAGGTTTTTCCCACATTGGCGAGCGCGAGCATCAGTTGTCTCCGTGGCGCACGAAGACGTCTTCCCAGCGCAGGAACGGCGCGGCGACGCCAACGACGAGCGCGTCGGAAAGCTTGCCGAGCACCGCGAAGGCGAGGATGGCGGCGACGATCTCGGCCGGCTTGCCGAGCTGCTGGCCGTCGATGAGCAGATAGCCGAGCCCTTCCGAGGCGCCCATGAACTCGGCCGCGATCACGAACATCCAGCCGAGCCCAAGGCCGGCGCGCAGCGACACCACATAGCTCGGCAGCACGGCGGGCAGCAGGATGCGGCGGACCATGGCGAGACCGGACAGGCGAAACACGCGCCCGACTTCGACGATCTTGCGGTCGACCGAGAGGATCGCCGCCATCACGCCGAGATAGACCGGGAAGAAGACGCCGACCGCGATGAGCGCGACCTTCGAGGTCTCGAAGATGCCGAGCCACAGGATGAACAGCGGGATCCACGCGATCGAGGGCACCGCGCGCAGACCCTGCAGCGTGGGATCGAGCAGGCGGCGCGCAAGCGACGAATAGCCGGCAACGGCGCCCAGAAGGGTGCCCGCAGCGGTGCCGAGGCCGAAACCGACCGCGACGCGGGCGAGCGTCGCCAGCACATGGCGGTGCAGCTCGCCCGCGCGCGCGAGCTCTTCGAATTCGAGATAGATGCGCGAAGGCGGCGGCACCAGCCGCCCGTCGGAGAGCCCGGCCCGCACCGCGATCTCCCATGCCGCAGCCAAGCCGACCGGCAGCGCGAGACCGATCACGATCCGCTGGATGCGCGCCGACGTCTCGACGGACGGCGCGCGGACGGCGGTTCCTTCCGCCGCCGTGGGCTTGGCTTCAACCGACATGCCGACAGAAGACATGGGACGCGCTACCAAATCAACCAGTGCCAACACGCTCGGCGTTGGCGCTCCCTCTCCTCGCATCCGAAATCGGGTTTACCCGATTTCGGCACTATTGGTGCGCAAGTCGGGCAAGCCCGACTTGCGTCGGGGAGAGGTGAAGAAAAGAAAGTCCTCAATTCCCCGGCAGCGGGACGTGGTCGTCGATGAGGTCATCGACCGACTTCTTCACGTCGACATTCGCCGGGATCACGCCCGCCTGCTGGAGCGCAATGCCCGCCGCCAGGATCGAGTCGCGCTGCGGCGCGCCGATGCGGCTGTGGGTGAGCTCGGTGCGCTCCTTGAGCTGCTTGTCGACCACCGCGTCGGGCAGCTTGGTGACGGCGATGAACGACTTCTTCACCTCGTTGTAGTTCGCGAGCGAGAATTTTCGTGCCTCCTCGTAGACCGCAAGCACCCGGCGCACGAGGTCCGGATGGTCCTTCAGAAACTCCTCCCGCACATTGAGGATGCCCCAGGTGTTGGCGTCCTTGTTGCGGTAGAAGAGACGCGCGCCATCATCGATCTCGGCCTGCGCCATCATGGGGTCGAGGCCGGCCCAGGCGTCGACGTCGCCGCGGATGAGCGCGGTCTTGCCGTCGGGGTGCTGCAGCAGCACCGGCGTGATGTCCTTTTCGGAGAGCCCGACACTGAGCAGCGCGCGCACCAGGAAGATGTGCGGATCCGTGCCGCGCGTCACCGCGACCCGCTTTCCCTTGAGGTCGGCGATCTTGGCGATCGTGGTGTCCTTGCGCGTGACGAGCGCGGTCCATTCGGGGCGCGAATACACGTAGATCGACTTGATCGGATTGCCGTTGATCTTGGCGACGAGCGCGGCGGAGCCGGCGGTCGAGCCGAAATCGATCGAGCCGGCGTTCAGGAATTCGAGCGCCTTGTTGGAGCCGAGCGTCTGCACCCAGCGGATGCCGATTCCGTCCTTGGCGAATTCCTTCTCGAGGAAGCCGTGGTCCTTGAGCACCATGGAGACTGGATTGTAGGTCGCCCAGTCGATGCGGATTTCCTTCGGCTTGTCGGCCGCAAGGAGCGCGCCCGGCGCGAGGCCGGCGGCGAGAACGGTGCCAAGAAGAAGACGTCGGGAAAGAAGGGTCATGTGAGACCTCCATACGCGAGGCCACGCTCGGGTTCCCTACCCGCGAGACGGCCGGTTGATGATGACGGGATTTTCAAGGCCCGCCGTCAGCTCGGCGAGGGGAAGACCCCACGCTTTAGCTGCATTTGTTAAGCGCCCGCAAGCTGTCCGCTCAAATCGGCGCTAGTTTCATCCTATAGAGGCCGGTAGAGAGGGCGTCAACGAGAAATTCGACACCTCGCAATCGTTGATTTGAAAAATTATATTCCCCCTGGCCGGATACGCGCGGAAGTTCGCCACTGCCCCCCAGCCCCCGTGACACCGTGGCTGCGCTCGTCTATCCCACGATCCGATGACCATCACCGAACATCCGGCTCACACCGGCGACCTGGTCGACACGGCCGCGATGGAGGCCGCGCTCGAGACGCTGGCGCGGGACTTTGACGGACGCGAGCGCGAGCTGCGCCTCGCGGTCGCGCAGCGCCTGAAAGCGGCGCTCGCGGACGCGCGCGTCGTCGCCGAGCAGTTGCTGCTCGAGGACCGCCACGGCCGGCACTGCGCCGAGCGGCTGTGCCGCCTGCAGGACGAGATCATCCGCGTCGTCTACGAGTTCATCGGCAAGCACCTTTATCCCTCGCAGAATCCGTCGGAAGCCGAGCGCATGGCGATCGTCGCCACCGGCGGCTACGGCCGCGGCCTGATGGCGCCGGGCTCCGATATCGATCTCCTGTTCCTGCTGCCCTACAAGCAGACCGCCTGGGGCGAGTCGGTCGCCGAGGCGATCCTCTACTGCCTGTGGGACATGGGGCTGAAGGTCGGCCACGCCACGCGCTCGATCGACGAGTGCATCCGCCAGGCCAAGGCCGACATGACGATCCGCACCGCGCTGCTCGAGGCGCGCTTCCTGCTCGGCGACCGCAAGCTCTACGACGAGTTAGTGGCGCGCTTCGACAAGCAGATCGTGCAGGGCACCGCCTCGCAGTTCGTCTCCGCCAAGCTCGCGGAGCGCGAGGAACGTCACCGCCGTGTCGGCCGCTCGCGCTACCTCGTCGAACCCAACGTCAAGGACGGCAAAGGCGGGCTGCGCGACCTGCACACGCTCTTCTGGATCGCCAAATACGTCTACCGCGTGCGCGACGCCGAAGACCTCATCGAGCGCGGCGTGTTCGACCGGCCGGAATATCAGCTGTTCCGCCGCTGCGAGGATTTCCTCTGGGCGGTGCGCTGCCACATGCACTTCCTCACCGGCCGCGCCGAGGAACGCCTCGCCTTCGACATCCAGCGCGATATCGCGGTGAGGCTCGGCTACCAGTCGCATCCCGGCATGCGCGACGTCGAGCGCTTCATGAAGCACTACTTCCTCATCGCCAAGGACGTCGGCGACCTCACCGCCATCATGTGCGCGGAGCTCGAGGCGCAGCAGACCAAGGGCATGGCGATGCTCAACCGCGTGGTCGCGCGCTTCCGTCCGCGCCCGCGCCGCAGCCTGCGCGAAAGCGAGGACTTCGTCGTCGACCACAACCGCATCAACGTCGCCGACGCCGAGGCATTCCAGCGCGATCCGGTCAATCTCATCCGCATCTTCCACCTCGCCCAGCGCCACAGCCTCGCGTTCCATCCCGACGCCATGCGGCTCGCCACCCGCTCGCTCCGCCTGATCACCAAGGAGATGCGCGAGGACCCGGAGGCGAACCGGCTCTTCCTCGACATCCTCACCGCCAAGAACGACGCCGAGATCGTGCTGCGCCGCATGAACGAAACCGGCGTGCTCGGCCGCTTCATCCCCGACTTCGGCCGCATCGTGTCGATGATGCAGTTCAACATGTATCATCACTATACGGTCGACGAGCATCTGCTGCGCTGTATCGGCGTGCTCGCCGAGATCGAGAGCGGCACGCACGAGGAATACGCGCTCGCCAACGAGCTCATGCGCACCATCCAGCCGAGCCACCGCGTGCTGCTCTACGTCGCGCTCTTCCTGCACGACATCGCCAAGGGCCGCATCGAGGACCATTCGATCGCCGGCGCGCGCATCGCGCGGCGGCTGTGCCCGCGCTTCGGCCTCTCGGCGGCGGAGACCGAGACGGTCGCCTGGCTGGTCGAGCAGCACCTCACGATGTCGATGATCGCTCAGTCGCGCGACCTCTCCGACCGCAAGACGATCGATAATTTCAGCGCGGTGGTGCAGTCGCTCGAGCGCATGAAGCTGCTCACCATCCTGACCACGGCCGATATCCGCGCGGTCGGCCCCGGCGTGTGGAACGGCTGGAAGGCGCAGCTCCTGCGCGCGCTCTACTACGAGACCGAGCCCGTGCTCA
>WNFB01003617.1_pt1 | contig 13632 bp, 13 predicted proteins | sample 5400501 | NCBI WGS metagenome assembly WNFB01 (sample SAMN13153341, study PRJNA577476) | soil metagenome | isolation source: 200 cm saprolite under Douglas fir tree site 2 hole 1 | place: USA:California | collected 2015-04-18
ATCCCAACAGGCGCTATAGCCTGCCTGTTGGGAGGCGGGGCTTTGTCTCGGTTGAGAAACACTGAGTCTGAAGTCGAAGACCCCGGACCGTATTGCAGGGACGCAGGCTTCAAGGCGGCTGGTTCAGCAGATAAGTCCTTTAGAATACGCACTTACGCAAAAATGCGTCTACAACTCCTTTGGAATCTGCACTTACAAATCTTTGGACTTAAAGTCCCCTGGAATCACCCTCTTACAAAAAATACCCGGGGGGAGGGGGGGTATTTTTCACTCCCACCTTCAACTTTTGCGTTTTCTGTGTCCCGGATGGGTCTGCGGGACACTTGCACGTTTCTTGTGTCCCGGACGGGTCTGCGGGACGCGGTTCTTGCGTCCCGAATGGGGTTGCGGGACAACTTTCGACTTTCAACTGCTTCACGGAGCCCACTATGCCCCAGAAAACCCAGCTAGATAATCGTTCCCAGCACACTTCTGCCGATGGCGGTCCCGGCCCGCCGGCGCCGATTTTCGGGCTCACCGAAACGCGCTCTGAGTTAGAATGGCCCGCGATAGCAGGAATGCCGACGAAGCCCATCCTCGCCATCTATCCGGGGTCGTTTGACCCCGTAACGAATGGCCACCTGGACCTCATCGAGCGCGGCGCGAAGCTCTTTGACCGCCTGATCGTGGCCGTGCTGCGCAACCTGGACAAGGATCCGTTGTTCACCCTTACGGAGAGACTGGAGATGCTGCGCGAGGTCGCCCGCCCGTGGGAGAACGTCGAGGTGGATGTCTTTGATGGCCTGTTGGTGGACTACGCGCGCAAGCGGAACGCCCAGGTGCTTCTGCGGGGCATCCGCGCCATCTCCGACTATGAGTCCGAATTGCAGATGGCGCTGATGAACCGCAAGCTCGAGCCGCGCATCGAAACGGTCTTCTTGATGCCGGCCGAGTCCTACAGCTACCTGAGCTCGCGGCTGGTCCGCGAGATCGCGCGGCTGGGCGGCCCGATCCACGGGCTGGTGCCGCCCGCCGTCGAACGGCGGTTCCGCGCCAAGGTGCGCTAGACGGAGCGATATGACCGTGCAACTCGCCGAGCGCGTGAACCGCATCTCCATTTCCGCCACGCTGGCCGTGCTGACCGAAGCCGAGCGTTACAAGGCCCGCGGGATCGACGTAGTGGACTTCGGCCCGGGCGAGCCCGACTTTCCCACTCCGGAGCACATCAAGCGCGCCGCCGTCCGCGCCATCGAGCAGAACCTCACCAAGTACACCGCCACCGCCGGCATCCTTGCCCTCCGCGAGGCCGTCTGCGCCTGGCACGCGGCGCAGTTTGGCTCCGCGTACACACCGGAGGAGTGCATCGTCAGCGTGGGCGGCAAGCACGCCATCTTCAACGCCGTCAATGCGCTCATCGAGCCCGGAGACGAAGTGCTGATTCCCGTGCCCTACTGGGTCAGCTTTCCCGACATCGTCAAGTGTGCCGGCGGCCGCCCGGTCTTCGTGCCCACCGGCGCCGCCGGCGGCTTCCGCTTGCGCGCGGCGGAAGTGGAGAAGTTGCTTGGCCCGCGCTCCCGGGTGCTGATCGTCAATTCCCCGAATAACCCCAGCGGCGCGGTAGTGGCGCCTGAAGAATTCGCGCGGCTCTACGAGCTGTGCCGCCGGCGCGGGGTCTGGCTGCTCTCCGACGAATGTTATTCCCATTTCATCTACGGCGCGCGGCCCTGCTCGGTGGCCAGTATCCCCGGTTCCAAGCCGCACCTGATCATCATCGGCTCGCTCTCAAAAACCTTCTCGATGACCGGCTGGCGCATCGGTTATTCGCTGGCTCCGCCGCCGCTTGTGGAGGCCATGCTGAAGCTCCAGAGCCAGTCCACCTCGAACCCCGCATCCATTTCGCAGTACGCCGCGCTCGAAGCCCTCCGCGGGCCGATGGATTCGGTGGCGGCAATGCTGGCCGAATACGCGCGCCGCCGCGCCCGCATCCTGGACGGCCTGCGCGCCATCCCGGGAATCGTCTGCAACGAGCCCGAGGGCGCTTTCTACGTTTTCCCCAACGTGGCCGCGCGGCTGAGCGACGGCTCCGCCGCCGAGGACACCGCTGCGCTGGCACGCCAACTGCTCGAGCGCGAGCACGTGGTCGTGGTTCCCGGGGAAGCCTTCGGCGCGCCGGGCTTTCTGCGCCTTTCCTACGCCACCTCGATGGACCGCATCGAGGAAGGCCTGCGTCGCCTCGAACGCTTCTTCGCTTCGGCGGAATCAGCCTCGTGAAGCTGTCGCCTGCTCGTCTGGAACCAATCTTCATGACCCGCATTTGGGGCGCGCGGTCGTTCGCCCCGCTCTTCCCTGAAAAAACCGCGCCGGCCGAGCCCATCGGGGAAGTCTGGTTGACTGGAAGCGACTGCCGCTTCTTGAGCGGCCCGTTCGCCGCCCGCAAGCTGGGCGAAGTCTGGCCCCAGATGGCTCCCGAATGGGCCGGCACCGAAGTGCGGCGGGACGCCCCGTTTCCGCTGCTGGTGAAGTTCATCTTCCCCGAGCAGAAGTTGTCCATTCAGGTGCACCCGAACGACGACTACGCGCAGCGGCATGAAACGGGCGGCCTGGGCAAGACGGAGATGTGGTACGCGGTGGCCGCGCGCGCGGGCGCGGAAGTGATGGTCGGCCTGAAAGCGGGCGTCACGCGGGACTCATTCCGCCGCGCGGTCGTCAACAGCACCGTGGAGGACTGTCTGGAGCGGCTCGCGGTGCGCGCCGGGGATGCCATCTTCGTCCCCGCGGGCACGGCGCACACCATCGGTCCGGGTATGGTGCTCTGCGAAATCCAGGAGCACTCCGACATCACCTACCGCGTCTTTGACTACAACCGCCTGACCGCGGAGGGCCAGCCGCGGCCCCTGCACATCGAGCAGGCGCTCGAGGTGATCAATTTCGGCGAGCAAAGCGGCGCCAAACTGGAGCCCGTGCGGCTCACCCGCGGCGCGGTGACGGAAACCTACTTCATCGCCTGCCGCTACTTCGCCACCGAGAAATGGGAGTTCGCCGAGCGCATCGCCGCAGTCACCAGGCCGGAGCGCTTCGACTTGTTGATCACGCTTGCCGGGAGCGGGCGCATCGAGTCCGGCGACTCGGCGGCGGACTACGCCCCGGCGCAGGTGTGGCTGCTGCCGGCGGCGCTCGGTGCCTACCAGCTTGCCCCGCAGAGCCCGACCGCGCTGCTGCGCACCTACGTTCCCGACGTCAACGATTTCGTGCGGCGGCTGGCGGATCAACGCGTGGAAGAGTCGGCGTGGTCGCGGCTGGTGTACCCATGAGCGAAGCGCTCTCCGCGCACGCCGTCATCCTGGCCGGGGGCCGCGGCACGCGCTTCTGGCCACGCAGCCGCGCGCGCACGCCCAAGCAGTTGCTCAACATTGTCGGCGACCGGACCATGCTCCAGCAGACCCTGGCGCGGCTCGCGCCGGCATTTCCCCAGTCGCGCGTCTGGGTGGTCACCAACCACGAGCAGGCGGCGGCCGTGCGCCGGCAATTGCCCGCGCTTTCTCCCTCGCACATCCTGTCCGAACCCCTCGGGCGCAACACCGCCGCCGCCATCGGCTTGGCGGCGGTGCGCCTGGCGCGACTCTCCGGAGATGCGCTGATGGCCGTGCTGCCCGCGGATCACTTCATCGGCCGGCCGGCGCGCTTCCTCCGCCTGCTGCGCGCCGCGCTTCACATCGCCGCGCGCAAAGGGGCTTTGGTCGTGCTCGGCATTCCTCCCACGCGCCCGGAAACCGGCTACGGCTACATCGAACGCACCGGGCGCGCGGCGCGCCTGCGCGGCTTTCCCGTTTACGCCGTGCGGCGCTTCACGGAAAAGCCTGCGCTCGCCCGCGCGCGGCAGTACGTGCGTTCCGGGCGCTATGCCTGGAACGGGGGGATGTTTTTCTGGCGCGTTTCGACCTTTCTCGATAGCCTGAAAAAGTTCCTGCCGGCGACCCATCGTACCCTGGCGCGCTTGGCCGAAGACGTCGGCACGCCCCGCTATGCAAAGACGCTGCGCCGCGTCTACCCGCAGCTTGAAAACATCTCCGTGGATTACGCCATCATGGAGCCGGCCACGCGCCAGCCGGGACGCAGCGTCTTCATGCTGCCTGCGGAAGTGGGCTGGAGCGACATCGGTTCGTGGGCCGCGGTGTACGAGCTTCTGGCCAAGAGGACTGCTGAGAACATTTCCGCGGGGCGATTTGTGGCGCTCGATGCCCAGGGCAATTTCTTCTGGAGCCCGAAAAAATTTGTTGCCGCCATCGGCGTGCGCGACCTGGTCGTCGTCGAGACCCCGGACGCTTTGTTGCTCTGTCCGCGCGACCGCGCGCAGGACGTCGCCAAGGTCGTGCGGTGGCTCGAGCAGCGCCGCCAAAATGGCTTGCTCTGAAACGGCCTCAACCGCTTCTCGCTCCGCCGGGCTTCGCTTATACTGCTTTGCTGTGAGTCAGATTCGCTTTGGGACCGACGGTTGGCGCGGCGTCATCGCCGACGACTTCACCTACGAAAATGTGCGCAAGGTGGCCTACGCCATCGCGCGCTACGTCGTGCGCGCCGAGCAGCCTGCCCGCGGCGTGCTGGTGGGCTACGACACGCGCTTCGCCTCCGAGCGCTACGCGCGCGTGGCCGCCGAGACGGTGGCCATGACCGGGACGCCGGTGTGGCTGGCCGAGCAGGCCTGCCCGTCGCCCGCGCTGTCCTTGCTGGTGCGCCAGCGCGGCGCGGCCGGCGGCATCATGATTACCGCCAGCCACAACCCCTACCGGTGGAACGGCGTGAAATTCAAAGCCAGCTACGGCAGCTCGGCGCTGCCCTCCATCGTCGCGCAGATTGAGGCCGAGCTCCAAGTCATCCTGCGCGACGCCGTTCCCGCGCTGCCGCCGCGCCCGGGCCTAGTCCATTCACTCGACCCCCGCACGCCGTATCTGGAAACCATCGAGAAGCTGGTGGACTGGGACCGGCTGCGCGCAGCCGGCCTGCGATTCGTCGTGGACCCGATGCACGGCGCCGCGCGCGGCCTGCTGCGCGAGCTGCTGACCCGCCACAGCATCGCCTGCGATGAAATCCGCGGCACGCGCGATCCGCTGTTCGGCGGGGTCAACCCGGAGCCCATCGAGCCGCACGTCGAGGCGCTGCGGCAGGCCGTGCTCGCTGGCGGCTACGACGCAGGCCTGTGCGCCGATGGCGACGGCGACCGCATTGGGGCGATGGACCGTGACGGCACGTTCATCACGCCGCATCAAATCTTTTCGCTCCTGCTCTGGCACCTGGCGGGCACCCGCGGGCTCACCGGCGACGTCGCGAAGACGTTTTCCGCGACAAAGATGGTGGATCGGATTGCGCAGAAGTACGGCCGGAAAGTGTTTGAGACGCCCATCGGATTCAAATACATCTGCGAGCTGATGCTCGAGCGCGATATCCTGCTGGGCGGCGAGGAGTCAGGGGGCATCGGCACCAACCTCTATTTGCCCGAGCGCGATGCCACCGTGGTGGCTCTGCTGCTGGCCGAGTTGATGGCCTGGCACGGCAAGAGCCTCGGCGAGTTGGTGAAGATGCTCCACGCTGAGTTTGGCCAGCATCACTACGGCCGCGTGGACCTGGAACTCCGGCCGGGGCAAAAGGAGCGCGTCATCGCTTACTTTGCCGACTCGAAGCTCACGCGCGTGCTCGATTGGCCCGTGGTCAAGCGGGAAGACCTCGACGGCATCAAAGCGTATCTAGGCGAGATTGGCTGGGTAATGGTGCGGGCCTCAGGGACCGAGCCAATGCTGCGCATCTATTCCGAGACAACGCACCCCGAGACCACGCGGCGCATCCTGCAGGAAACTAGCGCGCTCGTGCAGAAACTCTAGAGCGCGCCGGCAGGGCGCAGCTTCCGCCGTGCTCACCCCAGGTTTCCTGAGAAGATGCGGTTTGCGATTGACTCAGAGAAAGGAGGGAGACCCGACGTGGAAAAAGTGAACTTGCTCGAGAAATTTGCGCGGGTAAACGAGTACTGGAGCCCGAAAATCGTTGGCGAGCTGAACGACTCCTACGTCAAAGTCGTGAAGCTGAAGGGCGAGTTTATCTGGCACTTCCACGAGCGCGAGGACGAGCTATTCCTTGTAGTGAAGGGCACCCTCCGGATGCGCTTCCGGGAGCGCGAGGTGCAGATCCGGGAAGGAGAGTTCCTCATCGTGCCCAAAGGCGTTGAGCATCTCCCGGTCGCCGACGGGGAAGTCCACGTGGTCTTGCTCGAGCCGAAATCCACTCTGAACACCGGCAATGTGAAGAACGAAAGGACGGTCGCGGAATTGGAACGAATCTGAGCGCCGTTCCGGAGCACACTGGATCGACGAGAGTACGTTTGTGAAACGACGCTTCTATCAGCTCGACGTCTTCACCCGCAGGCCCTACACCGGCAATCCGCTGGCCGTGATCACGGACGGCGATGGCTTCAGCACCAAGCGCATGCAGGACATCGCGCGCGAAATGAACCTCTCAGAGACCGTATTCGTTCAGAAGCCCACCAACAACCGCGCGCTGGCGCGTCTGCGCATCTTCACCACTACGCGCGAGCTGCCTCTGGCAGGCCATCCGGTGATCGGGACGTGGTTCCTGCTGGCAAAGCTGGGCGTGGTCCCGGCCCGGGAGGGCGCGGTGCACATCTGGCAGCAGACCGGCGCCGGCATTCTGCCCGTGGAAATCGTCTTCAAAGGCGGGCAGCCGCAGCGCGTCACGATGACGCAGAAGCCCGCACAGTTTCGCCCGGCACGGCTCAACCGCGCGGCCCTGGCGCGCGCGCTCGGCCTCGCCCCGGGGGATTTTGAGCCCTCGCTGCCGCTGGAATACGTTTCTACGGGCATTTTCAACCTGATGGTGCCGCTGCGGCGCCGCGCAGTGCTCCGACGCATCCAAATGGACATCCATGCGCTCAAGAAGGTCATCTCTAACGCCGGCGTGCTGGCCTATTGCTTTGCCCTGGGCAGGCGCCGCACGGCCTTTGCCCGCGGGATGATTCCCTGGGAGCTGCACGAAGATCCGGCCACCGGGTCGGCAGGCGGCTCGCTGGGCGCTTATTTGGTGCGACACGGCCGGCTGGCCGTGGACAAGCGGTTGGAAATCATCCAGGGTGTGGAGATGGGCCGCCCCAGCCGCATCCGCGTCGAGGTGCGCAACGATGGCGGGCGCCCCGGCCGGCTGGTGCCGCGGGTGAGTGGCTCGGCCGTCTGCGTCCTCGAAGGTCACATCGAAGCCTAAGCCGGGCACCTTCGACAGGCAAAAGAAAAAAGGCCGGCCTGTCGCTGCCGGCCCCTTCTCTGGCGAATTCAGTGCGGGATTATTGGGGGTGGTGGTCGCGACGCCGATCCCGGCGGTCGCGCTTGAGGTCCCGCTTATCAGCCTTGGCATCCTTTTGATCGCCTTGCACGTCCTTGCGGTCGTCCTTCACGTCTTCGCGGTCGCGCTGGACATCCTTCTTGTCGGCATTGACGTCCTTTTGATCCTTGCGGACGTCCCGAAGATCGGCCTGCAAGTCAGCGCGGTCCTTTTTCACCTGAGGGCTGTTCGCGCCGTACCTCTGAATGTCCCGCTGGAGTTTCTGCCTGTCCTTGGCGATGTCGCGCTTGTCACGATGGATGTCGCGTTGATCGCTGCGGATATCCCGGCGGTCTTTCGCGATGTCGCGCTTGTCGCTGGAGATATCGCGGCGGTCGCGGCGAATGTCGCGACGGTCGCCCTTCAGGTCGCGCTTGTCGTTGCGGATGTCCTTGCTGTCTTCCTTGAGATCCGGGTTATTGGGGGTGCTGCTGGGGGTAGAAGAACCCGAGCCAGTCTGGGCCCACGCTCCAGTCGAAAGCAGACCGGCCAGCGCAACTCCCATCAGGCTTCGTCGTACGAGCTTGTCTCGCTGCATTCTCTATTCTCCTTCAGCCGTTCCTGCGGCCTCGAAAATAGCCTACACTTCGAGGAACCCAGCCTTTCCTGAAAAGTTGTGCGGGTGTGTTCTGTTAGCAAAATTTTTCAGTAGTACTTTCGTACTATGGTCCGGCAGGCGCCCGGCCCAACATTTTCACTCCTCGCTCGAACACGCCGTGCGACAGAAGCCAACGGGTCATTGGAAGTGCCAGGTCAGCCGGCCGCTATAGGTGCGCGGGCGGCCCAGTGTGGTGCCGGAAAACACGCTCTCGAAGGTAATCAAATAGAAAGCGTTGGCGAGGTTCTGGACGTGGAACTGCGCGGAGAGGGAGACGTGCTCGTTCAACTGAAAATTCTTGCCCGCGGAGAAGCGGAGCGCCGTATGCGGCCGGATGAACCCACGCTCGAAGTTGACTTGGTCAAGTATCCTGGCGGGAAACTCGTTCACAAAGTCCTGCCGGGTAACGTCGGTATCGAGTTCCACAGTATAGCCGCTGTCGTGCCGGCCGCCGAATGCCACCCAGAAGCCGCGCGGCAGTCCGTCATAGCGCGCCTCAAAAACGACGGTGTTCCGCTGGTCTTCCTCGATTTTCACTCGCTGGCCCGCGCGCGAAAGCGAATCAGCCGCCTCGCCCAGAAACAAGCCGCCGGTGATGGGCGCGAAGCCGTAGATGTGCAGGTTCGTGTAGCTGACGAAGCTCGAGAAGCCCCGCACCGGGGCCAGATCCAGCCGCGTTTCGACTCCCCTCAAGCGGCTGCGCGCCAGCGTGGCCGGAAAAATGATCCCCGTCTCCAGGAAATTGGTGATCTCGGGAGGATTCCGCAACCGCCGACAGTAGAAACTCGCATCCAGCCGCAGATAAGACGACACCTGTTGTTGGAACCCGGCGTCCACTTGCCATTCGCCGCTGGGACGCACCGGCTCGCCTTGCACCGCGCCGGGCGCCGGGCTGAAGATGCGCGTTCTCGGCGAGGAAGAAAGCAACAGGTTCTCCAGCGCCGGAGTTTCCATCAACCGGCTGAAGGAGCCGCGCAGCACAGTGCGGGTCGGGCGGATGTGGTAAGCCGCGCCGAGTCGCGGGCTGAGATAATTCTTGCGAACCAGGAAGTGGTAGCTGTCGAAGCGCAGGCCGAGGTCCAGGGTGAGATGGCGCGCGGCGTTGAAGTGGTCCTGGAAGTAACCGGACGCCTCCCACCCGGCCTGCTGCGCCTGAAAACGGAAGGGATTGGCGAGCGTAAAGCTCCGGGCAGCGTCCGGCAGATCGGGCTCTTTTTCCAGCAAGCGGGCGAGGTCTGTGATCGCAAACGTGAAAGACTCGGTCAGCGGAAACCCCAACACCTCAAACCCGGCCTTGATCGTATGGCTTTTGACCTGCCAAGTCAGCGAACCGAGCGCCCCGTAGTTGGCATTGTGGCGCGACTGTTCGGCGAACACCGGGGCCGCAAGCGCGTTGCTGCGCAGCCGGGCTGAGTTATAGCGCTGGAAGAGGGCGAGATAGCTTTCGAAGCCCTGCGAAAAACTGTGCTGCCAGGAAAGCGCTGCCAGGTTGTCACTCGAGTCGCGGCGCTGGTTCTGCCCGGCCGCCTGTTGCTCCGGCAGGTTCGGCACGTCAAAGCGCTCGCCGTCCACTGATCCCGTGAAGTGAATCACGTCTTTCGCATTGCGGGCATAGTCGAACCGGAAAAAAGTCTTCAATGAGCGCCCTTGGTTGTGAAAGTTCTCGAGCGCGGGAGGATCGAGGAAGCGGTCTGTGCTTCCGCCAGCCGCGCTCAGGAAATAGCCGAGCTTGCGCGAATGACCGGCCACGTCAAAGGAGCCCTCGAAGGCGGAGAAACCGCCGCCGGAAAGCGTCACGCTGCCCGAGGCAGGGCTTTCCAGGCCCGAGCGCAAATTGACGGCGATAATTCCAGCCAGTTTGTTGCCATATTCGGCCGGAATGTTCGCGGTGGTCACCTCGACCGATCGAAAATTGCGCGGGTCGGGCGCGCTGGCGAACGCGGCCGCCATCGTGTCGGTGATGGGGATACCGTCGATCGAATATTGCACCTGGTATTCGATGCCGCGCGCGTGGAGCCGGCCGTTGGCGTCCAGCGTCCACCCCGGCGCGGTGGCGATGATCTCTTCGGTGCTGCGGCTTGGCTGGGCCGCGGGTGACTCCAGAATGCGGCTGCTGTCGATCACGACGCTGGGCGCCGTCTTTTCCGCGTCGATCAACTCGTCGCCGGCCACGACCCTGACCTGCTGGCGGAAGGGCGCAACTTCGAGCCGCACATCGAGTTGATGCGTGAGATTCGATCGCACCATGACTTCGCGGGTGAAAACGTCGAATCCCCGGGCCTCGACCGTGAGCGTATAAAGGTTGAAGGGCACATCTACTAGTTGGTACGCGCCCGAGTCGTCGGTCGCGGCCGACTGCGCGTAATTGCTGATGGCATTTGTCAGCCGTACGGTCGCAGCCGGCACGACCTGGCCCGATGGATCGGTCACCGTGCCGCGAATCGCAGCGGATTTGGATTGCGCGTGAGCCACCGCCATGAGCACCAGGCAAATGGCGCCGAGCAACCACAGGCGATTGGCGTAGAACTTCATCGCATTCATCCTCCGAGATTTCCACCATGGACGCCGGCGGGGCTTAGCTGGTTTCCCGCGACCTCTCGCAGTCATTTTGGTTCGGCCTTGTGGATGGCATCGAGGATGCCGTTGATGAACGGCACAGCCTCTTCAGAGGAAAACTTCCGAGCCAGCTCGAGGGCCTCGTTGATGACCACCGCAGCCGGCGTCTCGGCTATGCCCAACTCATAGACGGCCACGCGGAGGATGGCGCGGTCAATCGCGGCCATGCGCTCGAGCCGCCAGTTCACGGCCTGCCGGGAGATCAGCGCGTCAAGCGTCTCAGCTTGCCCAACCGCACCCTCAAAAAGCTGATTGGCATAGGCCCGCGTAGTTTTTTCGGCGCGCGTGTTTTTCCAAAAGCCCTTCTCAATGCGGTCGAGCGGCTGCCCACCGATCTCCCACTCGAAAAGCATCTGGAGGGCGAACTCGCGCGCCTTGCGCCGCAGCGTCATGCTAGCGGCGCCGCGCGCGGCCAGAGCGCAGGGCTCCAGCCGAGGAGAGCTTGCGCGCAAGATGGGCCATCTCGAGCGCTGCCAGTCCAGCCTCGAAGCCCTTGTTTCCGCTCTTCAGGCCCGCGCGGTCGATGGCCTGTTCGAGAGTATCGCAGGTGAGCACGCAAAAAATCATGGGCACGCCGGTATCCATCTGCGCGAGCTGCACGCCGCGCGCGACTTCCGAGGAGATGTACTCGAAGTGCGAGGTTTCGCCGCGCAGAATACAGCCGATGGCCACTACCGCGTCGTAATTCCCCGACTGACCCATTTTCTTCGCGGCAATGGGAATCTCAAACGAGCCGGGCACCCGTACGACTTCCATTTGCTTCGCATGCGCCCCAGCGCGTTCGAGCGCGTCGAGCGCTCCAGCAAGCAGGCGTTCGGTGATGAAGCTGTTGAAGCGGCTGACGACGATACCGAAGCGCAGCCCGGTGGCGCTCAACGTCTGATTGGGTGGCAGCTTCTGTTCCATTTTCGTCCTTGCTCAGTAAAGTCTCCCTTTTCCCTCAGCCTCCTTATACTTCCCTCCGCCTCCTATTTCCCCTTGAACTGCGCCGGCCGCTTTTCGAGAAACGCGCGCGTGCCCTCGCGCATATCCTCGGTCGCGCAGCACAGGCCAAACAGCGTCGCTTCCAGGAACAACCCTTCCTCCTGCGGCATCTCCGTTCCGTGTTCGACCGCCTCCATGGCAAACCTCACCGCCAGCGGGGCGTTGGCGATGATTTTCTTGGCCAGCGCCTCAGCCGCCGGGATCAGCTCCGCCGGCTCGACCACGCGGTTCACCAGGCCAATGCGCAGCGCCTCAGCCGCCGAAATCATCTCGCCGGTCAGAATCAGCTCGTGCGCTGCGCCCTTGCCGCACAGCCGCGCCAGGCGCTGCGAACCGCCGTAGCCAGGAATAATGCCGAGTTTCACTTCCGGCTGGCCCAGCTTCGCGGTTCTGCTGGCCATGCGGATCGTGCAGGCCAGCGCCACCTCGCATCCTCCGCCGAGCGCATAGCCGTTGATCGCCGCAATCGAGGGTTTTCCCATCGTTTCCAGCATGTGTAAAACGCCCTGGCCGAACAGGGAAAGCTCCTTGCCGTCCACAGGTGTGCGCTGGGCCAGTTCGTTGACGTCCGCGCCGGCCACAAATGCTTTCTCACCCGCGCCGGTCAAGATCAACGCGCGCACTTCCGCGTCGTCGCGGGCGCCCGCGAGCACTTCGCCCAGCTCTTCCATCGTCTTGCGGTTCAGAGCATTCAACACTTTCGGGCGATTGAAAGTGATGTGCCCGATCTGATCTTTTTTCTCATACAAGAGGTTTTCGTAGGCCATGCGATCACTTCTCCGTCTCCCGGATTCGCCTTTCGAGCTTCGTCTCTTACATCCGCTGCATCGGCTTGGGGTTCTGCGGGTCCGAGTAATCGTAAAAACCACGGCCGGACTTGCGACCGTTCCAGCCGGCCAGCACCATGCGCTTCAGCAGGGGTGGTGGGGCGAAGCGGCGCTCCTTGAACTCCTCGAACATGACGTTCGCAATGTAGTAGGTAGTGTCCAGGCCCACGAAGTCAAGCAATGTGAAAGGCCCCATGGGATGGCCGCAGCCGAGCTTCATGGATTTGTCGATGTCTTCGATGGAAGCGACACCTTCTTCGAGCGCGCGAATGGCGTCCAGCAGGTAAGGCACCAGCAGGCGGTTGACGATGAAGCCTGTGCGGTCGCTCGTGCGCACCGGGGTCTTGCCGAGCCGCTCGGCGAAGGCCATAACCTCTTCAAAGACCTTTGGATCGGTCGCGATGGTGCGGATCACCTCCACCAGCTTCATCACTGGGACGGGGTTGAAAAAATGCAGCCCGAGGAAGCGGTCGGCCCGCCGGGTCCCGGTAGCCATCTCGGTGATCGAAATCGAAGAGGTGTTGCTGGCGAAGATGGTGGCTGGCGGGCACAGCTTGTCGAGCGCAGCAAAGAGCTCTTTCTTGGCGGGCAACTGCTCGATGACGGCCTCCAGCACGAGGTCGGCGTCGCGCAGCTCGTCGAGGCTCTTAGTGCCGCGCAGGCGGCTGCGCGTGTGGTCGCGTTCCACCTCGCTGAGCGAGCCTTTCTCGACCATGCGCTGCAAGTTCTTCTCGATGCTCTTCAGCCCCTTGCCCACCAGCTCCGTGGAGACCTCACGCACAACCACCTGGAAGCCGGCCTGAGCCACCACCTGCGCGATACCAGAGCCCATGAGCCCGCAGCCCACCACGCCCACTTTCTGAATCGGCATGTGAGTTTTCCCCCAAAGGAAATGGATCTATCGAGTTCGGTGAGTCTCGCTACGTCATAGACCCGACGGTCATGGCCATGCCTTGCCGGCCGGCCGCCGCGCGCGGCAGTCGGCCTAGAGCGATGGCGCCGCCGTTCACGTTTGTCTTATCACGGCCCAAGCCCAGAGCCTTTTCACTGCCACTGGCTCTCAGCTTACCGGCGTTTCGGGCAAAACGGTCGTGTCGCCGCCTTCCCGCCGCGCCTCATCCAGACCTGCTTCGGCGCGGTTGATGAGGTCGGTGACGATATCTTCGCTGTCGTAGTCGGGGCGCGCAATAGCCTCGGCGACCACCGCGCTCAGTGTGAGCGGCGCGCCATCCCACGGTGGGCGAACTCCTG
>WNFB01005675.1_pt1 | contig 13631 bp, 14 predicted proteins | sample 5400501 | NCBI WGS metagenome assembly WNFB01 (sample SAMN13153341, study PRJNA577476) | soil metagenome | isolation source: 200 cm saprolite under Douglas fir tree site 2 hole 1 | place: USA:California | collected 2015-04-18
ACCAGGCGCGGCGGGGTGCTCGAATCCAGTTGGGCCGTGACTTGGGTGGCGATGTCGCCGATGAAGAGGCGGCGGGCGGCCTCGTGAAAGTTAACCGAGTTTCCCAGAAGGCGGGGCAGCAGCGTACTCAACGAGCTCAGCGGGACCATGCCACGAGAATTTTCGATCAGGAAAGGGCTGCCAAGATCAAGATCGCGACCGCGCACTTTGGCTTGCGTCTTTCCGGGTACGAAGTCTCCATCGCTATCGTTAAAACGCATTTTCCAGTGCTGGCCTTCCACACGGGCGCTGATGCGACCCAGAGGTTCGAGGACTTCCAGCAAGCCGACGTATTCTCGTCCCAGGCGATCAGTAACCGGCAGGGTGTAGGTGGCAACGGAGGAGTAGATCGAGAGGCGCTTCTGGTCGGTGGTGGTCGATGCGCCGAGAAATACCAGAGCGGCCAGCGCGGCGGCGATTGCTTTATGCGTCTTCGACGTGGCGGGGAGCACCTGTGATAAACGCTAACCGGTTGGAGCCGGTGCCGCAACTGTTCTTTCGCTCCTTCGGGGCTGGAATCTCACGCGCTGGTTGCTCCGCTCCTGAACAAGATGGTGAAAGAGTCAACGACAGACCTCGGGACCTGAGAGGTCGCAGCCCCCCCCGCGGCGAGACGACGACCGGCAGGCAGGGTTGACTCAGGCCCGCTGTTCGCTCTCAACGGGTCGTTGGCGTAATCGGGATGTTTCAACAACTACTGCGAGACGGCGAGAGGAACCGAACGGCGAGAGGAACCGACTGTCATTCTGTCCCTCGGCTCTCAAATTGCTTTCTCTTTTTCAGGTCGTCGCCTTGAAGCGCCTTATACGTGTCTGGGAAGTAAAACCTCAACCTCTCCAGTGCTGGATTAACAAATCTCCTCGTATATTCTGGAGCGGTAATTCGTTTTGGATGATTCGTTGCGTGGATGTCTTCTAGAAGGGACTGACGAAGAGTTTCCGCATCCACGTTGCCCCAGTCATTTAGTACTCTCTCGACCAGCACGGGAGCCTCAATCGGAGAGTTCACCACCAATCCCGCACTGGGCTGATAGCGCACGGCCAGCAAGCGACGATTAACTATCTGGCCGATTAGCACGTAGCAGATATCGCCAACTTTTACGGTATATCGGCCCTCAAAGCTCCTTTCCATTGGCCGAGGCCCATTCTTCCATTCCTCGTCGCTCCACCAGTGAGGCACACGCGGGTCGTATTCATCACTGAAGAACATGAACATGAAGGCATCCATGCCAATTTGTCTACCTGACGGTTTGTTGCCCACTTCGAGTCTGGTCGTCCTTCTGTCATCGAGGTGCTTAATCAATTCCGGTAGCGCGAAAGGGCCGCGTCGCACCAACTCGCTCATCTGCGGCGGTACTTTGGGTGGAGCAATGCCCAGCACACCGCCGTGAAATGAGCCGGGCGAATTATCCGCAATGAACCCCTCGTATATAGCGGCGCTGTTAATCCCCGGCGATTGCGAGTCGATCTGGGCCAGATCGTCAATGAGTTCCCCAACCGATTTTTGTGTGTACCCACCATCGGGAGCCGCCATCCCGAACACGCACAAGATGGAAACGACGAGAAGGACAGCACAGAACGTTCGGAGGCTCAGTGTGGGAATCATCGGTGTTGCACAATCTGAACAGACACCTACCGAGACCTGCAAGTTCCCAACTGTTGTAATCGATCACTCACGACCGGATCAACGAGGCGTTCAGCGATTTGCTGAGGAACGCTGGAAGGAGCGAGTTTCTATTCCATCGCGTAAATAGTAAGCCCGCTCAGCAGCTTGGGGTAGAAGTCGGTGGATTTTTGGGGGAGCACCTCGCCGGCAAATGCGATGTCGCGAACCTGCTCCATGCGAACTGGATTCATCAGGAAGGCGGCTTGCGCGTCGCCGCTGCGGACTTGTGCCAGCGCGTCGGCGGTGTCGCGATGATAGGAAATGTTCTCCAGTTTGCGGATAGCCTCCTCCGAAATGTTGAGAACACCTTCCAGCAGGCACTTTTGCAACTGCACAACGTCGAGCGACTGCTGGCGGAGGGAAAGGCCGGCGAACCGGCTGGTTCCGATCGCTTTAGGCAAATGCATCAAACGGGTGCGATCCGCAGTGGCGACGATCAGGGCGGTTGAGACGTCTCCCGCTTCACGCAGGAGGGCAGCGGCCCGCGGCGCATCGAGCGCGGGATCGACTTCTTCCACTTCGAAAAACTGCCGCGCTCCCGCCAGCAGTTGATCCGTCGAAAATGACTGCAACCCATAAACCACCCGGTGCGTGGGCAGAATGACCAGGCCGGGACTGTTCATGTTGAAGAAGGTCATCATCATCGAGTCGTAGGGTGCAGTCGCGGAGTTGCCCGCGGAAGGTCATCATCATCGAGTCGTAGGGTGCAGTCGCGGAGTTGCCCGCGGCTGCCCGGCGTTCATCCCGGTAGGCGAGCGCGGTTTCATAGCGATGGTGGCCGTCGGCAATGATCAGCTTCTGATCCCGCATCTGAGCTTGCAAGGCGGCAATCGCGGCCGGGTCCGAGATCTTCCAGACGCGGTGGAGTACGCCATACTCGTCGTTCACTTCGATGTCGGCAGCGGCCGCGGACTGAAGCTGCGCCTCTACCTCTCCCGAATCGGCGTACAACATGAAGATCTGCTCGAAATGGGTGTGGGTGGCGCGCAGTAGTTCGAGACGATCGGCTTTGGGCCCGGAGTGGGTTAACTCGTGCGGGAAGACGATCCGGGCGGAATAGTCCTCAAGCTGGCCCAGCGCGATGTAACCTTGGCGCTCGGCGGTCATCTTACTATCGGGAATTGTGAATTTCTGGGAGTAGCGGTACAGGGAAGGCTGGGGGTCCTGGCGTAGAACGCCGGTCCGGCGCCAGTTGCTAAAGCTGGCTGACGCACGGGTATAGACATTTTCCTGCGCACTATCCCCGGGCTGGCGCTGGCCGAGAATGATGCGCACGAGATTGAACGGACTGGCCTGGCAGTAGCGTTTCTGCATCTCAGGAGTGATTTTGTCGTAGGGCTGAGTCACAACCTGAGCGGCGGGAACCCGTTCCGGCGCATAGCGCCAAGCTTGAAAGGGCGAAATGATGGCCATGGGTAACGCAAAATTGTAGCAGGGCCGGGGAGGCGGGAATCGCCAGAAAGGGAAACCAGGAAGGTGATGCGCCGGGGGTTGAACCCGAGGGAGCTTGGACGCGGACATGATCACAGGCGCGTCAAACGCCCCACCCAATGCCTGTTTCAGCCCGGTGGTCCGGGGCTGGCCCAATCGGAAAACGCTCTTAGAGACGCGTCTCAAAAACTCAGGCCACCTCTTCAAGAGTGTGCTAGTATCCGGGACAGAAGAGGTTTTATAGCCCGCCCTCGGGATGCGGGTCATCTCGCTCCTCAGCGCCAGCTCGCACTTTTCTATCGTGTGTGGGGCCTATGCGGTACGTAAAAGGGTGTTCGTCTCGGTCAGTATGGACAGCGGTCCTGGTTATAACGACCTTCAGCGCTCTTCACAGTTTTGCCCAGAATTCTGCCGAGGATGTACACATCCAGCCGCGTCCGCAGCCAGCCCCGAAAGCGCCGGAAAATGATCCCGCCCTCAAAAGCCACTCCAAGCCCCTCAGTGTGAATGTGGAGATGGTGCTCGTGCCGGTGACGATCACTGATCCTATGAACCGGCTGGTGACGGGCCTTGACCGCGAAAATTTCAACCTGTTCGAAGGCAAAGAGCGGCAGGAAATCAAGACCTTCTCGAGCGAGGACGCCCCGGTTTCTCTGGGCGTGATATTCGACATGAGCGGCAGCATGAGCAGCAAGATCGAGCGCGCCCGCGAAGCCGTGATCGAGTTCTTCAAAACGGCCAATCCGCAAGATGAGTTCTTCATGATCACCTTCGCCGACAAGCCGGAGGAGATTTCCGACTTCACCACTTCGGTGGAAGATATTCAGGGCAAGCTTGTTTATACAGTTCCGAAAGGGCGTACGGCTTTGCTCGATGCAATCTACCTGGGCGTCAGCAAGATGCGGCAGGCGCGGTACCCAAAAAAGGCGATGCTGATCATCTCCGATGGCGGCGACAACCACAGCCGCTACACGGAAGGTGAGATTCGGTCGATGGTGAAGGAAGCTGACATCCTTATTTACGCCATTGGGATCTACGACCACTTTTTCCCCACGGACGAAGAACGGCTTGGGCCCACCCTGCTCAGCGACGTCACCGAACTGACTGGCGGACGGGCATTTACGATTGATAACCCAAATGATCTCGCGGACGTCTCGACGAAAATAGGTATTGAGTTGCGCAACCAATACCTCCTCGGGTACCGTCCAAAGAACCCAGTGCGAGACGGCAAATGGCGTAAAATAAAAGTGAAGCTCCTTCCGCCGAAGGGATTGCCGCCGCTCCGGGTTTACGCGAAGACGGGTTATTATGCGCCGACGGAATAGGTACCTCCTCCAGGTAGTGTTTTTAGGCTTGACCTCCCATTTTTTGGCGCAATCTGGAAGTGCGCCCCCGGCTCAGCCGCCACCAGCGACCTCCGCCAGCCCAGCACCAACGCAAACATCTCCTGCTCCGGCGCCTGCGCCTGAGAGTTCTCCGGCTCCAGGTGGCCAGGCTGCACCTCAAGGCACGGAGCAGACAGCATCGCAGGGTGCTGGGCAAGCCCCGGATACGGGCGACAGCGGGGCCTTCGTTTTCCGCAAGCAGGTCGAAGAGGTCGTCCTCCACGCCACGGTCTTCGACGACAAGCAGCGTTTCGTGACCAACCTCGAGAAGAATGCCTTCACGGTATACGAGGACGGGCATCCGCAGACCATTACTTCGTTCCGCCATGAAGACATCCCCGTTTCCATAGGCATCGTGGTGGATAACTCCGGTTCCATGCGTGAGAAGCGGCAGAAGGTGAATGCCGCTGCCTTGAACCTGGTGCGGGCCAGCAATCCCAACGATGAGGTGTTCATCGTGAACTTTAACGATGAGTACTACCTCGACCAGGACTTCACTGCCAACATCAACAAACTCAAGGAAGCCCTTGAAAAGATTGAAACGCGGGGCGGGACGGCGCTCTACGATGCGGTGGTGGCCTCAGCCGACTGGCTGAAGCGGGCCAAGCTCGAGAAGAAGGTCATCTTCGTCGTGACCGACGGCGAAGACACGGCCAGCGGCCAGTCGCTGGAACAAGCGGTCCGTCGCCTGCAAGCCGAGAATGGGCCGACGGTGTATGCGATCGGGATTCTAGGAGACGAGGAGCATCCCAAGCGCGCCAAACGCGCTCTGCAAGTCATGTCCGACCGGACGGGCGGGATCGCTTTTTTCCCCAAGACACTCGATGAAGTGGATACCATCAGTCGTTCCGTCGCCCACGATATTCGCAACCAGTACACCATCGGATATAAACCCAGCACGCCGAAGAATCAGGGTGGATACCGTAGTGTGAAAGTGGACGCCAAGTCGCGCAGCTACGGGAAACTCGTGGTTCGGACCAGGAGCGGGTACTATGCCGGCAGCGAGTCGGCGTCAGTGACGAAGTGAAGCTGCCCGCTCAAGAACGCTGATTCCTGGGGGCTTGAAGCCCGCATTTCTGGCGGGCCCTCATGGCACGGCTGAAGCCGTGGCCTTCCCGCGAGCAAGCTGTGAAGCGCCACCCCACCCGAAATCATCAAACACCAACAATCACAAACTACCAATCACAGATTACCAATTTCCAAATTCTCGATCTAACCGCATTGACGCTGAGGTCTTACTTCCTTACCCTGTAGGGTGGCCTCGACGACCACCAACTCGCGCCTGCGCGTCAGTGATGACATCACCAAACTGGTAGGCGATACCCCGATGTTGCAATTGAAGAAGCTTGTGCCATCGGGATCGGCCGACATTTTCGTCAAATTGGAATATCTGAATCCCGGCGGCAGCGTGAAAGACCGCGCGGCCATAGGCCTGATCGAGCGCGCCGAGCGGGAAGGGAAGTTGCGACCGGGCGGGACCATCGTCGAGGCGACTGCCGGAAACACTGGTATCGGGTTAGCGCTCATTGGCGTGAATCGTGGATATAAGGTGCGGATGTTCGTGCCGGAAAAGTTTTCAGAAGAAAAAGTTTTGATCATGCGGGCGCTCGGCGCCGAGGTGATCCGCACCCCGGAGGACGAGGGCATGCAAGGCGCGATCCAGCGCGCCAATGAATTGGTGGCGAGCGACCCGTCGGCCTTCATGACTGGCCAGTTCGAGAATCCCGCCAATCCCGATTTTCACTACCAAACGACTGCTCGCGAGGTCTTCGAACAGATGGAAGGACGGATCGACGCCGTCACCGTCGGCTCCGGGACGGCGGGGACATTTACCGGCATTGCGCGCTTTCTGAAGGAACGTCTGCCGAAGGTGCTTACGGTGGCGGTGGAGACCGAAGGCTCGGTGCTGGGCGGAGGTCAACCCGGTCCGCACAAAGTGGAAGGGATCGGGGCCAGCTTCATTCCAAAGAATTTCGATGCGTCGGTATGCGACGAAATCATGATGGTCACCGACGACGAGGCTTTCGACATGGTGAAGCAGCTCGCCGCTCGCGAAGGCGTCCTTGGAGGTTCGAGTTCGGGCGCCAACGTGTTTGCCGCCTTGAAAATCGCAAAGCGGCTTGGGCCAGGGAAGCGGGTTGTTACATTGATTCCGGATTCGGCGGAGCGGTATTTGTCGAAGAAGATTTTTGAGGGTGGGATTTAGTAGTTAGCATTTAGGATTTAGCATTTAGCACTTAGCACTTAGCATTTAGATTTTACTAAATGCTAAGTACTAACTGCTAAGTGCTGAATTTCCCGGGGAGTTCCTTTGACGAAGAAGCAACAAGGTTTTGCCACTACCGCCATCCACGTTGGGCAGGAAGCTGATGCTGCGACTGGCGCCGTCAGTGTGCCGATCTACGCGACCTCTACTTACCTTCAGGAAGAGATTGGCAAGCACAAGGGGTACGAGTATGCGCGGGTTTCAAATCCCACGCGCGACCGGCTTGAAACTAACCTGGCGGCTCTCGAAGGGGGCACTTCCTCGAAGGTGTTTGCCAGCGGGATGGCGGCGATCAACGCGATTGTGAGCATGCTCAAGTCGGGCGACCATGTGGTGGCGGGGCACAATCTGTATGGCGGTACTCCGCGGCTGTTTAACCAGGTGTTCGCGAACTTCGGGATGACGTTCAGCTATGTCGATACTTCGGACGTGAAGAATGTGGAACGGGCGCTTCAGAAGAACACGCGGATCGTTTACCTGGAGACGCCGACCAATCCGCTGATGGAACTGTGCGACATTCGCGCGATTTGCGATCTGGCGCATCAGCGCGGGATCGAAGTGGTGGTGGACAACACCTTCATGTCGCCTTATTTTCAGCGGCCGGTTGATCTGGGCGCGGACATGGTCGTCCACTCGACCACAAAATTTCTGAATGGGCACAGTGATGGGCTGGGTGGAGTGGTCGTCTGCACTAAGCCCGAACAAAATGAAAAGCTCGCCTTCCTGCAAAAAGCTGCTGGCGCGATTCTTTCGCCGTTCGAATGCTGGTTGATCCTGCGAGGCGTGAAGACTCTGGCAGTGCGTATGTTGCAGCATGATTGCAATGGGCGCAAGGTTGCCGAGTTTTTGTCGGGACACAAGAAGGTGCAGAAGGTGTTCTATCCGGGACTCCCGGACCATCCGCAGCATGAACTGGCGAAGCGTCAGATGTCCGGCTTTGGATCGATGATTGCGTTCGAAACCGGTTCGCTCGAGAATGCGAACAAGATGCTGCGCAAGGTGCGGGTGTGTGCGCTAGCGGAGTCGCTGGGTGGAGTGGAAACTCTGATTTCGCATCCGGCCACTATGACGCATGCCGCAGTCGGCGAAGAAGGGCGGCGCAAGATTGGTATCACGGACGGCATGGTGCGCATTTCGGTCGGGATAGAAGATGCGGACGATATCCTCGCCGATCTTGACCAGGCGCTGGCGGCAATCTAGCTGGTCGGCATCGCGTTGTTGATGTCTCAACCTCCTTCCAATTCTCGGGAGTGGCACGCAGCGGAATATCACCGCCTGTCCACGCCCCAGTTCCAGTGGGGACAGCGGGTGCTCAGCCAATTGCACCTGCGGGGCGACGAGTGCGTCCTGGATGCGGGATGCGGTACGGGCAAGCTGACGCGGCTTCTGCTGCAGAATCTGCCGCGGGGCCGAGTGGTCGGGCTCGATGTGTCGCGCAACATGGTGATGCATGCACGACGCGATCTCCAGCCCGAGTTCGGCGATCGGGCGCGGTTTGTCGCTGCTGATTTGCTCGCGCTTCCGTTTCGCGACGCGTTTGACGGCATTTTTAGTACCGCGTCTTTCCACTGGGTGCTGGATCACGATGCACTGTTCCACAATCTGTTTGTGGCGCTTCGTCCGGGAGGATGGCTGCACGCGCAATGTGGAGGAGGACCGAACCTCGCGCGACTGCGGGAACGGGTGCGAACACTTTCACAGACGGTGGAGTTCTCGCCACGGCTCGGCCAGTTTCCAGAGCCGTGGTTTTTCTCTGATGCCGAGGGTGCCGCTCGCCGGATGCGCTCGGCTGGGTTCCATGAAGTCAAAACTGACCTGGAGCAGGCGTCCTTCGCGGTGTCGAGCAGGGAGGAGTTCCAGGGTTACCTGCGGACGTTTGTTCTGCACCGTCACCTCGAGCTCTTACCCAGCGAGGCGCTGCGCGAGAGGTTCGTGAAAGAGCTGGCCGTTGCTTCCGACGAAGATAACCCACCACGGACTCTTGATTACTGGCGTCTGAATCTACGCGGCTGTAAGGCCAACTTATGATGCTGCACCCCTAAAGGGGCATTTATCAAGGCAGGACATACGGCACCGCTGAAGCGATACCCTGATACGAATCTGGCCGTTGTCTGTCAGTTGTAATTGTGTAAGTGAGAACTCGGTCGTCCCTCCGGGACTTTAATATTGTCTTCCGCATTCCCAGCGCTGAAGCGCTGGGCTAAGCTCGACCGCCCCTACGGGGCTGTATCCGACTGAATGCATCGAGTTACCTAAGTAATAGTTCCCGTCCTCTCAGCACCTTTTACGGGCTTGGGTAACTCAGCGAAACTTTCCCAAGTCCGCCGTGTTCAAGCCAACGTAGGCAGGAAGTCTGAGGAGAGAGACAAATATGCGACGAAGCGTATTGAGCTGTGGGTTCATGCTTTTAGCCGGCGCGATGGCCTTTGGTCAAAACAGCACGGCCTCATCGATCGATGTTTCGCAGGACAAAAAAGACATCCGGCACGATCGCCGTGATCTGCGCGGGGATCGCCGCGACCGCAAGGGCGACCTGCGCGAAGTCCGTAAGGATCAGAAAGACATCAATCATGACCGCCACGACCTGAATAAGGACCGGGCGGAGATTGTACGCGACAAGCGCACCGGTAATAGCGCGGAGCTTGCCAAAGATCGGGCTGACGCGCGTCATGACAGACGGGATCTCCGTCACGACCGCACCGACCGCCACGCTGACCTGAAAGATGTTCGTCATGATCAGCGCGACATTCGGAAAGACAAGAAAGACATCCGGCACGACCGTCGCGACCTTCATCGCGATAAGAACGGGAAGTAACTCACCCGGGTCGGGATAAGGGGGCGGCGAGTTTTATACTCGCCGCCTTTTGTTTGTGCGATGGGCTTAAGGATCCTTGGTCGCGCACCAGCTTTCGCGTGTGGGGGCGGGACGCCCTCACGACAGCCAGCAGGATACCGGCGATACAAGCGCGTCACGCGGCACGTCAGTTCTCAGATTTCTGCGGGGTTTGGGAGACAGAACTGCCGATCCATTCCAGGTACCCGGCGCTCCCGTCTTCGATTGTGATCTGGATGCATTCGGGTACGTCGTAGGAATTTAGCTTGCCGATGGTATCGCGCACTTGCTCGAAGGCATCCGCTGTTGTCTTGATCACGAGCAGCCACTCGGTTGCAGTTTCGACTTCGCCTTGCCAGCGGTACACCGACTCAATCTGCGGAACGATGTTGACGCACGCCGCCAGGCGGCGCTCCACCAGTTCCTGTGCGATGCGGCGCGCTTCTTCCGGAGAGCCGCAGGTTGTCAGAACAAGTCTCTTGTCGGTCATATAAAATCAGGCGTTACATTTTCCACTCGAAGCATACGAGGCAAGGCATGGCGACGCAAATCAAATTTGGTACCTCGGGCTGGCGCGCGGTGGTCGCGGAAGAGTTTACGTTCGAGAATGTGCGCCGGGCGGTACACGGAATTTCGCGTTATGTAGTGTCGCAGAAAACGAAATCACCGAAGGTAATCGTGGGCCGCGATCCGCGCTTTTTGGGCGAAACGTTTTGTGCAATGGCTGCTGAAGTTCTATCTGCCTATCAGATTACACCGCTGGTGATCGCTGAGGCGGCACCCACTCCCGCCATTTCCTATTCCGTCACGCAGGCAAAAGCCGACGGCGCGATTAACTTTACCGCCTCGCATAATCCGCCCGAGTACAACGGCATCAAGTTCTCTACTCCGGATGGCGCGCCTGCGCTGCCGGAGACGACAAAGGCCATCGAAGCCGAGATTGTTGATTACGATCTAGGGGGGACGGGTCAGAGACCCGTCACCACACAAGCAAGTCGGGTGGAGACACAGTCCATCGATCCGCGGCGGATGTATCTCTCGCGGCTGCGGGAAATTGTCGATCTGGATGTGATCAAGAAGGCCGGGCTGAAAGTTGCATTCGATCCGCTTTGGGGCGCGGCGCGTGGATATTCTGATGCCCTTCTGCACGAGGCGGGCGTCGAGGTTGCTACGGTCCACGACTACCGGGATGTTCTCTTTGGCGGACATGCGCCGGAACCCGACGATCACTTGCTCGAAGACCTCCGCCGGAAGATGCACGAGATCGGAGCGGGCATCGGGATTGCGACCGACGGCGATGCTGATCGCTTCGGGATCGTCGACCAGGACGGCACTTTCTTGCAGCCGAACTACGTCATCGCGCTGCTGTTCGATTACCTGGTGGAAAGCCGCGGCTGGAAGAACGGTGTCGGAAAATCAGTGGCGACCACCAACCTGATCAATGCGCTCGCCGAAAAGCACAAGGTCCCGCTTTATGAGACGCCGGTGGGCTTCAAATACATCGGAGAACTGATCAAAGAGGACAAGATCGTCATCGGCGGTGAAGAAAGCGCCGGGCTGTCTATCCGTAAGCATGTTCCCGAAAAAGATGGAGTGCTCGCGGGACTGCTCTGCTGTGAGATGGTGGCCCGCCGCGGTGCTTCGCTGGGTAAGCAATTGGAAAACCTGTTTGTCGAAGTTGGTTCCTTTTATCCGCTGCGCGAGAACTTCCGCTTGACGCCCGAGGTGCAGGCGAAGTTTACTGAGAAGTTACGTCGCGATCCGACGGAGTTCGGCGGCAGTAAAGTTGCAAGCGTGGTTCGAACCGACGGGCTCAAGCTGGTGCTCGCCGACGGATCGTGGGTATGTTATCGGCTCTCGGGAACGGAGCCGGTGGTGCGGGTGTACACGGAAGCGCGCAGCAAAGAAGGGCTCGGGAAGTTGAGCGCGGCAGCGAAAGCATGGATCTTCGACTAGGGCCACCGTCCAGACCTCGGATTTTTCCTCGCCAATATTCGAGCGAAGGACTGCGCGCGGTCATTGAAGAGCAGGGGCCCAGGGCAGAGGAAATGGCCGCTCGGTACGTGGAGCAGACGCGTCCCGTGTGGTCCTGGATAGCGGCCGAATGGCGGCGGGTGGGCACGGTGGCCGTCTTGCTGCTGACTTTGGGAGTAGTGCTGCACGCCATGTTCGGAGCCAACGGCATGGTTGTGTACCAGCAGAAGCGCGCTGAAAGACAAGCGCTTCAGAGCGAAGTCGAGCGTCTACAAAAGGAGAACGATCAATACGTGGAACGAATCAAGGCGCTGAAGACCGATCATCGGGCCATTGAAAGAGAAGCGCGGGAACAGCTGCACTATACACGGCCAGGGGAGTATGTCTACGTCGCGCCCGATCCGCCCCCAAAGCCGCCTACCGGAAGCGCGAAAAACGGGAAGTAGGCTGAGGGCGTTCTTTAGGTGCGGCGGCGGCCCGGTTGTGATAGAGTTCTGGAATCTTTGGGCGTCGAAAAAAGACTCTGTGTAGAAATCTGAAGGAGGATGGCATGCGGAAATTTCTGTTTGTACTAGCTGCGTTGGCATTGGTTTCGCTGTTGGCCACGGCCTCATTTGCAGGCGATGCAACGACTGTCAACGGATGGGTCAGCGATTCCAAGTGCGGCGTAAAAGGAGCGCATGAAGGCGCCGCGGAATGCACCAAGAAGTGCATCGGAGAAGGCGCGAAGGTGGTCGTTGTGACCGACAAGGATCAGAAGGTTCTGACGGTCAGCAATCCGGAAGCGCTGAAGGGGCATGAGGGGCATCACGTGGCGGTCACCGGACACGTTGAGGGCGACACGATCCATGTAGAGAGCACGAAGATGCTTTAGGGTGAGTCCATAGAGATCCAAGAAGGGTGGCCAATGTGGCCGCCCTTTTTCTTTTGCGGGGAAAAGCGGAGAGGGCTAAAGCCCCATGGCAATACTGCTTCTGCGGCACGACTGAAGTCGTGCCCTCCCGTCCTCTATTGCACCGTCCCGCGTTCTATCGCGGTCGTCCTGTCTTTATCGCACCACGCCTTCAACTGGCGAGCTAGCCGTGGCGTAGAGCTTGCGGGGCATGCGACCTGCGAGATAGGCCTGACGGCCAGCGAGCACTGCATTCTTCATGGCCTCCGCCATCAGCACGGGCTCTTGCGCCGCGGCGATCCCGGTATTCATCAGAACGGCGTCGTATCCCAATTCCATGGCGATGGCTGCGTCGGAAGCTGTGCCAACCCCCGCGTCCACGATCAAGGGCACGCCCGTGATCATCTCGCGCAGGATGCGCAGGTTGGCTGCGTTCTGGATTCCGAGCCCGCTGCCGATGGGCGCACCGAGCGGCATTACTGCTGAGGCTCCGGCATCGACCAGGCGTTTGGCGAAGACGATGTCGTCGGACGTGTAGGCGAGCACGGTGAATCCTTCCTTCACGAGGACTCGCGTTGCTTCGAGCGTAGCCTGCACATCGGGGAACAGCGTTGCCTGGTCGCCGATCACTTCCAGCTTGACCCAATCCGATAGCCCGACTTCACGGGCGAGGCGCGCGGTGCGGATGGTCTCGTCAGCGGTGTAGCAACCGGCGGTGTTGGGTAAGAGAAAATATTTGGTCGGGTCGATGTAGTCGAGCAGCGATTCTTTGGTCCGGTCAAGATTCACGCGGCGGACGGCAACCGTCACCATATCAGCGCCGCTGGCCTCGAGGGCGCGGGCGTTCTCCTGGAAGGAGCGGTACTTCCCGGTGCCGACAATCAGTCGGGAGCGGAACTGTCGGCCTGCAATCACCAGTGGGTCGGTCATGGACATATTGTAATGGCAGGGCTTGGCGTCTGCTATGCGTGCCTCTGGACGACGAAATCATGGCTGATTCGGTGATTGCTCGACTCATCGTCAGTACTCTCCTGGCAAGTGCTGCGGCGGTTGCGCAAGAATCCTCGCTCGACCTGCACGGGGCGTTGACAGCTGCGGAAGCAGGGAACCTCGAACTGCGGGCGGCGCGGCAACAGCGGGCCGTCG
>WNFB01008150.1_pt1 | contig 13630 bp, 9 predicted proteins | sample 5400501 | NCBI WGS metagenome assembly WNFB01 (sample SAMN13153341, study PRJNA577476) | soil metagenome | isolation source: 200 cm saprolite under Douglas fir tree site 2 hole 1 | place: USA:California | collected 2015-04-18
GCCTCGGTGAATGAGTTTACCGTCACAGTTATAGGCCCCGTGAATTTGGTGTTGGCAGGAGTGACGAAGTCGGCGTGGAACCTAAACAGGTGCAACGTGGTTGTAGTGAAGAGTTCCAGGAAGAAGTTCGGTTCGCCGACAGAACCCAGCGAAGTACCGTCCATATCGGAGGGCAGGAAGGAAAAATCGCCCTGCTGTGGGGTGCGCTGAAAGCAGTGGGCGTTGGCGCTCAGACCTGCCAGCATGTGGGCGCGGTTGTAAGCGCACACCTTAGCTCCGATGAAGTTAGTTGGGCCAAACATGTTATATGAGGCGTAGTAAGCGTCCGGCCACACGCCGAACTTGGGATAGTCATTCAGGTTGCCCGTGCCAAAACCGAAAGAGTAGCGATGGTAGGAACCGGTAGCGTCAGACGTGCTTGAAACCGCTACGCACTCCACTCCGCTGAAGAAGCCATCGGGGGAGCCGAGGATTGTCACTAGCCAGCGATTCGCAGCCTTGTCATAGATCACGACAGGGTCGCTGAAGTTGTTAGATCCATTGCCACACGTGCCCCCGAAGCCCGACCAGATGCTGCTGACCTCGGCTGGACCAAGGATGGGTGCTCCTGTGGCTTTGTTGAATACTTCGTACGAAGTGTTGGTGACTTCGACTACCTGGGTAGCGCCCACCGACGCATTGGTATCGGGCGGAGCGTCGCTGTCGCGATCACTTACACCATCAAAGTTCAGCAGGTTGGTGGTCGCCACCCGAGACATGGCGAAAGGCTGGATCATTTGTTCGGCTGCGGACTGTTCGGCCGCGGAACCTATCAGCGGAGGGCCGGGCCTGCGATGTAATGGAGCTACAATTCTATTTGCCGGACGGATCCCTTCAGCCGCAAGAAAGCGCACAGGAATTGAGGTGTCATGATGCGTTTCATTGACGATTTCTGGTCCCGCCTGGTTCTGTTGGCCGAGCGCTGGCGTCGCAGCTGAGACACAAGCCCAAACCAGAAGTGCGGCGATTCCTGAGAGATTAGAAAGTCTTCGATTCATGGGATGTTCATCTTCTCCGTTATTTATAAGTTGGTGAGCCGGCCAAGCACATCGCGATCGGAGGGATGTTCAGGACGAGCAAACTTACTTGGGATAATCCCACTGGGAATGAGCGGCTGTCAAGTGTGAACATTTTTGCAATGCGCATCCAATTGCGCTTCTGGCGCGGCTTTTAGTCGAAGACGACGGTTTTGTTGCCATAGAGCAAGATGCGATTTTCGATGTGCCATCGGACAGCGCGGGAGAGCACAACTTTTTCCAGGTCGCGGCCTTTTTGAAGCAAATCATCGACCGAATCGCGATGCGAGATTCGAACCACATCCTGCTCGATAATGGGGCCGTCGTCGAGGACCTCGGTGACGTAGTGGCTGGTAGCGCCAATCAGCTTCACCCCCCTCGCAAACGCCTGGTGATAGGGTTTGGCGCCGATGAAAGCGGGCAGGAAGGAATGATGGATGTTGATGATGCAATGCGGAAAGGTATTGACGAACTCGTTGGAGAGGATTTGCATGTAGCGCGCCAGCACGATGAAGTCGGGATGATGCTGACCCAGCAGAGTGATGATTTTTTCTTCCGCTTCGCGCTTGTTGTCCTTCGATACCGGAACCAGGAAGTAGGGAATCTGATAGAAGTCGGCGATCGGTTGATTGTCTCGATGATTGGAGATGATGAGCGGAATGTCGCAAGCCAGTTCGCCGCTTTTGTGGCGATACAGTAAATCGACCAGGCAGTGATCGTATTTCGATACCAGGATGGCCATCTTAAGGCGATGCTTCGACTGCGCCAGACGCCAGGTCATTTCGAACTTGTCCGCGGTTGGTGCGAAGTGTTTACTGAACTCGGCGAGATCGATGTCGAAGTCTGCGGGATCGAATTCGACGCGCATAAGGAAGAGGTTCGATCCCTCGTCGGCGTGCTCGTCGGCGTGGAGAATATTGCCGTTGTGCTGGTAGATGAAATCGGCGATGGTGGCTACCACCCCTTTGCGGTCGGGGCACGAGATCAGCAGGATGGCGGTGTCTTTCATGGCGCTAGCAATTCGATTACTGGGACGCGGACATTCAGGTTGTCAACCTGCTTCCGAATGAAGTGCGCGGTCACAAATACTCTACCGGCGCAAATGCTTTAGAACTTCACGGGCCGCATTCGCTCCGGAACCGCCGGTCAGCCCTGCTCCGGGATGCGTCCCGCTGCCGCACAAGTAAAGATTCTGGATCGGCGTTCGATATCGCCCCCAATCGAGTAATGGACGCATGGTGAAAAACTGGTCGAGCGCCAACTCGCCGTGGAAGATGTGGCCGCCAGTCATCCCATACGTCTCTTCAAGATCTTGCGGCGTGATGATCTGATGACTCAGGATCAACTCCGGCAGATTGGGCGCGTATTGTGTCACAGTCTTGACCACGGTTTCGCCCAGCGCGCTTCGCTGGCTTTCCCAGTCACTGCCCTTGAGCTTGTATGGCGCGTACTGCATGTAGATGGACATCACGTGCTGGCCGTCCGGAGCGAGTGATGGATCACTGACCGAGGGAATCGCAATTTCCAGATAAGGCTGGCGCGAAAAGTTTCCGTACTTGGACTCATCAAAAGCGCGCTCCAGATAATCGATCTCATGTCCGATGTGGATGCGCCCGCTCAAGGCGTTTCCATTATCTGTGGATTGGAGTGCGGTGAAGTTGGGCAGGGCGGAAAGCGCGAGATTGACTTTAGCGACCGTCCCCGGCATCCGGTAATGCTGCAACTTTTGTACGAAGTCGGGCGAGAGGTGCGTAGGATCGACAAGCTTCAGCAGAGTGCGTTTCGGATCGGCGTTAGAGACAACCGCCTTGGCGCTGATCTCTTCGCCGGTCGAAAGCACCACGCTGATAGCTACGCCGGCCTTCACGCGAACTTCAATGACCTCTGCGTTGCTGCGGATTTCGGCGCCGGCAGCTTTGGCCGCGGACGCCATGGCCTCGGTCACAGATCCCATGCCACCGGCGGCAAAGTGTGCCGAGCCCGCCGGATGCGAATCACCGGCAGCGCGAATGAGCAGCACCAGACTGGTTCCAGCCGACCACGGACCGAAGAACGTACCGAAGATTCCGCGCGCCGCGATGGTTGCGCGCAGCAGTTCAGTTTCAAAATATTCTGCGGCCAGATCGGCGACCGCCATCGGCCCCCACCGCAGCAGGCGGTACATATCCTTCTTGCCCAGTTTGCGAACGGCGCGCCCGGTTTGTAGCATGCCCCACAGGTCGGCTTTGCTTGGGTCGTCAATATTGGGCGGCGGCATCGCCAGCACTTCGCCGATTACCTTACCCATCTTTGCCAGCGACTGCTGGAACTGCGGATAACGGCTGGCGTCTTTCGCTGAGAATTTGGAGATTTCCTCGGCGGACTTCCTGGCATCATTGTGAAGAATCAGCGCCCGGCCGTCGGGCGATAGTGCCGCCACTCCGACGTCGGGCGTAATCAGCTTCAGCCCGTGTCTTTGCAACTGCATGTCACGAATGATGTCAGGACGGATTGGTCCGGCGGCGTGCGCCAGCGTGGAGCAGCGAAAGCCCGGATGGAACTCATCAGTGATGGCCGCGCCGCCTGGCTGCGAACGGCGTTCCAGCACCAGCGGCTTGAATCCTGCCTTGGCGAGATAGAACGCGGTCACCAGCCCGTTATGACCGCCACCGACGATGACAACGTCGCGCGCCTCGGGCATGTTCTAAGCCGCTCCCTTGGCGTGGCTGCCCTTGGAGTCTTTGAGGATCTCCAGCGCGGCGAGGCGACCCGGTGCTCCCATAATGCCGCCTCCCGGATGCGTTGCCGAACCACACATGTAGAGGTTCTTGATCGGCGTGCGGAATTGCGCCCAGCCCGGCACCGGACGTAAGAAGAAGAGCTGCTCCAGTGACAGCTCGCCCTGAAAAATGTTGCCTTCGGTAAGACCAAACTCGCGCTCCAGATCGAGTGGGGTTATGACCTGCTTGTGCAGAATGATGTTCTTGATGTTGGGCGCGTGTTCGGCAAGCGTGTCGATCACGTTGTTGCCAAAAGCTTCCTTCTGACTGTCCCAGTTCAGGCCGGGGCGTAGCTTGTAAGGCGCGTACTGCACGAAGCACGACATCACATGCTTCCCCGGAGGCGCCACTGATGGATCGGTGAGACTAGGGATGACGCAGTCGATATAGGGCCGGCGGGAGAAGTTGCCGTACTTAGCGTCGTCATACGCCTTCTCCATATACTCGACGCTCGGCGAAATCGAGATCGCGCCGCGCAGATGATTTCCAACTCCCGGCATGCACTTGAAGTCGGGCAGAGCGTCCAGCGCCAGATTCACTTTGCCGGAGGAGCCGCGATACTTGTAACGATTTACTTCTTCTAGAAATTCACTGGCCAGATTTCCCGGCTCAATAAAATGTACGAAAGTATGTCGGGGATCGACGCTGGATGAAATGATGTCGGCGTAAATCTCGTCGCCGTTTTGCAGTATTACTCCCCTGGCTTTTCCATTCTTGACGATAATTTTCCCGGTCGGCGACTGGATACGGATTTCGACTCCGGCTTCGCGGGCCGCATCTGCAATTGCGTTTGAGATCGCGCCCGTGCCGCCGCGCGCGAAGCCCCAGGCACGGAAAGCGCCGTCAATTTCTCCCATGTAATGGTGCAGCAGCACGTAGGCGGTCCCCGGCGAGCGCACGCCGAGGAAGGTGCCGATGATGCCGGATGCGGACATAGTCGCCTTTAGTACGTCGGTCTCGAACCATTGGTCGAGAAAATCGACGGCGCTCATCGTCATCAACTGCACCTGGTTGTACTTGTCTTCGCTCGATAGTCCCTGGAAACGGCGGCCGATGAAGAGCAGCTTCATCAGTTCGCGCGGGTTCAGAGTAGCGGGATCGGGCGGCACCATACTGAGGATCGGCTTGACGAAGCGGCACATGGCCTGCATGGCCTTGCCGAATTCGTCGTAAGCCTCGGCGTCAACCCGCGAGTGGCGGGCGATCTCGCGGTGTGTCTTACCGTGATCATTTACCCGCCAGAGATAATCGCCGCTGGGCATCGGGGTGAAAGTGCCGTCGAGGGGAAGGATTTCCAGGCCATGACGGGGCAGATCGAGGTCGCGGATAATTTCCGGGCGCAGCAGCGAGACCACGTAGGAACAGACGGAAAACTTGAACCCTGGAAAGACTTCTTCGGTGACCGCCGCGCCTCCCAGCACATGGCGTCGTTCGAGAACAAGAACTTTTTTCCCGGCACGGGCCAGGTAGGCGGCGTTGACCAGGCCGTTATGGCCTCCGCCGATCACGATGACGTCGTATTTCGAATTATTTGGCATGAGAGCTTAGCCTTTAGCAACTTTGCCTATCTGGTTTACTCGTAGTGCAATGCCGGATGAATCCTAACAACAGCGAACGCCGTTATTCATAACTTGAAGAAGCATTGCGGCTGGCCCGCAAACTCAAGAGAGGCAAGATGCTGGTTCAGAGACCGCTGGGCAAGACCATCCAGGTCCGAATCACGTTGGAAGGTGATGGCATGTTTGGACACCTCAACGAAGGCGACGCGCCATTCTACCTATAACTGTGATATTTGTCTCCCAGCTTGCAGGGAATTCCGATTGCCCCGTTTGCCGACTCCCTCGCGACTGCATATAATCCGCGTCGAGAGCTGTACAAGAACTGAATTGAATCGAAGGAAATCACCTTGCCCATAGGAACAGCATTTCACGAGCGTACCTTCGCCCTGTGCCACAGCCTGAACTATCGTGAATGGTCGGGCTATTACACCGTCAGCGTGTACGAAGTGCATCACGAGCACGAGTACAACGCGATCCGCAACTCGGCCGGGCTGATCGATATTACCCCGCTCTACAAATATCTGGTCACAGGAAAAGACGCGACCAAGCTGGTGAATCGTGTCATCACGCGTGACATTAACAAGGTCGCCGTCGGACAGGTGATCTATTGCTGCTGGTGCGACGAGCAGGGCAAGGTGATTGACGATGGAACTATCTCGCGTCTTGATGAAAACGTATATCGCTGGACAGCCGCAGACCCCAGCCTCCGCTGGTTTCGCCAGAACGGCTTGAATATGGATGTGCAGGTCGAGGACATTTCGGAAAAAGTCGCCGCGCTGGCGTTGCAGGGGCCGACCTCAGGCAAGCTGCTGAAATCGGTGGCAGAAGCCGAGATCTCAAATTTGAAATATTTCCGCGTGACGCGAGGCAAAATTGCCGGTGTGCCAGTGGATATCTCGCGCACCGGCTACACCGGCGACTTGGGATACGAAATCTGGGTGCCCTGGAATGATGCGGTGAAGGTGTGGGACGCGCTGATGGCAAAAGGCAAGCAGTTCGACATCCACGCCGCGGGCATGCTGGCACTGGACGTAGCCCGCGTCGAGGCGGGACTGCTTTTGATCGAAGTCGATTACACCAGTTCCAAGAAGGCGTTGATTCCATCACAGAAGTATTCGCCCTACGAGTTAGGCTTCGGCAAAATGGTGCACCTCGATAAAGAAAACTTCATTGGTAAGGCTGCCTTGGTGCGGGATCAGAAGCATGGCGTGGCGCGGCAATTGGTCGGCCTCGAGATTGACTGGATCGAGGTGGAGAATCTCTACGACAAATTTGGCTTGACGCCGGCCGCTCCCAGCCAGGCCTCGCGCGTTGCCGTCCCACTTTATGTAGGCGACAAGCAAGTGGGGAAAGCAACTACCACCGCGTTCTCACCGCTTCTCAAGAAGCTGATTGCGCTGGCCAGCGTCGAGACAGAACACTCCAAGCCCGGAACCAAGCTGCAAATGGAACTGACGATTGAGGCCATGCGGATGAAGACGGGAGCGACAGTGGTGAAGCTGCCGTTCTTCAGTCCGGCGCGGAAGACGGCGGTGCCGGTCTAATTTCAGGGCTATGAGGTTTGCTTATTTTCCAATTTCTGTGTCTCCGTGCCTCCGTGGCTAATTCTTCTCTTTCCAGCCCAGTAGATTGCGCCACCCATTAGCACCAGCGCTCCGGTTAATCCCACGATCTTTACCACTGCGAGAATTTTGTTCGGCTCGTCGGGCGGAGGCAGTAGCGAGATCGCGATCGTGACTGTAGTAGTAGCGAGTCCTACGAGTGCGACGAACCTCGCGACCGGCTTGCCGCCTGGCACGCGAATAACGTCGGGACCAGCAGGCTCACGCTGGAGCTTGAACATGGCGGCGAACAGATAAAGATACGGGATGAAGTAGGTGATCACTCCCATGCTGACGAGTACGTCATAGGCGCCTTTTACGCTCGTGCCAGCCTGCCCGAGGAAGATGAAAATCGCACCGAAAATGAATTGGGTCAGCAATCCTACCCAGGGCGTTTTCCAACGCGGATGCAATGCGCCGAACGCGGGAGGCAGAAAGCGGTCAATGCCCGCCACATAAGGCAGCCTCGCCACTGCGGCCAGATAAGCGCCTGCCGCGCCAATATTACTCAGGCAAATGAGAAACGCCACTACCGGTAGCACGCCCGTGAACCCCACGCGCGAGGCGGTTTGCGAGACGGCCTGGACCAATCCCTGCAGGCTGCTGACTTGTGAGGAGGGCAGCGCGAGTAGCACGCACACCGTCCCGAGGATGTAGCAGATCGTCACCGTCACGCCGCCAAACAGCAGCGCAATGGGAATAGTGCGCCGCGCGTTCTTGATTTCCTCGCCCATCAGGGAAGCGGTTTCGCATCCGGCGAAGGCGTAGGTCAGGACCGACCAAAAAATGATGTCATTGAGATGAGTGCTGGGGCGCATGCTGTGAAGCGTGAATGAAGTCGCCGACCCATAGCGATGCCAAGCGATGAATCCCATGGCGATGACAATGCCGACAGGAATCCACATGGCGACCGCGCCGATATTGTGCAGCCAGGTGCCGACATCGAGGCCGAAGATGTTGAGCAGAGTTGCCAGCGCGAGCGCCAATAGAGAGAACACAATGTAAAAAGTCGCGCTATTGGAAAGATGCGCCCACGCGTCACGGCGCATGTACAACGCATTGCTGGCAGCGAAATAGAGCACGGCGGGAAAGTAGGGCAGGTTACAAGTCCAGTAGGTCCAGGCCGACATGAAGCCGGAGAAATCCCCGAAAGCACGTTTCGTCCAAACATAAATGCCGCCTTCATTGGGATACCGTGAGGAAAGTTCAAGCACCGAGAGCGCGAGCGGCGTGTAGAAGACCAGCCAGGCCCCAATCCAGATGACGATCGAACTCGGTCCCGCTGCGGCAGCAGTCGCAATCCAGCGCAGGCTGATGCCGGTAACCACATAGAAAAGGATGAGGTCGCGAAAGCCCATAACCCGCTTGGGGCGGTTTGCGCCCTCGATTTCCGCTGCGGATACGGCTGTCGTATTTAGCGGACGGGTAATCTCGGATTGGCCGGAAGGTTTAATAGCGCCCACTCTAGAACTAGTAAAAAGAGTGGTCACACATAACATCGTGCGGCCTTTAGAGCAAGATGAATTTTTTCGGGGATGAGGCACCGCAGAAATGTTGGAAGGGTAGATCAGGCTGCTAGCTTGCGATTCGTGCGCTTCCAATACAAATATCCCGGAATGCCCAACAGCACAATCAATGTGCCGCCGAAAGATTCAAGCGGGCGTTCGTATAACGTGTTCAGTGCCCAGGCTCCAGAGACGAGAACGTAAAGTGCGGGAACCCACGGATACCCCGTACAGCGGAAAGGGCGCGCCATCTCGGGATGCTTACGGCGGAGAATGAACAGTCCCGCCACTGTAAGACAAGAAGCCAGAACACCCATGAAGATGGCATAGGTAAACAGTTGGTCGTAGCGTCCACTGAGCGTGAGAATCGATGCCCAAATTCCCTGGATGATCAGACTGAACGCAGGCGTGCGCCAGCGCGGATGAATCGTGCCCATGCGGCGGAAGAACAGTCCGTCAGCTGCCATCGCGTAATAGACGCGAGCGCCACTCAGAATGGCGGCGGAGGTGGCGCCGAAGGACGACAAAGCGATCATGGCGGAAATCCAGACGCCGGCAGCCGGAGAAAACAGGCGTTCGGCAGCAGCGCGCGCAATTGTCTCGTGCTGGGCAATGTCCGAGATCGGCATGGCATACACATAAAGCACGTTCATCAGCACGTAAATTGTAGCGACGATCAAAATGGAGATCACGAGCGAGCGCGGAATAGTACGCTGAGGATGCTTGACCTCGCCCGCGACCCAGCCGATGTACGTCCAACTGTCGTAGCCCCAAAATACGGCAATGAGCGCCACTCCCAGCGCCGGAGCCAAAGCGCGTGGGTTCAATGCCTGTGGAGCATAAGCGCCAGCAGAAAAATGCGACCAGCTTCCTTTCCCAAAAAACATTCCCAACAGCAAGAATGCTCCGATAGCAACAAACTTCATCCACGAGGAAACATCCTGCAGGATTGCGCCTCGCACGACAGGCGCAAGATACGCGCCGAATCCCACCGCGAGAGCTGCGATGCCGCCTGTGTTGTAGACAGTAAAAACCATCCAACCATATAAAAAGGCGATGAAATCCCCATAAGCTTCGCGCAGGTAGAGATATTGTCCGCCAGCTTCGGGATACATCGCGCCCAACTCGGCGAATGCCAGGCAGCCAAGCATGGTGATCGCGCCACCAACCGCCCAGATTCCGATGAAGAGCGATGGAGTATGCAGAACGGCGGCAATGTCTTTTGGAGTGAGGAAAACGCCTGCGCCGATGATTCCGCCGGTGAGCAGCAAGACCGAATCCATGAGCGACAGTCCGCGTACGAGCGACGGCTGAGACTCTGATTTCGTGGTCGTTGCGGGCGAGGGAACGGTTGGGACGCTCATGGGCTATCCGATACCAAGCTCGTCGGATGACTCCAATGGCGTGCCGCAACGGCGGCAAATGACGGCAGAACAATCGCCGCAGGTGAGTGGGTCAGAGACTTCTTCGCCGCAGGTGGGACAATACAGGAGTTCCGGTTCGCGTTGCGGCGCTGGTAGTGGACTTGGTGCCATGCGGAGCGTAAGGGTAGCATATAGTGCGTGCAGGTTTGTGTTCAATTTGCAATTGAGTAATTCGGTAATTGGAAAAGCCTCTTGACTGAAAAGCCACAAACTCCCGACGAAAAGCTGCAGAACGAATTCAACCGCTGGGCCGAACAAGGCGAAGGCGAGAAGATGCAGCATCATCATCTCGACATTACCGAGAAGACGATTCGGCTGATGGGTTTGCGTCCGGGCGAGCGCGTGCTAGATCTGGGGTGCGGATCTGGTTGGGCTACACGCTTGCTGGCACGATTGGTGGCTGATGGTCCCGAAGGTTTTGGACAAGTGGTGGGGATTGACGTCTCCGATGAAATGATTCGACAGGCGCGAGCGGCGTCAAAGGACTTCGAGAATATTCTGTATGTTTGGGGATCGGCAACGCAGATTCCGTGGGAAGAGAACTTCTTCGACAAGATGTTGTCGGTGGAATCGTTTTATTACTATCCTGATCAGGATCGTGCGTTGGCTGAATTGTTTCGCGTAATGGCGCCTCACGGAAGAATGTTTATTCTGATCAATCTTTATAAAGACAATCCTTATTCGCTGCAGTGGGTGGACAAGTTGAAAGTGCCGGTACACGTGCGATCGGAAGCGGAATACGTGGAGTTGCTCAAGAAACACGCATTCGGAAAAGTGGAAGCGCGACGCATTCCCGATGACACGCCAACGCCCGATAATTACAAGACGACTTCGTTTCGCAGCCTCGAAGACCTGCGCGCGTTCAAAAAAATTGGAGCGTTGCTGCTGATGGCCTCAAAGCCCGATCTGCGGACACCTGCTCCCGGATATACGATTTACTGAAGCCTACACAAAGGCGTGGCTGCATCTCTGCGTAAATAATCCATCGCACCTAAATCTCGTCGTCATCGTCGTCTCTGTCTTCGTCGCGGCCTCGGCCCTGGTCGTGACTCAAGTTTTTAGCGGGGCTCAGGGGACGATTGTCATTGGCGTGGCGGATATCGATTGTGCCATTCACGTTTCTTAGTTGGATACGAGTCCCGCCGCCGGCGAGTTCTCCGCGCAGGTCGTGGCCTACGTAGCGATGGTTGTTTACCGGCAAGCCAAAATCATTTCTGATCAAACCGCTGACCGTGCTGGCCTCCAGTTCAGCCTTGGAGTCGGAGGGCAGGGTCAGCACCACTGGTCCATTGACGGACGAGAGTTCTACGGGTGACTGCACCAGCCGTTCGAACTGGGCGTCCACCCGGCTGTTGACGGTCGAGAGCTTTACGCGGCCTCCCAGACTGCGCGCGGTGAGATGTCCGTTGATGCACGAGGCGCGCACTTCGCCGCTAACTCCCTGCACGTCGAGCGATCCGTTGATGAGCTTGATCTCATCGAGACGCACGGTGCGGGGTACGGTCAAGGTGTATTCCACGCTGGCAGGATTATTCCGGTCTTCATCGCTGAAGGTGAGGTCATGGTCGCGGTATTCAGTGCGGATGGAGACGTAATCCTTGCCCGCGTCCACTTGAATTTGTGCTCCGTCGAGACGCTCCTGCGTCCACGCGCTCTTGATGGCGTCCACTTTGACTTCACTGCGGTCCCAGGCAGTGATGTGTACCGGACCATTAATGTTATCCAGCGCGACGCGGCCATTCGCAGAAATCGGGTAAGTCTGGTGGAACTCCTGGGTCAGCGATGCGGTGGCTCGCCGATCGCCGGCGTGGGCTCCCGAAGTCAGCAGGAGCAGCGCACAAAAGGTCCCAAGAACGGCTCCCCACACGGCGGCGGTTTTGGATTGGCTATGCATGGCTTCTCTCCTCGCTGCGTCTTAGACGAAACAGGAAGGAATTGGTGAGTGGGCTGGGCCAGAGAAAACTATTCGTGCCCATGTTCGGCTCCAGCCGGAGATAAAGGTGCGCTTGCGCCTCTTTTCGCGGCCTCTGTAATCAGGAATACGCCAAGAATTGCGATCTCCGGCTCTATGGGGTGACGGTACCGCGGGTAAGGGAAAACAACGTAGTAAACCGCGGGATAGATCAGCAGCAGCCAGAAAAAAAGCCAGGCGCCGGGTATGCGTTTGCGCAGGGCACGGCCGAGGGCCCAGAACGCCAATACCGACGAGGCCAGGAAAAGAGAATTCTTGACCTGCGCCAGCCACCAGATTTGCGATGAGCGCGGCGCGCCCGCCCAGTAGTAGACAAAGCGCTTCAGGCTGAGACGCAGGAAGCGGCCGGGATCTTCCTTTATGAATTCGAGGGCTTGCCGCTTGCGTTCGGCGACGTAGGCGATCTCTCCCATGTTTTCGTACTGCTGCATGGCGTAGGTGTTTTGCGTGGGGTGCAAGTAGTACATCCAGGTACCGTCCGCCCAGGGGCCGTTGCCCATGCGGAGTTCGGCGCCGAAGTTGTCGCGGATGAAAACTGGCGTTCCGAATGTCCGGTAGTTGCGCACCAGCCAGGGCGTGATGCAGGCGAAGAAAATTACCGACTCAAGCACGATTCCGCCTAATGAAGATTTGCCACACTTGCTGCGCTGGTACCAAGCCCACAGGCCGGACACCGGCAAAAACGAAAGCAGGGAAGGGCTGGTTAGTGCGGCGACGCCCCAGAGCAGCCCGAAAAAAAGCCAGGGTCTTAGACCGTCCCTGTTTTCCAAATCGAGGGCGAGTAGAAAGATTAGCGCGATGAGCAACGCCGACAGGCTGGTTTCCCACACCCAGCGCGTACACCAGTACATGACATAGGGCAGGAGCGCCCAGGTCCAGGCGGAAGCAATGGCAACTTTTTCGCCGAAGCAACGTTTTGCAATCAGGAAAATGGGAATGCAGGTCAGCGCGGAAAACAGACTATTCAGAGCCAGCAGGACGAATGCCGACGCGTTGGTGTAAATCCCGAAAAGTTTGAAAACGCCGGCAATGAGATAAGGGTAGAGAGGCGGCTCCCATGCGGTGGGTCCGGTCACGGCATGGAACGGGTTGCTGAACCCCTGACCTTCAGCGAGGGAGCGGGCGATGCGTCCCATTTCCCAGCCGAAGCCAAAATTCTCCTCAGCGCTGCGAAATTTGTAGGTGTGCATCACGAGGACGACGCACAAGCGCAGAGCGAAGGAAATGACGACCATCCAGAAAAGTGAAGTGCGGATGCGCCCCCAGAAGCGGGTGAAGCGGGAGACCGGGAGTGCGGTTGAAGTCCTTTTTTCTTGCTGCGCGGATGCTGTTTGCGGACTGTCCGGCGACCCGGTGAGGTGGCTTTGCGTGGCGAAATAAGGGGGCACCCCCCTTTCCCCCCTCCCCCCACGATCTTTTAGAATCACCACACTAGCGAAAAAATCGGCGAAAATCCTAGAGGAATAAGGAGTTATAAGCAAAATCTTGAAAACAAACGAGTTGTTGTCGCCTACATGCATTTCGAGGAGCTATATATCTGTTATGAGGGATAGCGGAAAGCGAGGTCAAGCGAAAAGAGAGAGAGGACAACTGCCGCATAGGAAAAAGAAGAAGGCCCGCCGCGCGTCACGGCTGAACGACTGGAAATTCCCGAGAGGGACTGGACCATTGAATCCCACGCTTCGCAAACTACGCGAAGCATGGGGCAGCGCCGCAATTCTTGCAATCCTCTACGAAATAAGTACTCGCTTAGCC